>ERZ1645192.137-NODE-137-length-51490-cov-9.922465_pt1 | contig 51490 bp, 42 predicted proteins | sample MGYA00575354_ERZ1645192 | MGnify/ENA primary metagenome ERZ1645192 (study PRJEB40844, sample SAMN11349763) | freshwater sediment metagenome | isolation source: river sediment | host: Sediment | place: India: Faizupur Khadar , New Delhi | collected 2017-02-21 ... | reverse complement strand
CCGCTGAGAGCAGAGTATCACAATATGCGACACTATACAAGTGACATGACACTAGGCTAGGTAAAATAATTGTATCACATTTAATTGTCACGAATACCCGTTCACGACCGCTCGGTGCCTGTTTGCCCTCACCGGCGGGTCGTGCTCCATCTGCCGGCGCCTGGGCCCGAAAGTCCGCCAGATCTACGAACTACCCATGCGTGGTCATCGTGTGTACAATAGGCCAGTCATCCTGCGGATGTGATTCTCCCGGTCCCTCAGGCGCACGATGGACGACGCGAAGTTTTTACCCACACTTCATGAACCGGCCGGCCTTTACATCCACCTGCCGTTCTGCCGGCGCAAGTGCCTGTACTGCGACTTCGTCACGTTTCCCCTGGGGCGGCAAACGGAACCGTACCTTGCCGCGGTGGAACAGGAGGCAATCGCCATTGGCGCGCAGCAGGATCCGGCGTTCGCCCGGTTCGATTCCGTCTACCTCGGCGGTGGCACACCGTCGCTGCTGCCGGCGGCGGCGGCGGCCCGCCTGCTGGATCGCCTGCACACTGTTTTTACCATCACAGCAGACGCCGAGATCACCCTGGAATCCAATCCCGAGGATGTCATCCCATCGGCAGCCGCTGCGTGGGTTGCCGCCGGGGTGAACCGGGTCACGGTGGGGGTGCAGACTGTCCACGCCGATACCCTGGCCGCGGTCCGCCGCCAGGGCGGTCCTGCGACCGTCACCACGGCGGTGGAGACGCTCCGCGAGGCGGGCGTGGGCAACATCGCCCTGGATCTGATTCTGGGACTGCCCGACGAGGAACCAGCCCGCTGGGCGAAGAGCCTGGAGTTCTGCCTGGGACTCCGGCCGGACCACCTCTCGATGTACCTGCTGGACGCGGACGACCACCCGGCGGTGGCGCGCCGGATCCGCGACGGCCGCTGGCGGAGACCCTCCGAAGAGAAAACGGTGGGCTTTTACCTCAACGCCGTGGCACATCTGGCCGCCGCCGGTCTGCCCCAGTACGAGATCTCCAACTTCGCCGCGCCGGCGCGCCGCAGCCGGCACAATCTCAAGTACTGGCGGCTGGTGCCGTACCTGGGGCTGGGCGTGGCCGCCCACAGTTTCGACGGACGGCGGCGCTGGTGGAACGAGCGCCGGCTGCGGTCCTACATCGACCGCACGGCCGCGAGCGGGCGTGCCGAAGCCGGCGAAGACGCGTGGGACTGGACCCGGCGCGCCCGGGAATATGTCATGCTGGGCGTGCGCCTGACGGAGGGCGTGTCGCGCCACGCATTCCACGGCCGCATGGGGCGGCCGTTTCCGCCGGAGTGGGCAGCGGCGTTGAAAAAAATTATTGTCCCCTCCCTGATGTTGGACGATAATGTCACGTTCCGCCTCACCCCCCAGGGGATGCTGGTCAGCAACGAAATCCTCCAGGAACTCTTCGATGCGAATTGATCTGCGCAGCGACACCCTCACCCAGCCGACACCCGAGATGCGCCGCGCCATGATGGACGCCGTGGTGGGCGACGACGTCTACGGCGAAGATCCCACGATCAACGCGCTCGAGACCCGCGCCGCCGAGCTCACCGACAAGGAAGCGGCGCTGTTCATGCCCACCGGCTCCATGGGCAATGCGGCGGCGCTGCTCAGCCACTGCGCGCCGGGCAGCGAGGTCATCTGCGAATCGGCCTCCCACGTCTACAACTACGAACTGGCGTCCATGGCCGTCTTCGGCGGCCTGCTGCCGCGGGTGCTACCGGGTGTGGACGGCCGGTTGGCGCCGGCGGACATCCGCGCCGCCATCCAGCCGCCGGTGTACTACCGGGCGAACGCCGGCCTCATCTGCGTGGAGAACACCCACAACCTGGCCGGCGGCACCGTGCTGGATCCCGCCTACATGGCCGACGTGCGGGCCGTCGCCGATGCCCACACCCTGCCCGTTCACCTGGACGGTGCCCGGATCTTCAATGCCGCCGTGGCCCTCGACGTGCCGGTGGCGGAGCTGGCGCGTGACGCCGACTCGGTGATGTTCTGCCTGTCCAAGGGGCTGTGTGCCCCCGTCGGCTCCCTGCTCGCCGGCACCCGCGAGTTCATCGCCCGGGCCCGGGTGCACCGCAAGCGCCTGGGCGGCGGCATGCGTCAGGCGGGCGTGCTCGCGGCCGCGGGGCTGGTGGCGCTGAACACGATCCCCCCGCTCCTGGCTGACGATCACGAGAAGATCCGGCGCTTCGTGCGGTTTTTCCAGCAATACCCGTTCATCCGCCTGAACGCGGCGGCCACTCAGACCAATATCCTTGTCTTCGGGGTGGATCACCCGCGACGGTCCGCCGCGGATCTGCTCCGCCTCCTCGCCGAGCAGGACGTGATCGCATCGGGCTTCGGCGACCGGATCCGTCTGGTGGCCTACCGCGACATCACCTTCCCCATGGTGGACCGCTGCCTGGAAATCCTGGCGGAGCTGTTCCGCCAGCAGTTCTGAGCCGAGAGGTGGATCGATGTGCGGAATCGTCGGCATCTACACGCACCAGCGGCGTGACATCCCGGAACAGGCGTCACTGGCCCTTTTCGCCGAGCAGCACCGCGGCCAGGAAAGCTGCGGCCTGGCCTGGGCGGAAGACGGCCGGATCCGGCTGCTCAAGGCCATGGGCCTGGTGAAGGAGGTCTTCACCTCCGACGTACTGGCCGGGCTGCACAGCCACTGCGCCGTCGGCCACGTCCGCTACCCCACCCAGGGCGGCGCAACGCTGGAAAACGCCCAGCCGCACTTGGTGGAAACCCTCAACGGCCCCCGCTACGCCCTGACGTCCAACGGCGACCTGATCAATTACGCCTCGCTCCGCGAGGAGCTGAACCGGAACCATGTGTACCTGGCGTCCCGCAACGACGGCGAGGCCATGATCCGGCTGCTGGTCCACCTGCTGGAGCGCGAGGGGATGAGCCCCGTCGCGGCCATCCAGACCCTGTTCACCCAGCTCGAGGGCGCGTTCTCCACCGTGTTCATGACGCCCGACGAGATGTACGCCTTCCGCGATCCGTACGGCTTCCGCCCCATGCTGCTGGGGGAGCTTGAGGACGGCTGGGCCGTCACCTCGGAAAGCTGCGCCCAGGACATCCTGCGCACCACCAACATCCGCGAGGTGGAGCCGGGCGAGATCCTCGTCTTCCGGCCCACCGGCATGACCTCGATCCGCACCGACGCCCGGTTCTTCCGCGGCGACCGCCGGCCCGGCACGGCGCACTGCGTGTTCGAGCTCATCTACTTCGCCCGCCCCGACTCCTTCCAGTACGGCAAGCAGGTTTACCGCATCCGGCAGCGCATCGGCCAGACGCTGGCCAGCTACGACGACTTCACGCCCGATTGCGTCGTCCCAGTCCCCGATTCGTCCAACTTCATCGCCCAGGGCTATTCCGAGGCCAGCGGCGCCCCCTACTCCATGGGGCTCATCCGCAACCACTACGTGGGCCGCACGTTCATCAAGCCGGTGCAGCAGTTTCGCGACGAGTCGGTGAAACAGAAGTTCAATCCGCTGGCCGGCTTCTTCACCGGCAAGCGGGTGGTGCTGGTGGACGACTCCATCGTCCGCGGCACCACCCTGCGCAAGCTCGTGCGCATGATCCGCTCGGCCGGGGCCCGCGAGGTGCACGTCCGGATCGGTTCACCGCCCGTGAAGTTCCCCTGCTATTACGGCATCGACACGCCCACCTACGAGGAGCTCATCATCAACCAGATCAGCCAGGAGCAGCTCCGCATCCACATGGAAGCCGACTCGCTCAAATACCTCGAGCTGGAGGACCTCCTCGGCATCGTGGAAAACGGCTCCCAGTTCTGCGCCGCCTGCTTCGACGGCCGCTACCCCGTGGGCATGCCTCTCCCCGGAAAGAAATCGCAGTGCTGATCCTGTCTCGTCCGAAGGTTTGAAAGTTCGACATGACCGCGATCACCCGCGCTGACTGCCTGGCTGCCGACCGCACCGACGCACTGGCGGTGTTCCGCCGCCGCTTCCGCCTTCCCCGCGGCGTGACCTACCTTGACGGCAATTCGCTCGGCGCTCTGCCGGCGGCCACCGCCCCCCGGGTGCGCGCCGTGATCGAGGCCGAGTGGGGCCGGGACCTGATCCGCTCCTGGAACCGGCATGGCTGGGTGACACTCCCGGGGCGCCTCGGCGACAAAATCGCCCGGCTCATCGGCGCCGCACCGGGTGAGGTGGTGGTGGCCGACTCCGTGTCGGTCAATGTGTTCAAGCTGCTGGCGGCGGCGCTGCACCTGCGGCCCGGCCGCCGGATGATCCTGTCGGACCGGGGCAATTTCCCCACCGACCTGTACGTCGCCCAGGGCCTGGCCCGCCTGCTGGACGGTCGCGCCGCGCTGCGGGTGGTGGAGGAAGGCGAAATCGCCGCGTCGATCGATGCGGACACGGCGGTGGTGATGCTCACGCAGGTCGACTACCGCAGCGGCCGGCTGCACGACCTGCCCGGGCTGACCCGCCGCGCCCACGACGCCGGCGCGCTGATTCTCTGGGATCTGGCCCATTCGGCCGGCGTCCTGCCGCTGGACCTCAACAAGGCGGGAGTGGATCTGGCGGTGGGCTGCGGCTACAAGTACCTCAACGGCGGACCCGGGGCGCCTGCCTTTCTCTTTGTCGCCCGACGGCATCAAGCCATGGTGGCGCCGGCGCTGGCCGGGTGGTTCGGGCATGCCGAGCCGTTCGCCTTTGACTCGGAGTACCGACCCGCTCCGGGCATCGCGCGGCTGCTCTGCGGCACGCCGCCGATCCTGAGCATGGCCGCACTCGAAGAGGGCGTCGATCTGTCCCTGGAAGCCGACCCGGTGTGCGTGCGCGCCAAGTCCACCGCCCTGACGGAGCGCTTCATCGCCCTGGTGGACCAGTTCTGCCCGAGTCGTTTCGACCTGGTCAGCCCGCGCGAGGCGGACCGGCGGGGCAGCCAGGTCAGCCTGGCTCATCCGGCCGGCTACGCCATCATACATGCGCTGATCGCCCGCGGGATCATCCCCGACTTCCGGGCGCCGGACATCCTGCGCTTCGGTTTCGCCCCTCTGTACACGCGGCACATCGACGTCTGGAACGCGGTTCGTCACCTGCGGGCCGTGATGGACGGCAGCGAATGGGACCGCCCGGAACACCACCGGCGTCAGACGGTCACTTAACAGATTCCGGTTTTATCCCGCTGAAGTCCGGCGGCGACTTCGATCGTCACCTCCGGTCACCGGCAGGACTCCTGCTGCAGGCGCACGGCCCGGTCCACGAGGTCGGGCAGCCAGATCCCCATCTCAAAGTAGCGCGCCTTCCATGCCGGGTCGAGCCGGTCCAGCAGCAGGCACTTGCCGAGGCCCAGGTGGTAGAACTCGGTCCGATTCCTCGACACCCGCCCGGTATGCTTCACCAAGAACGTCTGACCGGCATAGTCGTCCGTCCAAACCGTCCCGTATGGCACGCACCCCGGCAGGGCGCTGAACTCCACCGCGGGCCTGCCGCCGGCGGCGGCCGCAGCTTCCGCTATCCGGCGCTCGGCATACTTGGCCACCCCCTCGGTCGCCTCCTGAAACAAAAGGTACCGCCATGCTTTCTCGTCGCCCGTCTTGGACCGCAGCACGCCCTGCAGCACCGCCAGCGCCTCGGCAGCCACGCCGGTGTTGTAGACCGCGTCGGCAGCCGTCGTCGCCCCGATGGCGAGACAGGTGGGATACGACCCCAGATGCATCAAGGCGGCAACGTCCGGATCCTGGTATGGAAACGGGAAGTTGAGCTGCCAGTCAGCCTGGTCCCGCGGCCCGATCTCCAGCGCCGCCACCTTCTCGAGCCAGCCGTGGCGGTACTGGAACACGTGGAACATCTCGTGCGCCGCCTTGAGCGCCCATTGCGGGGGCGACAGTTCCAGCACCGCCGGCGTTCCCAGCACCGCCGCGTGGATGCCCTGCAGCGGGAAAGCGGCGGCGAGGGCTGGCGGGAAGCTCCGGGGCGCTACCTGCACCGCGCGCCCGGCCACCGTCACGCCCTCCAGCGGAACGAACCCCTCAAGGGGTGTCGGGAAGCCGACGGCGTACTGCCGCTCACCCTTGATGTAGAGCACGGGGGCGTCCGTCCGTTCGAAATCAGGCCAGACCTCAGCGCCCAGGGTCTTCACGAGGCGGTACGCCTCTCCGATGAGCGCAATGTCGGCTGCTGCCAGACGACTTTCGGCCGGCGGTTCAGCACCGGCTGCCCGAATTGCGCCGATGCCGGCCAGAAGCAGAACTGCGATCACGGCGAAACGCCGGATGATACCGGGCTGGATCATCACGTTCATGGGGTGATCTCCCGGGAGGTGGATTCATACCATATTACGCACTATCCGCCGTTCGGTTCGACCCGTTCATCGGCACTCTTTCCCAAAACCGTAGAACCCGAATTATCGAAGGAAGATGATCAGAACAAGCCCGGAACCAGCCGCTTCACGCGGGCGCAGTAGGCGGTGTAGACCGGGCCGAGAGCCGAGTGGAGAGCCTGCTCCTCCCGAACGATCCGGTGGACAACGGCCGTCGTGATGGGCACCATGAGCATCACCAGGCTGAGCCAATTCGCATACGCGATCCCCAAACCCAAAAAGGCGATGAGCAGCCCGGTATATGATGGATGGCGGACCCAGCGGTACAGGCCCCGCTGCACCAGTTCATGATTGGTGTGAATGGCTACGTCGACCGTGAACTGCCGGCCGAGCGTCACGATCGCCAGCCAGCGGATTGCCAGCCCCGACACCAGGAGCCCCAGGGCCACGAGCTGGTCCCAATTGCCCGGCAGGCGAAACCGGGCGGCGGGCACCCATTGGAACGCTACCGCCAGGATCACGCCGAGGGCGATCATGAGCCACAGCAGCCGCAGGGAACCGCGGTCCTCCCGTCGAGCGCTCGCTGCGTCGGCCCGCTTGAAAATCGACAATGCGATCTCCGACACGGGGAACAACGCCACCACTGACCACAGCATGATACTGAGCATGGAAACCGCCCACGATCGCCGGATGTTCGGAGCTTCACTGTTTGTTCAAACGACGGGTGATGCCACGGGCATCGAAAATCATGGCGCCTTCGGCGACGTGAATTCCGACGACCAAACCTGGCGCAGGGAGGTCAACGTGAGGCCAAAAGCCGGAACTGCCGTGGCTTTCTCGCTGCGGCTGTCGCGGAGCATGATGTCGATGAGACCTCCGGGGAGCTTCGGCCCGACGTACTGCAGCAACCGGGCCAGGAGCGCCGGGACATGGCGGATGGACACGTCCCGGGAGCGGTTGAGCAGGCGCACCAGGTCGTCCATCGCCATCTCCTCGGAACCCTGCAGGTCGAAGACCCCGCTCTCGCCCGACTCGAGCGCAGCGAGGACAGCGGCCACGACATCCCCGATGAAGACGGGCGCGACACGCTGCCGGCCGCTGCCGAGGACGGTCACGCTCCCCTTCGGGCCGGCCATCATGGCGCTCGCCGTGGGGCCGGGCGCCTCGGGCGGACCGATGATGTGGGCGCACCGGAACACGGTGAGTGGGATCCGGGTGTCCCGGATCAACTGCTCGGCCCGCGCTTTGGTCTGGAGGTAGGGATTGGCGACGGTTTCCGCTGCGCCGAGATAGCTCAGGAACACCACGAGGCGCGCCCGGCCGCCCTCGAGGGACTGGATCAGCCGATCGGCGGGCAGGACGTTGGCCTTCATGTAGTCGTGGTCGGGCGGATTGAGCGTCCCCGCCAGATGTACCACCGCCTCGGCTCCGCGGATGGCGTCCCGGGCCGCGTCCACCGCGAGCCAGTTGGGGATGCAGCGGCAGCCTTCCATACAGAACGCACTGCGCACCAGGGCGGTCGGCATGATGCCGCGCCGCACCAATTCGGCCAGCAGCCGGCCACCCACTTGCCCGTTGGCACCCGTGACGACGACGGATCGAGGGAACACACGCTCCTCCTGCCCCGAAAAATCGGCGCCGATGATTGGTCGTCGGCTGCTCCGCGACCATCAACCCATCGGTTGGCGGATGATGGTCTTCCACCTGGCTGGGGCGGTCTTGCGGATGTCGCTGAGGTAGATCTCGTGGTGCTTCCCCGCCGGCCGCCGGCCAATGGATGCGATGTAGCGGTGCACCTTCTCCACCGCCGGGCCCTCCTCCGAGAACGGCCCGACATGGAGGATCTGGGCGCACGCGCCTTCGGCCAGCGCCTCGAAGCGCAGCCGGTCGATGGCCGCGGGCGCTTTCTTCCGCCGCACCTCGGCCACGGCGTGTTTCACAAGCTCGGCGGTGATGAAGTCCGGTTGCATGATCATGAGGGTCCACTGCCAGTTCGTCTTCTCGTGGATTGAAAACCGGGCCATATCATCGGTCCACCACAGGCCTTCCAGCGGCATCACGCCGTAATCCACGGCCAGCGGACCCTTTTTCACCATGAATTTGATGGCGTACGCCACCGCGAACAGCGCCTCCACGGCGGCGGCGAATTCCGGCGATCCATTGGGATCGCCGACGCCGTCCACCATCAGGTAGTGCATGGGTGGAACCTCCACCTGTGCCACAACCTTTGCCGACGGGGCATAGAGGTGCTTCAACTGTTTTTTGTGATCGACGGTTGCCATACCGCCATTTTACCAGCCGTCGATCCCGACGGAAGCGGTATTTCGTGGCGCTAGGGATTCACCGTGTCCGAGGTGAAGTGTCGAGTCAGGGTTTCGAATAACCGGCCCGGAAACGCCATTTCCATCTCCTCCACACTTTTCAGTCCGAAGATTCGGGCGATGGCGAGCGGGTCGCAACGATAGTTCGTATGGCCCTCGTAGAAGCCGTAGTGCATGATGTAGTAGGGCACCATCTCGCTGAAGCCGATCCGGGTCAGGCGATCCGCCATTTCGCTGAACTGATCGGGAGGCAGGTGGGCGTACTTTTTCTTGAGGAAGTCGGTCTCGGCGGCGGACAACTCCCGCCGGATGCCGATGTCAAAGCGCCCCTGGATCTCGTCCTGAAAGATGGAGACCTGCCATCCCTTGTGACCCCGGGCGGTCAGATGGACCATCCCTCCGTTGTAGTCAATGGCCGGAATGTGGTCCCAGAACCGGGTCCAATTCCCCGTTTCCATTTCCTTCAGGATGATGTTCCAGACGTGGAACAGCGGCCGGGCCAGCCGGGGATGGGTCAGGCCCAGCTGGCCGACGGTCCGGTTGTCCCCCCTGAGAACGCTCAGGATGTCCTCGTCGTCGGCCATGAATCCGGCGCCGGAGAGCCGGCCGGGTCGGCCGATGTAGGTGATGAGCGAGACGGTATACCCGGTGATCTGCCCCCGCCCCACCAATTCCGACTCGGCGTGCAGTCCCGTGCGTGCCAAGGTGGGGAAATCGCCGGAATCAACGTGGAGCTGGTTGTCCTTCCCAAACAGGCTGTCGATCCGGTTGCTGTAGAGCAGCGGTGATCCCTTCTCCACGGTCACCGGGATCAGGGCGTAGCGGCCGTCCTTCAGGCGGACCCGGATGACTTCGGTCCCTTCGGGCGTTGTCCACGGCGACGGGATGTCGGGACGCGCCACCAGGGTGGCGGGATAGAGCTGGAAGACCTGATCCTGATAGGCGATCGTCGCCGCTGGTTGGTCCTGTGCGCGCAACCACCCCCCCGTCACCGCGAGCCATGCTCCCATTAGGACGGTCCCCAAAAAGTTGAATGAACGAATCATCGATCCCTCCTCGAACCTCGCCGTGCCCTGACAGTCTCCTACGGGCGGGGGGAGAAGAAGGTTGCCATCAACCGGCGATTCTTCAAGATGGCTTGTCTTGACGCACGGAGAACTCTATTGCGGCGTCGAGAGCGGCGAGATCGTCGTAGAAGTCCGGATATGACTTGCGAACGCACTCCGCCCCGGTGATGGTGACGGGGCCGGCGGCGCCGAGCGCGGCCACCGCCGCGGCCATGGCCATGCGGTGGTCGCCCCCGGCATCCACCGTCCCGCCCGCCAGCCGGCGTCCGCCGGCCACCACCAGCACGTCCCCCTCCCGCCGGACGTCGCCGCCGAGTGCCGTGAACATCCGGACCAGCGCGGTCGCCCGGTCGCTTTCCTTGTGGGCCAGGCGTTCCGCCCCGCGCAAGGCGCTGCGCCCGCGGCAGTGGACCGCCAATGCCACCAGGGGCGGGAACAGGTCCGGCGCATCGGCCAGGTCGATCTCGAAGGCACGCAGTTCCGCGCCGGCGATCCGCACGCGGTCCGTTGCCGGCAGCCCCCCGGGAACAGCATCCCGCCCGGGCGCCGCCCCGGCCGCCGCCAGCGCGTCCAGGACCAGGCGGTCAGCCTGGGTGGAGGCCGGGTCCAGTCCCGTCACGACAATGTCACCGGCCACGGCCCCGGCCACCAGGAGAAAGGCCGCCCCGCTCCAATCCCCCTCCACGATGCAGTCCGCCGCCCGGTACCGCTGATTGCCGCGGATGCGGAACTCCTGATACTCCTTGTGCTCAGCGATCACCCCGAACGAGCGCATCACCGCCAGGGTCAGGTCGATGTACGGACGGCTGGCCAACCGCCGCACCGTCAGGATGGAGTCACCCGGCGCCAGGGGCAGGGCCATGAGCAGGCCCGTCAGGAACTGGGACGTGAGTGCTCCGTCCACTTCCACCGGTCCGCCCCGCAGCGGCCCCCGCACCCGCAGGGGCAGGTACCCGCCTGTGCTCATACACTCAGCGCCCAGCTGCCGGAGCGGATTCTCGATTGGCCCCACCGGCCGGCGGAGCAGCGATCGCCGTCCGGTGATGGTCACCGCCTGTGCGCCGAGCGCCGCAATGGCTGGGAACAGCCGCGCCGCCAGCCCCGATTCGCGGCAGTCCAGGGGCACACCCGTTGGGACGAGGCCGCCGGTCACGGTCACGCGATTCCGCCCCGCCGCCACCCGTGCCCCCAGCGCCCGGACCACCGCCAGCGCCGCCCGGGCGTCGTCGCAGCGGGACGGATTCCCGATGATCGTCCGGCCGTCCGCCAGCAGCGCGGCCGCCACCGCCCGGATCATGGCGCTCTTGGACGCCGGCGCCGCCACCGTACCGCTCACCGCCGAGGGTGCCACCTGCACGTTCATGCCTCACCCCCGTTGCCTTTTCCGCGGCGGTGCGGCAGGCCCCGAAACTGGCGGACGAACGCCGCCACGTCGGCCAGCGCCTCTTCGGCCGGCCGATCCGGCGCCACCCGCCGGGCGATGGCGCTGCCCATGATGAAACCGTCCACGTCCCGCAACGCCATCACCTGCTCCGGGCTGCTGATGCCGAAACCGACGAGCAGCGGCAGGTCCGACCGCATCCGGATCCGGGCCACCTGCTCCCGCAGCGCGGTGTCTGCGTCCTGATCGGTTCCGGTCACTCCCGCTACCGCCACGAGGTAGACAAATCCGGATGCCGCCGCCAGGATCCGCTCCAGCCGCGCCGGCGGCGTGGTGGGCGCCACGAGCTGAATCAGGTGCACCCCCGCGCCGACACAGGCCCGGTGCAACTCGCCGCACTCGTCCACAGGCAGATCCGGCACGATGAGACCCTGGACGCCTGCCTCGGCAAGCCGCGCCGCAAAATCGGCTGATCCCGCCTGAAACACCAGGTTGGCGTACGTGGTGAGCACGACGGGCCGGTGGAACCCGGACGGCCTCAGACTCGCCGCCAACTGGAACACGGCGGCGGGACGCACCCCGTTCTCCAGCGCGCGACGGCAGGCGGCCTGGAACATCGGACCGTCGGCCAGCGGGTCGCTGTACGGGATGCCCAGTTCCAGGATGTCCACCGCCGGAGCCAGCACGTCGATCAGCCGCCGGGTGAACGCCGCGTCTGGATAACCGGCGTACACGTGGGCCATGAAGGCCAGCCGGCCGGTCCGGCGGCAATCATGCAGTCGTTGGGTCAGGTTCATGGTTGCGCCTCCACGGTCGCCAAGTCCTTGTCGCCCCGGCCCGACAGGTTGAGCACCACCACGTCGCCGGATCCGAGGTTCATCTTCAGCACATGGGCCAGGGCGTGGGCGGATTCCAGCGCGGGGATGATCCCCTCGGCGCGGGCCAGCAGCCGGAAAGCCGCCACCGCCTCGGCGTCGGTCGCGGTGACATAGTCAGCCCGGCCGGTCCGGTGCAGCTGGGCGTGCTGCGGGCCCACGCCCGGGTAGTCCAGGCCGGCGGAGACGCTGTGCGCCTCCTCGATCTGGCCGTCGGCGTCCTGCAGCACCATGGTCCGGGCTCCCTGAAAAATCCCCTCGCGCCCGCCGCCGAGCGACGCGCCGTGGCGGACACCGTCGCCGCCGGCCTCCACCCCCACGAGCCGGACGCCGGCGTCCCCTAAAAACGCGTCGAAAATTCCGATGGCATTCGAACCGCCGCCCACACACGCCACCACCGCATCGGGCAGCCGCCCTTCCGTCGCCAGAATCTGCGCCCGTGCCTCGCGCCCGATGACCTTCTGGAAATCCCGCACCACCGCCGGGTAGGGATAGGGGCCCGCCACCGACCCCAGCAGGTAGTACGTGGTGCGGACGTTCGTCGTCCAGTCGCGGAGCGCCTCGCTCACCGCATCCTTCAGCGTACCGCGCCCGGGCGCGGTCTCCACTGGTCGCACCGTCGCGCCGCAGAGGTGCATCCGTTCCACGTTGACGCGCTGGCGGGCCATGTCCTCGACACCCATGTACACCTCTACCGGCAGGCGGAACAGGGCGCCGGCCATGGCCACGGCGACACCATGCTGCCCGGCCCCGGTCTCCGCGACGACGCGCGTCTTGCCCATGCGGCGCGCCAGCAGCATCTGCCCCAGCACGTTGTTGGTCTTGTGAGCACCGCCGTGGAGCAGGTCCTCACGCTTGAGATAGACTCGCCCACCCGCGGCCGCGGAGAAATTCCGCGCCAGGTACAGCGGTGTGGGCCGGCCGGCGTAGTCCGCGAGCAACTCCGCCAGTTCTGCGCCGAACGACGGATCGGCCAAGGCTCGTCCCCACGCCGCCTCCAGTTCGTCGAGCGCGGCCATGAGCGTCTCGGGCACGAACCGCCCGCCGAACCGGCCGAAGCGGGTGCGGTCCTTGGCGGCGCGGGCGAACCGCTCCACGGCGATCGTGTCCTTGATACCCGGCGCCGTCTCCAGGCCGGAGCAGGCGTCCACGGCGAAGGGATCAACCGGCAGCTCGGTCACCGTGTCGGGCCCGAGGCCGCCGGCCAGGAACACCTTGCCCGGCACGCCGGCCAGCAGCCGGTGGTCGAACGCACGGCCGGTGCCACCGAATCGCGCTCCGTCGCCGCTGTCGTACAGCCGGGCGAACACGCGGTAGCCGTCCGTATCCGGCAGGCTCTCGCCCACACGGAACGCCTTGATCACCGGCTGCGTCCAGCCGCGGCAATAACCGCCGCTTTCACGGCCGTGGAACTGGAGCACGTCGAGGCCAACCTCATTCGCGATGCGGCGCACCGATGACCGCGGCGCATCCACGAACACTCCCACCGCCGCCACGGTGTTGGGCAGATTCCTGGCAATCACCGCCGCGTGCTCCGGCTTGATGTAGCGCGGACTGCCGGGGTGGAAGTTGAAGCCGATGTAGTCGGCGCCGGACGCGACGGCCGCCGCCGCGTCCTCTGCCCGGGTCACACCGCACACCTTGACTCTCGGCCGGCGCAGCGCCGCGAGCCGTTCGGCCGGGTCCGCGGCGCGCATGAGCGCCGTGCCCACAAGCACCGCGTGGGTGTCCAGCCGGATGATGTCGGCCAGGCTGGCGATGCCCGACTCGCTCACCACCAGGCGGTCGACGGGAATCGAGGCCTTGAGTCGCCGGGTGGTCTCCAGGGCCACCCGAAAATCGCCCAGGTCCCGGTTGTTGATCCCGATGATTCCGGCATCCGCGGCCAGAGCTTTGTCCAACTCCGCTTCGGTGTGCACCTCCACCAGGCTGTCCATGCCAAGGCCTGCGGCGATGCCGATGAAGCGCCGCAGGTCCGCCGCCGAAAGCAGCGCGGCGATGAGGAGCACGGCGTCGGCGCCCAGCGCCCGCGACTCCAGAATCTGGGCCTCGTCAATGATGAAATCCTTGCGCAGCACCGGCAGCGCCGTGACCGCCTTCACCCGCCGGATATCCGCCGGGTCGCCACCGAAGAAGCGGCGATCGGTGACCACCGATATGGCCGAGGCGTAGCGGTCGTACCCCATCGCCAGTTCGCGGACGGACCGACTGCCCAGTTCGCCCGCCGAAGGTGACCGCCGCTTGATTTCGGCGATGAGATGGTGCCGCCCCCGCAAGTGGGCGCGGAGGCTCCGCGCCGCGGGCTTGAGCCGCGTGAAGTCGGCGCCGTTCGGCAGCTCGGTCCGCTTATGGGCGACGATCTGATCCAGAATCATGACTGTACCTCCTCAACTCTTCCAGCTTGGCCGCAGCCCGACCCGAATCCACGGCCGCTGCGGCTCGGGCGATGCCGTCGGCGAACGATGCGGCCCGCCCCGCGACCAGCAGGCCCGCCGCCGCGTTGAGCAGCACCACACTTCGAGCGGGACACCGCTCACCCGCCAGCACGCGCTGCACAACGGCGGCGCTGGCCCCGGGCCCGTCCACGGCCAGCGCTTCCCGGGAGACGCACCCCAACCCGGTCTCGGCCGGGTGGAGGATGAACGTCTGCACGCAGCCGCGGCACAACCAGGCGATCCGGTTGGGACCGTCCAGGGTGAGTTCGTCCAGGCCGTCGCCGTGGACCACCATGGCATCCTCCAGTCCCAGCCGCGCCAGCGTCTGGGCAAACAGGTTTGTCAGCTCGGGGTCATAGACGCCGATGAGCTGCGCGCTCACTCCGGCCGGGTTGAGCAGCGGCCCCAGCAGGTTGAACACGGTGCGGATGCCCAGGTCCCGGCGGATTTCTCCCACCCGCCGGAACGCCGGGTGGTGCGCCGGCGCGAACAGGAAACCGATCCCCGCGGTTTCGATGCACCGTTGAACGCCTTCCGGAGGCAACTGCACGTTCACGCCGAGCGCCTCGAGCACATCAGCGCTGCCGCAGCGCGACGAGACCGAGCGGTTGCCGTGTTTGGCTACCGCTACCCCGCAGCCCGCCAACACGAACGCCGCGGCGGTGGAGATGTTGAACGTCCGACAACCGTCGCCCCCCGTGCCGCAGGTGTCCATGAGCGGCCGCGCCCGCGGCGCGATTCGCACCGCCGCGGACCGGGCCAGTTCCACAAAGGCGGCTAGCTCCGTCACCGAAACCCCCTTCAGGTTCAGCGCCATCAGCGCCGCCCCCACCCGGGCGTCGGACCAGGAGCCGTCCATCACCGAGCGCATGAAGCCGAGCGACTCCTCGCGGGTCAGGTCTTGCCGCCGGCTGAGTTTCGTCAGGATGGCCTCCGCGGTGCTCATGGCAACCTCCGCAGCACGTTGGCCAGGATCCGGCTGCCGTGGGCGGTGAGGATCGACTCGGGGTGGAACTGCAGCCCCGTCAGCCGGCCGGCGGGATCCTCCACCGCCATGGGGACATCGTCAGCGGTGGCGGTCACGCGAAGGGGCGGCGGAATCACCGTTCCGCATAGCGAGTGGTACCGGCCGGCGGAAAACGGTTGCGGCACGCCGTCAAACAGCGTCGTGCCCGTGTGGGTCACGAGCGACTTTTTGCCGTGCACCGGCACAGGCGACCGGTCCACCACGCCGCCGAACGCTTCGATGAGGCACTGGTGCCCGAGGCAGATGCCCAGGATGGGATAGTCCGGATGGTACCGCCGAATCAGAGGAACGCAGATGCCGGCCTCGGCGGGGGAGGACGGTCCGGGCGATAGCACGACCAGCCGCGGCCGCAGCTCTCCGAGCACCCGTTCCAGGTCGGCCGGCGCAATGTCGTTCCGATGGATTTGGACCGCCGCACCCAGGCCGCGCAGCTCATCCACCAGGTTGTAGGTGAAGGAATCGAAGTTGTCGATCATCAGAACGTTCATGACATCACCCCCAGGGCCTCGAGGCAGGCCCGACTCTTGCGCCACGTCTCCTCGCACTCGCGCTCGGGCACCGAGTCATAGACGATGCCGGCGCCGGCGCGGACTTCGGCCATGCCGTCCCGCAGCAGGATGGAGCGGATGACGATGCAGGAATCGAAGTCGCCGCGCGGCGTCAGGTAGCAGACCGCCCCGCCGTAAAAGCCCCGCGCGTCGGGCTCGTAGCGGCAGATCAGCTCCATCGCCTTGATCTTGGGCGCCCCGGTGAGCGTGCCCATGTTCATGGTGGCCTTGTAGGCGTGAAGCGCGTCGAGATCGGCCCGCAGCCGACCCCGCACCGTGGAGACCAGGTGCTGGACATGGGAGTACTTCTCCACCTTCAGCAGCTCGGGCGCGTGGCGCGTACCCGGCGCGGCGACGCGGGCGATGTCGTTGCGGGCCAGATCCACCAGCATGCAGTGCTCGGCCAGCTCCTTGCCGTCCTGGAGCAGGTCCAGCTCGAAGCGGGAATCCAGTTCCGGATCGATGCGGTCGCCGCGGCGCCCCCGGGGAAAGGTGCCGGCGATGGGCCGGATCTCCACGGTGCGCTCCGGGCCGGCCGAAACCTTCAGGCAGGTCTCGGGACTGGATCCCAACAACGCATACTCCGGCGTCTGGAAGTAGAACATGTACGGCCCGGGGTTGATCGCCTTGAGCCGGGCGTACACCTGCAGCGGCGGCTCGGCGGCGGGCACACGGAAGCTGCGCGACAGGACACACTGGAAGATGTCGCCTCGGCCGATGTGCTCCTGGATCCGGGCGACGCGCTCCCTGAAATCGGTGTCGGACACCGCGACCGCCGGCGGACCCGCTGCCGGCGCCGGCGGGCAGTGATACGGCTTCGCCGTCCGGACCGCCTCCTCCAACCGGCGGATCGTCTCCATGCAGTCGTACCGGGCGTCACTGTCCGCGCCGTCGAGCACCGGCAGGTTGGAGATGAGATAGGTCTTGTTCTGCAGGTGGTCCATCACGAACAGGTTGTCGGCGAAGTAGAAGTCCAGGTCGGGCAGGCCGCCGTCGGGCTGGGGCGGCAGCGTCTCGAATGCCCGGACCGCGTCATAGGCGATGACGCCGTAGAGACCGCCGAAGGGAATATCCAGCCGGATGCGCGGTTCCAGCCGGAACACCACCGCCCGGAGCACGTCGAAGATGTCGCCCGACTTCAGCCGCGCGTCCTCATCCTGAAAGCCCGCCGCCACGGGCACCCGTCCCGTGATGGCCTCGTCGGACACCGCCACCTCGACGGCGAAAGGGAATGCCCCGCCCAGGTGCGCCAGGTAACGGCGCCCGCGGGCGTTGAGCGCCCGCACCGCAAAGCGGCCGTTTTTCGCGGTGATCCGCAGGGACGGATCGACGCAGCCGGTGCTCTTGTCGCCGTACTTCTCGATGAGGTCGGCGGATTCCAGAAGAAATGCATGCGGGCCCCGCCGCAAGCCTTGGAAGAGGCCCACCGGATCCACCGTGGTGTCCAGCACCTTGTAGACCGTGTCCAGCGTGCCCGGCGTGATGGAGGGCGGCATCACAGAACCCTCCCTTCGGCCTTGGCCAGCCGCCGGAGCCCTCTCATCAGCTCCTCGAACTGAGCCGGGTACAGCGACTGCCGCCCGTCGGACAGGGCGCGCTCCGGCTCGGGGTGGACCTCGACGATGATCCCGTCGGCGCCGCACACCAGCGCCGCCTTGGCCAGCGGGATGACGTATTCCCGGTATCCGGCGGCGTGCGACGGATCCACGATCACCGGCAGATGGGTGCGGCTCTTGAGCACCGGCACGGCCGCCAGGTCCAGCGTGTTCCGGTAGGCCGTCTCGAATGTCTTGATCCCCCGCTCGCACAGGATGACCGCCGGGTTCCCCTCGCTGAGGACGTATTCCGCGCTCATGAGAAATTCGTCCAGCGACGCCGCCATGCCGCGCTTGAGCAGCACCGGCCGGCCGGCCTGCCCGACCTCCCGCAGCAGACGGAAATTCTGCATGTTCCGCGCACCCACCTGGAGCACGTCGGCGTAGGCGGCCACAAGCGCCACCTCGTCGGGCGCCATCACCTCGGTGACCACGGCCAGGCCGGTGGCATCGCCCGCTTGCCGAAGCAGCCGCAGCCCCGCTTCGCCCAGCCCCTGGAAGGAATAGGGTGACGAGCGCGGCTTGAACGCCCCGCCGCGCAGGAAGGTCGCCCCGGCGGCCTTCGTCCGGCGGGCTGTGTCCATGATCTGCGCCTCGCTCTCCACGGCGCAGGGACCGGCCATGACGGAAAAATTCGGAGCGCCCACCAGCCGGCCGCCCACATCGATGACTGTCTCCGACGGGTACAGCTCCCGGCTGGCCAGCTTGTAGGGGGACAGGATGGGCACCACCCGGTCCACCATGGGATGGCTCTCCAGGTGCAGGCCCGCCAGCACCCTCTCGTCGCCAAGCGCGCCGAGCACCACCCGCTCGGTGCCGGGCATGTACAGGGGTTTGAGCCCCTCCCGGCTGATGGCCGCGAGGATGGCGTCGGCGTGCGCCCGGGTCGCCTCGTGTTTCAGAACGATGATCATGCCGTCACTCTCCTGTGTCCGCTCCACGGCGGCCGCCGCACCGGTTGGGGTGGGCGTCGGAGAGGCGACAAAAAACCCACCCTCGCGGGTGGGTTGTCGTCAGCTGGATTGGAGGTTTAGATCAGAGGGGGCGATGCGAAACCCACGCCGCGTCGGTAAAATGCCAAGGCCACCAAAACCAGTTGGCGCATGACGTGACCCGGATGTCGGCGAGTTGATTACGCATCATCGGCGGGATTGTAAGGTTCGACCCGATCGCTGTCAAGAAACTTTTTTCAGTCGACTGCGCCCGGTGTTATTTCCGCCAGAACATGGGCGTGAACAGAATCAGGACGGTATACAGTTCCAAGCGGCCGGCCAGCATGGCCAGACTGAGCACCAGTTTCACCGCCCCGGGCAAATACGCGTAGTTTTCAGCCGGACCGATCGCGCCGAAACCGGGACCGATGTTGCCCACCAGGGTCAGCGCGCAGGAAAACGACGTGACGATGTCCTGGTCGGCCAGGGCCATGACCAGGGTCACGCTGCCCAATGTCAGCATATAGAGAAAGAAAAAGCCGGTCACGGCATAGCCGATGTCCTTGCGAATGATCTGGCGGTTGACTTTCAGAGTGAAGATGCCCCGGGGATGCAGCAGGCGTTTCATCTCGTGGAGACCCTGCTTGAACAGGATCATGATGCGGATCACCTTGATGCCGCCGCCGGTTGACCCGGAGCACCCGCCGACGAACATCAGGAGGAACAGGACGCTCTGGGCCAGGACCGGCCACCCTTCATAATCAGCGGTCGCGAATCCGGTGGTGGTCATGATGGAAGCCGACTGAAACGCCGCGTGACGCAGACTCGTGCCGAGCTGCGCGTAGGTGCCGCCATACAGGCTGACGGTGGCCAGCAGGGTGGCCGCGGCGAAGATCGAGAGATACACCAGCAGTTCGCCGTTACGAAACACGTCGCGGAACCGGCCGGTGAGCAGACGATAGTGGAGAATGAAGTTGGTGCCGGCCAGCAGCATGAACACGGTCACCACGCCGTCCACAAACGCGGAATCAAATTGCCCGACGCTGGCATTCTTCGTGGAAAAACCGCCCGTGGCCATCGTGGCGAAGGTGTGCGTCAACGCGTCGAACAGGTTCAAGCCGCCGCACATCAACAGAATGGTTTCGACGATGGTGAAGACCGTGTAGATCAGCCAGATGATCTTGGCGGTCTCGGCGATGCGCGGCGTGATCTTGTCCACGGTGGGGCCAGGGGCTTCGGCCTGGATCAGCTGCAGGCCGCCCACTCCCAACAGCGGCAGGATGGCCACGGCGAGCACCACGATACCCATTCCTCCCAGCCAATGAGTGAAGGAGCGCCAGAACAAAATCGCGGCGGGCTGGCTTTCGACATCCGTGAGAATCGAGGCGCCGGTGGTGGTCAAGCCGGACATCGTCTCGAACAAGGCATCGCTGAACGCGGGGATCGCCCCCGACAACATGAACGGGATCGAGCCGAACAGGGCGGCCGCCAGCCAGCCGCCGGTCACCAGGAGAAAACTGCTGCGGGTGGACAGGAAATCGCGTTTTTCACGCTGCAGTCCGATGATCGCCGGCAGGCACCCGCCGATCCCCAATCCCATCGTCACACCGAAGGCCCAGGCGCTGCGGGCATCCCCGTGGAACAGGGCCACCGCCAACGGCAAGGCCATGCAGCCGGCTATGAGGAGAACGATGAACGCGATGAGACGGACGACTTGGCGGATGTTCATGCTGAACCGGTGAAGAGCTGCTCAATCTCGGCGCTGTTTGCCAGCAGGCTGATCACGATGACATCGTCACCGGCCTGCAGGCTGAAATTACCATCCGGGAGATGGTGCTGATTGTCCCGGATCACCGACAAAATCAGCGAGTTCTCGGGCATCGACACGTTTTTGAGCGGCGACTGCAGCACCGGGCACCGCTCGTCCAGCGTCATCTCGACTACCTCCGCCTGTCCGTTGGCGATGGTGTGCACCGATCGGAACTTGCCGCCGGTCAACAGGGACAGGATCGCGTCCACCGCGCTCCCTTTGGGACTCACCGTGGAATCAATCCCGATCCGGGAAGCGATCCTGACGTAGTTGGAATTGTGCACCAAGGCGATGGCCTGCTTGACGCCCAACGACTTGGCGTAAGCGGCCGAGAGCATGTTGAGTTCCTGGTTGCCGGTGGTGGTGATGATGAGTTCGTAGTTGTGAAGTTGCTCCTCGTCAAAGATCGACTCGTTGGTGATGTCCGAGTGGATGACGGTGACGTTGGCCAGCTCCTCGGACAGTTGCTTGCATTTGGCGTAGCTGCTCTCGATGATCTTGACATGGCGTTTCCGCTGCTTGATCGACCGGGCGACCTGCCGCCCGATCCGCCCGCCCCCCACGATGATGACTTCCCGCAATTTGTCGATCACGGAATGGCCCGACCGCGCGAACAATTTTTCGAGCGTTTCCTTGTCCGACACGATTTGCAGCAGGTCGCCGGCGCGCAGGACCGTGTGCCCGGTGGGTATCAGCACTTCGTCATCCCGGATGATGGCAGCCACGAGATAATCGCCGCCGTGCGCGGTCCGCATCTCCTGCAATGACAGGGCGACAAAGGGAGATTCGTCGGTCAGGGAGAGCGTGCGCATCTGGACGGCTTCGGACTTGAACAGATACACGTCGCTGTAGGCGCCCTCCCGCACCGTCCGGGCGATGGCCGCCGCCGCCTCCATCTCCGGATTGATGAGGTGGTTGATGCCCAGATCCGACGTGCCGAAACTCTTGCTCTTGACGTAGTCGGAGTTGCCCACCCGCACGATTTTGCGGGGAACGTGAAACTCGCTGTGAGCCATTAGGGCGGTGACCAGGTTGACCTCGTCGGAATCGGTCACGCTGATGAAGCAATCGGCGGACTCCAGACCAGCTTCCCGGAGAACCGACAACCGGTTGGCCTCGTCGTTGATGATGATGCAGTCCAGGTGGTTGGCCACATGCTTGGCCACCTCCGCGTCCCTTTCGATCAGGACCACATCGTATTCCTTGGCGATGAGCTGGCTGGCCAGCTGGTATCCGACCCCGCCGGCTCCGGCGATGACGATTTTCATAATGGCTCACATTATCCCAGACTCGGCGCATCCAATCAACCGCGGCCAAAGCCGCTCCTGTTATAAACCTCCGGCGGTGCAAACAGATCCGACAACAAGGACAGCACCTCATGAAGGAAATCAACGACACGCAACAACCGGACGGTCCATGGAACAGCATTCAGACGGTGGTGTGGCTGGTGGGTTTGGCCATTCTGGCCTGGCACGGTTGGTGGTGGCCGGGCATCCTGGTCTTGGTGGCGATCAGCATGGTTTCCAAGCGGATGGTCGCGGCGATGGCGCCGCCGCCCCTCGCAGCGGAATCCGTAGCCGCCGCCCCAGTCCCGCCAACCGTGGCGCCGCCGCCGGCACCTGAGTTTCGTCCGGACTTGCTGCCGGACACCTGCGCCCGCTGCGGCGGGCCCGTCGATGGTCAAAAAATCCGTTGGACCGGTCCCCAAACTGCCACCTGCTCGTACTGCGGCGCCCGCTTGCTGCTCCGTGCGCATTAACCAACAGCGAGATTGACCACGGTCTCTGCCGTCAGGCGGAGTGAAATCGTGCGACCTGCGGAGGTCGAATCGGGCCTGACCTGTTCAGCCTGTTTAATATATTCGGCAGATGAAACAAGGAGGATGTCGTGGCCGCAACTCCAGCGGATTGATCGAGTGGCGGGGTTTGCTTCCATGATTCTGATGTTTAGCTGGACTTGCGCCGGACACTTCTGGGGGCAAGGCTTGCAGGGTTGTCGGCTCGGCGGCCGACAGCTACCCCTGTCTTGACGGCCATATTCGGCGACAACAGCTGATAAAGACCAAGAGTACCGCTAAAATTAATCCTAGAGCTGACAGGACCACACCGGCGGCGAAAGTTGGCGGACTGTATTCAAGCCGCGCTCGGTGAACCCCTGCCTCCATATGCAATCCCTGAAAAAAGCCGTTCACCGTGACGATGGGCGCTGAGGCGCCATCCACCCACAGCTTCCAGCCGGGGTCGGCCGTTTCATTCCACACCAACAGACGGGATGCCGACAGGGAGACGCGGGCCTCCATGCCGTTGATCCACCTGCGGTAAGATAGTACTCGAAATCCTCCGTCGTCGGGGTAAACGGCCGCGGGGCCCCCTTCCCGAACAGCGGTGTGCCCGGGCTTGAACTCCTGTGAAAACATCACCCGGGCCGCTTCTCCTGGAGCAACAGCTACCACCGTCTCGGGTGCATAAAGTTCCTGCACTGGGTCAGCCAGAGCCTGAACGAAGACTGGTACACCGTCGGCCAACTCTCGCACTGCCGCCAGCGGATCACCGGTGGGCGACAGAGTAGGCACATAGCGCACCGACTGGGCCCTGAGCACGTTGCGCACTCCTGCCCAGGGGACTGCGCCGCCGCCCAGCGCCTGGAAGAAACGATGCTTACCCGGGCTCTCCATGACAGCGGGTGTTCCCACAAGGCCGCTCCGGCAACCCAAGAGCAAAGGCATGTAGTTGCGCGCCAGCGCCTCATACAGTCGGAACTCCTCCCGCCAGAGCGCCGGTGGTACGGACACCGGTCTGCCCGCCGGGGCAATCCGCCTGGCCGCTGGTCCCTCCCCGGAGCCCAATCCGGCCAGAATGTGTCCCGGAGTGAATCGGTCCGGTGGTAATGTGGGCAGGATAGGCAGCCCGGCCGCAAGAGTCACTCCCACAAGGGCCGACACTCCCAAGGAGCGCACCCTTTGGAATAGCTGTTCCGGTATGAAACACAGGACGACCAGTCCCAGCAACAGCATCCATTGCAATCCGAATTGAGCACCCATGGATTGCCGGGCTGCCATCAGCACCGCTGTATTCGTCTCCATCCCTTTCAGAATAAAATATTGGAGGATGGCGACAGAGGCCATCCCCCCTAAGGCAATTATAAGCACCTTTCCAAAAACAAGCCGTCGACTCCGGTCGGCGTTCAGGTAGGTGTCCATGCCGCGCACCGCCAGAATCACGACCGTCAACATTGGCAGAAACAGGAGTTTGATCGGGTATCGCAAGTAACCCAGTAGAGGGACGTTACCCCAAAGCCATGCGTACAGGCCCCCGGCGGAACCCATAGCCAACCAGACGCCGACGCAGATCACGACCGCAGAACCCGCTTTCATCCAGCGGGGCGAGGCTGCGAATCCAGCCATAGCCAGTGCCAGAGGGATGCCACCCATATATAACGACAGAAAATAAGGCAGCAGCGAATCACCCCGCAGCTGGGGCTGCCAAGTTTCTTTGGATTGGAAATTTCCGTACGGCCGCGGCAGAAGTAATTGCAGCACGTCCGCACCCCGGAGGGCATAGCGGTCGTCCATGGAACCGGCGCTACGCTGACTGCCGGCCAACAACGACATGGCCGGCAGGATCTGGACAGCGGCCAGAAGGCCTGCCAGCAAGGCCGCCCCAGCCAGAGAAACGGCCAATCGGCGGACCGCCAGCCGCTTCCGATGAGCCAGCAGAATCAGGTAGGCGGCTCCAGCTAGGAGGGTGCACAGGAAGTAATTGGGCTCGATGGCCAACACGGCCAGTGCGACCACGGCAGCCAATGACACCACGCCACACCCATCGAGCCGCCGGACTGCTCGGCGCAGGGTGCACAGGAAGAGCGGCAGCAGGGCCACATAAGTCACCAAGTTTTGGAAAAGGGCCTGCGACAGGGCAAACCCGTTTAGCGCCCAGAGCAGGCCTCCCGCTGCGGCCGTCCATTCTCGACGGACGTGGGGACGAATGAAAAAGTAAAAAGCCACCGCCCCAGCAAGGTAGTGGAGCAAGAAGTGCAACTGGAAAGAGTATACTCCCGGCATCAGGTAGAACAGCCAGAACCCGGGGTAAAACACCATGTAGTCAGGATTGGCCAGGGCCGGCTCGCCACAATTTACGAACGGATTCCACAGGGGCAGGTGCCCTTCGTGAAGGGCACGCGCCACAAAGATCTTCAGCGGATAGTATTGGTTGATGATATCGCGGAGGTATATTACCCGTTCGCCAAAAAGTTCGGGCAAAAAAAACATGGTCCATGCAATGACAATGACCAGCAGCGTTTTGTGGCGACCTGCTGTCGAAGAAAGCCAATCCGAACATGCTCGGCGCAGTGTGTGGAAAAGTTGCTGTGTGTCCGTCATGGCAGCTTACTCTCGAATTCGGCGTCCTTCCCTAGGTTTCAGGACACTGAAAGCGGGCGGGCGGGTAAAGACTCCCCCGGTTCTCCGCACAGCATGATCCGCTTCCGGGCTTTGCAGGCGCAGTCGTCCGCCCGAATAATGTAAGTGATTTTTAAGCCCACGTCGTCGATGACCTCGCCGGGTGTGGAGGTCGGCCGAGTTGTGGATCTGCTGACGCCAACCTGGTTTTGGTCGTCTTCACGCGTCGCGGAGATGACGCGATCGTTGTTGTGCATGTCCTGCCCGACAATTCGATTCAGGATTGGTTCCGGGCTATTGACCGGGTTGCTCGGCAGGTTTTCAAATGTCCTCGGCACTGCCTTCTTAAGGCTGCACAACATCGGATTTATTCAAAAGCATGATAGTCACCCTTCGGATGATTGGCAAGCTCAAGATACAAGTCCGCACTCAAGTCAAGTTGAAGTTGTGGTGACAGCCTGCTGCTCGAACGCTGCAATGCCAATGATGATGTCAGACGTGATTATTCAAGACAATTTCCTTGGCTATATGCCAACAACTGATGACCGCATGAAGCTGAGCATCGGAACTGACGGTGTTCTCAGAGAACGATCCCAGTCTCGCGGTTAGAGTTTTCACCACACCGGTGTCGAACCGAAACGCGACAGGACTGGCAAGAGGACGGATACAATGGGCCAGATGAAAACGGCGAGAAACAAGACCGCCGGAAATGATTATTCACTGTTTAAATGGCGGAGGAGGTAGGATTCGAACCCACGGTCCCCGTAAAGGGACAACGGTTTTCAAGACCGTCGCCATAGACCACTCGGCCACTCCTCCGCGGCAGGCGGGCCCGCGCAGCCGCGCGACCCGCGCCGCGGCCGATTATACGGCCGGGCCGCCCCGGTTGCAAGCCGTAGGTCCGCACGGGTTTTGCGCTCAGACGTAGCGGCTCCGCAGAAGATCGGCCGCGGACGCGTCGAGGGCCTCGATCCGCCGCACGTCCTCAAACCGTTCCAGCAGATCCTCCGCGCGCAGCCGTCGCTTTTCCTCTGACCGGATGTCGTGAATGATCCGGCCGCGGTGCATCATGATCAGACGGTCGCCCAGATTGACCGCCTGCTGCATGGAGTGGGTCACCATCAGGGTGGTGAGCCGGTCCCGGTCCACAATCTCCCGGGTCAGCCGGATCACCACCGCAGCGGTCTTGGGATCGAGCGCGGCGGTGTGCTCGTCGAGGAGCAGCAACCGGGGTTTCACCCAGGTCGCCATCAGCAAGGTCAGCGCCTGGCGCTGCCCGCCCGACAGGCTGCCGATCTCGTGATCCAGCCGGCCCTCCAAACCCATGTTCAACGACCGCACCTTCTGGACGAACAGGTCGCGGCGCCGGCGGGACAGCGCCCGCGCCAGGCCGAAGCGGCGGTCCCGGCGGGCTGCCAGCGTGAGATTCTCGGCGATGGTCATGCCCGGCGCGGTGCCGGCGAACGGATTCTGAAATACCCGGCCGATCCAGCGGGCGCGTCGATAGACCGGCCAGCCCGTGATGTCGATCCCGTCGAGTTCGATCCGGCCGCCATCCAGCGCAAATTCGCCGGCCAGCGCGCCGAGCAGCGTGCTCTTTCCCGAACCGTTGGTTCCCACCACGACGACGAATGCGCCGTCGTCGAACTCGAGGGTCACCCCGTCCAGTGCGCGCACCTCGTTGGGTGATCCGGCGTCGAACGTCTTGGTCAGACCGGTGGCCTTAAGCATGATCGGCGGCACCTCGCCTTCGGGTCAAGCGCTCCAGAAGGCCGGGCAGGCACAGCGCCACCAGCACGAACACCGCCGTAATCAGCTTCAGGTCGTTGGGCTCCATTCCCCAACGCAGGGCGATGGCCACCAGCAGACGGAAGAGGATCGATCCCATGACCACACCGACCAACACCAGGCCCAGGCGGCGCGTCCGTACCAGCGCCTCGCCGATAATCACGCTGGCCAATCCCCAGACCAGCATGCCCAAACCCATCTGGACATCGGCGAATCCTTGGTACTGGGCCAACAAGGCCCCGGATAAAGCCACCAGGCCGTTGGCGATCGCCACGCCGGCCAGCAGCATGTTCCTGGTGTCCGCCCCCAGTGCGCGGACCATGACAGGGTTGTCGCCGGTGGCCCGCATGGCCGTCCCGAGGTCGGTGCGGAAAAACACGAACGCGAGCAGGAGCGCTGCCACCACCACTCCCGCGCCCAACACCAGAGCCGCCACGTCCCGCAGGGCGACGGCCCAGCCCAGCACCATCACATTCTCCGGCGCGCCCAGGCGGCGTGCGGCAAACTCCTCGGCCAGCGTGATCAGCGTCGGCGTCGACAGGAGGGGCACATTGCTCTTGCCCATGATCCGCAAGTTGACGGAGTACAGCGCGGTCATGACCAGGATACCGGCCAGCAGGCCATGGACTCCGATTCGGGTGTGCAGCAGACCGGTCAGCATTCCGGCGGCGCATCCGGCGGCCGCGCCGGCCAAGGTCGCCCACATCGGATGGATATCCGCCGTCAGGAGGACGGCAGCCACTGCCGCCCCCAGGGCGAAGGAACCGTCGGTGGTGAGGTCGCAAAAATCGAACAGCCGAAACGTGATGTACACGCCCAGTACCATCAAGGCAAGAAAAATCCCGATGGTGGCTGCGCTGATGAGCAGGCTCATGGCGCCTCGACTCCCGCGCCGACGTCCAAGGCCCCTGCCCAGATCACGCCGCGCGTGAAGAGGCTGTCGCCGATGCCCACAATCTCGCGATGGTCTCGCACCAGGTGGAGCAGATCGAGCACACGTTCCTCCTCAAACAGCTCCCGGACCGTGTTTCCCAAATCGAGGCGACCGCGGGGCAACGCGCGGAAGCTGAACACCGTCGCGTGGCAGTGGGCCTGGATGTCCGGCTCCGCCGCCGGCCGAAGGAACGCCGCCAGCGGTTCGGGTGGGTCGGCTGCCGCCACTCCCGCCACCAGGGTGAGCTGGCGCGCGTGTTCCCGCTCGGGCGTGAAAGTCAACCAGTCGCGGACAGCCGGGTACTCAAACACACACTCCGGACAGAAGTCCTGCACCGGTGACCGCCTCAACGCGGTCCCCACCAGACCGGCGGTGTCGGCGAGCATCACCAAAGCCGCCGCCGGCTCACCCAGGATGTCCAGGACGGCGGCCAGCACTTCACCGAGGGTCACCGCCCCGGCCGGTCCCGCTGCCTGAAACCGGACAAAGTGATCAAGCCCGCCATCGACCGCCAGGGCATAGAGGGCCACCACTTCAGGAACGAGGCCGCCGCGCGCCAGCATGAAATCGGGTACGCCCGATCCGTCGGTGGGGCGGCAAACCGCCACACCCCCGGTGGCCATAAATTCGCCAAAACGGGCATGGCACTCCGGGTATCCGGGCCCGAATGCTCCGAGTCCAACGGCCAGTGTCTCCATCGGCAGAGACAGCCGCACCGCCGCGTCGGGGCCATAGCCCCCCTGCGCCAGCCGGGCCGGATCTCCCACCCGCCGACACCTCACGCGCCGGAGGGTTTCCGGTCCATGGATTTCACACGCCAGCGGTCCCACCGCGCGGAATCGCGACGCCACCAGCGCTTCCGAACCGCCCGGCCCTTCGCCGCCCGGAAAATCCGAAGCCAACATCGCCCACAGCCCGCTGATCTGCAGGAGCTTGGCGACCGGTTCCGACGCCGCCCGGACGCCGAATGACCCGCCACAGCTCTTCAAGCGGTTATGGAACCGGACCAGCAGACCGATGCCGGCCGAGCTGATGAAATCCACGCCGCTCAAATCCACCCGCACCTGGTACTCGCCGGCGCGGACCGCTTCGTCCAGATCCGATTCGAGCTGGCCTGAGCGGTAGGCATCGAAGCGGCCGCTGATCCGGAATTCAAGACCCTCGGAATGGCGCACACGCCGGATTTCCATCACTGCCTCACCACCCGGTCGGCTCGCTGGAGCAGGGCGGGCGGAATGGCCAGCCCGCACCGGGCCGCATTCGGCAGGTGCACGAGGACCCGGGTCCGGCTCACCACTTCAATGGGTATCGCGGCCGGCGCCTCCCCGCGCATGATCCGGACAGCGAGCCGGGCCATGTCACGCCCGGCCTGCCGGTAGTCCCGCGCCACCCCGACCGCCGCGGCGCCCTGCTCCACCGGTGTGGACGTGAAGGCGAACAGGGGCGTCCGCGATTCCATGGCCACCCGGCTCACGCCGGCGAAGGCAATCTCCAGCAGGTTGCTGGTCACCGGACAGAGGGCGTCCACGTTCCGATCGACCACCGAACGGGCCGCATCCAGCACCTCGGTGCCCGCCGATACGCCCGCCGGTTCCAGCGTCATGCCGAGCCGCCGCAGCTCCGCCTCAAATGCGTTCTTGTTGTAGATGGAATTGTCCTCGTTCGTCACAAACAGCGTACCGATCCGCCGGGCTCCCGGCAGACACTCCCGGATGACCCGGGCCATGCCTTCGTAATCGGATCGGGTGCTGATCCCGGTGATGTTGGGCAGATGGTCGGTGAAACTGCGGCCCGCCCCCGCGCGCACAGGATCGGCCACCACGCTGAAGACGATGGGCAGGCGGTGCTCCTTCTTGACCAGCGTCTGCAGCGTCGGGGTGGAGTGGGCGATCAGCAGGTCGGCGCCGTCGGCCACGGCCGCGTCGACCAGGGCGATCAGCGTGGGCAGGTCGCCCTGCGCACAATGCCGGCGCAGGGTGTAGTCGCGCCCTTCCACCAGCCCCATCTGCCCGAAGGCCTCCCGGAAGCCGGCCTCCGAATCGGCCGCGATGGGCGACTCGTTGTAATTGAGCAGGTGCAACCGCCAGCACCGCCCGCCCGCGGCCCTGCCGCCCCGGCGATCGGCCGCTGCCGTTGTCACACTCTCGGGATCCCGCAGCGTCCGCAACACGGATGGATCCGGATCCGGCCGGACGTGCGTCCCGGCATCGTCAACGACCAGCGACGCAGCCGCCATCACGTCGGAAGCGATCTGCCAGTTCCCGCCCAGGGCCGCCAACACCGACCGGTTCACACTGAGCTGGGGGGGCACCACGTTTTCGATAGGCACCTCGGCCGGCGCCAGCCCGTTCAACACCCGGCCCGCCAGTCGGCCCACCTCGCGCCCGACCACGGCGTAGTCGGCGCCGAGGCCGAACAACGCCCCCATCTTCACATGATCCGGGGTGTTGACGAACACGGGAATGCGGGCCCGGGACGCCGCGGTGACGATTTCACCGATGGCGGTTTCCACGGTATTGTCCCCGCCGACCCAGATGGCCTCCACACCCCGGGCCGTCAGTGACACGGCGGCCTCATGAACGCCGGCGGAGTTGTCCACGGGCGCCTCCAACAGGGTGATCCCCTGTTCCGCGGCGATTTTCCGGGCAATCCGCGTGCAGGCTTCGGAGCATTTTTCCGCCGGGCACCACACCGTTCCCACGGTGCGCAGCCGAGGATGGATCCGTCTGGCCAGACAGAAGATCTCGCGGACCGGCTGGAATGTGCCGATACCGACCAGGTGGGGGGGATGATCCAGCGCGTCCCGGGTCCCGATGCCCACGCCCGCCCCGACGGGATCCGTGACCACCCCGAACACGTGGGGGACGCGGCCATCGCGGTTAGCCGCCGCCAGCGTTTGCAGTGCGGGGGTTGTCAGGGTGATCGCCAAGTCGAAGCCGCCGTGGACGATCCCGTGGGCGATCGTGCCGGCGGTGGGCAGATCATTTTCGGCATTGAACAACTGCAGCGTCAGCGACCGGCCGCTTACAAACCCTTCGTCGGCCAGGCCGGCCAGCACCCCGTCGCGGCTCAGATCCACACCGGTCCGGCTGGAAATCTGGAAGATGGCGACGCGCGGGCTATCGCCGCGTACCCGTTGCCGATTCGGCCAGTCCGAGACGAGCAGCACCCCGGCGGCCGCGGCGATGAGACCGCATCCCAGCGCCAGCCGTCGGATGGCATAGGCGGCGGCCGATCCCTGTCCAGGGTTCTGACGCGCCATGTTCTCACCCGTTCGTTGATTCAGCCGGTCTGATTGTACATTCTCCGTACTGACCGATCAACCGCCATCCGCAGGGCGGGCGGGGAAAGCTTTGACAACGGGTGTGAAATTGCCTATCTTGGGGGCTTGAATTCCCGCCGGAGGGAACACGAATGGTCGAGCCAACTGCAGAACGCCGACGGGTCTTGTCGGGGATCCAACCGTCGGGACAGCTCCATCTCGGCAACTATTTCGCCATGATGAAGCGCATGATCGAGTTTCAGGCCCACAATGAACTGTTCTGCTTCATCGTCAACTATCACGCGCTCACCACGGTCCAGGACAGCAAGACGCTGCGCCAGGGCACCGTGGATGCCGCCATGGATTTCCTCGCCCTCGGTCTGGATCCCGAGCAGTCGATCTTCTGGGTTCAATCCGACGTACCCGAGGTGACGGAGCTGACGTGGATCCTGTCCTGCGTCACGTCCATGGGCCTACTGGAACGCTGCCACTCCTATAAGGACAAGATCGCTCGCGGCCTGATCCCCACCCATGGCCTGTTCGCCTACCCGGTGCTGATGGCCGCCGACATCCTGCTGTACCAGGCCCACCTCGTCCCCGTGGGCAAGGACCAGAAGCAACACGTGGAGGTCACCCGGGACATCGCCGAACGGTTCAACAACGTCTTCGGCGATACGTTCGTCCTCCCCGAACCGGCCATCGACCCGGACGTTGCCGTGGTGCCCGGCCTCGACGGCCAGAAGATGAGCAAGTCGTACGGCAACACCATCGAGATCTTTGCCGACGAGAAGGTGCTGCGCAAGAAGGTGATGAGCATCGTCACCGATCCCACGCCGGTGGAGGCGCCGAAAGACCCCGACAAGTGCACCGTGTTCGCCTTGTACCGGCTGTTCGCAACGCCAGACGAACTGGCCGATCTGGATCGGCGCTACCGGGCCGGCGGCACGGGCTACGCGGTGGCCAAGGAGATGCTGTTTGATAAGATTCGGACATGTTTTGCGCCTTACCGGCAGCGGCGGCTGGAGCTGGCCACCCAGCGCGACGCGGTGGAGCAGATCCTCGCCCGAGGCGCCGAAAAGGCCCGCGCCATCGCCCGGCCCACCCTGCGCAAGGTCCGCCGCAAGACCGGCCTCGAATACGTCCGATCATGAACCCGCGTCCGGCGGATGCTGCCGGACATAGAAGCTGAGCGACGAATCGCCGTGCCGGACGGTCCGGACGCACTCCAGACCGCCGGAGGCCGCCGGCACTGTTACCTTCTTGAAATGATTCACCGTCATCAGCCCGCCGGGGGCCAACAGGCTCGAACCGGCCACGGCCGCCAGTGCCTTGTCGTACAACCCCTCAAAATACGGCGGGTCGAAATAGATCAGGTCAAACTGTTCACCGTCCCGGGCCAACCGGTGGATCTGCACCTGGATGTCGCCCCGGATCACCCGCACACCGGCGTCGACCCCGCAGTGCGCCAGGTTCTTGCGGAGATACTTCAGCGACCGCTCGCTCAATTCGACGAACACCACCACCGCGGCTCCGCGACTGAACGCCTCGATCCCCACCGAACCGCTCCCGGCACACAGATCGAGGAACCGGGCACCGCCGATGCGGTCCTGGACGATGTCGAAATAACACTCGCGCAATTTGCCGATGGTGGGCCGGATGCTCAAGTCCGGCGGAAGGAACAGCTGGCGCCCCTTGAGGCGGCCGGCAATGATCCTCATGGTTGCTCCGGACTCGTGGCGTCGGTGTCGGGCCGCCGGAAGGCTGCGGGCGCCGGGTCATTGAAATCCGGCATCTTCTCAAAATACGGCACCACGTCGGGATAGAGCGGATTGGGCCGATAGCCCCACTCCAGGAAGTCGATCTTGAAAAACCCTTTGTACCGGGAGATGCGTGAATTGCCGTCCGCCCGGCAGGCCTGGGGGACCGTCACGCCGTTGGGCAGGGTCCGGTACTCCACCTGCGCATGGAGTTCCACCAGGCCGTCCAGATTGTCGTCCAACAACTCGAAGTGGTGCAGCCGGTCAACGACCAACCGGACCGGATGGCCGGTGACCGGATCCACGTAGAACACCCCCTCCACCAGCGGCTCCGCATCGGAGTGGGGGTAGATCCGCAGGATCCGGCATTTCCGGTCGCCGATCACCGCCTCGCCCAGATCAGTGATCTCAAACAGACTTTTCCGCTCCGGATAGAGAGGAAAGAACAGCAGTTCGAGAAAGCGGGGCGCGCCGAACACGTTCCGGCTGGATTCGGAAACCGCTTTGGGTTTGAGCTTGCCGTCAGTGTCCGACACCAGGCGGGCGATGACTTCCCGGTCCTTGTCGGCGCCGACTTCCGCCACCGACAACCGCTGGTAGATGGAATTTTCGTAGACACCTTCCGGCGTGCGCTCCTTGAATCGCTCCACATACAGCCGCTGGAAATAGACGCACCGGTCGCGGAAAAAGCTGCCGCGGTGCTGGGCGTTGGCCAGGTTGTCGATGAGCTCGGCCAGACTCGGCGGACTACCTTCGGCGGGTCCCTGGGCTACGAGGGCCGCCGGCGTCGCGGCCAGCAGGACAACGGCAATCAGGACGCTGCGGATCATGGTTCGCCTCCATAAAATCATGCGGGGACGGGCCGCCTGCGGGCGCACCGGTGGGTCAGCGCCAGTAGCGGTCCCACTTGCCGTCGACGAGGGTCCGGATTTCCGGGCTCATGCGGACGGGCTCGGGCCAGGCCCGGCCAAAGCCTTCGCCGGGCCATTTGCGGGTCGCGTCAACGCCCATCTTCGATCCGAAGTCAGGCAGGCGGGATGCGTGGTCCAGGCTGTCCACCGGTCCCAGCACGAACTCCGTGTCCCGCTGCGGATCGATGTGGTTCAGCGCCGCCCAGGCGGTTTCGCTCAGATCCTGGATATTGACCGTGTCGTCCACCACCAGGATGCATTTGGAGAACATCGCCTGGCCGAGCCCCCAGATGCCGTGCATCACCTTGCGCGCGTGCCCCGGATACGCTTTGCGGATGGCCACGATGATCAGGTTGTGGAACACGCCTTCGAACGGCAGGTGAATGTCCACGATCTCGGGAAACTGCTTGCGAATCACCGGCAGCAGGATCCGTTCGATGGCCTTGCCCATCCAGCAGTCCTCCATGGGCGGCCGCCCGACAATGGTCGTGTGATAGACCGGCTGACGCTTCCGGGTGACGCACTGGACGTGGAACACCGGATAATCGTCCGCCAGCGAGTAAAAGCCGGTGTGGTCGCCGAACGGGCCCTCCCGGCGCAGCTCGCCGGGCTGCACGTAGCCCTCGAGCACGATCTCCGCTGTGGCCGGAACTTCCAGGTCAACCGTCCGGCAGGGGACCATCTCCACGGGGCCGCCGCGCAGGAATCCGGCGAAAATCATCTCGTCGAAATCCTCGGGCAGGGGCAGCGTGGCGGCGAAGGTGACCATCGGATCGGCCCCGATCGCCACAGCCACCTCCAGGCGGCGACCATCGCGGAGGCACGTGCGGTAGTGGTGAGCGCCCCCCTTGTGGATCTGCCAGTGCATGCCGGTGGTCGTGGCGTCGTGAAGCTGCATCCGGTACATGCCGCAGTTGCGCTTGCCGGTGACCGGATCCCGTGAGAACACCAGCGGGAGGGTGATGAAGCGGCCGCCATCGTCGGGCCAGCACTGAAGCACGGGCAGGTCCGCCAGGGAGAATCCTTCAGCGAGCACCACCTCCTGGCAGGGTCCGCTGCGAACAGTCTTCGGGAAAAAACTGGCCAGATCCGCCAGCTTCGGCAACATCCGGATCTTGTCCGCCAGCGATGCCGGGCTTTTGAATTCGAGCAGCTCATGGACGCGCGCCGCCACGGCGCCGAGATCGGGCGCGCCCAGGGCCAGGCACATCCGCTCCAGGGTGCCGAACGCATTGATCAGGACCGGGAGCTCCGATCCCTGGACGTTCTCAAACAGGAGCGCCGGACCGCCGGCCTTGACCACCCGATCGGCAATCTCGGTGATCTCCAGCACCGGCGACACGCTTTCACGAACGCGCCGGAGCTGGCCCGCCCGCTCCAGCGCCGTGATGAATTCTTGCAGGTCGCGATACGCCACGCGCGCTCCGTTCCCTCGATAGCTGCGCCCGTCAGATGCCTTGCCGCGCCTGGATCCGCCGGACCGCCACCATCGCCGCCGACGCCACGTCGGCGTCGCTGTCATGGGTGTATGACTGGATTTCGGCCAGATTCTGCGCCGCCCCCGCCACCCCGATGGCTTCAAGGATGCGGATGCGGGTCTTGCCCTTGCTGGCGCGAAGGTGCGGGTACAGGTCGGCCAGCTGATCGGGCGTCAGTTCCACAAGATAGCCGAACATCTGGTCGCCGTGTTTCATGCCGCCCAGCTCACGCACCATGTCCTGCAGCCGCTCCTTGTGCCCCAGGCGATAGAACGCATAGGCGAGCGCCAGCTGGAACCGCTTCCCCTTGGCGCCCGCGGAGCGCTCCACCAGCGCCGGTTGATACTGGGGATCGGCCAACCGGGCCAATCCTTCCGCGGCAGCGACACGGAAATCCTCCTTGTCGTGCCTCAGCGCCGGCAGGTACAGTTTGGCCGCCCGGTCATCGCCGATCAGGGCCAGCGCCTGCAGGCATTTGATCTGGAGGTCATCGGACGAGGAAGCGGGGATGACGCCGAACACCTTTTCGCGTTCCTTGATCCCCATCTGGTAGATGTCCATAATGGCGTCCACCGACTCCTTGCAGCGCAGCAGGCCGCTGGTCAGGATCGCCTCGTCGTGCACCGCCTTGTCGGGATCGTTCACGTACGGCACGAGCCGGCTGCACGCGTCCGGGTCGCCGATCTTGTAAAACGAGCGGAAGTATTCGATCTTGATGCCGTTTTCCGGTTCCCGGGACAGGACATCCTTCATCTGCGGCAGCGCCGCCCGGCCCCGGAGGGTGCCCAGGCCCATCACGGCGGCCTTGCGCACACCCGCTTCGGGGTCCTCGAGCCGCAGGGCCAGGGCCTGGACCGCGTCTGCCGAGACGGGCACGTACGGCTCTACCACCAGCGTGTTGTAATCACTGTCGAACGGATTGAGGAAATCAATCACCTTTCGCGTTCCGGCGACGAAACCGCTCTCGTCGACCACGTAGACCTCCAGCAGGGCGGCGATCGCCTTCTGGCGGATGTTGGCTTCGGTATCCGCGGTGAGGGTGATATAGGTATGCAGCGCCCGGGGATCCCGGATCTTCGCCAGCGCCTCGAGCACCGCCAGGCGGACGGTCGGCTGAGGATCGGCCGCCGCCTCGATGAGCGCCGGGACCGCCTGGTTCAGCTTGTGGACGCCGAGCAGCCGGGCCGCCTCCACTCGCCGGTCCGGGTCCGGATGCTTCAGGTCGTAAATCAGTCCATCGACACTGACCTTGCGGGTTTGGGGTTGGGCCTGGGCCCCGACCCCCGTCACCATCGCCCCGCAGAGGAGCAGCAGCAGAATCAGGTGCAATATGCGCACAGTATGTCTCCTTTGACGCGGCGACGGCCGGCTGGCCGCGCCGTCTGACGATCTCCCCCGGTGGCGGACCCGGGCCGGTCTCGCCCGGGGTTCATGGTGTCGCCCCATTATAGGGGAGCCTCCCGTTCAGTGCAAAATCTTTCAGCCGGCGGGTCCGTTTTCGAGCGCCATCCCCGCGTCCCAGCCGGGAGATTCTTTGCCTCCATCGCCGTGAATGTGGTATACATGAGGCGCGCCGCAGCCGCCCAGCCATGCGGGCAATCCGTCGCCCGCGGCGCATCGCACCCATGTCCACAAACACGCTGATCAGTTACATTTTCTTAATCGCCGGTCTGGTGGATTTCATTATCATCCCGCGCATCCTGCTCGGCGTCTGGCGCCGGAACGGCCCACCGGAGGCCACGCAAGCCAGGCTGGTTCGGATGCTCCGATTCAGCGGCCTGGCCCTGATCGTCATCGGCGTACTCTTTTTCTACAAGATCTTGAGCGTCTGATCCGGATCCCCCTCGGTCGCGCCCATGCCAGCAAAGCTTGCCGCCAACCGACTGGAAATCGGCATATTCCTTCTGTTGTGCTTATTCTGGGGCACCACCTGGCTCGCCATCAAACTGTCCTTGGCCACCATCCCGCCCGTATTCGGCGTCGCCATCCGTTTCGCCGTATCGGCCGCCCTGCTGCTCGTTCTGGCGCGGCTCCGCGGCGAGGCCATACCCCGGGACCGCAGCACCCATCTCAGCATCGCCGTCGTCGGCATATTTTCCTTCTGCGCCAGCTACCTGCTGGTTTACATCGGCGAACAATGGATCTCCTCGGGACTGACGGCGATCGTGTTTGCGACGTTTCCGTTCTACATCGCCCTCCTGGCCCATTTCGGACTGCCCGACGAACGGCTGGGTGCGCTGAAGCTCCTCGGGGTCGGTCTCGGTTTCGTCGGGATCTTTGTGCTGTTTCGCCAGGAGCTGGGTGCCGGCGAGTCTCCGCTGGGCGTGTTAATGATCCTCGGCGCCAGCCTGGCTTCTGCCGTCAGCAACATCGTGGGAAAGCGCCTGTTGCTGCGCAACACCGTGCCGCTGGTCATGTTCAACGGCCTGAGCATGCTGTACGGAAACCTCCTGGTTTGGATCATCTGGCTGCTGGCGGAACGGCGAACGCCCAGCGTGTGGACCGCCGCGGGAGTGCTGGCCACACTCTATCTGGTGGTCTTTGGCACGGTCATCTCGTTCATCGCCTACTACTGGCTGCTGAAGCGGGTGGACACCACCCGGGTGGCAATGATGACCTTCATCACCCCCATTGTAGCGATGATCGCCGGCTGGATCTTCCTGCGCGAAGCCGTTTCGCCATCCCTGCTGGCCGGCTCCGCCCTGATCCTGCTGGGCGTGTTCTGCACCTGGGCCGGCTCCCGGAGGCCGCATGGAGCGCATTAAAAAATTCACCGCCGGACCCGACGACGCCGGTCTGCGCGTAGATCGGGCGGTTCTCTTCCATGTGGACGGCGTCAGTCGCGCCCTGCTGCAAAAGGCCATCCACGAGGGTCTGCTCACTGTGAACGGACTGCCGGTGAAGCCGAGCGACATGCTGCGACCCGGCGACAAGGTGGTCCTTCGCCTGACGCCCCGTGAACCGCTCCAGATCCAGGCCCAGGCCCTGCCGCTCGAGATCATGTATGAAGACGAGCAGTTGGTCGTGGTCAACAAGCCCGCCGGCCTGGTGGTGCACCCGGGCGCGGGTGTGGCCGACGGAACGCTGGCCAACGCGCTGGTCCACTATTTCGGACGTCTGCCGGGCACCGAATCCCTCCGGCCCGGCATCATCCACCGCCTGGACAAGGAGACCTCCGGGTTGCTCCTGGTCACCCGGACCGAGGAGAGCATGCTGCGACTGTCGGCGATGTTCCAGAAGCGCGAGATTTACAAAGAGTACGTCGCGCTGGTGTACGGCGTCATGGAGGCGCCGCACGGGATCATCGACCTGCCCATCGGCCGGCACCCCGTCCACCGGATGAAGATGACCGTTCACGCACCGCGGGGGCGGGCATCCCGAACCGAGTGGTTTGTGGAACAGACATACGCCGGCCTGACGCTGCTGCGGGTAGTTCTGCACACGGGCCGAACCCACCAGATCCGCGTCCACTTGTCGGCCCGGAGCCATCCCATTGTCGGAGACGGCCTGTACGGCGGTAACCGACCCATTTGGATCCGGCAGGGTGGCGCCGTACGGACCATCTCCCCGCCCGGACGCTTCTTCCTGCATGCCCGGCGGCTGCGCTTCCTCAATCCCTGGACGGACCGGGAAATGGAGTTTCACGCCCCCCTGCCGGACGACCTGGCCCGCTTCCTCGAGCGCCTGCCGCCGCCGGAACACTCCGCTCAGAGCCGCCGCTTCAGAAGATAGAGATCCGCGGCCGAGACGCCGCCGCTGTTGTCCAGATCCCCCTCTGCCGGATCGAGTGCACCGGCCGACACGTTGCCAGCCAGATAACCTGCGAGCAAGGCCAGATCAGCCGCCGTCACCGCGCCGTCGCCGTCCACGTCGCCGGTGGCGTACCGCCGGCACGTCCGCACCGACAGCGCCAACGACCAGCCCGTGATCGTTCCGGCATCCGGTTGCCGTTCATCCACCGCCGCCAGGCCCCACATGCCCGCGGCTGCCACGCCGCGCAACATGTCCAGCGAATCCTCCGGACGATACTCGCCCGTGAACGGCGCCTGCCCCGCGGTGATGGCGGTGCCGGCCTGCTGATCAAACACCGTGTGGATGTAATCATCCCCGGACCCGCCGTTCCCGCTGGACAGTTCGACGACCGCCCCGTCCGGCCCGATCAAAAACAGGCTCAGGTCGCTGACATAGGGGTGCGTGACGTTTACTTGGACCGTCACGACGGCCACTGCGCCCTCCAGATCGGGCACTGCGATCCAGGTGACGGTGCCGGCGGGATCACCGTCCGGGATCGGCTTCGGAACGTCAACTCCATCGAACGTCCATCCCGTCTCTTCACCCAGCAATGCGGCGAAAGTGTCCGCCACTGACCCCTGATCGGACTCGGCCGTCATCCGCAACACGACTTCCGCCGCGCAAGATGCCCCGCCGCTGATCTTGAAGCACACGTCTTCGGCTGCGACTGCAGCGGCTGCGCCGGGAGACAGCGCACCCACTACCGCAACACCGCTGCACACCGAGGCCGGACCATCGGCCACATCCAGCGCGACGGTCACGTCGTGGACAGTCTCCGTGCCGCCATTCCTAATGGTGAGCGCCACGCCCCAGGTTTCACCTGGGTCCAAGAACGCATCGCCGTTGCCTTCGATCTCCGCCACTCCCACGTCGGTGAGTTCCAGCTTCGCCAGGGGAGTCATGGATACATCCACGCGGGTCGCCGGACCATCGTCGACCACGACTCCGTCGACCACCGCCGGCTGGTAGCCGTCAGCTTCAAATTGCAGCCGGTACGCGCCGGGCAGGAGGAAGCGGTGAAAATCGCCCACGTCCGGATCGGTATAGAATGGCATGTTCCGGCCCGTCACGGTGATTGCGGCCGCCACGGGCAGACCGGAATTTGCGTCGGTCACCAAACCGCGGACGCCCCGGTGACACGCCGCCAGGTAGGCGATCATGCTTGCCCGGTTGTCCTCCCAAAGTCCGGCCAGCGCGGCGGCGCCCGGCCATTTGATGTTGCTGATCTCCCCCGTCAGGTCCATGCAGCCCATCCAGTTGTAGCTCCAGTCCTGGAGCCCGCCAAACAGCGCATACCAGTCGTTGCCGTTGGTGATGCCATGCTCGAAGTACGGACTGTTCCACATCGGCGGATTGGCCACCGCGTAAGTCTCGGCAAGGTGGATGAACACGTCGTCGTCGGGGCAGGCGGCATACATGCCCGAGGGGAGTGTGGTACTGTCCCAGGGATAGTTCATCACCAGGGCGCCGCCGTGAAAATTGGCGGACATCACCGGGCAGCGATCGCCGAAAAAGGTCATCACTCGCCGCGTTTCCGCTTCACGACCTGTCGGCGTGTTGTCCGGATCACTGATCCGGTCCGGAAAGTCCCGGTTGATGTCCACGCCGTTGGCGTTGTAGCGGGATCCCAAGGCGTTGCCGTCGGGGTTGAGCAGGGGGAGGATATAGATCTCGGTCTCGTCAACCAGCTCGGTGACGGCGGTATCCACACCGTACTGGTCGATCAGGTGGCGGATGAGATAGATGAGCATTTCCGTGCCCACGGGCTCGTCCCCGTGGATGGTGGAGATGTAGCGAAACTCCGGCTCGTCCTCCTCGGTGGCCGGGTGATCGGTAATCTTCAGCACCCACAGCTCCCGGTTCTGGACTGAGCGGCCGGCCGAGAGCAGAAGGCAGATGTCGGGCCGGCTCGCCGCCAGGCCCTGGAGCTCCGCGGTCAACTCGTCGTAATCGTGGTACGCCTCCAGGGGATCGCCCGAACGCTTCCCCTGTGTTAGAAGGGCACGGAACCGTTCAGCGGCCGGGTCGGGTTCCCAGGCGATTGCCAGCCCCAGCGCGCTCGCCTTTTCGAATTCCTCGGGGCTGACATAGGCATGGACGGTCCGGCCGTCCACGCGGTCGATGTCCACACCCAACTTCTGCAGCAGCCGGATGTCCGTCGGCGCCGTGACGTCCACCCGCGCCGTCCGGCGCTCGGCTGCGCCCGACGCCGCCGGGAGGATTACGATCAACACCAACCAGAAATACCGCCGGATATGCGCGGCTGCCATGGGACTCCTGCCTGCTCTCTAGGGTGCGTCATGCACCCGCCACCTGACCGGTCAGGCGGTTGGCTACAGCCGGGGCGGGCGCATCGCCGCGCCCGCCCCGGCAAGCCGTTTCAGTGGATGTCCAGAGCGTACGGCATCACGGCCAGCATGGCTCCGGGACCCGGCAGGATGAACCGCCCGAGGAAGGCCAGATCCTGTCGCAAGCCGGGGTGGACCTGCGCCAACTGCGTCTCCGCCATAGATTCCATGATTTGCTCGAACAGCTTCTTCGGCACGGGATATTCCACGATTCTCACAGACCGGCCGGCGGGGATCCCCGCCTCCGTTTTAGCGATAGCAACGGCCTCATCGAGGCCGCCCAGGTTGTCCACCAGACCATGCTGAATGGCTTCTGACCCGAGCCAGACGCGCCCCTGGGCGAACGGTTCCAGTTCCGCAAACTTCTTTTTCCGGCTGTCGGCCGCCTTCTGCACGAACCGCTCGTAGAAGCCGCGGGTCATGGCGGCAAAGCGCTCCCGCTCGGCCGGCGTCATCCCCCGGGTGTCATCCATCATGTCGGCCCACTGGCCGCGCTTGACGGTCTCAAACCGGAGCTGCAGCCAGTCGTACATCCCTTTCATGTTGAACTTGGCGTTGACCACCCCGATGGACCCCGTAATGGTGGCGGGTTCCGCGACGATCCGACGGCAGCCCATGCCGATGTAATAACCGCCGGAGGCGGCCACATCGGACATGGACGCGATGACCGGCTTTTTCTGATCGGTGATCCGCAACTCCCGCCACATCAGGTCGGAGGCGATTCCGTCACCGCCGGGGCTGTCGATGCGCAACACGATCGCCTTGACCGACTTGTTCTGGCGAGCCTTCTGCAGCGACTCGATGACGGTGTCCGAGCCCATCACCCGCCCCATGAGCGGGCTGTAGGCATCCTTGCCCCGAATGATGGTTCCCACCGCATACACCACTGCAATCTGATCGGCCGCGCCGTCGGCGACCGCCGGCCGGCTGACCCGCCGGTAGCTCTTGCAAGAGATGGTGGTGAGCTTGTCGCGTCCCTTTTCCCCGTTCTTCTCACGAAGCAGCGCGTCCACCTCGTCAGGGTACAGGATGCCATCGATCAGTTTGTGCGCGGCGGCTTCGGTGGGATGACTGAGCCCTTCTTCCATCATGGCCGTCACCTGCTCGGCGGGAATATTCCGATAGCGCGCGACCATCCCGTTGAACGACGCGACGGTTTTGTCCAGGATGTTGTTCATCACCTCGCGCTGGGCGTCGCTGGCCGAATTCCGTTTGAGCATGTCGCCGGCGCTCTTGTATTTGCCGATGTTCTCGACTTCCGGATCGATGCCGAATTTGTTGAGCGTGTCCTTCAGAAACATGGCCTGGGCAATGAAACCGTTCAGCTCGAAGAAGCCCTCCGGCGGCATGTAAATCTTGTCGGCGGGCAGGGCGCAGGCGTAGTCCCGCTCGTTGCAGACCACCGTGGTGGCATAGATGAACTTGCCGCTCTTCTTGAACGCGGCCAGCTTGTTCTGCAACTCCTCCACCTTGGACCAGCCCAGGTTGGGACTCTCGACGCGGAGCCAGACGCCGGTGATCCGCTTGTCGCTGGCTGCCTTGTCGATGCTGTTCAGCACCTGCTGAAAGGTCAGGGCGGGCGGCTCAAACAGGCTGAGCGTGAAATCCGACGGCGAGTTCTCCGGCAGCTCTCCGGTCAGTTCCACCACCAGCACGGTCCTGTCCTTGACCGACGGCTCGGTCTGAACCATCGCCTGGACCGCAAAGTACACCATCAATCCCACTCCGATCAGCACCATCAGGACAATCAGGGTGATGATCCAGCCCTTTTTGATTTTCATAACCGTTCCTCCCGATCCGATGATTGAATGTCGGCCCGTCTGATGGAGCCGCGGCCGCTTGTGTTTGCCGGCGGCGGCGGCCGGACTCGATATCTCAGCGCCCCGCCCGGGGCGGATCGTCATGCATCCGCACCTGGGTGGGGTATGTGTGCGCATGGCACAGCGCGACGGCCAGCGCGTCCGAGGCGTCCAGGGGAAGCTCCTGCCCGCGCAGGCCAAGCAAGAGGCGGACCATCTCCCGCACCTGCTCTTTCTCGGCGCGGCCGTATCCCACCAGCGCTTTCTTGACGGCCAACGGGGTGTAAGAGACCACCGGGACGTTCGCCAGCTCCAGTCCCAGCAGGATGGCCCCCCGGGCCTGCCCCAGCTTGAGGGCGGAGCGGGCGTTCGCCGCAAAGAACACATCCTCAACCGCGGCAAAATCCGGGGGATACGCCTCGAGCACCTGGCAAAGACCTTCGTGAATCTGCCGGAGTCCGGCGGAGAACGTCGCCGCACCGCGGGGACGGACCACGCCCCAGGCCAGCGCCGCCAGCCGGTTGTTCCGGTGTTCGATCACGCCGTAACCCGTCGCCTCGCTGCCCGGATCGATCCCGATCACTCGCATGAACCTGCCCCATTCCGGGGGAATGCTCCTATTTCATCACAAAGCGTCCCGGCGGCCAAGGCCGAATCACGAATCCCGGGACCCGTGCCGGAGTCGCCTGCCGATCAGGCACCCTGTTTCCGCGGTCACCCCGGCAGAGCAGCCAATCCCCGGCGGTCGGCGTTGAAACAATCAGGCGCCCGGAAGGGGCGCCTGATGCGGAAATCGGCGGACGAACCAATCGCAGCTTATTCCTGCATCTCCGATTCATCGATGTCAAAGTTGGCGTAGACGTTCTGCACGTCGTCGTGGTCCTCCAGGGATTCCATCAGTTTCAGCATCTGCTGGGCTTCCTTGCCCGTCAGCTTGACCGTGTTCTGGGGGATCATGGAAATTTCGTTCTCCAGCATTTCAAGCCCCGCACCCTCCAGCTTCTCTTTCAGCGTGTCGAAGGCTTCCGGCGCCGAGGTGATCTCGACATTGCCGTCATACTCCTCGATGTTTTCGGCACCCGCGTCGAGGCTGATCTCCATCAGCTCATCCTCACTTTTCTGGCCTCCTTTCACCAGGAAATAGCCCTTGCGGTCAAACAGGTAGGCCACGCAACCACTGGCGCCGAGGTTGCCGTTGTATTTCGTGAACAGATGGCGGATCTCGGAAACGGTCCGGTTGCGGTTGTCGGTCATGACTTGAAGCATGACCGCCGCGCCACCCGGACCATAGCCTTCGTAGGTGATCTCCTCGTAGTTCGTTCCGGGCAGTTCGCCGGTGCCCTTCATGACGGCCCGCTTGATGTTGTCGGCGGGCATGTTGGCCGCCTTGGCGTCCAGGATGGCTTTGCGGAGCCGTGCGTTGCCGTCGGGGTCTCCGCCGCCGACCCGGGCGGCCACGGTGATCTCCTTGATCAACTTGGTGAACACCTTACCCCGCTTGGCATCCACTGCGGCTTTCTTGTGTTTGATGGAATGCCACTTGGAATGTCCGGACATACAAATATCTCCTCTGTTGTCAGAATTGCAGGTTGAGCTCCGTCGTATGAATCAAAGGCCGTAGAACACACGGAATGGGTATATTATAATTTCGTTTTAAGCGAAAGTACACAGGGTATAGGAGCTGCCGATGCCCGATGTCCTGGCCGTGATAGGGGGAAGCGACGCCTACCGGTTGCTCCAAGCCGGAGCCTGGCGCATCCTCGAAACAGTCGCCGTGCCGACGCCGTTCGGCGAAGTCCCCGCGATCCAGCGGATCGCCGTGACGGAAGAATTGACCGCCTGGTTTTTATCCCGTCACGGCCAGGAGAATTACGCCGTCAGCGCCCCGTTTGTCAACTACCGCGCCAACATCTATGCGCTGAAAGAGCTGGGGGCGGCCCGCATCCTGGCCTGGTCAGGGCCCGGCACGCTCCACGCCGACCGGCACCACCCCGGTCAGCTGGTCCTGCCCACCGACATCATCGACGAAACCCGCCGGCGCCCCGCCTCGTTCTTTGCGGGCCGCGGCTGGGGGTTCATCCGCTCCTCGCCCTGCTTCTGCCCCGACGTCCGCTCGGCCTTCCTGGCCGCCGGGGCGGCCGCCGGACTGGACATCGCAACGGACGCGGTGTACGTGTGCACGGAGGGTCCCCGTTTGGAAACTGCGGCGGAGATCCGGAAATACCGCCGGGACGGCGGGGACCTGGTGGGCATGACGCTCGCCCCCGAGGCGTTCCTGGCCCGCGAGCTGGAGATCTGCTACGCCCCGCTCTGTTACGTCACCAATTACGCCGAAGGCGTGGTGGAGCGGGCGTATCGCGGCGACATGCTGTTCGGAGGGATGCTGAGCGAGACCGAGCGTGACGCGGTCGATCGGGCGGTCCAGCACTTTCCCCGGCTGTTCCGCCGCGCCCTGGAACTGCTGGCCGAAGCGCCCCGCGATTGCCCGTGCGCCCAAGCCATGCGGCGCTACACGCGCGACGGCCGCCTCGGCGATGACTGGCACGGGTGGATCGGCGATCCTGACGCCTGAGACAGCTGTTGTCAACCCACCGGTCTTTTGTTATCATACCCCGCTCTTCGCCTGCCGGCCGCCGTCAGGGGCCGACTCACCCGGACAAGCGACAGATATGAAACAACCGCTCACCCACATCCGCAATTTCTCCATCATCGCCCATATCGACCATGGCAAATCCACACTGGCGGATCGCATCCTCGAGCTCACCGGCGCCCTCACCGCCCGGGAGATGGCCGACCAGGTGCTGGATGACATGGACCTGGAGCGAGAGCGCGGGATCACCATCAAGGCCCACGCCGTCCGGCTGAATTATCGCGCGCAGAACGGCCGTGACTATCAGTTCAACCTCATCGACACGCCCGGCCACGTGGATTTCACCTACGAGGTGTCGCGCAGCCTGGCCGCCTGCGAAGGTGCGCTGCTTGTCGTGGACGCCTCACAAGGCGTCGAAGCCCAGACGCTGGCCAACACCTACCTGGCCGTGGAAAACGATCTGGAGCTGATTCCGATTCTCAACAAAATCGACCTTCCCGGAGCCGATGCCGAGCGTGTTTCCCTGCAGGTGGAGCAGGTGGTCGGCCTGAAGCGCAGCGAGGTCCTGCTGGCCAGCGCCAAGGAAGGACGCGGCATCCAGGAGATCCTGGAGGCGATTGTCGCCCGCATCCCTCCGCCCCAGGGAGATCCCGACGGCCCGCTCAAAGCCCTGGTGTTCGATTCCTGGTACGATGTTTATCGCGGCGTGGTGATCCTGCTGCGCGTGGTCGACGGCCGGATCAGCAAGGGGATGCGCATCCGCCTCATGAGCACGGCCAAAGACTTTACCGTCGAAGAGGCCGGCGTGATCACGCCCAAGTTCCAGATGACCGGGCGCCTGGAAACAGGCGAGGTCGGCTTCATCATGGCAGGGATCAAGAACGTCGACGACGCCCAGGTGGGCGACACGATCACCGAGGCCGACCGCCCCGCGGTGGAACCCCTGGCCGGCTTTCAGGAGATCAAGCCGGTGGTGTTCTGCGGCTTGTACCCGGTGCAGAGCGAGCAGTACGCCGACTTGAAAGATGCCCTAAGGAAACTCCAGCTCAACGACAGCGCCTTCCGGTTCGATCCCGAAACCTCCACCGCCCTGGGCTTCGGCTTTCGGTGCGGCTTTCTCGGCCTGCTGCACATGGACATCGTCCAGAGCCGGCTGGAGCGGGAGTTCGAGCTCGACCTGATCACCACCGCACCCAGCGTACGTTACCGCATCATCCGCAGGACGGGCGAGGAGCTGTTCGTCGAAAATCCCGCCCATTTGCCGCCTGCCGGCGACATTGACCGGATCGAGGAGCCGATCTACACCACCATCGTCATGACGGCCGACGAATACCTCGGCGGCATCCTCAGTCTGCTTGAGGAAAAACGCGGCACGCAACGCGGTTTTGAGTACGTGGGCGAGAAGCGGGTCATGCTCACCTACGATCTGCCGCTCAACGAGATCGTCATTGATTTTTACGACCGGCTCAAATCGGTCAGCCGCGGGTATGCCTCCATGGACTATCACTTCGCCGGTTATGCCGAGTCCGACCTGGTCAAGCTGGACATCCTGGTCAACGGCGAGCCGGTGGACGCCCTCTCCAGCATCGTCCACCGCAGCCTGGCTTTTCGGCGCGGCCAGGCGCTCACCGCCCGTATGCGCGAAGTCATTCCTCGCCAGTTGTTCGAGGTGGCGGTCCAGGCGGCGGTGGGCAACAAGGTCATCGCCCGGACCACCGTCAAGGCGATGCGCAAGAACGTCCTGGCCAAGTGCTACGGTGGCGATATCACCCGCAAGCGCAAGCTGCTCGAAAAACAGAAAGAAGGCAAACGGCGTATGAAACGGGTGGGCCGGGTGGACATCCCCCAGGACGCGTTCCTGGCGATCCTCGACATCAAGACGGATTGAGGTTCGTCCGCGGCGGTGCGGTCACAGGCCCGACATCAGCGGCTCTCCGCCGAGCTGCCGCGGATTGACGATTCCCCCCGAGATGATCATTTTCATGGCCTCCTCGACGGTGAGGGGAACCCGCACAATCTGTTCCACCGGCAGCATGGTCAGCAGTCCCGTGGTCGGATTGATCGAGTTCAACAGCAGCACCAGGCCCATCCGCCGCCCTTCCTGCAACGTGACGGTGCCGTTCAGAAACCCGAACGCCCACAGGCCCGGGGAGGGATACGGCACCATCACCACGGCTTTCGGCTCCTCCGCCTGGCCTGGCGCAAACGCGTTCAGGATCTGCTTGATCGCTCCATAGATGGATCCCGCCAGCGGGATCTGGGCCAGCAGCCGGTCCGCCAAGCCGAGCAGGCGCTGGGCCACAATGTTCTGGGTGATCAGCCCCACGATAAAAATCAGCAGCACGGTTGCGACGATGCCCAAGCCGGGGATGTAGGTGGGGGTGGTCCGGCCGATCAGCGGCGCCAGCAAGCTGTCGGTAAAGCGAAACAGAACGATCAGGATGTACACCGTGATCACCACGGGCACCACCACCAGCAAGCCGGAAAAAAATGAACGACGCAGAGTACGGGTAACCGAGCCGCGGACATTGGCTGCAACCATGTACACACCTCCCCTGGATGATCGCCGCCATCTTACCACAGCCCGCGAAGTGGTTCGGAGTTCAGGGAGAGGCAGTCGGTCCGTCGTCCGTCGCATGGACGCGGGCGTGCGCCAGGCCCACATTGAGGAGCCGCGACACCGGTACGAACTGATAGCCACGCCGGATCATGCCGACGATCAGATCGTCCAGAATCGTCCAGCCGCGCTCCTCCCGCCGCTGGCTCCCCGTGTGCATGAGGATGATCGCACCGTTGGCGCCGCCCGGAAGGCCGCCGTCGAATGCGAGCAGGCGCTCCAGGATCTGCGGGGCCGTGAGGTAGCGGGGTTCGGCTCGATCGGTCACCCAGTCCAGGGAGTCCATCGATTTGTCGCGGTTTGTACTTCGGGTCCACGTCACCTGCCAGTACCCGAGTTCCGCCGCCCATGCGTTGATCGTCGGATTGGTCTCGCCGAACGGCGCCCGCCACAATTTGGCCATCGGCTGGCCGGTCACATTCCGGAACACGGCTTCGTTTTTTTCGAGCAAATCGTGCAGATATTCCCGAGTGATTTCCGGCCGGGTGTCGTGGTGCCGGTTCTCTTCCCATGTAGTCAGGTGCACGTGTCGGTAGAGATGGCTGCCGATTTCATGGCCGCCGGCCACGGCGGCCCGCACGGATTCGGGAAACCTTTCGAGGAACTCACCCGTCAAGAAGAACGTGGCCGAAATGCCGCGCCGAGCCAGCACCTGGAGGATGGCCGGCAGATCGCAGTCGGTCGAGTCTCCGTCGAACGTCAGGCTGATATGGGGCAGCCCAGGAGAACCACGGGTGAAATGAAACGGTCCTTCCGCCGACCACTCTTGCTGCAACTGTTCCGGCAGAGCCAGCGCCGGGGCTAATCGGGCGACGTCCGATCGGGTCCCTGTTGCCGTGTTTCTTACCGGGGCCGGCTCGATCGAGTTGTCTGTGCCGTTCGGCTTAGCTGATTTGTGGCGCGGCGATGTCGGAAAAGGCGGGGCGACCAGACCGCCCATTGCCGCCAGAATCAGCAACAATCCCAGCCCCCAAGCCAGGGGGCGAAACAGCGCGGTCTTTGGTTGTTGCACGCCGCCGGTTGATTTTAATTTCTCGATCCCGAGCGGATCAGAAGCCATATTTTTCGGCACGGGCGAGGTGTCGCGGCAATTCCAGGCGGATGTCTTCCTGGACAATCTCCCGTTGGACCCGGGTGAACTGGCCGTTGCGATACAGGATCTCCCCGTCTACCAAAACCGCATACACGTCCGACGCACGGTACGCATAGACGATGGCCGCGACCGGATCCGGCGATGGAAAACTGTGAAGCGGGTCGCGCTCCAGCACCACCAGATCGGCCTTTTTACCCGGCTCGATGCTGCCGATCTCTGACTCCACCCCCAGGGCGCGGGCGCCGTCGATGGTGGCCATCCGCAGGACTTCCTGCGCCGGCAGGGCCAACGGCCCCCGTCGGACTTTCTGGATGAGCGCCGCGGTGCGCATCTCGGTGAACATGTCCAGGTTGTTGTTGCATGGCGCGCCGTCCGCTCCGAGCGAGACCGAGACGCCGCCCGCCCGCAGCTCCGGCACCATGGCTACGCCGGAACCCAGCTTCAGATTGGACGAGGGACAGTGCAGCACATGTATCCCTTCGTCCCGCAGGATGGTCATTTCTTCGTCATCCACCCAGACGCAGTGGGCCAGGTAAAGCAGCTCCCCCGGCAGTTCCAGATCCCGGAAGTACGTTACATTTTTCCGGCCGGTCTTTTTCCAGACCGCCTGCACTTCCTTGAGGTTCTCCGCAGCATGGGAATGAACGGGCACCCGTTCGGCGACGGCAAATTCGCGCAGTTCCCGGAATAGCCGGTCCGAGCAGGCCAGGGCGAACCGCGGCGCCAGGCCTGCACGAATCCGGCCGTTCCCCCGGCCGTTCCATTCCTGATGCAGTCTCTGACCTTCCCGAATCGATTGGGCGGTCTTTTCGCGCAATGGCGCCGGCACCTGGTCCCCCTCGTCCATCATGCACTTGCACACAACGGCGCGAAACCCCAGCTTTTCGACGGCCCGAAAGACCGCATCCGTGTGGTTGACCGTTTCCATGGTCAACGCGGTGGTCGTCCCGGACGCGATCAGTTCCATCCCTCCCAGCATGGCGCTGAGATAGAGTGACTCCGGCGTGTGTGCCGCCTCGAGTGGCCAGATCCTGCGGCGAAGCCAGTCCAACAGCTCCAAGTCGTCGGCCATCCCGCGGAATAGCGTCTGCGCCAGATGGACGTGCGTCTGGATGAATCCGGGGCACAGCAGCCGGCCGTCAAGATCGATGGTGTTGGTCAGGGAGCTGTCGAACCGGCCGATGGCTCGGATCCGGTCCCCATCGACCGCTACGTCGCCATCGATGATATCCAGATCCCGGTTCATGGTAACGATCCGGGCGTTTTTCAGCACCAGGAAGCGTTCGGGAGCCGCTTTTCCATCCACAACAGATATCCTCGAGCCAGATTGACGGCCACCATCGGTACAGGCAAAAAAAAAGTGCTAACCCGGCCGCCGGATTAGCACGTTCTGAATCAGGTTGTCTTACTGGAGCTGGATGTAATTGCCCAGATCCAGGCTTTGGCGGGAGTCGATCACTTTGGCCTTGGCGGTGTTTTCGAAGACTTGGATGATGACCACCTCGCCCAGGATGATGCGGGGAATTTCCCGCTTGACCGTAGCCGCGTGGCTGGCTGCTTTGAAGCCGGGTTCCACGTTTTCCTTGTAGCTGTCGTACCGGTTCGACGGGTAGAACTCGTCCGTTTGCTTATACTTTCCCTCGACACGGTACACCGTGCAGATCTGTCCGGGCGCTACATTCTGGTTGCGGCCCAAGTTCAGGTACACGACGTTGCCGGAGCCGGCGACACTCAGGCTGTCCTCGATGTAGACGATGTTGCCGGTAGCCTTGCCGTTGTCTTCAATGAAGCGCTGCGGTTTGCGTGCCTTGTCCCGCACGAGCTTGTCGGTTTCCTGGAACGGCACCAGGGCATCCCCGATGTGCACGGCCCGCGTGGCGAGGTCGATCTGTGCGATGGCTTTGTCGTCATGGGCGATGAGCACCTTCAGCGTGCCCAACTCCAGATAGTAGTATCCCACAAAGGCATTGGTGACCGGATTGTGGATCTCTCCGGCCGAGCGCAGAATGCTGAAGCGCTGGCCCGGGGATACATTCTGCCGCATCCCCTTGTTGATGTAAACGATTTCACCCTCATCGAAGTAGCGCTGGATGTTTTCGTCCTCGGCTCCGACGATGAACGTGTCAAAGATCATCGGTGTCTGGTTGATGCGTCCCGTGCCGTACAGTTCGTAGTCGGTGGCGTAATACGTGTCGATGTCTTTGACCACAAGTTCCAGCGGCTTGCGCTCGAATTTCGTGGGCGGCAACTGTTTCTTGAGAGCACCCATGCCTTCAACCGGCTCTTCGGCCACCACTTCGGGTTCAGCGGGAACCTCGGGCTGTTCCACCAGCTTCGGCTGCTCGATCAGCAGCGGATCGCCCGGAGAGATCCAGTGCGGATTGGTGATATACGTATTCAACTCCCAGATCTGGGGCCAGA
>ERZ1645192.134-NODE-134-length-51606-cov-7.312196_pt1 | contig 51606 bp, 42 predicted proteins | sample MGYA00575354_ERZ1645192 | MGnify/ENA primary metagenome ERZ1645192 (study PRJEB40844, sample SAMN11349763) | freshwater sediment metagenome | isolation source: river sediment | host: Sediment | place: India: Faizupur Khadar , New Delhi | collected 2017-02-21 ... | reverse complement strand
CGGGCGGGTGCGCACTGATACTTATCGTCATGATGAGATGAGTTTTTTTGCCGCTATTTGGGATGCCGTGAAGCCGAAACGTCATATTATACCGGTTGAATTAAATCCGGATAATTTCACTGCGTCGATACAGAACTCGCCCGTGCCGGTGCTGGTCGATTTCTACTCGAACACCTGCATGCCGTGCCGCCAGATGGCCAAGACGGTGACCAAGTTCGCCACCGATTATCAGGGGCGGGTGCGGGTCGGCGCCTTCAATACCGCGGCCGACACGAACGGCAAGGTATTGGTCCCGCTCAAGGTGCGGGCGGTCCCGACACTGGTCTTTTTCAACAAAGGGAAACCGGTCGAGACCTTCGTCGGGCTCACCGGCTATCTGAAACTTTCCGAAGCGCTCGAGAAACTCGAGAAGGGCGCCTAGTCGAACGACACCTTCACCGTGTCTCCGGGCTTGACGCCCGTTCCTTCCGACCAGTTTATCTCCAGTACGTAGCGGACCGGTCTGCCGCTCGGCAGTGAACGCTCGGACCCCGGTTCGCCCCGTTGCACCGAAACGACCTTCATATCGTCGCCGATATAGACGATCGCGAGCGGCATGTTCGTATGGTGCATCCAGAAGAACCGTTCCGAGAGGTCGGGGAAGATGAAGAACAGCCCGCGGCCTTTCGGCAGGGAGGGGCAATCCATGAGCCCTTTACGGTGAAGCGGCGTGGTGTCGGCGATGCCGGCGCGAAACGATAGGGTGCTTCCGCCGGTCGTCTTGAGGGCGACGGTCGCCTTCTCGGTGTAGCCGCAGAAGGGCTCAGCGGCCGAAATGGTCCCACACAGGGAGGCGAGCAGGATCAACAGGCACGCCGTTGTCGCGGATCGTAAGCGCATCGGTTCTCCGTTCGGTGACCAGACCTATCTCATGCCATCCCGGCAGCGCGCCGGGGGCGGTAACTATCAGAAAGAACTCCTCGCCGCCGGTGAGCAGAAGGTCGGTAAGCGGTAGGCCCAGTTCGCGGGCCGTCTGAGCGACCAGCGGGTGGAGCGGTATCCGTTCGGCCGCCAGTTCCATCGAGACATCGCTTGCGTTGGCAAGGAGCGTGAGTTCCGTCACGAGCGAATCGCTCAGGTCTATCGCGGCGTTCAGGGTGCCGGTGAGCGGCGCATGGGTGAAGGGATCGGGATAGAGGAACCGCTGTTTTGCCGCGTTATCGTCGTTCAGCCCGCGTTGCAGGCGCAGCAGGCCCGCCTTCGATAGCCCCGGTTCGCCGGCGATATATATCCGGTCGCCGGGACGGGCGCCGGAACGGAGGAGCGCTCTTTCGGGCGGCGTGCCGAACATCGTCGCGCCGATGAAGAACGTGGTCCCGCCGGTGGTGTCGCCGCCGATGCAGGTCAGCCCGTGCGTTTTGGCGAAGCGAGTGATGCCGGCGATGATGCCGCGCGCCGCCTCCTGCCGGTCGGCGGGGAAGGCAAGGTTGAGCGTGAAGTGGCTCGGCCGCGATCCCATCGCGAGAATGTCGCTCGCATTGGCCGCCATGAGCCGCCAGCCGACGGCGTCGGGCGGCATGAAGGAAAGGTCGAAATGGACCCCTTCGGCCATGTGGTCGGTGGTGACGAGCAGTCCTTTTTCGCGCCACACGGCGCAGTCGTCGCCGATGAAGGGATGCGCGGGATCGTCGAGCGGCATCAGTTCACGGATGATGGCCCATTCGCGGTTGTCGAGCATGGGTCAACGCTTAAAGAGTTTTTTGAAGACCTCGCGGTAATCGGAGACGAAGGTGACCCCGATGCCGTCGCGTATTTCGGCGGGGATGCTGTCGTAGAGCGGTTGATTGTCCTGCGGTACGATGACGGCGGTCAGTCCGTTGCGTTTGGCCGCCAGCATCTTTTCCTTGAGCCCGCCGATGGGGAGCACCTTACCGGTCAGGCTTATCTCGCCGGTCATCCCGATGGCCGGGTTGACCGTCTTTTTGAGGAAGAGCGACAGGAGGGCGGTCGTTATCGTGATGCCGGCCGAGGGGCCGTCCTTGGGCACCGCGCCCGCCGGGAAGTGGATGTGGATATCCCGCTTCTCGAGCGAAAAATCCTTGGGCAGGCCGAATTCGGCGCGGTTGCTCTTGATGTAGGACAGAGCGATGCGGGCCGACTCCTTCATCACATCGCCGAGGTGTCCGGTGAGGATGAGTTGACCGGTACCCTCCATGCCGTTGACCTCGATCTTGAGCGTCGTGCCGCCGTGCATGGTCCACGCGAGGCCGGTCGCCACGCCGACCCGCTCCTCTTTCACGAACTCCTCTTCGGGGAAGGGGGGGAGTTTGAGATATTTCTCGATGAGTTCGGGGGTGACCTTTTTCGGCGGTTTTTTGCCGCTGGTCTTGAGGGTGATCGACTTGCGGCAGAGACTGCCGATCTTCCGTTCCAGTTCCCGGACCCCCGCCTCGCGGGTGTAGCGGCGGATGAGGAAAAGTATCGACCCGTCTGAGAATTTGAGATCGTCGGCCGTGAGTCCGTTGTTCTCGAGTTGGCGCGGGATGAGGTAGCGATGCGCGATCTGTATCTTCTCGAGATCGGTGTAGCCGGCCAGCGTGATGGTCTCCATCCGGTCCTTGAGCGGCGCCGGGATGGTCTCCTCCCAGTTCGCGGTGGCGATGAAGAAGACCTCGGAAAGGTTGAAGGGAAGGCCGAGGTAGTTGTCGGCGAACGAGAAGTTCTGTTCCGGGTCGAGCACCTCGAGGAGCGCCGACGACGGGTCGCCGCGCCAATCCTTGCCGACCTTGTCTATCTCGTCGAGCATGAAGACCGGATTGACGGTGCCGCAGTTCTTGATCCCTTCGAGTATCTTGCCCGGCATCGCGCCGACATAGGTCCTGCGATGACCGCGTATCTCCGCTTCGTCATGCATGCCGCCGAGGCTCATCCGGTAGAATTTCCGGCCGAGCGCCCGCGCTATCGATTTCCCGAGCGAGGTCTTGCCGACGCCGGGCGGGCCGATGAAGCAGAGGATGGGCGATTTGGTGTTTCCCTTCACCTGCCGCACCGCGAGGAATTCAAGGATCCGTTCTTTGATATCCTCAAGGCCGTAATGGTCCTCTTCGAGCACCGTCTGCGCCTTGTTGAGGTCCTTGTTGTCCTCGGTGCGGTCGTCCCACGGCAGTTCGATGAGCGTGTCGAGATAGGTCTTGATGACGCCCACCTCGCTGGCCGCCGGATTCATGCTGCGCAGCCGCGTCAGTTGTTTATCGGCCTCGGCGCGTACATTTTCGGGGAATTTCTTGTTCTTTATCTTCTGGGCGTACTCCTCGAGTTCATAGTTGTAGGGGTCGGCGGTCCCCAACTCCTTCTGTATCTGCTTCATCTGCTCTTTGAGGAAGTACTCCTTCTGCGCCTTGCCCATCCGCTCTTTTGCCTTGGACCGGATGTCGTTCTGTATCTCGAGGAGCGACAGTTCCTTCTCGATGAACTCGTTGACGATGGCCAGTTTGCTGAGGACATCGTTCTCCTCGAGCACCCGCTGCGATATCTCGATGGAGTTCGACAGGTGGCTGACCACCAGTTCGGCCAGACGCGCCGGATCGGTGACGCTGTTGAGGATCGCCACGATGTCGGGGGGGAAGTTCTTGTCGCCGAGGTTGGTGAGTTTGTCGAGTCCGTCGCGCACATTTTTGACCAGCGCCTCTATCCGCACCGTCGCCTCGGGCGACTGTACCTCGATGATCGGTTCGATGGAGGCGTAGTAACAGTTCTCGGTCTGGTCCTTCGTGATCTCCTGTATCTCCGCCTTCTGAACGCCCTGAATGAGCAGTTTGATGCGGCCGTCGAAGAGCTTCTGCATCTTGAGTATCGACGCGACACAGCCGACCTCGTAGACCGTTTCGAGCGAGATCGCCTCCTCTTCGAGTTTCTTCTGCGCCGTCACGAACAGCAGCCGTTCGGACGATATCGCCTGATTGACGCTCGCTATCGAGAAATCGCGGCTCACGAAGACCGGCATGATCATGAAGGGGAAGAGGACCGAGTCCTTGAGCGCAAGCACCGGCAGGCGCGGCGGTATCTTTATCTGGTCGGGGCGGATGGGGGGAGTTCCTTGTTCCATATGGGTGTCCTCAGCCGATGTTGATGATCTTCTTGCCGCGCTTCTCTTCGACCAGCGGCAGACGGATGGTCAGAACGCCGTCCTCAAGTTCGGCCGTCGCGGCCTGCATATTGACCGAGCGCTCGATGTAGATGAGTTTCTTGTATTTCCCGTTGGTGCGCTCCAGTCCGATACAGCACTTGTATTTCCGTTTTATGGTGTCTTTTTCGCCGCTTATCTCAAGGAACTTGTCGATCCCCTCGATGTGGACCTGCTCTTTTTCGAGCCCCGGCATCTCGACCTCGATGACCACTTCGTCGTTCTCGATGTACATGTCGAACGGGAAGTTGATATCCTCCTCCGGTTCGCGGTTCATCGGCGTCAGAAGGGCATCGATAAGACGATCAACCTCTGATTTCAGGTTGTTATAGAGTTTGATGGACTTGAAATGGGGAGTTCCGCTTTCGCTCATGGTCTAACCGCCCGAACATTTTAACGGAATACCTTATAAGCAAGGCGGGCCAAAGTCAAGGATAGCGGGTCCGCATACCTGATGATGAAAAGAGGGAATGATTTGCAAAAATTGGCCGATACGGTTAAAATGGCGCCCGAGAATGGGGGAAGTTGCGAGAATGCGCACCGACACTCGTTACGCCATATGTAATTCCCTACCCTGCGGATGTCAAAAAACAAAGAGTGGTCACTGGGTACAGCGGGCTTCTAATCCCATCGGGTCATAGGTTGATTGGGCTCCTATAGTAACCTCGGCGCCTTCGACAAAACTCCGGAAAAAGACTGCCCAGATGTGGCCTGTCTGGCTACGCCAAGTGGACGATAGGAGATCTCCATAATCGCCGAAGGCCGAAAATGAGGCGAGGAGCCCCTCGTCGTCATAGCACCCTTCGGTACATTCGGTGGTCCAGCAATCGTCGGTCGTACAGGTTTCGCTGATGGGACAGCCGCCGCCTGGTTCGAGGACGGGGCAAGAATGAATGATAGAGCGAAGTTCCGATATGGTCGGCAGACGACCGCCCATCGACTGACAGAGCGTATCGAGTTCGTTTAAGGAGCCGGCTGTGACCAGACTGGACCATTTCCTGCCGTTGTGTTGGAGACAGAACTTATTGTCGTCGGGACAGGGAGACAGACAGGTGGAACTATCATAACCGGAACAGTCGCTCAAACATGCGGCCACGCCGCCTTCATAAAGGGGAAGCTGGTCCTCATTGAGGATCGTTTTGCACAAACGCTGGCCACCGTCGCAAACCTCGCCCACTCCCACTTCGCCGTTACCGCAATCGGCCTTGAGTCCGCAGCCGTTCGTTATATATTGAGAGCAGTCGTACGCGCAGATGACTTCGCCGCTGCTGTAGAGATTCGGATCTATCTCGACGCACGGTTTCCAGTCGCCGTCGCACACTTCGCCGATAGGCGTGTCGACATAGCCGTCGCCGCAGACCATGGGCACGCAGGCGGCCGGCCCGCTTTGTGGACGGGTACAGCGCATATTGTTCGCGGCGCAGTCGGAAAGAAAGAGCCACCCTACGGCGGTGCATTCCTGCAATATTGACCCGTTACAGTCGATCTGCCCCACTGCGGGACAACCTTCCACCTCATCTTCTCCACACGAGGGGATGGAGAGAAGGAGGATCGCCGTCAGCGCGACAAGGGAAAGAATAGTCACTCTCATGATCCGCTCCCTGAACTGTTAACCTATACCCTCTCTGTCGAATCCGAATTATAGGTTTTTGTGTCGACCTGTCAAAATATTTCGTCATCAGGGGTCAGGGCGTTTCTTGTATAGTTAATGCCGGTACGATTGCCGCACCTTCTCAATGACCTGCCTCAACCGTCTATCGGCCGCCAGCACCTTTTCGAACTTGGAAAGGACGCCACTCATCCCCACGCGGCTCATTCCCGCTATCGTTGCGATTTCCTTGATCATCATCGTCGTATCGTGCTTGAGTAAGTAAAAGAATATCTTCCGGGCTACGGCGCGCGAACGGGAGTGATGCAACTCATCCTTCGTCGCCCCCGTCACCGCGCAGACCGCCGCCGCTATCGCTTCGGGCTTGACCGCAGTGAGGCCGCGCACATCGGGGACCGCCTGTCGGTCGGGCAGTTTGCCGGTGTCGAGTTTCTCCTTCATCTCGTAGAAGAAATCTTCGCCGCCGACGATGGAATACTTGCCGTAGACCTGCTCCGGTTCGAGTTCCTGATCCCACATGATGTCGATGAGGTTCTCCACGCCGCCCGCCTCGGCGAGCACCCGCGCCGTGGTGGTCATCTCATCGGTCGCCGTGCCGATATAGATGCGGTGAGAACTCCACGCGAACTTCTCCGGCCGGTCGACGATCTTCGCCCGCACCGGGTTGAGGTGGATGTACGCGGTGAGCATGAGGAGGTATTCGGTATTCTCGACGAGCACCGCTTTGTAACGGCCTTGGAACACGCTCCCGACGAGGCGGTACTTGATGCGGAACCAGTTGGCGTAACTCGACTGGAAGGTATGCATCGCGCGGCTGAGGTTCGCGTCGGGCGTTTCGAGGAGGAGGTGGAAGTGGTTGGGCATGAGGCACCAGCCGTGGAGGATGAGGCGGTATTTGCGGACGGCGAGGAGCAGACGGCGGAGGAATTCGCGGCGGTCGTCGTCGCAGGTGAAGATGGGGTCGCGGCGGTGTCCGCGATTGATGACATGGTAGATGGCGCCGGGGTAGGCGATGCGCAGGGGGCGGGCCATGGGACACCTCCGTTCAGCGGTTCAGGGAAAGTTACCAAAGAGAAAAGCGCTTGTCAATAACTTTACTATAAACGCCCTGACCCCAAAGTTCTTTTGCCCCGGCTCATCCCGCCGCGCGTTTGAATTCGGAGGTGGTATGGAACTCGATATCGGGATTTTCTGCGCGGTGATGGTTGAGCATATAATCGGAATCAGCGAAGAAAACGATGTTGCCGTCTTTGTCGGTGGCGATCGCGGTACTGCGGTAGCGGCAGAATTCGTCGAGTTTCTTCTGGTCCTTCGCGGTCAGCCAGCAGGCCTTGGTGAACGACAAAGGGACGAATTCGCACAGCGCGCCGTATTCATGTTCCAGCCGGTACTGAAGCACTTCGAACTGGAGCTGGCCGACGGTGCCGACGATCTTGCGGCGTCCCTGATCCTGAACGAACAGTTGCGCGACCCCTTCGTCGGTGAGTTGCTGTAGTCCCTTTTCGAGTTGTTTGACCTTCTCGAACGACTTGTTGGTGAGCAGGCGGAATATCTCGGGGCTGAAGGCGGGTATCCCCTGAAAATTGAACCGTTCCCCCTCGGTCAGGGTGTCGCCGATCTTGAAGTTCCCGACATCGAATATCCCGACCACATCGCCCGGATAGGCTTCGTCGATGGTCTCTTTCTTCTGGCCGATGAAACTGACCGGCGCGGAGAAGCGAAGCTCCTTGTCCAGCCGCACATGGTGGTAGTATTTGCTCCGTTCAAAGGTGCCGGAGCACACCCGGACGAAGACCATGCGGTTGCGATGCTTGGGATCGAGATTGGCGTGTATCTTGAACACGAAGCCGCTGAATGCCGCCTCATCGGGGTTGATCAGGCGGGTGTCGGTCATACGGGGCCGCGGCACCGGCGCTATCCGGCAGAAGGCGTCGAGCAGTTCGCGGATGCCGAAGTTGTTGACGGCGCTCCCGAAGAAGACCGGCGCGATATCGCCCGTCAGGTAGGCCCCGGTGTCGAACCGGTCGTACACGCCGTCTATCAGTGTTATGTCCTCGCGCAGTTTCGCGGCGAAGGTGTCGATCTGTTCGTCCAGCAGCGGCGAGGCGAGGTCCTCTATCTGCACGATATCCTTCTCGACCCGTTCGCTGTTGGGACGGAAGAGATTCAGCCGGTGCTCAAAGCGGTTGTAGACCCCCTTGAAGGTCCGGCCGCGGCTTATCGGCCACGAAAGCGGCGTGACCCGGATGGCGAGTTTCGCCTCGATCTCGTCGAGCAGTTCGAAGGGATCCTGACCTTCGCGGTCAAGTTTGTTGATGAAGACGATGACCGGCGTTCTGCGCATTCGGCACACCTCCATCAGCCGTTCGGTCTGCGCCTCGACCCCCTTGACCGAGTCGATGACCAGAATGACGCTGTCGACCGCGGTGAGGGTGCGGTAGGTGTCTTCGGCGAAATCCTTGTGTCCCGGCGTGTCGAGGATGTTTATCTTGAGGTCGCGGTATTCGAAGCTCATGACCGAAGTGGCCACCGATATGCCGCGCTGTTTCTCTATTGCCATGAAATCGGAGGTGGTCGATTTGGTTATCTTGTTCGACTTGACCGCGCCGGCGGTCTGTATCTGCCCGCCGAAGAGGAGGAGTTTTTCGGTGAGGGTCGTTTTTCCCGCGTCGGGATGGCTGATGATCGCGAAGGTCTTCCGCTTGCCGATCTCTTCGTGCAGTGTGGTCATGGGCGTTCCGGCATCGTCCCGAATAAAGATCGAAGGCATCATAAGTATGCGGGTCGGATGGTCAAGTTATTTGTGGCTGATGTGCGGCGCTCCCTCAATTATTGGCAAAAATATCCAAACTGTGTAGAATGGCGGCGGGAGGTGGCGCTATGTCACTGCTTGCGGTCGAAAATCTGACGGTCGGGTACGGCGATACGGTGATCCTGTCCGCGGTGAATTTCACCATCGGGCGGGGGGAGCGGTTCGTGGTGCTCGGCACCTCGGGATGCGGCAAATCGACGCTCCTCAAAGCGATCGTCGGGCTCAATCCGCCGTCTGCGGGAAAGATATTCTTCGCGGGGGATGAGATCATACATCCGTTGCCGGAGGATACCGCTTTCTACCGGCGTATCGGCATACTGTATCAGAGTTCGGCGCTCCTCAACTCGATGACGCTCGAAGAGAATGTGATGCTCCCGATAAAGATGCATTTTCCCCGTTTCTCCGACGCCGACGCCCGTGACATCGCCGGCGAGAAGCTGTCGATGGTCAATCTCTACGAACACCGCGAGAAGATACCGCAGGAACTCTCGGGCGGCATGAAGAAGCGCGGCGCGCTGGCCCGGGCGATGGTGCTCGACCCCGAGATCATTTTCTTCGACGAACCGCAGGCGGGACTCGATCCGGTGACCACCCGCGAACTCGATCTGCTGTTCATCCGGCTCAACGAGCAGATGGGGATCACCTTCTTCACCGTCACGCACGAACTGCTGTCGATACGGCGGAGCGCCCAGAAAGTGCTGATGCTGGCCGACGGCGGGGTCGCGTTCCTCGGCACGCTCGACGAAGCGATGCGGACCGACGATTTCCGCGTGCGCCGCTTCTTCGATGTCGGCACGGAACGGGCGGGATGAGCGAGTTCTCCTGGGATTCCTATCTGGTGGCTCATCTCTATTTCGTCGCGCCGCTTTTATCGCTGTTCCTCGTGATCTATGCATGGCCCAAGCGGAAGCTCCCGGTCACTCAGGCATTCATGGCGATGATGGCGAGCGCGGCCCTGTATTCTTTTGGGTACGCGGTGCAGGCATTCTGCGGTACGCTGGATACGATACGGATATGGAATATCATCGAATATCTGGGCGCCGGTACTTTGCCGTCGTTCTGGTTACTGTTGTCGTTCCGCTACACCGGCCGGGACCATTGGGCGGCCGGATGGGTCCGATTCATCCTCATCGGCATGCCGATACTGACCATTCTGTTCAATGCCACCAATGAGTGGCATGCCTTCTTTTTTGCAACGGTCGGGATCGCGCAGATGGGCGGCATCGGCCAGCTTACCTTCGTTCCCGGTTTCTGGTACCACATAGCGATGGGCTATGTGAACGCCGCGGCGATCATCGGACTGCTGCTGGTCGTCGAACTGTTCCTGAAATCGTCGGCCCCCTCGGCTCGCCGGCGGGCTCTGTTCATGCTGCTCGGCGCTTTGGTGCCGTGGGTGATGCATCTCTGGTTCCTCTCCGGAACAACCCCGTGGGGACTTGACACGGCGCCGCTCGGTATCGCCGTTGCGGGTATTTTCTTTTCGGCCGGCATATTCAGTTTCGGGATGCTCGACCTCGTCCCTATCGCCCGGGAACGGGTATTCGACGCCATCGCCGAGGCGGTCATCGTGTTCGATATACGCGACCGGCTGGTCGATTACAATACCGCGGCGAGCGCGATACTGCCGATACTCGCGAAGACCCCGATTGGAGCGCCGGTCGCCGAAGTGCTGACCGTTTTTCCGATGTTGGCGGCTCAGGTCGTTGAGGGTGTCCCGGGGGTCGATATCGAACTGAATGACGGACGAACGACGCGCTACTTCTATGCCCGGTTCGCGCCGATAACGAACCGTTTCGGGAAAAAGGTGGGCGGCACCTTGATGCTCAGCGATGTGACCGACCGGGAACTTCTGATGCGGCGACTCGAGCAGATAGCGGTGTTCGACGGACTGACCGGTCTGCATAACCGGCGATCGCTCATGGAGCAGTTCGACAAGGAACTGAGCCGCGCTAAGCGGCACAAGCGGCCGCTCTCCCTTATCCTGCTCGACCTCGATCACTTCAAGAATGTCAACGATCAGTGGGGTCATCTGGCGGGTGACGCGGTCTTACGGGCGGTAAGCGCCGCCTGCATCGAAACGGTGCGCAGCCACGATTTTGTCGGCCGCTACGGCGGCGAGGAGATCGCGATACTGCTTCCCGAAACGGGTATCGAGAATGCCGTAATGATCGCCGAGCGGATGCGCCAGAAAATAGCCGATATCATGGTCGTGCACGGTGAAATGCCGATCCGTTCGACAGCCAGTTTCGGTGTGGCGAGTCTCGACCGGATCGAGACGGCGAGTGTTGACGGGCTTATTCAGGCGGCCGATACGGCGCTCTACCGGGCGAAGGGGGAGGGGCGGAACTGCGTCCGCACGGGGTAGACGGTCAGCCCACGCGGGAGGCGAGCGCGTCGACGATCTCGGGCGGCAGTTTCATGAGCCGTCCTTCGTGCGACACCGGATACATCTCGGTCTGGGCGATGAACAGGGTGACGCCGCTTTTGCGGTTCCTGCCGGTGTAGGTGTAGTAGAGGGCGTGGTCCATCACCTTGTTGAGTTGCGCGATGATCTCGATCTCCTCGTTCTGCCAGCAGGCCTCGAGGTTCCGGAGATTGAGGTTGACCGTCACCATGTCGATCCCCTTGCTGGCGAGCAGTTCGTCTCCTGCGCCGAGTTCCTCCATGAAGGCGGCGCGGGTCTCGTGTATCCAGTCGAGATAACGCCGGTAGCGGACCAGTCCGAAACGGTCGCAGTCCTCTTTTTTGATCAAGAAAGTGCGGTCCATGGTGCCCTCCCGTTATTGCTCGGTCGCCAGAAAGTGGGTGTACAGCCGTTGTTCCTCGGTGTTCCTGCTGTAACGCGGCGGATCCTTGCCGTCGGCCGCATCGGTGAGCGCTTTACGTAGATCGGCGGCGGCGATATCCCGTTTGCCCGTGAAACGCTCCTTGAGAAGACAGAGCAGTTTCCCCTCCAGCGAACAGCCTTTTTTGAGCGTCTCTTCGGCCGAGGCGGCATCCAGCAGGTTCGATTTCTTTCCGGTCCACAGCCGCCACATCAGGTAACAGCCGAACGCCGAATCGCGGGCGCAGGAAAGCCGCGCGTAGACGAAGGCGTTGTTCGGGTTGGGCGTGGTTCCGTTGGGCAGATCCTCGAGCCGTTCCTGCCCGAGATATTCCAGCAACGCCATCTCGCCGCAGGCGACACCGTTCCCTTTCTGACAGGCGGGAAGGAGCGTCGTGCGGTCGCGCGGGCCGGTCACTTCGGGCGGCGGCGGCTTGTAATAGAAATAAAATAAGGCGGCGCCCAGCAGGCACAGAAGCGCCACCAGCACGACATAGGGACTTTTTGCCCTGCCGTTCCCCGCCGGAGCTGCGCGGGGGGTCTCGTATTTCGACCGGAATTCTTCCTGCTCAAGTTGTTCAAGAAAATTGAGCGGTTCCTTGATCTCCAACGACTCGGACGCCGGTTGGTCGGGTTTCGGCTTCTTGTAAAGTTTCAGCGGCTCGGGGATCTTTTCCTCCTTATCGGGAAGCGCCGGGCCGGGCTTCGGTTTCTTGTAGAGTTTCAAGCGTTCCGCCATGCCGGGCTTCTTCTGATCCTCGTGGCCGTTCATAGGGATACCTCGCGAACATTCAAATGCATTATACAAAAGAGCGGGACGCTTGCAAATTTTAGCCGATGATATACAGTTGCCCGATGTGACACGGGAGTCCCGGTATGGTCAGTTCGCCGTTCGATCTTGTTTCCCCCTTCAGCCCGGCGGGCGATCAGCCCGCGGCGATAGAACGGCTGGCGCGCGCTTTCCGTGACGGTTCAAAACGCGAACTGCTACTCGGGGCGACCGGCACCGGGAAGACCTTCGTGATGGCGAATCTCATCAAGGAACTCAAACTGCCGACGCTGGTGCTGGCCCACAACAAAACGCTCGCGGGGCAGTTGTACGGCGAATTCAAACAGTTCTTTCCCCGGAATCGCGTCGGTTACTTCATCAGTTACTACGACTACTACCAGCCGGAAGCCTATCTGCCGTCGAGCGATACCTACATCGAGAAGGATTCGTCGCGCAACGACGATATCGACCGGATGCGTCACTTCGCCACCAGCCAACTGCTCGAAGGGAACGACTGCGTCATCGTCGCGTCGGTCTCTTGCATCTACGGCATCGGCAGTCCCGAATCCTACCGCGAGATGTCGGTGGAACTGCACCGCGGGATGGAACTGCCGCTTGACCGGCTCTGCCGCCAGTTGACCGACATCCAGTACGAGCGGACGCAGTTCGATCTGTCGCGCGGCAAGTTCCGCGTGAACGGCGATATCGTCGAGATACATCCCGCGTATGAAGAGAAATATGTCGTCCGGCTCGAATATTTCGGCGACACCGTCGAGGAGGTGCTGATCGTCGATCCGCTCGAAGGGCGGCGCATCCGGTCGCTGGAGACGGTCAAGATATATCCGAAGAGCCATTATGTCGCCGAACAGGAGACGATGCTGCGGGCTATTACCGGCATCCGCGCCGAGATGGAACAGCAGGAAGAACGGTTCAAGAAGCGCAACAAGCTCATCGAGGCGCAGCGGATCCGCGAACGGACCGAGAACGATCTGGCGATGATGGAATCGGTCGGGTTCTGTTCCGGCATCGAGAACTATTCGCGCTATCTCACGGGGCGCGCTCCCGGCGAGCCGCCGCCGACGCTGGTGGACTATTTCGGCAAAGAGTTCCTCCTCATCGTCGACGAAAGTCATGTGACCCTGCCGCAGGTCCACGGAATGTTCAACGGCGACCGGGCGCGCAAGGAGGTGCTGGTCGAATACGGGTTCCGCCTCCCTTCGGCGCTCGACAACCGGCCGCTCCATTTCGACGAATTCACCCGGCGCTGGGACCGCGTGCTGTTCGCTTCGGCCACCCCGCGGGAATATGAGATAGGACTGGTGTCGCAGGTGACCGAACTCATCAACCGGCCGACGGGACTGCTCGATCCGGTGATCGACATCCGGCCGGCGCGCGAAGAGGTGCCGGTGCTGTTCGACCAGATCGTGAAAGAGACCCGCGCCGGCGGCAAGGTGCTGGTGACCGCGCTCACCAAAAAGATGGCCGAGGACCTGACCGATTTTCTCAACGAACGGGGCGTCCGGGCGCGCTATCTCCACAGCGACATCGACGCGATGGAGCGGCTCAAGATCGTGATGGATCTGCGGCGGGGCCTGTTCGATGTGCTGGTCGGGGTGAACCTTCTGCGCGAAGGACTCGATATCCCCGAGGTGACGCTGGTGGGCATACTCGACGCCGACAAGGAGGGCTTCCTGCGGAGCGGCGATTCGCTCATCCAGACCATCGGCCGCGCCGCCCGCAATCTGAACGGCCGCGCCGTCCTGTTCGCCGACCGCGTGACCGACGGCATGAAAAAGGCGATAGACGAAACGCGCCGCCGCCGCCGCATTCAGGAGGATTTCAACACCGCCCACGGCATCACGCCGCGGGGCATACTTAATAAAGCCATCCTCGACATCGAGGAGCATGTCCCCGGCAAGGGGAAGAAGCCGCTGAAGAAACTCGCCCGCAAGGAACTCGCCCGCCGCGTCGCCGAACTCGAGTCGGAGATGAAGCGGGCCGCCGAGTCATGGGATTTCGAATATGCGGCGATACTGCGCGACCGCATCTTCGAATATAAAGGGCTGCTGGGAGAGGAGTAGGGTTCGGTTATTCGTACGCGCCGGCCCGCTTCAGCATATCGACGATATCGTAGTTGCCGGTGAACTGGGCGCGCACCATCGGCGAGCGGCCCTTATCATCCTTGTCGTTGAGGCTCGCCCCTTTGCGGATGAGTATCGCGGCCGACTGGACGAAACCGCGGCTGGCGCAGTAGTGGAGCGCGGTGTTGAGCCCCTTGTCCTTCGCGCCGATCTCGGCGCCGAGATTGAGCAGGGCGAGCACCACGTTCTCCTCTTTTTTGGCTGTCGCGTACAGCAGAGGCGTCATCCCCTCCTTGTCGCGCGCCTCGATGTCGGCGCCGGCGGCGGCGAGCATCTTGACGATCTTGTCGTTGCCGCTCATGACGGCCAGCCACAACGGGGTGTAGCCGTCGGCGAAGCGGCGGTTGATGTCGACCTTGCGCTCGATCAGGTTCGCCACTATCGGATCGAAGCCGTTCTGGCAGGCGTAGACGAACAGTTCCTCCATTTCCTCGCGCGAAGTGATCTTGGCGTTCTTCTGCAGGAGGTAGCCGACGATATCGTAGCGGTTGTCGCGTTTGGCGTAGAGGAGCGGCGTGGCGTTGGTCGCATCGGGCTTGTCCATCTCGGCCCCCTTTTCGACCAGCAGCTCGAGCAGTTCCTTTTCGCCGCGCATCGCGGCGATGTGGACCGGCGTCTTTTTCTCGCGATTCGCCTTGTTGAGATCGGCCCCCTTGTCGATAAGGATGCGGACGATGTCGCCGTACCCTTTGTGGACCCCGATGATGAGCGGCGTGTTGCCGTTCTTGTCGTCCGAATTGACCCCGGCGCCGCCGTCGAGCAGGACCTGCACCATCGGCAGGTTGCCGGTCGCCGTCGCGATCAGGAGCGGCGTATTGCCGTTGTCGTCCTTGAGGTTCACCTGCGCCTTGTTGCGGACCAGAACATCGACCAGCGAAAGATTATTCTTCTCAATGGCGATGGAAAGGGCGGTCCGTTTCCGGTTGTCGAGCAGGTTCACGTTCGCGCCGTTGGCGAGCGCCACCTGCGCCAGTTCCTTACGGTTGTTCTCGACCGCCCACATGAGTATCGTGCGGCCATCCTTATCCTTGCTGTTGAGGTTGGCGCCGGCCGCCGCCAGTACGCTGACCATCTCGCGGTTGTTGTTGAAGGCGGCGACCCACACGGCGGTCATCCCGTCGTCGAATTTCTGGTTGACGTTGCCGCCCGCCTTGAGTACGACGCGGACCAGTTCGGAGTCACCGATGGCGACCCCCTTCTGGATCAGGAAATTCGACTCCTGCGTGGTGAGCCGTATCTTACGGTCGATGAGGCGGTTGGCGATGTCGAACTTACGCGTTTCGATGCTGTAGGTGAGGAGCGATTTTTTGTTCTTGTCCCGGACATCGGGGTTCGCCCCGGCCGCGAGCAGAGTGTCGACGATGTCGGTGCGTCCCTTGATGGCGGCGTACCACAGCGGCGTCAGGCCGTCCTCATAGACCGGATTGAGATCGGCGACGAAGGGGAGCAGGGTGCGCAGTTTGATCACATTCTCTTTGGATACCACATTGCGCAGGGCCTTCGAGGCGATGCCCGGCTCCAGTTTGAGCCCGTAGTTCTTGAGCATCTGGGCGACCTTTTCCATCCCGTTGTCGATGGTCCACATCAGGATGTTCATCCCCGAATTATCCTTGATCCCGGTGTCTATCTTGGCCTTGACCAGTTGATCGAAGATCGACCAGCGCTGACGCTCGATGGCGTGCCAGAGTATCGTCCGGCCGTTGTCGTAGCGGTAGTTGAGATCGGCCTTTTGTTTGAGCATGAGTTTGAGGAGCGGGATGTTGTTCGTTTCGACCACCATCAGCAGCAGCGTGCCGATCTCGACCGCGGTGAAGCGGGCCCCCTTGTTGATGAGATGTTCGGCCGCCCCGTTCTGCCCCGAAAGGGAGGCCACCAGCAGGGCGCTGTAGCCGGCGGGATTATGATAGTTGGCGTCGGCGCCGAGGACGAACAGGCGATTCATCTCCTTGAGGTCGCCCTCCTTGGCCGCCGCGATGAGTTCTTCGTTCACCTGCGCCTTATCGGCGATCAGCGGCGAGAGTTCGATATTCTTCGTGACGGTCTTGTCGGCCTCGATACGGACGACCTCTTCGCGCGGTATGTAGCCCTCTTTCTCGAAACGGACCACATAGTCGCCCGGGTCGATGGTGTTGAGGGAGCAGGGGAGGGCGCAGTTCTTCTCCTCCTTCTTGCCCTTGGCGAAGGCGATCTTCACCGCGGCGATGGGACTGGTGAAGGTGACGTTGCCCTTCGGTATCTTCTTGAGTTCCGGTTCCTTCGGTATCGCCGGGACGGTGTAGGTCTCCTTGACCGGTTCCTTGAAATTGGTCCCCTGATACTTCTTCTCCTCCGCGCTCGGCGCCGGGATCGGCACCGGGATGATGGTGACCGCCGGGACCGGAGCGGCGATGGTGGCCGGAGCGGCGGTCGGGGCGGGGGCCGGAGCGGCCGCCATTTTCTTTCCGGTGAGGGCGGGGGCGAGTTTCTCGACCGCCGTTTTCATGCCGACGGCGGTGCCGTTGAAATCGGCCGCGCCCGCTTCGTTCTTCTGCTTATTCTTCACGGTAATGGTCGATACCGTCATGGTGTAGATGCCGGCGAAGAAGTCGACCGACGCGGTGACCACGAGGTCGGCTTTGAGCGATCCGGCCGCCGCGAGCTGGCACTCCATCTGGAAACAGTCTTTCCACTTTTTCTGGCCGGCGACATATTTGCGCATGCCGTCCACCGCGACGATCCGGTGTTTACCGGTGCCGCGATAGGCCTGTTCCAGCAGGCCGCGCGACGCTTCGAGCACCTCCGGTTTCAGTTGGCCGGTCCGGTCCTCGATGTCGGCCACGATGACCGTTTCGGCCTCAAGCGCGATGGCGGCAAGGAGAAAACACGCGGCAACAAAGAGGTTGCGAATGGTCGCTTGCATAGGGCACCCCGACATAGAACAACAATGACGCGCCTATGATAACACCGACTATTATTTTGACAACTATTTTTTCTGCGGCTATTGTCGCCGGAATACGACAGAGGTCGCGGTGAGCGGGTCCTATTTCGGCAATTATCAGACCGTCAAACTGGCGCAGAGCGGGGTCGAGGCGCAGAATCTGCTTCTGCTCGGCCTCTTTTTCGCGCTCATCCTGCTCACGCTCCGGAAGAGTGAGCCGACCGCCTTTCTGTCGCCCGCCCAGTCGCTGCAACTGCGCGGGTTCGTATCGATGCTCGTGGTCATCGGCCACCTCTGGACCCACGTGACGCGGGAGCACGCCCTGCTGGTCTCGCACGGCGAAACGGTATTCCTGTTCCTCTTCCTTTCGGGACTCGGCCTCACGATGTCGTTCCGCAAAGGCCATACCGACGACGGCTGGTTCGCCAAGCGGCGGCTCGTCCGGGTCATGGTGCCCTACTGGATCATCACCGCCGTACTCCTGCCGCTCGACTGGTTCCTTCTCGGGCGTGGCTATTCGGCGGGGGAACTGCTGATGACGCTCGCCGGGATCAACACCACCACGCGGCTCAATCACATCGATTACGGCCGCTGGTATGTCACCTTCCTCCTCATCTGGTACGGACTCTTTTTCCTGTCATATCATCTTCTGCGCGGCAAACGGGCCGGCTGGGTGCTCTTCGGCGGGTCGCTCCTCCTTTTCTTCGTCTACCGGCAGTATGCCATCGCCCACCAGTTCTTCGCCTTTCCGCTCGGGTGTCTGGTCGCCGAGCGCTATACCGCCGTCGCCGCTTTTTTCAAGCGGTATGAGCGGCCCCTTGTTCTTATCGCCGGGGGCTTGTTGCTGTTCGTCGTGTTCTTCAAGCTGCTGCTGCTGCCGTGGCTCTATCTCTCCGTTCCCTACGCCGCCGGCCCGTTCCTGCTGCTGCAGGAGGGGGAGAATCTGCTCTTCGCGGCGGCGATCTGCATCATCATGGGGGCGGCGGGGGAGCGCGGCTATGAAAGCCGGCTGCTGGTCCTCTGCGGCACCGTTTCCTACGAGGTATTCCTCATCCACGGCGCGCTACTCATCAAATACAACCCGGTCTTCCCGCACATCGACACCGCTCTTGCGGGGATGATACCGGCGTTCCTTCTGTGGGCGGTATTCCTCTATGCGGTCGCCCGCTTGGTCAATAGGGTGTTTCTGGCGATAAAGTGAAAAAAAATGGTCGGGATGACTGGATTCGAACCAGCGGCCCCTGCGTCCCGAACGCAGTGCTCTAGCCAGGCTGAGCCACATCCCGACCTCAATGGTCGCCGGTTTTTATACTCGTGATTTGGGCGATTGCAACTTTTTTATCGCTTCCGGGCCGACAAGCAACCGTCGTTATTTGGAAATAGTGACGCGGCCGGTCTTGGGTTTGGAGATGATCTTCTCGGCCTTGAGGTATTCGACGATGACGGCGGGGACCGACAGCCCGGTGAAGCGCTTGTCGCGCAGCTCCTTGAGCATCGTGTAGCCGTCGCCGCCGCCGGCGAGGTAGCTGTTCATCGCGATCGAGTACTTCTTCTCTTTCTCCAGCGGCTGACCGCCCACGAGTATCTCGATCACCTTCCCCTTGTTGGCCGAAAGGGAAAGCCCGGAAAAGTGGAGGAAGCCGCCGCTGCCGACCTTCTTGGCCACGAACAGGTCGGCGATCGCCTGCAGTTCGTTGCCGGTCACCTGTCCCACGACGATGGTGTCGTTGAACGGGAAGACGCTGTAGATATCCTTCTCGGTCACGAGTCCCTTCTTGAGCCCCTGCCGGATGCCGCCGCCGTTGACGAAGGCGATGTCGGCGCCGGTGCGGGTCCGCATGATGTCGGTGATGGTGTCGCCCAGTTCGGCCTCGCGGAAGCGGAGCAGTTCCTTCTTGCCGACGAACTCCATCTCGGTCTCGCCCACCGGCTGGGTCGAGAACTCGCAACTGAAACTTTTCAGCAGTTCGAGCACCGCCGGGTTCTCCTTCACCTTGGTGCCGACCAGTTCGAACTGCCCTTTGCCGACCTTCTTTTTGACGTTGACCGGGTAGAGTTTGTAGTTGGTCTGCGTCACCTTGCCGCCGAGAATGTAAAGATCGAAGCGGCCGATCCACTTGCCGAGCCCTTCGGTCTGCACTATCGGGATGCCCGCCTCGACCACCGGCTTGTCCAGATGGGTCTTGGTGTGGCCGCCGACGATGAGATCGGCGACGCCCGCGAGGTTCTTCGCGAGCAGTTTGTCGGCCGGATAGCCGTCGAAGGACCTGTCGCTGTCGTAGTAGCCGAGATTCGACAGCACGATCACCACATCGTTGCGGCTCTTCAGTTCGGTCGCCAGTTTCTTCGCCCGTTCTATCGGGTCGGCCACCGTCACTTCCCCCTTAAGCCCTACCTCGGTGATCTTGGCCGTTTCGGGGGTGGTGACGGCGAATATCGCGACCTTGAGGCCGTTGGTGAGTTTCTTCTCGACGAACTCCTGCAGCATCGGCTTTTTCTGCCCTTTCTCGAACAGATTCGCCGACAGGAAGGGGAAGTTCGCCTCCTTCTGCATCTTGCGGAACACCTTGAGCCCGAAGTCGAACTCATGGTTGCTGACCGCCATGCCGTCGTAGCCGATGAGGCTCATTCCTTTAATGAGGGGGACATTCTCGCAGATGTTGGAGCGCGGGTCGCCCATGGTGATGTTGCCCGACGAAACAAGCACCGTGTCGCCGTTGGACAGTTGCGACTCCTCGCGGATGCGGTCTATCACCGTCTTGGCTGCGGCCAGCCCGCCGACGCCCGGATTATCCGGTTCGTCGTAGGCCCACGCCATGCCGTGGGTGTCGTTGGTGAAGATGACGGTCGCCAGCCGCGGGTCCTCGGCCGAAAGGAGCATCGGCAGGGCCGCGAACACGAACGCTACAAAGATCTTTTTCATCTCGGTTCCCCCGGAAGGTTATGAACGGGTCCGAGCATAGCCCAAAGTGCCGCCGAGGTCAAAAAATTTGCCCCTCCGTTGTTTTTCTGATACGGTCGAGCGTTCTTAACGAAGGGAGAACCCCATGAGACAATTGTTCATCATCGTGTGTGCGCTGTTCCTGCTTGCTCTCGCCTGTTCGTCGGCCCAACCGGCGGGCGAGGCTACGGCGGCCAAAGAGGGAGATTCCGCCTCCGTCGAGGCTACGGCGGCCAAACCGGTCGCGGGTGCGCCCAAGACGCAGGATGAGATCGACGAATTCGTCGGCTCGGCCCGCGAAGGGGATCTTGCCGCGGTCAAGACCTTCTACAACACCGGCGGAGACATCAATAAACCCAACGCGCGCGGCCAGACGGCGCTCATGTGGGCCGCCCAGCGCGGACACCTCGAGGTGGTGAAGTTCCTCGTCCAGCTCGGCGCCAACACCAACGCCATCGATACCGACCGGGGCGAACCGGTGCTGATGTGGGCGACCAAGAAGGGACATAAGGAGGTCGTGGATTTCCTCATCGCCAACGGCAGTGATGTCAATCAGGGCGACCAGTTCAAGGAGACGCCGCTCATGGATGCGGCGCGTTACGGCCACAAGGCGCTGTGCGAACTGCTCCTCAACAAACGGGCCCGCGTCAACGATACCGACGTCAACGGCGAATCGGCGCTCATGTGGGCCGCCGCCAACGGTCACGCCGAGGTGGTGAAGTATCTCATCTCCTACGGCGCCGACATCAACCGCATCAACTACAAAACGGGCGAAACGGCGCTCGGTAAGGCGAAGAACAAGGGCTTCAACGACATCGTCGCGATGATGCAGCGGCAGGCGCAGGTCGAGGGTAACCTCATCAAGCGGCCGCCGCGTCCCGAGGACAAGGACTATGTCAACGAACCGCCGGATGAAAAGGAGCTGGCGCGCTACTGGGGCGGCCGCGAGTCGGCGCTTCCGGAGATGATCGACTCGAAGATCATCGGCATCCACATGAATTCGTTCATTCCGAATATCACGCAGTGCTATCAGGAACGGCTTCAGCAGGGCGACAAGAACCTGATGGGGCAGATGTGGATGAAGGTGCGCGTGGCCGGTTCCGGCAAGATCATCGATATCTACTTCGAGACCGAAAAATATCAGTCGTCGCTCTTTGGCGACTGCATCCTCGACGCCATCAAGACAAAGGACTTCCCGATGTTCTATCAGGGGCTCATGGAGTTCAAGTACAGCTACACGCTGTAAATTCCCCTAAAATCAACTCATTTTCCTTTTGACATCGTTACGCCTCTTTGTTATAGTGCATCAGGCATTCACGGAGAAATGGGATGAAACGATCTTGGCTGTCGCTGTTGGAAAGTTTGGCGATCATCGCGATGGTCGCCGCCTGTACCGATGGGAGGGTGCGTACCGGTACCGATGAGCCGGTTGCGGTGAACGACGGCGATACCGCCCCCGAAAGCGATGATCTGGTCGCGGTACCGGAAGAAGATGCCACTGCCGAGAATGCTCTGCCGGTGGATGAGGATCTTTTGCCGGAAGAGAATTGTTCTCAGGGGAGTGAGCCGAAGCCGGTCGATACCGGCCGCGTGATACGGCTTACGCATCAGTGGGGCGGTGAGGGGATGAAAAGTCTCGATATCGGAAAAGCGATAGCGGTCGACCCTTCCGGCAACATCTATATCGCGGGGAGCACCGATGCTTATTTTAACTGTCATCAGAACCGGGGCGGGGACGATCTCGTTCTCATGAAAATAACCGGAAATGGTACTCTCCTGTGGACCCGGCAGTGGGGAACTGAGGAGGATGACTGGGTGCGGGCAATGGCGATCGATGCGGAGAGAAACCTCTTCGTCGCCGGTGTCACCGCCGGTTCGTTGGGAGACAATGCCGACTTCGCCGGGGGTTACAAGGACATTTTCGTTACCAAGTGGACCAGCGCCGGTGTCGAGTTGTGGACGAAGCAATGGGGTACCGAATGGCAGGATTTCGTGCGGGGGATGACGCTCGACAGCGAGGGGAACGTGCTGCTCGCCGGAAGCGTCAATAACTCGATATTGCTTGCGAAGTGGGATGCCGACGGGAATGAGATATGGACCGTGCAATGGGGCGAAGAGGCGACCGGGTACGGTTCTGCGGTCGCGGTTGCGCCCAACGGCGACATTTTGGTCGCCGGCGGCACCGATGGCGACCTCGACGGCAACACTAACGCCGGTGGCCGTTGCAATTGTATGGAATTCCCTCCCGGGTCGGGAATGGTGGGGTGTGCCGATTGTCACGACATCTTTCTTTCCCGTTTCACCGCCGACGGGGTCCGGATAGACACCGTACAGTGGGGTTTGTACGATGCCGAGGATATCCCGGAAGAGATATTCGTTGCCGATGACGGCAGCGTGTTCATTGCCGGGACCACACAGGGATCCTTTGAAGGAAATGTTAATGCGGGCGGTTCCTGCGGATACGACTACTGTTCCGATGTATTCCTCTCGCGGCTCGATATGGCGGGGCAGATACTCTGGACGCGACAATGGGGGGAGATCGGCGACGATAGTCTCGGCGGGCTCGATGGATATGCATCGGGCCTTATCGTTGCGGGAGGCGCGACGCTCGCCGAATACGATTTCGACGGTGCCGCATTATGGACCGCCGACATCGGTACGACGGTCCCGGCCGATCTGATCCGTTCCTATGACGGCACGATAGCGGTGACCGGCTACGAGATAATGACCGCAGGGTCGAACTACGATCTGTTCGCCGGTATCTGGGACAGTACCGGCACGGCGGGATGGAGCGCCCTTTTTTACGGGAACAATGCCGCCGATCAGGCGACGGCGCTCGCCATCGATAGCGGCGGGAACATCTTCGTCGCCGGCAGTACCGACGGTTCGATACATGGCAACACGACGGCGGGCGGTATCGATATCTTCCTGACCAAATGGCTTCCCGACGGTACGCGGGCATGGAGTCGTCAAATGGGTTCGGCGGCTTATGACATTGGTAACTCGATAGCCATCGATGCCGCGAACGTCATTTTCATGACGGGATATACCGGCGGCGTACTCCACGGCAACATAACCAACGCCGGAGGCTACGATGTTTTTCTTTCGAAATGGGATGGCGATGGTGAGAGAGAATGGACTAGGGAGTGGGGAACATCGGAAGAAGATAGCGGCCATGCCGTCGCTATTGATAAAGAGGGGAACATTTTCGTAGCAGGCTATACGGATGGATCCATCGACGGGCAAACTCCCGCGGGCGAAGTCAATATGTTCCTTGCCAAGTTTAATAACTCCGGCACCAAAGTGTGGACCCGGCAATGGGGATCGGACTCCTTCAGCTTGGAGGCAAGCAAGGGGATTGCGGTCGATATCGCGGGAAATGTCTTCGTGACCGGGTATACTGATGGCGAACTCGACGGCAACACAAATGCGGGGGCCGCGTGCGTTATGTGTTCAGGAATGCATATAACTCAATGCTTCCACATTTCTTGCAAAGATGCCTTCCTGACCAAGTTCTCTCCGGACGGGACCAAGGTATGGACCAAACAATGGGGCACCAAATACAATGATGTCGGCAACGCGGTCGCCGTGGACGGCGCGGGGAACATCTATGTGACCGGTAAAACCGGTGACTATACTGATAGCCAAACGAGTCCCCTCACCATTCTCGGCGATCAGAACATGGTTCTTACCAAGTGGCGCTCGGATGGCACACAAGAATGGAGCAAACAATGGGGTTCCTCCGCGATGGAGGAAGGGACCGGTGTCGCCGTTTCTTCTTCAGGGGCCGTTTTCGTCACCGGGTATACATCCGGTGCGTTGGATGAGAACCAAAGCAGGGGCGGCTACGATATCTTCCTCGTCAAGGTTGATGGGACCGGTACACAACTGTGGGCCGAACAGTGGGGATCGGGGTTGAATGATTACGGCAATGCCGTCGCCATCGATCCCGACGACCGGATATTCGTTGTCGGGGCCACCAGCAGCGCGTTTGACGGCAATCTCAGCATGGGCGGCACCGATGCGTTCCTCAGCATCATAGAAGAGAAATAACTTTAGCGGATACTCAATCTGTTGACTCCTCATGCCGATTTGCTAGTATTGCGGTGTCTCAGCGCGGTGGTGGAATGAAATCCTATCTCGGCCTCATTTTCGGCGCGGTCGCCGGAATAATTGATGTGATACCGATGCTGGCGCAAGGGTTGCCGTGGGAGGCCGACGCCTCCGCCTTCTGCCTGTGGGTGATCGCCGGATTCTTCATCCAGCGGACCGACCTGCAACTGCCCGCCCCGCTCAAAGGCATCGCCATCTCATTTCTCCTGCTGACCCCCGCCGCCATCCTCATCGCCGCCAAAGAACCATTTTCCCTTATACCTATATCTATAATGACCCTCCTCCTCGGCGCCGCCCTCGGCTACGCAATTAAAAAGGTGACCGCATGACACTTCTTATCGTTAAATATGCCGTGACGGCGCTCGTGGTCGTCGTCGTGTCAGAGTTCGCCAAACGCTCCGACAAACTCGGCGCGCTCCTCGCGTCGCTGCCGCTCGTCACCATCATGGTGATGTTCTGGCTCTACGCTGAGAAACAGGGGCCCGAGAAAGTGGCGAACCACGCCTACTACACCTTCTGGTATGTCATCCCGACCCTGCCGATGTTCCTCGTCATGCCGTGGTTGCTACGGCGCGGCATCGGTTTCTGGAGTGCGCTTGGCCTTTCGGTGGTGCTGACCGCCGTCTGTTTCGTTGTCACGGTGTTCATCGCGAAACGGTTCGGCGTCGAACTGGTCCCGTGAATCGTTCGCGGGATATCATTCCCGCCGCCCTCGAATATGCCTTAAAGTGGTCTGCTGAAAAAACCAATTAAAAACAAGACCACTTTCCGTTTTTCCGTGTTGGCGATTGAAATAAATACTTGCATTTCGTCCTGCGTTGCGGATAATAGCGTCTGTGATTGTTCGTAACTATAGACATTACTTACCTCGCTTGTAGGTGGAAACCATGCAGGTTGACCAGAAGGCACTGAAGATCATTGAGCGATCCGGCGGTATCATCCATACTACCGCCGCCATAAAAAAAGGCATTCACCCGCGAACGCTCTATCTTCTTCGCGACACGGGGCAACTGACGACCGTTTCGCGGGGTATATTCCGGCTCGCCGATCTGCCGGAACTTGCGCAACCCGACATTGCGACCGTCGCCGCGCGTGTGCCGCATGCCGTTATTTGCCTTGTTTCGGCGCTCTCTTTCCATAACCTGACCACGCAAAGACCCGCCACCGTTTCTATTGCCATCGCTTCATCGGCGCGGAGTCCGCGCATAGATTTCCCGCCGCTGTCGGTTTTCCGTTTCTCGGAAGAAAGTCTTTCGGCGGGTGTTGAGGAGCATCTGTTCGACGGCATTGCCGTGCGCATATTCAGTCCGGAGAAAACGATCGCCGATTGCCTCAAGTTCCGCAACAAGATAGGTTTTGATATCTTCACCGAGTCGCTGAAACTCTACCGGACACGCCGGAGGTTCGATATCGATGCGCTTCTGAGATACGGGCGCATCTGTCGCGTGGAACGGCTCATGAAACCTTATCTGGAGGCGCTCCTATGAAACCGATAAAGGATGTGGCGGCCTCGGTGCGGCAACGGCTCCTCAACAAGGCCCGCGAGAGGAACCGCTCTTTTCAGGAGATCGTGCAAAGTTACCTCATGGAGCGATTCCTCTATCGCTTGTCGCGCTCGCCGCAGAAAGAGAATTTTGTCCTGAAGGGGGCGCTTATGCTGCGGGTCTGGCAGGCGCCGGAGGCACGGGCGACCATGGATATCGATCTCCTCGGCCGGGTATCGAACGAAGAGGCTGCGACCGCCGTAGTGATACGGGAAGTGTTGTCGAGCGAGGTTGAGCCGGACGGACTTTCGTTTTCTGCCGCCGACATGGTGATCGAACGGATAACCGAAGGGGCGGAGTACCATGGCCTTCGTGTTCAGATACCGGCGCTTCTCGATACGATGCGACTCCACCTCCAGATCGACATCGGGTTCGGTGATCCGGTCTATCCCCCGCCTCAAAAACAGAGCTTTCCCACCATTCTCGATCTTCCGTCGCCCATCATCTCGTGCTATAGCCGTGAAAGTGCCATCGCTGAAAAACTCCATGCCATGCTGACCCACGGCCAGTTGAATAGTCGGATGAAAGATTTTCACGATATCTGGTGGCTTTCCCGTCGATTTGATTTCGACGGTGCCGTTCTGCTTGAGGCGATAGCTCGGACATTGTCAAAGCGGGATACGCCCGTACCCGATCCGATCGTAGCCTTCTCCGACCTTTTCGCGGAGAATCATCAGGTTCAGTGGAGTGCTTTCATAAAGAGGATATCGCCGAGTGATGTCCCCGCGTCATTCGCGCTGGTCGTAGTGGCGGTCGCCGCGTTCCTTGGGCCGGTCGTCGAAGCACACGCGAAAAAGAAGCCGTTCCTCGGTCGCTGGATCGCCTCCGGTCCCTGGAAATGACACCGGTAGTTCTCAAGGTTTCTTGAGGACGAGTTTCATCGTGGTGAAGGCCGCAAAAAAGTTTCTTGTATAACCGAAACTTTTGGTGAAAACCATAAATGTTTCGGTTGTATCTGATTTTACCCGATTACGCTGCAACCGCAGGCGTTGGGTTCTTCTTCGATCACCTCATCGCTCACTTCGGGATTATCAGAATCGTTCACCGGTACCACGCTGTCGGCCGTCCCTTCATCGTCGGCCGTCGCGGTGTCGTCGGTCACCGGTTCTTCGGTCGCCCCGATGCAACCGCCGCACGCCGGATCGCACCGGTCGGGCGATGCGCAGACTTCGGCCGACGGACAGACGAGCGCCTTGCGGAGCCGCACCGGCACATTGCTGTTGGTGAAGTAGGCGGCGGTCCCGGCGTCGAATATCTCGGCGGTGTTGTTGATCACGACATTTTTGGGAAGCCCCTCTTTCGGCTGGACCTTGAACCGGACGAAATAGCGTTCGGAACAACTGCCGCCCACGCAGGGCTGAAGCGTATCGGCGACCATGAGCCCCGCTACGACCGGCGATATGCCCGCATCGTCGGCGACGGTGTGCCACTGCGGTTCGCCGTTGCCGACCGCGTCGTAGCCCACCTCGGTGGTGCCGGGGAGGTAGTCCACTTCGCCGGGTATCGCGTCGCGGACGGTGACCTGAGTCGCCACCGCTTCGCCCCAGTTCTCGACCCGGATGAGGTAGTAGAGCGGCGACCCGTCACAGAACGAGAGGGCGGCGTCGGCGCAGGAGCAGTAACTCTTCTCCTCCGTGGCGGGGATGTCGAACGACGCCGGTTTGGTGTCGACCGATACGATCATCAGGTTGGTCACCACCATATCCTGATTGGCGCGGATGTTGAATTCGAGGTCGGTGTCGCCCGGCGCGAAATGGCCGGGGAAATCGGTCGGCCGCAGGATGAAGGTGTCGACATCGATCGCCCACTCTGCCGTCGCGGGGTCGGTATCGCCCGGGGCAGTGGTGAGCCCGCCGATGCAGTAGACCTGATCGCCGTCCCAGTTGTAGAAACTCGATATCGAGTTGAAGATGTCGTCGTAGCCTTTCTGCCCGAACGCGAACGGTTCGCGGTGCGGATGGCAGATGTTGAAGACCGGCGCCCACGGCAGATCGGGCCTGCCGCGGAAATCGAGTCCTTCGGGGAGCATATGTTCGGCGTCGGCCACATAGAGGTCCGAATCGCCTTCGGATACCATGAGCGTCAGGCGGATGACCGGGCTGTCGGGTAACTGGAATCCCGAAACGGTCACCGGGGTCTGTTCATGGTTGTAGAGTTTGAGTCCGTTGTAGAGGTATATCTTTTTCGGGTTCATGCCGGGGGCGTTGGAGGTGTAGACGAAGACGATCGCCCAGTTGCTCACCAGCGAGGTGTTCTGGAGATAGGGGAAGGTCTGGTTGGTGCAGTCGAGTCCCGAAACGGTGTAGTCGCCCGCGAGACTCGCGCCGTCGGCAAGGCCCAGTTCGCGCCCTTTGGCGTGCAGTTCGGCGAAGAAATCGGTGATGTCGACGCGGTAGGTGAAGTAGGCGAGTTCGCTATCGACATAGCCGGTGTGATCTTCGTTGACGATCTGGCGCAGGAGCCGCGTTCCTTCGAACGGGAAGCCCTTCTCGCCGCCGAGGAGCTGTGCATCGCCCGCCGTTATCTCACGCTCCAGCGCCGCGCCGCCGGCGCCGGTGAAACGGAGCGTGACGGTGTTGTCGGTGGCGGCATCGAGCGCCTCCAGCGGCACCGCGCCGTTCCAGATGAGGAAGGCGTCGGTGATGTAGGCGTCGGGCGGGATGTTGAGATCGCTCAGGGTGAAGGTCGAACCGTCCAGACAGGTGTCGGGCTGCATGTTGGTCTGGCTCGACGCGGTGTCGAACTGACGCGAAAGGAGACTTTTGAACATCACGAAGAAATCGTGGGCGCCGTCCTCCCATTTGAGTTCGCGGTCGCCGATCTTCGAGACCGCGGGGCCGAGCGTATCGCCTTCGACCGTTTCGGCCGCAAGCGCCGCCGTGATGAGGATCGTGGCCAGAAGAATGAGTTTGCGCATGTTATACTCCTTTACCGCACGCAGCGGACGGTGAATTCCCAGCCTTTATCGAGATAGCCGACCTTGCTCGTGCTGAAGTTGAGCGTCCACGCGTTCTCGGTGGCGGTCTGCGTCTCTTCGGTCGCCGACCAGTGGTTCTGGATGTCGAGCCCCAGTATCTCGGGGAGGTAGTTGCCGCTCGCGCACCCTGTGCAGTCGGCGCTGCCGCCGTTGCAGGCGGTGTAGCCGGCGCAGGAATCGGTGATGCCGCAGGTCGCGGTCGCGGTGCAGGAGGAGAGCGTCTTCAGTTCATCGATGGTCGGGAGCCGCCAATCGGCCGAACCGCCCAGATCGAGCGCATCGCAGTAGGCGATGCCGTCGGCCCAGGTCTTCTTCGCCGGGAAGGTCTGCCAGGTAAGGCCGCTTACGCTGTCGAGCCAGGTCTCCTCGGGGATGAGGATGCACTGATTCTCGACGCAGTATTTCTCGACCGGACAGTCGAGGTCGCGGATACATTCGCTCGACGCGACCGGCGGATAGTCGGTCTGCCCCTCGGGAATATCGTCCACGGTTCCGGCGCGGATACAGCGGACCCAGTTGGCGCCGCTCAAAAGATCGGCGTCGCTGTTGATGAGGGCGCGCTTGAAGTTGAGATACCAGAAAGCCTTGGTCTGCGTGCCGGTGGTGCTGGTGTTCGGGGTGGCGGACCAGTCGCCGTCGCAGGGACCGGTGAGGCGCGGCACGCGGTAACATTCGAGGTTGGTCAACTGGCGGTCGGTGAGCTGGCAGTCGGACGATTCGAGGTAACTGAACGCCGGGTCGTAGGTGTCGGCGAGCGCCTGACAGCCGAGACACGAATTGCCGAAGCCCTGCGTGTTGTCCTTATCTTTATTGCAGGTGTCCTGATTGGAGCATGCCTCGGTGGTGGGACATGTGCCGCCGGTCATGGTGGTGGAAACGCCGCGCACGAGGGTCCGCAGTTCGTCGATGGTCGGCAGGCGCCAGTCCTTTGCCCCGGCGAGGACGAGGTCATTACAGTATTTCTCGGCGTTGGCGTGTGTGGGCCCCATGCCGCCCGCCCCCTGATTGCCCATCGGCTCTTCCCAGATGAGATAGGTGTCGGGATCGGTCCAGAAGCCGCCGGCGTTCTTGTCGAACACGCCCGGGTCTTCGTCGGATATCACCGCGCCGTCGTCGGTCGCGCCGGGGGTGTCGCTGTCGGGCGTCGTCCCCTCGGAGGTCTCTTTCACGCAGTTGGTGGTGTCGTAGCCGGTGCAGTTGCTCTTGCAGACCGCGAGGCCGCCGGTGAAGTCGCCCAGCGTCGTGCAGTCGACCGCGTCGCCGTCGCAGACATCGGTGCCGTTGGTGATGTTGTCGCCGCAGGTGGCCGACGCGGTGGTGTCGCCGTCATCGCCGCCCGCCGTATCGGCGACGGTCAGGTCGTCGGTCGTCTCGCCCGGTTCCTCTGCGACGGTACAGGAGATGAACAGGAGAGACAGGATCATCGCCGGGATCGCCCAACTGAATTTCGACATCGTACTTCCTCCGTAGGAAAGAATGTTTCTCAGATACACCAGACCGCTCTTTTTGGTTTTTTTCGTTCCGGGCCGCCGGTGAGGACAAAATAAAGGTTCTGAAACCTCGGGAATGGGCATTGACCGCCCTGTGCGGCCGATTTTCGACGATTTTTATAGTAGTGAGTGACCAGTGACCTGCAAAGGAGGTATCGGTATGCGGTTGATTCTGGCGGCTATTCTGACGGCGGTGGGGGCGATGGCGGCGGCCGGTACGGTCGGCGACCATTTTTACCGGGGACATGAACCGGTAACGGTCGAACGGCTCGGGGTGACCGCCGGTGGTCTGGCGCTGGTCCATTTTCCCGGCGCCCGGGCGGCACAGCTCCTTGCCTCGAACCTCTACATCAAAGTTCCGGATGATTCCAACCTCTCGGAACTACTAAATAATAACAGACTGACGCTCGTGCGGCGACTGGCGGTGCCCGGCTGGTTCTATGTTCACACCGCGGGCGACCCGATCAGCGTGGCGGCGGCGCTCTACGATTCGGGGGCGGTGCTGGCGGCCGAACCGAGCGTATATACTAAGATAAACCTTTACGGTATCGATCCGCTGACCACCAACGACCCGTACTTTAGCGATCAGTGGAACATCCACAGCGACGGCCCCTACACCTCGCTGGACGGCAAGGCGCAGATCCGGGGCGGCGACAACGCCCATGTGGCGGAGGGGTGGCGACTCATGCAGCTCCTCGGTATCGTTTCGGGGGTGAGCGACCTCGGCGCCGGGATGCGGCTCGCGGTCATCGACGACGGCTTCGACCTGCTTCACGAGGACCTTGTCGACCGTTATATCGCCTCGAATAATTTCGGCGGCCCGGTCGAGACGGGGAATCTCTTCGCCGAAACGGTCGATACCGGCAACTTCCACGGGACGATGGTGACCGGGCTGGCGGTCGCGAGCGGCGACAACGGGCTTGGACTCACCGGCAGTTGCCCCCGCTGCGGTCTGATCGCGGCCCGCATGGCGGCCGATCCGACATCGACGGGGCTCGCGGCCGACGCCTATTTCGACCAGATATTCGACTGGGTCATGGCGCAGGATCCCGATGTCATCAACTGTTCGTGGGGTCCCGACGACACCCTGCCGTCGAGTTATTTCAGCGCGCTGGTCGAGCACATCACCACCACCGGCCGCGACGGCAAGGGGACCGTCATCGTCTTTGCGGCGGGCAACTCGGGGGAGGACTTCGCGTGGAACGGGCTTGCCACCCATCCGAACGCGGTGGCGGTGGGCGCCTCGAACAGTCAGGGGGTCCGCTACGATTTCAGCAACTACGGCGCGGCGCTCGATATCGTCGCTCCGACCAGCGGCGGCGAACGGCAGTCGAGTACCCTCTACTACGACCGCATCTGGAGCACCGATAATTTCATCCGGCCGGCCTGTCTTGACGACGGCGAGACCCCGGCCTCCGGGTGCCACGATACCGCCGGCTGGAATCCCGACAGTCCCGTCGCGGGGGGCGACGGCTGGTGGGGACGCTACAGCTACCGCTTCTCGCATACCTCCTCGGCGGCGCCGCTGGTGTCGGGGATCGCGGCGCTCATCCTGCAGGCCAATCCGGCGCTCAGTGCTCTGCAGGTGCGCGACATCATCGTCGGTACCGCCGACAAGATAAACAGCGGCGCGGCGGGCTACGATGCTGACGGCCACAGCGACAACTACGGTTACGGCCGCATCAACGCCCTGCGCGCCATCGCCAAAGCGTGGATCCTCGGCGGCGGCGCCATCACCGATGAGATACAACAGGACATCGACGAGTCGTCGCCCTGCACCGTCGCCGACTGCTGGGATTTCAGCGACGATCCGACCACCGACAACGACGCGCTGATGGCCGATGAAGAGGGAGAAAAGGACATAAACGACGAAAGCGACCTAACGGACGAGGATCAACTGATCGACAACGAACCGGTCGACGAAGACCTATCTGAAACTCCCGATGAAACGGACGATACGGTGACTGACACCGTGACCGGCGACGATAGCGTGACCGACAACGATTCCTCTGAGTCCGACATGTCCTCTGAGTCCGATTCTTCCTATGATTCCTATCCGGCCAATGATACGGCGGAAACCCCGGATGACGCGGTGGTCGAAGAGGAAGGTTCTACCGGTTGTGGTTGTACGCTGGTGCTCTAGCGGCCGACCTTCTGGCGGCGGAATTCGCGCGGGGTGAGGCCGGTCGTCTTCTTGAAGAGCGTGTTGAAGTGCGACTTCGATTTGAAGCCCGACTCGAACGCGGCGGCGAGTATATTCTCCTCTTTGCGTGACGGGTCGGCGAGGAGTCGCTGGGCCTCTTCGATACGGAAGTTGTTGACGAAAGTAAAGAAATTCATCCCGGCGCGGCCGTTGACGACCTGCGAAAGGACATGTTCGGTCAGCCCGATGGCGGTCGCCAGTTCCTTGATCCCCAGTTCGCTGTTGAGGTAGGGTTTGGCGGTCCGCATGTGGGTGGTCAGCTCGGCGAGGTAGGCGTCGGCGATATGGTCGTCGAGGCGGCTTTTTTCGTATTTGACCTTGGTCTGTTGAACGGCATCTGTAGGGGCGGACGGCGTCCGCCCATCCGGTGGTTCGCCCGGTTGCGGGGTCGGTGGTTCGACCGGTTCGATGATCCGCCGGTACTCGTTGAATATCGGCGCCTGCCGCACCGCGAGGATGCCGACGGTGTAGATGAGCGCGGTGTCCCAGAGGTAACTGATGCGGGTGATGCCGTGGGTCATCGTGATGATCTCGAGTCCGTGGCCGGTAACGGTGGCGATGAATATGCCGATCATCGCGAGGTTGACGATAGCGAGCAGTTTCAGCCACCCGAGGTCGAGCCGTTCCAGTTCGGAGTACTGTTCCTCCATCTCGCGGCGGTAGCGGGCGATGAGGCCAAGCGTGAGGCCGAGGTAGAGGCCGTAGTGGAGCAGTTTCAGCGAATAGGTGAACAGCGGCTTAAAGGTGGTCGGAAAACCCGAAACGAGGTAGTGGTCGTAGGCCGCGATCTTGAAATCGCCGGTCTTGAGATAGAAGGGGAGGATCGTCGCAAAATGGAGGAAGAACGGAACGAAATTAAGTAAATAGATCGCCTTGAAGCGGGTGAAGCGACCGGTGAGCGTCCCGGCGTAGAGGAATATCAGCGGGCCGTAGAGGAACGGTGCCGAGGTAAAACTCCAGAGCATATGCGGGAAGAGGCGGTAGTAGCCCATCTCTTCAAGGAACAGCTCAAAGAGGTTGAGGGCGAAGATGCCGAGCAATACCGCCAGCAGGCGGTTGGCGCGCCGGTTCTCGGGCCGCAGGAAGAGTTGGATGCTGAGGAACGCCCCCTGTCCGGCGCCGAGCAGATAGATGATCGCGAAGAGTACGCTCATGGTCCCTACCATGCCGTGAAGGGGGGTGCGAAGTCAATTTTTTCGCCCCGCGCCGCAGATAACTTGTCGCGGAGCCGTTACTGAAGTGCAGTTATTCTTTCTTCAATGATTGACTTGGCGCCTCCTATCGGCTAACATCTTGTTGTGCCGTATGTGCCGCAACGCAATGCCCCGGAGGTGGACCGATGAAAGTTCGCGGATGGGTGTTCGTCGTTACCAATCCCGTGGTCCCTGATCTGTGCCGCATCACTTTTTCGGTCAAACAGCCTTCCTGGCGGGCGCGCCAGATGAGTAAAGAGTCGCCCGAACAGCCCTTCATCGTCGAGTATGCCGTGTCGGTCGATAACCCTCACTGGTATAAACTGATCGCCTGCCGCAAGTTGGAGCGGGAGGGAAGGCACGAATGGAAGGAGTGGTTCCGCTGTCCGCCCGAGGATGCGGCCGTCGCCATACGCGAGGCGATAGGCAAGAACCGTATCTTTTCCGAGACCATCAGAGGGGTCGAGCATGTGAAACGCTCCGATCCGGGGGCGTCGGGCGGCAGTGCGTCCGAAACGATCGCGGCGAGCCGGACGGGGATAGGAGAACGGGAGGGGACGGGAGAAGAAATGTCCGACCCGGCAAGAACCGAAGGTTATGAAGAGCGGGATTCCGTGGAACTGGCGGCGGCGATACGGAAGGCGATAGAGACTCCCGTGATATCGCCGCGATCCTCCGACGAGGAAGCTGCGGAGAAAAAAAGGGACGAACGGAGCGGCGGGGATATCGAGGAGGTGTTGAGCGTCGCGCGCCAGAGTGACGCGGCGAAGGAAGAACTGAGCAGGCTACAGGAGGAAAAACGGCGGCGCGAGAAACGGGAGGAGGTTCAGCAGGATGCCGAAAAAGTGCGTCGCCGCATGGAGGAGATAAAGAAAACGGAACAGGAACCGGCGGCTCCTGCGCCGGTCAGGGAAAAGAACTTCAGCGTGTCGAAGGTCAAGGCCGAAGAGCCGCGATCGATGGTGTGGGAGATGCTGCTGCTTGCCCTGACCGATATGGGCTGTTTCTACATCATATTCGCGGCGAAAAGTCTGCTGATAACGTTGGTGGCGGTCATCCTGTCCACCTTTTTTACACTCTTCCTGATCGACATGATCAAAGGCCATCTGCGCAAGGCAAAAGAGAAAAAACAAAGTTCTCCTTGACTTCCCGCCTCCTCTTCATATACTCGCATAAGCGGTTATTTGATGAGGAGTCGTTCCGTGAAGAAAGAAGCGAGATTTTTTAAGGCGCTGGCCGACGATACGCGGCTTGCGATCCTCGCGCTTTTGTCGTGGCGCGAGGAGTTGTGCGTCTGCGACATCCTGACGGTGCTGGAACTTACCCAGTCGAAAGCGTCGCGCCATCTGCGCTATCTGACGCAGGCGGGTATCCTTGAGGACCGGCGCGAGGCGGTCTGGGTCTACTACCGCATTTCGTCCGATCTGCCGCCGCTGGAGGCGGGTATCGTGAAAAGCATACAGACACACTTCGACTCGAAACCCTACGCCGCGCTGAAAAAGAAACTGGATTCGTGGCTTGCCCGCAAGGGAAACAAGCCGCTGTGTAAGTGTACCTAACACCCCGGAGGGAGGAGACGATGATGAAACTGCAGATACTCGGGACCGGCTGTCCCAAGTGCAAACAACTGGCGCAAATGACCGAGACGGCGGCACAGGAACTCGGCATTGAGTACGAACTGATCAAGGTGACCGACATCAATGAGATCGTCGGCTTCGGCGTCATGTCCACACCGGCGCTGGTGGTGGACGGCGTGGTAAAACTGGCGGGAAAGGTGCCGCCGATCGCCGAGATAAAGAAACTTCTGGCTTGAGGAAGGAGGCGATGAACGCAAAGAAGATCGTGACGATACTGCTGGTTCTGTTCGCGGCGGCGGGGATCGTGTATGCCGTCATCGGCGGCGGCGCTCCGGCGAAAGAGACGGCCCCGGTCGCTCCGGCGGCCGAGGTGAAGAAAGAGGCGGGAATTCCCGGCGGCTCACTGACCGTCTACTATTTCCACACCTCGTTCCGCTGTCATTCCTGCCTCACCATCGAGCGGCTGACCAGAGAGGCGGTGAACGAACAGTTCGCGGCCGAACTGAAGAGCGGAGCCATCCGGTGGAGTATGGTGAACTACGAAGAACCGGCCAATGAGCACTTCATCGATGACTACAAACTCTACACCAAGCAGGTCATCCTCTCGGCGGCGAAGGGCGGAAAAGAGGTGAAATGGAAGAATCTCGATGAGGTATGGGACCTCAAGCGCGACGAGATGCGCTTCAAACTCTATATTGCCGACGAGATAAAGAAGTTCCGCGCGGAGAACGGGTTATGACCGTTGCGGCCATCATCGGGGCATTGTGGCTCGGCATCCTTACCTCGGTAAGCCCCTGTCCGCTCGCCACCAACATCGCGGCGGTGTCCTACATCTCGCGGACCCTCGGCGATAAACGGTCGGTCTTTCTATCTGCGGCCCTCTACACCATCGGCCGGATGGTCGCCTATGTGGCGATCGCCTTCATCGTGGTGCAGAGCCTCCTTTCGATACCGAAGGTGTCGATCTGGCTCCAGATCTATATGCCGAAACTCTTGGGCCCGCTTCTCATCATCGTCGGGCTGTTCCTCGTCGAACTTATCTCGGTGAACCTTCCCGGGAACAAGACCCAGCGCGATTTCTCCAAATTTGGCCTTGCCGGCGCGGTGCTGATGGGCTTCCTGTTCGCCCTCGCCCTCTGCCCCGTTTCGGCGGCGCTCTTTTTCGGATCGCTCATACCGCTGGCGATACAGCAGTCATCGCCGGTCGCCCTGCCGCTCATCTACGGCATCGGGACGGCGGTGCCGGTCATCGCCTTCGCCGTCGCCCTGTCGCTGGGCAGTACGGCGCTCGCGACCGCCTTCAACGCCGTCACCCGCTGGGAAAAACCGATACGGATAGCCTTCGGCGTCATCATCATCGTGGTCGGCGTCTACCTGACCATCGTCCATGTGTTCGGCATACAGTTTATTTAAGGAGTCGGATATACCATGAACTGGAAAGAAGAGATAAAACCGCTCGGCATCATCATTGCGGTGTTTTTCGCCGCCTTTTTCCTGCCGGTCGGCGTACACCGGTTCGATAACGCCATCACCGAGGCGCTCGAACTGGTGAAATGGTATGCGCAGGAACATGTCCTCCTGTGTCTCGTCCCCGCCTTTTTCATCGCCGGGGCCATCGGGGTCTTCGTGTCGCAGAACGCGGTGATGAAGTACCTCGGCGCGGGGGCGAAAAAATGGGTCGCCTACCTCGTCGCGTCGATATCGGGCACCATTCTCGCCGTCTGCTCCTGCACGATACTGCCGCTTTTCGCCGGCATCTACAAGCGCGGCGCGGGACTCGGTCCCGCCGTCGCGTTCCTCTACTCCGGCCCGGCGATCAGCGTTCTTTCCATCATCCTCACGGCCCGTATCCTCGGCTTCGAGATCGGGCTTGCCCGCGCGGTCGGGGCGATCCTCTTCTCGGTCGTCATCGGCCTTATCATGGCGCTCATCTTCCGCAAGGAGGAGGAGGCGCGCACCGCCGGGATACAACTGCCGCCCGAAGAGGCAGGGCGTCCACTCTACCAGACCATCATCTATTTCTTTTTCATGGTAGCGATACTGGTTTTTGCCAACTGGGGTAAACCCGATGTGCAGGAGGGTCTCTGGTGGTCGATCTTTCAGGTGAAGTGGATCGTCACCGCCGTCGCCGCGCTTCTGTTCGGTGTCGTGCTGGTCGTCTGGTATGCGCATAAGCCGTGGAAGATCGTCGCGACCGGCGTTGTTTCCGCGATCTTCGCGATCCTCCTTCCCCATGAGCCGCTCTTTGCCTTCTCCGCCGGCTTTCTCGGCATGATGTGGTCGGCATCGAGCGCCGACGAGGAGAATGGCTCGTGGATGTCGGCTTCGTGGGGCTTCGCCAAACAGATACTGCCGCTCCTCCTCATGGGGGTCTTCGTCGCCGGATTTCTGCTCGGGCGGCCGGGGAACGAAGGGATAATTCCGAATGAATGGGTCGCGGGACTGGTCGGCGGTAACTCGCTGTTCTCGAACTTCTTCGCTTCGGTGGTCGGCGCTTTCATGTATTTCGCAACGCTGACCGAGGTTCCCATCGTGCAGGGGCTCATGGGAAGCGGTATGGGAAAAGGCCCGGCGCTTGCCCTGCTCCTTGCCGGTCCGGCGCTGTCGCTCCCCAATATGCTCGTCATCCGCACGGTCATCGGCACGAAGATGACCGCGGTATTCGTATCGCTCGTCATCGTGATGGCGACCATCACCGGCATGGCCTACGGCGCACTTTTCTAGGAGGGCATGATGATCCGCGTACTGTTCGTCTGTATCCACAACTCGGCCCGCTCGCAGATGGCCGAGGCGTACCTCAACGTGCTGGGCGGCGGTCGCTTCGAGGCCCGTAGCGCCGGTATCGAGCCGGGGAAACTCAATCCGGTCGTTGTCGAGGCGATGCGCTTGGACGGCATCGATATCTCGGCCAACCGCGTAAAAGCGGTCGAGGAGTTCATCGACCGGGGCGAGAAGTTCGACCACCTCATTACCGTCTGCGACGAAACGGCGGCCGAGCGGTGTCCCTTCGTCCCCGGTACCGGACAGCGGCTCCATTTCGGTTTTCCCGATCCATCGGCGCTCACCGGATCGTTCGAGGAGAAACTGGCGGCGACCATCGCCGTGCGCGACGCGATAAAACAAAAAATAATCCTTTTTGTAGGGGCGTCCCAACGGAACGCCCTCTGAACGGAGGTCAATCATGAGCGCCGAACAAAAGACCGCGACCGGCGGCATCGGTTTTTTTGAAAAGTACCTGACCGTGTGGGTCGTTCTGTGCATGGTGGCCGGGGTGCTCATCGGGAAATTCGCCCCCGCGATCCCCGCCTTCCTCGGCCGGTTCGAGTATGCGAAGGTCTCCATTCCCATCGCGATCCTTATCTGGCTGATGATATACCCGATGATGATGAAGGTCGATTTCGCGAGCATCAAGGATGTCGGGAAGAACCCGAAGGGGCTGTTCGTCACTTGGATCGCCAACTGGCTCATCAAGCCCTTCACGATGTATGCCATTGCGTGGTTCTTCTTTTTCGTGGTGTTCCAATCACTTATTTCCCCCGAACTGGCAAAGGATTATCTGGCCGGCGCGATACTGCTCGGCGCGGCACCCTGTACCGCGATGGTCTTTGTCTGGAGCCATCTGACGAAGGGCAACCCCGCCTATACGGTGGTGCAGGTGGCGACCAACGATCTCATCATACTCATCGCCTTCACGCCTATCGTTGCGTTCCTTCTGGGAATCAGCGGTGTGACCATTCCGTGGGACACCTTACTGCTCTCAGTCTTTCTGTTCGTCGTCATCCCGCTCGCGGGGGGCAGTTTCACCCGCAAGGTGGTGATCAAAAGCCGGGGCGAAGAGTATTTCAACACAAAATTCATCACCAAGTTCAATAATGTGACGATCGGCGGACTGCTCCTCACGCTCGTCATCATCTTCTCGTTCCAAGGTGATGTCATCCTCAACAACCCCCTGCACATCCTCCTCATCGCGATACCGCTCACCATCCAGACCTTCCTCATCTTCTTCGTCAGTTATCTTCCGTGCCGCGCCTTGAAACTCTGCCACAACATCGCCGCTCCCGCCGGGATGATCGGGGCGTCCAACTTCTTCGAACTGTCGGTCGCGGTCGCGATATCGCTCTTCGGTCCTACCTCGCCGGTGGCGCTCGCCACCATCGTCGGGGTGCTCGTCGAGGTGCCGGTGATGCTGACGCTTGTCCGGATCGCCAACCGCACCCGCCACTGGTTCCCTGCGGCCGGGTGAGGGAGGAACGATGGTATTGTCCCCCCAACAAGGTTCTCCGATATTTTCTCCGGCCGCCATCACGATCCCCGGCGATCCGCAGCGCTTGCCGACAACGCTTTCGTGCGGCGACCGTATCGGGAACATACTCGTCCGGTTCGGCTGGCGCAGGCGGCAGTACCGTACCGAACCGGCGCTCTACCGCATCGGCTCACCGACCCCCGAAAGCCCGGTCATCGTGACCGCCAACTACACACTCACGGTCGACATGGTCCGCGCCGCCTGCGCCGGGCTCGATCTCTGGGTGCTGGTCCTCGATACGCGCGGCATCAATGTCTGGTGCGCGGCGGGGAAGGGGACCTTCGGGACCGGCGAGATAGCGCGGATGGTGAAAGAAGCGCGTCTTGATAAGATCGTGAAGCATCGCCGCCTCATCGTGCCGCAACTGGGCGCGCCGGGCGTTTCGGCCCACCACGTCAAACAACTCACCGGCTTCGATGTGGTCTACGGCCCGGTCCGGATAGCGGACCTGAAAGGATTCCTCGCCGCCGATATGCGGGCGAATGACGATATGCGGCGCGTCCGTTTCGGTATCGGCGACCGGGTCGCCGTCGTGCCGATAGAACTGGTCCTGTCGTGGCGGATACTCCTCGCGGCGTTCGCGGCGGGGGTGTGGCTCTGGGCGCTTCACGCCGCGCCGTTCTGGGCCGCCGTCGTGCCGCTTATCGGCGCGGTCCTCATGGGGGCGGTCGTCGTGCCGCTGGCGTTGCCGCTCTTCCCGTTCCGGTCGTTCGTCCTCAAGGGGCTGGCGGGCGGTGTGCTGTGGGCGCTTCTCATGATCGCCCTCTTCCCGGCCGACCTCATCACGGCGGCGCGCCACCTGACGCTCCTGCCGCCGGTCGTGGCGTTCCTTGTCTTCAACTTCACCGGTTCGACCGCCTTCACCTCGCCGTCGGGGGTGAAGGAGGAGATACGGCGCTACACGTGGCTGCTGATCATCTGGTTCGCGGTCGGCGTTATTCTCTACATCGTCGATATGGCGCGGGGGTGGCTCTCATGAGATATCTGGAGTCGGTGGTGACGCTGAAACTCGATGCGGAGAAATGCATCGGCTGCGGCCGGTGCGCCGAGGTCTGCCCGCACCGGGTGTTCGCGGTGACCGACCGGAAGGCGGTCATGGTCGATCGCGGCGCCTGCATGGAGTGCGGCGCGTGCCAAAAGAACTGTCCGGTCGAGGCGATAGCGGTCAACGCCGGTGTCGGTTGCGCCTACGCCCTCATCCGGTCGCGTATCTCCGGCAAAGAGGCCTGCTGCGGCTAGGGAAAGGCATCCCTCAAAAATCAGTTGCAATAAAAAGCGCTTCCGGCTATACTTCGCCGTACCGGTAAACGGGAAGGACGGATGATATTCAAACTCAAGCGTAGTTTCGTCCGCATGACCATCATGAGCGTGATGCTCACGATGATGGTCTTCACCATCATTCTCGGCGCCTATACCGTCGGTCTGGACTACGCCGCCTACAAAAGCGACGCAGTCGAATTCCGCGAAAAAAGCATCCAGTTGCGCAAAGAGCAGATAAAACGCGAGGTCCAGCGCGTCGTCCGCTTTGTCGAGTTCGGTCAGCACTATCATCCCGACTGCGGTTCCGACATCAAGACGGAAATGGCAAACTGGGCCAACGGCATCACCTTCGGCAACGGCGGGTATATCTTCATCCTGCAGGAGGACGGCATGGTGCTGGCGGGTCCCGACCGCGGCATGAACCTCCTCAAGGCGGGCTACTCCGACATGGACGGCCTGTACCGCAAGTTCGCCGAAGCGGTCACCAAAGGGGGCGATTTCATTGAATACGACATGCACCGCGGCGACTGGAAGGAGCGCTACCGCAAATTGAGTTATGTCGAAATGATCCCCTCGTGGCGCTGGGTGATCGGCGCGGGTATCTATCTGGACGACATCGAAAAGGAGGTCGAACAGCAGCGGCAGGCGCTCTGGGAAAAAGTGCGGCACCATCTCGCGGTCTTTCTGGGGGCGCTGTTCCTCATAGTCCTTTTGCTGCATGTCGCCTTCGTGTTCGTGTCCAAGCGGGTCGAACGGATCATCGCGTCGTTCCTTTCCTTCTTCGAGCGGGCGGCGACGCGCAATATCCGTATCGAGCCGGGCGGTTTCTATTTCAGCGAACTGTCGCGGCTGGCCGAATCGGCCAACCGGATGATCGAGGAGCGCGGCCGGTTCGAGCGGGCCATCAGCGAGGAGAAGGAGCGGCTCGCGGTGACGCTCGCGAGCATCGGCGACGGGGTCATCACCACCGACACCGGGGGACATATCGTACTGCTCAACGGGGCGGCCGAACAGATAACGGGCTGGCGCAATGCCGATGCGGCGGGTCTGCCGCTCGACGCGGTGTTCCGCATCGTCGATGAACGCACCCGCCAGACGGCGATCGATCCGGTCAGAAAGGTTCTCGAGAGCGGAGAGGTCGAGGCGCTTGCCGATGCCACCCTGCTCCTTGCCCGGGACGGCCGCGAGGTGGTCATCGAAGACAGCGCCGCCCCCATACGCGACCGCGACGGCAACATCGTCGGCGCGGTGCTCGTGTTCCGCGACAACACCCGCAAACGGCAGTATGAAGAGGAAACGCGCCGTTCCCAGCGCATCGAGTCGCTCGGCCTTCTTGCCGGCGGCATCGCCCACGATTTCAACAACTACCTGACCGGCATCCTCGGCAGTATCAGCCTGTCGCGCTATCTGGTCGATCCGGGCCATAAGATGCACGAGGTACTCGCGAAGGCGGAACAGGCGACCCTGCGGGCAAAGCACCTGACGGGGCAACTGCTCACCTTCGCCAAGGGGGGCCATCCGGTCCGGCGCCCGGTCGATATCCGCAAAGTGCTCGACGAATGCGTATCGTTCTCGCTCGCCGGAAGCGCCGTCAAGGCCGACATCCTTTTCGCCGACGATCTGCGGGTGCTCACGGCCGACGAGGGGCAGTTGACGCAACTGTTCAACAATCTCCTCATCAACGCGGTGCAGGCGATGAAGGGGAACGGTTCGCTGATGCTCCGGGTCCGCAACGCGCAGGGCGGCGAGATGGCGGGGCGGCTCGGGCCGGGCCAGTACATCGCCGTGACGGTCGCCGATACCGGTCCCGGCATCGCGCCGGAACATCTGGCGCACATATTCGACCCCTATTTCACCACCAAACCGGACGGCACCGGGCTCGGGCTCGCGGTCGCCTATTCGATACTCTCGCGTCACGGCGGGGTGGTGACGGTCGATTCGACCGTCGGACAGGGGACCACCTTCACCGTTTTCCTGCCGGTCGAGGCCGACGCGGCGCCGCTCTCCGAAAGCCGCGCGGAAGAGGTTCGCACCGGGAGCGGCCGTGTGCTGGTGATGGACGACGACGAACTCATCCGCCAGACGCTCGGGTCGATGCTGCGCTATCTCGGCTATGATCCGGTGCTCGTTCCCGACGGCCGCGAGGCGATTGAACGCTATCGCCGCGCGATGGCCGAAAGACTCCCCTTCGATCTGGTCATCCTCGACCTTACCGTGCCGGGCGGCATGGGAGGCGAAGAGGCGATCGGCGAACTCAAGAAGTTGGACCCGCAGGTCCGTGCGGTGGTATCGACCGGTTATTCCCATTCGCCGGTGACGGCGCAGTACGAACGCTACGGTTTCGTCGGCATCCTGCCGAAACCCTACAACATCGAAGATATCGGCCGTCTGGCGGCGTCGCTGATACGGTCGCGCTAGCGTTTCTCGGTCAGATACTTCCAATAGCGGGTCGGCATAAAGCGCTTCTGACAGCGCGGGTTCTTCCGTTCCGGTATCGCGATATCCTTGAAATACTGCCGCCACATCTTTTCGTAGATATCGCCCGTTGCACTATCGGGCGGTGTGTTGAGAAGATGCGTCGTCTCGGGACCGGTCTCCACTTCGTGCAGTTCCTTCATGTCCCAATAGAGCCCGGCGCCGCGCCCGACATCGAGCATGACCCACCGGTCGGCCGGGAAGCGGCGGGTGAAGTGCGGCGCGATGAGCGGGAGCACCCGGTGGCGCGGCTCCATCACCGCCACGAGCAGTTCCCCGGCGACGCGGGTGAATCGGGCCATACCGGTCAGCCGGTGCGCCTCGACCGTCACCTGCCGGGCGACGGCGTGGACCGGCGCGACGGCGAGGTGGGTGAGGTGACCGTCGGCGCGCGGGCCTTTTTCACGAATGAAGGAGAGATAGTCGTAGATGAGCAGTTCGCGTCCCGGTATGTCCGATAGAAAGGTGCGGACGAGGTTGCGCCGGACATGACGCCCCATAGTCGCGTCGATCCGCACCATGAAACGGTCCGCCCGATCTTCATCGGTCGTGATGGGGATGGTCGGGGCGAGGAGCATCGGCTGGAGTTCCCGATCGGCGACGATGTCAAACGGCCGTTCCTGCGCCGTCAGCGCCGCGCAGAGTGCGCAGAGCAGTCCGGGGAACGAGCCGTCGTAAGCGTATTGGGCGCTCATGCGGCAAAGAGGTTGAGTTGCAGACTGGGGCCGAGCATCGCCCGGGTAACGAGGTCGCGCCGGATGAGGCGAAGCGGGCGACCGGACCCCGGCAACAGCGTCCGGCCGCCCACGGTGAGGAAATGTTTCGCCCGCTTCATCACCACGCCGATCTTCTTGAGGTCGTCGTAGCCGAGGCGGGTATGTCGCCGCGCGATGACGATCCGCTGTGCGCTCCGGACCCCGATGCCGGGGACCCGCAGGAGCGTTTCATACGGCGCGGTCTGGGTATCGATAGGGAAAAGGTGGATGTTGCGCAGGGCCCATGCGCTTTTCGGGTCCATCTCCTCGTCGAGGAACGGCGTCCGGTCGTCGAGTATCTCGCCCGCCGTGAAGCCGTAGTAGCGCATGAGCCAGTCGGCCTGATAGAGCCGGTGTTCGCGCAGGAGCGGCGGGGTGGCGAGCGCCGGGAGGCGGTTGTCGCTCGATACCGGGACAAAGGCCGAGTAGTAGACCCGCTTGAGACCGAAGCGGTTGTAGAGCCCCTCCGACAGCCGCACGATCTGATGGTCGTTCTCCGGGGTCGCCCCGACGATGAGCTGGGTCGACGAACCGGCCGGGGCGAAGCGCGGCGCCGAGCGGAGGTGTTTGCGCTCGTCGCGATTCTCCACTATCGCCGACGATATCTCGCCCATCGGGAGCATGATGTCGTCCTTTGTTTTATCGGTAAGGAGGAGGAGTGACTTTTCGGTCGGCAGTTCGATGTTCACCGATATGCGGTCGGCGTGGAGCCCCGCCTGCCGGATGAGTTCGCGACTTGCCCCCGGTATCGCCTTCAGGTGCAGGTAGCCGCCGAAACGGTACTCTTCGCGCAGTTTCTTCGCGACGAGCGTGAGGCGCTCCATCGTGTAGTCGGCGCTCCGCATCACGCCGGAACTGAGGAACAGTCCTTCGATATAGTTGCGGCGGTAGAACTCCATCGTGAGTTCGCAGATCTCGGTCACGGTGAAGGCGGCGCGCGGGATGTCGTTCGACCGGCGGTTCACGCAGTAGGCGCAGTCGTGGATGCAGACATTGGTGAAGAGCGTTTTGAGGAGGCTGATGCAGCGGCCGTCGTCGGCCCACGAGTGGCAGATGCCGCACGAGACGCCGTTGCCGGTGCCGCCTTTCGGCGTGGGGCGTTTACTGCCGCTGGACGAGCACGATACATCGTACCGCGCCGCCGCGCCGAGTATCTGCAATTTCTTCTCGATATCCACCGGTGCTCCTCCGTGACAACAGAACTACCGTACGGTATTTTGTAAGGTATGTCAAGAAATTTGTCAGGTATTTGTTCGGTTACTTCGGACTGCCCGTTCTGAGCAGAAAATCTTCCATGAAGCGGTCGAGTATCTCGGCGCCGTCGAGGACCGCCTCGGCGTTGCCGGTCTCGAAATCGAACCGGTGATCCTTCACCATTTTATAGGGATGGACGACATAGGAACGGATCTGACTGCCGAAGTTGATCCCCATCTTGCTCTTTTCCTGCGCCGCGCTTTCGGCCGCCTTCTTCTCCAACTCCAGTTCGTAGAGCTTCGAGCGGAGCATCTTCATCGCCGTCGCCTTGTTCTTATGCTGTGACCGCTCGTTCTGGCACTGCACCACGGAGTTGGTCGGCAGGTGGGTGATGCGGACGGCGGAATCGGTCTTGTTGATATGCTGGCCGCCGGCGCCGCTCGCCCGGTAGGTGTCGATCTTGAGGTCCTTTTCCTCTATCTGTATGTCGATGGAGTCGTCTATTTCGGGGGTGACAAAGACGCTGGCGAACGAGGTGTGCCGCCGCTTGTTGGCGTCGAAGGGCGATATGCGGACCAGCCGGTGGACGCCGATCTCCGCCTTGAGGTAGCCGTAGGCGTAGTCGCCGGTGATGAGGATCGTGACGCTTTTGATGCCGGTCGCGTCGTCGCCGGTCGCCCGGTCCATCTCTTCGACCTGCATCCCGCGCCGTTCGGCCCAGCGCAGATACATCCGCAGGAGCATCGTCGCCCAGTCCTGCGATTCGCGGCCGCCGGCCCCGGCGTTTATCGAAAGGAACGCGTTGTTCGCGTCGGTCTTGCCGCCGAGCATCTTCTGGAACTCGAGTTTCCCGACGAGCTCCTGCGCCGTCAGGATATGCGCCTCGGCCTCGGCCGCCATCCCGGCGTCCTCCTTGACGAACTCCATGGTCACGGTCAGTTCGTCCATCGCCGCGTCGAAAGCGTTGAAGATGGTCAGGCCGCTTTGCAACAGCCGTTTCTCGCGGTTCAGATCGGCCATCTTATCGGTGTTGTTCCAGACCAACGGGTCGAGCAGTTGCCGCTCCACTTCGGTGAGACGGTGCCGTTTCCGGTCGATCTCGAGCGAACTGTTCAGCGTCGCCCGTTTCTCGGTCAGTTCCTTGACCGCCTGATCTATTTCGCGCATCGACAAGGTCATCGTTATTTCCACTGCAGATTGTTCTCATTGACCCTTACGCCGTGTTCGCGCAGGAGTTTTTCGCGGTAGAGGCGCCACTTGTCGTCGCCCGCGCTGTTCGCCAGTTCGCGGACGATGAGCGGATAGGCCCGTTCGAAGGATAGTTCCCGCTTGTAGGCGAAACCGGCCGGTTCGATGACGGTCCAGTAGTTCTCGCTGTCGCGCACCGGGCCGACGATATCGCCGATCCGCTTCTGGAGCACCGCCGTTTTCCACGAATCGTCCATCACATCGTCGCTGAACAGCCCCCAGTCGCCGTTCATGTCGGCCAGCCGCTTGTCGTCGGAATAGCGGGCCGAAAGGAGGCGGATGCTGGCCCCCTGCTTGGCGAGCAGTTCGTAGGCCTCGAAGGCGCGCTCCTTTTTCTTGGTGCGTATCGCGTAGAGTCGATAGAGTTTGTCGCGGACGAAGCGCTCCTTATGTTCGGCGTAGTATTTCCGGATCGTCTCCTCATTGATAGGGTAGAGGTCGCGGTCTATCCGTTCGCGCGTTTTGTCGATGATGAGCTGGCGCTGGTAGGCCCGGACCTTCTCTTTGATGTCGGGCAGGTATTCGATCCCCTCCAGTTTCCCTTTGCCGTAGAGTATCTCGTCGATGATACGGTTGTCGAGGAAACTGCGGCGCAGGTCGGCGCTGTCGGCGCGGCCCGAGGCGCTGATCCACTCCTCGTACTCGCGGCGGAACTCGGTGACGGTGGTCACCTCGCCCCTGAAGAGATACATGATGTTCTGATCCCCTTCGCGGTCGCAGGCGATCAGCAGGACCGCAAGAAAGAGGGTGACGATGGCATAACGCATCACAGACTCCATAACGGGGGCGATTGTAATGAAAATCGGCGGTTGCACAAGTTATTTCAACGCCCTCCTTTTTGCGCGGCCGGTGCTGTCTTGCAAGGCCGGACGCCGATATCATTGAAGAATGTTCTTCCTTCCCGAACGGGTCGAGCGCGCCGGAAAAATAGCGCAGAGTCGAGATGTGCAGGGTGCTTTTTATCAACCGACCCGATGGAGGATGCCATGAGAAAGCTGGTGAATGTCATGACGGTAGCGGTCGCGATGATCGTCGCCTTCTTCGCCTGTGAGGTGGGCGATATGGCCGACCGTGCGTTCGCAGAGCCCGATGCGACGGTGCAGTTCGACGATTCGTTGATCATCAGGGAAGAGATCAAGGCGCTGGAGAAAGAAGAACCGGTGACCGAGGCGGCCGTCCCGGTGGAAAAGAAGAGTGCCGTCGCCAATGCGCAGGGATCGGCGCGGCGGGCGATGGACAAAGTAGTGCTAAGTAGCGGCATTATGCGGGCGACAAAGAGCGGCGAGGTGAGCGGCTTTGGCACCGGTGGCGGCGGCAATGCGCTCGGTATCGGCGGACTCAGCACGCGCGGTCGCGGTGCGTCGGGACAGGGCTACGGCTACGGCTCGATGACCTTCCATGCCTACGGTCGTGCCGCCGGCGCGGCGGTGGTGCAGTCCTACAGCGACAACACCGAACAGTACGAAGGAAAAGAGGAGGAGGGCTTCCGCTCGGCGCTCCACGATCCGCTCTCGACCTTTTCCATCGATGTCGACACCGCGAGTTACGCCAATGTGCGGCGCTTCCTCACCACCGATCAGTTGCCGCCCATCGACGCGGTCCGCATCGAGGAGCTCATCAACTACTTCTCCTACCGCTATCCGGAGCCGTCGGGGAGCGACCCGTTCTCGGTGAGCACCACCCTCGCCGACTGCCCGTGGGCGCACGGTCATCTTCTCCTGCAGGTCGGCCTCAAGGGCAAGGAGGTGGCGACGGCAAAGATGCCGCCCGCGAATCTGACCTTCCTCATCGATGTGTCGGGATCGATGCAGGATCCAAACAAACTGCCGCTCCTGCAGAAGGCATTCTCACTGCTGGTGAAGGAACTGCGGCCGCAGGACCGCGTCGCGATAACGGTCTATGCCGGTGCGGCGGGGCAGGTTCTCGCGCCCACAGCGGGGAACGACAAGAAAAAGATACTCGATGCGATCGACAATCTGCGGTCAGGAGGCAGTACGGCGGGCGCCGAAGGGATAGAACTCGCCTACAAGACCGCCGGTGAGATGTTCGCGGCGAACGCCAACAACCGTGTCATCCTCGCCACCGACGGCGATTTCAATGTCGGCGTCTCCGACGATGCGACGCTGGTGAAGATGATCGAAGAGAAGCGCAAAAAGGGGATATTCCTTTCGGTCATCGGCTTCGGCATGGGCAACTACAAAGATGCCAAGATGGAGAAACTGGCCGACAAGGGGAACGGCAACTACGCCTACATCGACGGCCTGCTTGAAGCGAAGAAGGTGTTCGTCAAACAGATCGGCGGAACGCTCCTGACCATCGCGAAGGATGTCAAGATACAGATCGAGTTCAATCCCAAGGCGGTAGCTTCCTACCGGCTCATCGGCTACGAGAACCGCCGTCTGGCCAAGGAGGATTTCAACGACGACAAAAAGGATGCGGGCGAGATCGGCGCGGGGCACACCGTGACGGCGCTCTACGAGATCGTCCCGGCCGGGTCGGCGGAACTGCCGGCGGTCGATCCGCTCCGGTATCAGAAACAGGCCGACACCACTGCGGTTCCCGCCGATGAGTTGGCGCTGGTAAAACTGCGCTACAAGGTGCCGAAAGAGGAGACGAGCAGACTCATCAGCCGCGCCGTGAGCGTCTCTGCGCGCCGTGCCTTCGCCGAGGCGCCGGAGGATGTGCGGTTCGCGGCGGCGGTGGTCGGGTTCGGGATGCTGCTCAAGAGATCGCCCTACGCCGGGAAATTCGACTGGAAGGCGGTCACCGCGGCGGCGAAGGGGGCGAAAGGAGTCGATGACGAAGGGTATCGGGCCGAGTTCCTGCGGCTGGTCGAGAAGGCGGAACTGCTTTCCGATGCGGCGGGACGGTCGGCCGATGCCGGAAAAGAACACTAACTGAAGGAGGGTGTTATGAACGCTTCAAGAAGACGCCTGCTCTATGATCTTCCCCTCATCCCGGTCCCGCAGCAGGGGGAGCTGTCGGCGGCACGGAATTACCCGGAGATCCGGGTCATCTGGAACGGGGCCTTGATGGAGGTCATCGCGGCGCGCGGCGCGGTGAGCATCGGGTACGCCGATGAGGCCGATATCGTAGTGGATGAATCGGTGTGGGATGAGCCGCTCCACGAACTGATCACGATGCGCGACGGGGTGGTGACGCTCATGCTTTCCCGCGCCATGAAAGGGCGCATCTACACCCCGGATAGTTCGCGCGAAGTGGGGGAGTATCTCGACGAACACGGCGACGAACTGATGCTCGATGCGGGCTGCGGCGCGGTGCTCGAGTTCGGGCCGGTGACGCTCGCCATCCGGATGACGGGGCGCGAGAAGGTGCGGCCGGCGGCGCTCCTCGAACAACTCGATACTCCGATGGTGTCGCTCTTCCTGCTGGTCTTCGCGGTCGGTATGATCCTCGTGAATTCGATCATCGAAACGCCGCCCATCGAGGCCGATTTCGTAACGGTCGAGCAGGGTGGTATCTTCGTGAACATTCCGGCCGAGGAGCCGATCATCGAAAAGATCGAACCGGAGAAGAAGGTCATCCTCAAGAAGAAGATCGACGGTCTGCCCGATGCGGCGCAGGCGCGCAAATCTCTCGGCGAGGAGGGGCGCGTCGGTTCCAAGACCAGTCGGGTCGCGAACTCGCAAGGATCGTCACGCAAAACGATCGATGAAAAGGTCGCGCAGAGTTCCGGCATCATGGGGGCATTGACCAGCGGCGCGCGGGTGATAGAACGGGTGTTCGGCGGCGGTGCGACCGGTGCGGGGCTTGACCGGATATTGGGTTCGGTGACCGGCATCACCGGCGTCGACCAATTCGGTACCGGCGGTCTTGGCACGCGTGGTTTTGCGACCGGCGGTGGAGGTAATGCGATGACCATCGGCGGCATGGCTACCCGCGGTCGGGGCGGCGACGGCAGTACGATCGGCTACGGCATGAAGGAGGGGCGTATCGGCGGCAAGGAACTCGCGCAGATATCGGCCGGCGGCGGGCAGGCGGGCATCATGGGGGCGCTCGACCGCGCCATCATCGACTTCTACGTGAAACAGAACCTTGCCAAGGTCCGCTGGTGCTACGAAAAGGAACTGAACAAGGTGCCGACGCTTTTCGGCAAGATCGCCATCAACTTCACCATCTCGAAAACGGGACAGGTCTCAACCTCGAAGGTCGAACGGAGCACCATGCAGAGCGAAGCGGTCGAAGCCTGCGTCGCCTCCACCATTAAAAAGATACGGTTCCCGGCGCCCAAAGGAGGAGGCATCGTCGTGGTGACCTATCCCTTCGTTTTTAAGAACGCCGTGAATTGACCCCGTTTTCCATATAAAATAATTGCCGTTAATAGCAAGCGATATCAAATAGTTAAGATGTCTCTTTTTGCCTTGCTTTTCCGGTCTCGGAAGGGTATAATCCCGCCGGGTTTTTTCTTTTGTAGGGGTCGATCATGAAAACCAGTTGGTTGGTCGTTGTGTTGACGGCGATGGTGTTCCTTTTTGTCTCGTGCGGCGAAGAGTGCGTCGAGGGGCAGGAGGACGAGGGGTGCGGTATTCAGGCGCAGGCGGCGACCGATCCGGTCGAGATGACCGAACAGGACGGCGCGCTCGTTCCCGAAGAGGAGCCGTGGGAGAGCGATCAGCAGGCGCTTTTCTTCGCCACGCTGTTCGGGCGGCCGTTGCGCGATGTCGCCACGTTCCAGCCGGTCGCGCCGCTTCCCGAACCGGACGGCATACTCCGGGCGAACATGCCGCCGATCGCCAACGCCGGTTCCGACCAGAACGCGGTCGACTGGCAGGTGGTGACGCTGACGGCGGCCGGTTCGAGCGACCCCGACAGCGGGCCTTCCCCCCTGACCTACGCGTGGACCCAATCGGGTGGTACCCTCTCGGTGACCCTAAACAACCCCAATACCGTGAGCCCGACCTTCCGGGTGCCGATCATCACCAACCCCGAGACCCTAACCTTCAAGGTGACCGTATGCGACGGCGCCGACTGCACCGACGACTACGTCGGCATCAACATCGATCATCGCACAGCGGCCACCGTGGGCCTGAACGAGACCTGGGAGACCGGTACCTACGCGAACTACTGGGTAACCGAAC
>ERZ1645192.133-NODE-133-length-51653-cov-19.960522_pt1 | contig 51653 bp, 32 predicted proteins | sample MGYA00575354_ERZ1645192 | MGnify/ENA primary metagenome ERZ1645192 (study PRJEB40844, sample SAMN11349763) | freshwater sediment metagenome | isolation source: river sediment | host: Sediment | place: India: Faizupur Khadar , New Delhi | collected 2017-02-21 ... | reverse complement strand
TCTCCCTCTTTGGAAGGACAAGGGATCATGATCATGTTCCCCAATGGTGCAGAAATAGGCACTTCCAATTCACCGGCGGGCGCTTTTACGGTCAATGCAGCCGGAACCCTCCTTGCTTCTACCAACCTCGTCGCGAATGATGCCTTTTTGGCCGCCGGAACAGTGGATAACAGCAATCTTCCGGGCAGTGGTCCGGGAGGCTATGCCTATAACTGGTGTACCTTCACCTCCTGGTCCCTGACCCGGCAGTGAAAACCATCCACAACGGTGCAAAAAAGGATCATGTCCGGAGTAAAAGGTGATTTCAATGGACTCTATGAATAAATTGTCCATCAGCTTCTTGTTATTTCTCCTCCCGGGTTTTTGGCTCCCGGCCCAGCAGCCCTTTTATCCCGCTCCTTACGGCGCCCTTCCTGATTCGAATCAACTCCGTTGGCATGAAATGGAGCGGTATGTCCTGATCCATTTTACCCCGACCACCTTTGAAAACAAAGAGTGGGGTTACGGGGATGCGGACCCTGCCCTTTTCAATCCTGTTGCTTTCGACGCCGGTCAAATCGTCAATGCAGCCAAAGAAGGAGGATTCAAAGGGGTGGTACTGGTAGCCAAACATCATGATGGTTTCTGCCTCTGGCCAACCGCCACAACACCTTACAATATTTCTAAAAGTCCATGGAAGAACGGTACCGGCGACATGGTCAGGGAGTTTGAACAAGCTACCCGGAAAGCCGGACTGGAATTTGGTCTTTATTGTTCTGCCTGGGACCGGCATGACAGTGATTATGGCCGGTATACCTATGTAACAAAATACCGGGAGCAACTCCGGGAATTGTTTTCCAACTACGGTCCATTGTTCATTGCCTGGTTTGACGGAGCCAACGGGGGAGAGGGCTATTACGGCGGGGCGAGGGAAACGCGTACCATCGACCGTGCTGCCTACTATGGTTGGGATACCATCTGGCAGATGGTGCGCCGGATGCAGCCCGGGGCAGTCATTTTCAGTGATGTCGGCGATATTCGCTGGGTGGGTAATGAAGCAGGCCATGCGGCCGAAACCTCCTGGGCCACTTTCACACCGGAACCCCTTGACGGAAAGACAAAGGCCGTGCCGGGGGAGATGAAATACTGGAAATCGCCGGAAGGAACGCGCAACGGCAAATACTGGAAACCGGCCGAATGCGATGTTCCATTACGTCCCGGATGGTTTTATCACCCCGGCCAGGACGATCAGGTGAAAAACGCTGTCTCTTTATTTGACCTTTACCTCAGGAGTGCAGGCCGCGGGGCAGGGTTGGACCTGGGGTTGTCTCCTGATACGACCGGTCGGTTGGCTGTAAAAGACGTGCTGGCATTAAAAGCATTCGGAGGGTTGCTGGATCAGACTTTTGCCAATGACCTGGCCTTGAAAGCCGCTCTGAAAGCCAGTAATACCCGTAACAATCACCCGCAGTTCGGAGTAGAAAACCTGATTGATCACGACCGGTATAGTTATTGGAGTACCGATGATACGGTAACCAGTGCTACCGTTGAATTATTCTGGAAGGAACCAGTCACATTCCGGTTGATCCGGCTCCGCGAAAACATCCGCCTTGGTCAGCGGATTGAGCGGATTGAGATGGATGTGCTGAATGATGAGGGCTGGAGTTTCCTGACTGCTACGACCAGCATTGGCAGCAACCGTTTGGTCCTGTTGCCCGCTGCGGTCACCTGCAGGGGGCTCCGTATAAGGATCGTTCAATCACCTGTTTGCATTGCATTGAGTGAAATCAATATTTTTTAAATGGAAGTATGCATACAGTTTTTATTGCTTATTTAGCGCTTACGCTTTTCATTGCCTGGTGGTATTCCAGGGGTTCAAGGAGCCATGAATCCTATGTTTTGGGAGGAAAACGTTTTTCGGGTACTGCCCTTGCCATTTTTCTGGCACTCACTATGGAAGATACCGTTTATAGTTTGGTATCGTATGCCTGGTCGGGCATCGGTTCTTCTTTCAGATCAGGCCACATCGTCAATCGTGGATACAACGCACCGAACGGCCAATGGCTTTCTGATCGTACCCCCAGTTGAGGGTAGCTTCATTGTAACGGATATCGAAATAGTAACCGGCATAATATTGTCCTTCGGTAGCGGTATAGAGCTGGTTGATTCCGGTAAGGTGTTCAAACCTGTAATTGACCAGGGTTTGTCGCATCCCGGCACCGATGGCGGTAAAACCGACGGTGTTAGCAGCTCCGGTATTGGGTGAATTCCAATGGGTTAGCCCGGTCTCTTTCAGGTTACCTCCGGCTACCAGTCCTCCACCCGCAAAGGTTCGCAGGGATTGATATTCAGCCACTGTAGGGACATGCCATCCGGCAGGACAGATACCCAGGACATTTCCGGTAGGGACCGGGTTCCAGGAGGTGCTGTTGGTGGCGCCGTTGAGGTACTGCACCACTTCGGCCCACTGGTAAAGGGCTCCGTATTCACTGCAATTGGCCTCATTGTTCCCGTAACAATATTTCTCAAGGGTATCGTTGTTCTGCATCTCCATTGCCCCGGGAATCATGGTACCGATATTCATGCTTTGTGCCAGCCAGCAAACCCCGTTAATGAGGACGGTTTGATAGCTTTTCCCGTCGCGGGTATCGGTAAAGGGGAACCCGCAACCCAGCCAACAGGAGGTGGTCGTTGCTGTGAGTACCGCAGGTTCAGAGACACTGCAGGCATTGTAGGCCCAGACGTAACGGGTATGGAGTGTCTCACAGGAAATGCCGGTATCGGCTTTAGTGGTGAGGGTTCCCATATCTGTTGCCTCTGAATAGTTGTTGACGGTGCTCCACCGGTAACCTAAGGCGCCATCGACCGGGTCCCAGTTCCAGGTAACATCAGTTCTACCGGGAACCTGTGTTCCGGCTACCGGCGCAGCAACCGAACAAAAAGAGAATGTTTTCCAAGTGTCCCCCGAATAAAAACTCAGGGCACCGTCGGTCCCGCAGTCGGTGCAGAAAACCATCAACCCCGGAGCGGGGTTCGTGATCGCGTTGCGCTGAAAAACAGTCATTCTCGGGATTAAAACCCCTTTGTCAGAAAATTTGACATCCAATCCGGCTGAGGAATCAGGCGCGCTGCCATCAGCGTTGATACCGATTTGAGCGGATAGACAAAGAGTGGAGAAAATAAACGACAATGTCGCTAACAGAAAAATCCTTGATCGTGACAGCATGGAATATAGTTTTAATGTTTTAAGTATGGATTATCGTTTCAGTCCCTTTTAAAATGATCGCATAGATAATGACGGCGCCATTGCCAATGTATTCTCTGAAATGTTCCTTTCCTTCCATCTTAATAAAATGGAGGGTAAAGGTAGCAGAATCTTCCGGATGATCTATTCCGGTCCTGAGAAATTGCTTTCAGGAGCGGTACCAGCCAAGAAAGACGTTGCTCAGGGATTTCGAGGCGTTGGAGAGGATCTCGGTTTTATTGAACAAACACGCCAGATAGCAGGTTTCGCGATTTCATCTGAATTTGTTGCCCGCAGCAGGGACACTAAGCGTTTCTCCCGGGCTTTCTTTCACCAGCTCAAACAGAGCATCCTGCTGCAGAAGTTTCTGGCACCCGATCCAAATGTCGTTCCCGGGTTGACCTATGAAGTCTGAGAATTCTGACTCATGAACCGATCCTGTTCTCTCCTCTTTCTTTTTTGTTTATCGTGCAAAACGGTTTTTCCAAAAACAACAGGCAATGGCAAAGCAATGGTCAGTCGTGAACGCAGCGTACCGAGAACCCGCATATCTTTTGGTTCCCTCCGCGAACGATCCTCGCTGAACTGTAATCGGGGCTCCGGCTCCAAGCGTTGCTTGTGTTTACTTGTGTTGAACTCCACCAAAACCCGTAGTTACCCTGGTAGGCAAACGATCCGGTTTCATCCCGGTCGCCCGACGGAAATCCGGTAAATGCGCTTTCATCGGTAGCTCCCGTGTTGGGTTGGTGCCACAACCCGGTTCCCGCTTCCAGTGTGCCGGTTGACTTCATCTTCCCCCCGGCATTCTGTCCGCTCCAGCCGACTGCTGTGCAATTCACCGTGGGGTCAAGGTACTGCGTCAGGGTACACCATTCGGTATCGGTCGGAATGTGCCAACCTGTCGGACAAAGGCCCTGCACCCCTGGTTCCGTGGCATATTGCATCAGCTCATTCCACTGGTACAGTCCGCCGTTTGGTAAACAGGCATCCTCATCATTGAGGTAGCAATACTTTTCGATGATTCCGTTGTCGGTTTGATTTTGCGCTCCATCAATCCGGGTGCCAACATTCAGGTTTGCGGCCATCCAGGTCTGACTGCCGATCACCACGGTGGGATAGTGGTTGTTATCGGCATCGGTACAAGCGGTAAAGGTGAAAGGGATCGTTTTATCAGCGACAGGAACGTCAGAAACATAGGTGCTGTAATTGTACGATACTCCCCAGAAAAGCAATCGGTCACCTTCGTGATAGGGCATGGTTATGGTAAATGCACTGTTCTTGTGATGATTGGATAAAACACCTTGTTCCGTTTCAACTAAAGCGATGGCCGGCGTCTGATTCCCGTCGCCTGTACTGATCAGTTTTGTGCAGTAAGAATAACTATCGCCTGAGACGTGCACTGCACAGAGTCCCTTTCCTATTCCTGTAATCCTGAACTGACAGGTTCCGGCTTGTAACTGATCCCGATACAGTATCAGGGTCTTTCCTGCCCTGTCGAGTACCCGGATGGTTGTAAGGCCGGTTTCCGGAACGCTGAAAACAAGCAGGGAGGTATGGATCATCGGATTAGGATAAACCATAATTCTGTCATTGTTAATTTCCAAGGATGGGACGCCGACCGCTTCGAGCAGGTGCAATGTGTCGTCGCCCTGAAGAACCACATGAGTATAGCTGTTGAGGTTGTAAACATAGACGGATGAAACCACATTTGTATCGCCTGTTGCGGCAAAGGTGATGAGATAATCCTGAGATTGGGAAGCCAAACCCAGACAAAGGAACAGCAGAAAGAAGACAAATTTTTTCATGGGTTGTTGGTTAGCGGAAACAAAGCCATGTTATCGATGTTCAGGTTTTTGATCACATAATCATTCCAGACACGCAACGATTTTTCATTTTTCCCCAGTTCCACCTCCTTCAGATAACGCCGCGTAATAGCCTCCATGTTTTCAATGGTCCTTTTATAAATGGAATCAACCCTGGCTATCGTCAATGATTTGCGGCTGAGTTCATTCTCCATTTTCCGCCGTTCTATTTCACAGATATCGAAATAGATATTCAAAAATGGAGTGATGCAAGGTTGTTCCGGAAGATGAAAAAAGGTCTTACCGGCATCAAAAACGGTGTAGGAACGATGATCGATTGTGTCGCCCGATAGTGTTACATCCAGCAATAGCTGGACTTTCAGATGGTACAGGCTGCTTTGAACGGCATTGTCCCTTTTGTTCAGCGGGAAGACGCTGTTTTGCACCAATTTCCGGTTCAGGCGTATCCGTTCAGAGGAAGACCAGAAAGTATAGTAAAATTCATATAACTTTGAAAAACTGGTATCATTTTCCTGTTGAATTCTCAGAAAGTCTCTGCCATACCTCCTGTCGCCAAAATTGATCAGCTGTCCTTTGTCAGAAAAGAAGTTCAGGTTTTCCTTTTGCTTTTCGGTAAGGCGCAGGGTGAAATTACTTTTCCAGAAAAAATCATTGTACGGGATGAATGACATTTTCCGGTAGTCATCAAAAGCATTATCGTATTCAAAAAACGGCAGAATGAAAGGGTTATCATAATCATAAAAATACATGATCCCCTTGGTGGTGATGTTCCGGGTAAGGATCGAGGGGTGTCCGGCGGTTGGTTCCTTTCTTACGCTTTTATAGACCGCATCATAACGGAAGTCAAAATGGTCGGGCAAAACAGTGTTGCCTTCCTGCTTAAATGTCTGGTTTATCGAAAGATGAATCTGTGACAGCGAATCTGTCGGGAATATTGGGAGGAACGGATGTTGCAAAGCATTTTCGATATTCAGGTTGATTTTCAGGATCGAGAGGGATTCCTTATCGATCCATACTTCTCCAGAAAAGCCATGTTGTTTCATCTTACGGGGCTGAAAACTAATTCTGTACATTTTATTGTCGGAGGGTTCCAGCGCAACCCGGAAATGCTTTTTCATCTCCCTTTTGTTGAATTGAAATGGGATAAAAGGATAATCTTTGCTTTGGACTATTAGGTTAAGCCTGCTGATGGCAGCCGAAGTGTTAAGGGTCAAAAAATAGCTTTCATCAAGCACAGCCAGCCCCAGTCTCCCGTTTTTAAAACCCAGTTTTTCAATAGTAATTCCCTTCAGGTACCCGTTATAGTAACATTCGAGTTGTTCAACCGGTTGCTCTTTGGTTTGTGTCTCAATCCCGTAGTAAACCTTTGCCGTGTGTTCAGACGGATCATCTGATAAACGTTTCCGGCAACGCAGCAGGACATCGAAAATATAATCATCTGTTGAATGAACGACAACCTCGTTCAGGAGCACATTGTTCCGGTTCATTAGTACCATGGGTTTCTGTACAAGCCGGCGTGCGGGGATGGTTTGTGGTGTATATCCCACATAGGAAAACAGAAGGGTGTCTTTATTCAGGTTGACAAAAATGGTAAACGCACCCTCTTCATTGGTTATCGTACCCTTTGTGCTCCCCTTGACCGTTATGCTGCAAAAGGGCAATGATTCATTGGTTGCGGAATCCTTTACCCGGCCGTCGATGGTGGTTTGTGCAAAGGAATTGATCGTGCAAAGCAGGACCATCGCTGTTGCCAGCAGGCGAATTTTTGTCATCTTATTGAATATCAATATTGAATATCAATAGACTTGTTGATTATCAGGCAAACACTGTGTGTTTAAGTCCATGAAATTACAAAATATTGGTGGGACTCCTCCTGACAAAAAAATGTATAACCGAAAATCAGCCAGAAATTAATTCCGGTTTTTCGTGTTCTACCATGGTGTTTGGGAGGGTGATGGTGACGGTGGTTCCGTTGCCTTCTTCGGAATCGATGGTAAGGGAGCCCCCGTTCTGTTCAACCATCTCTTTGCTGAGGACAAGGCCCAGGCCTGTTCCCCGCTCTCCAAGTGTTCCTTGTGCAGAACTGTAAGCATCGATCCGGAAGGCATTTGTTAATCTATCGGGATGAAATCCGATGCCATTGTCACGAATGATGATCTGTGTTGTCATTCCGGAAACTTGTGTCTGGATTCCGATTTTTCCGTTGACCGGGGTGAATTTGATGGCATTTGACAGAATGTTCATCAGGATGGAATTGAGCATATCGGGATCTACAAAGAGACTTTTTTCGCAGGTGACCAGGTTGATCAGATGGAGTTCTTTTTGGTGGATATCTCCGTCGTAAAGGTCCATCACCTTTTTCAGGGCATCTAAAAGGTTGATGAAACGGGGGTTCACGGTGTTTTTTTTCAATTGGAGCCTTGACCAGGTCAGCAGGTTAATCAGGAGGTTGTACATCGAGGTCAGTTGCCGGTGGAGGCTCATCCCGATCGTTCTGATCTCGTTTGAAGAGAGTGTTTCGTCGGGATCGGCTAAAAGCTTACTGAAGCCCAGCAACGCGTTGAACGGGCTTTTTAGGTCATGTGAAATGATGGAGAAAAATTTGTCTTTGGTCGCGTTAAGTTCTTGCAGCTTAGCCGATTGATCAAGAATCTTTTGTTCTGCTTCTTTTTGTCTGGAAACATTTCTGGTAACCCCGTACAATGCAGGTTGTCCGTTCCAGAATCCGCGGGTAATCCGGGTTTCAACCGGAAGAAGTTCCCCGTTTTTTTTGATCACCGGGACATGGCAATAATTAAGGGTGCCAATGATCATTTCGTGAACTATTTGCGCGGTCTCGTTTCTGCGATCGGGTGGGTAAATTAATAATACGGATTGCCCGATGAGCTCTTCAGCGGAGTAGTTCAGTTGCCTTGTCACCGCGTTGTTCACTTCAAGAATGACCCCATCCAGGTTGAGAATAAACAACAAGTCGTCGATAGTATGGAAGAGGGTAAAAAAATTTTGACGGTTCATCCGCGTTACCTCTTCTGCTCTGATCCTGGCCACGGCGCCACCGATACCTGTGGCGATCAGTTCTACTGTATGCTTCGAGGCCGGAGGGAAACTGGCAGAGGTATGGGAAGCCAGGTTCAGACAGGCAAGGGGTTGATCTCCGTGTAATATCGGTATAATAGCCGATCCTTTGATCTTTTCCTTGACTTTTTCAGGGGTGTTCGGTAAGTCGACGTCAGAATATAGGCCATATACCGGTTTTCCCTTTCTGACGAGGGAGGCATTGGGAGACCCTGCGGGGTAAAAGGAAAATTTTCCAATAAAATCACGTGATAAACCCCTGTGAGCACATAAAACAAGGGAGCCGTCCTCAGGGTTGATCAGATAAACACCCCCGGAGTCAAATCCGTCTATTCTGCAGGCTGTTTCTATTACCCGATCGAGCGCTTCCTGCAAGTCGGTCGTTTCCAGCAAAAAGCGAAAAAGGTCGTCGATAGCGGATAATCCGGCTTTTTCTTCTTTCACTACCATATTATATTTTTCATCTGACTCCATGATGCCCCCTCTTTTAAAATGTTCAGTAGCAAATGCACAATGTTAAACCATGACAAAATTTCCTTCAGGTAGTGAAACATAGTTTGAACATTACAAAGATACAAATGATTTTGAATTTGTTGCTTTTAAGAAATGTTTTTCAAAATCCATGGATGAAAACCGGCTCCCAAACTAACTCAAGAACCGAAGAATTTTTATTGAAACATAGAACCGTGATCCATATTGATTGCCTATCTTTGTAATCAACATTTATAGTTTAATACCACACTTCATGAAATTTTTACCCCTGTTTGCTGCTTTTTTATTTTTATCACCGGCTGGATTTTCGCAACTCCCCGGAGTTGTTACTTCCCCCAAAATGAAGATTCACCAGGAAGTTCCTGAAGATCCCTACATGGCTCCGCCGGCGCACAAGATGACTTCGCCGGGTTATCGTTACAAGAGTACTGAATTTTTCACTGTTCAGGTCAATGTAGATGCCGAAGGAAACAACATTATCGGCGATGCGGCCAACGAGCCTTCGATTGCTGTTGATCCGACCAATCCCGATAAAATGGCCATCGGATGGCGTCAGTTTGATAATGTCAACAGCAACTTCAGGCAGGCGGGATATGGCTATACGGTCGATGGCGGGTTAAACTGGACTTTTCCCGGCAAGATCGACCCTGGGGTTTTTCGCTCCGATCCCGTTTTGGATTTTGATACGGCGGGTAATTTTTATTACAACAGCCTTAACTCTGACAACGATATATATACCTGCAAGGTTTTTAAAAGTGTCAACGGTGGCGCTATATGGGATCTCGGGGTGAATGCCAAGGGGGGCGACAAGCAATGGATGGCCATCGATCGTAGCGGTGGTGTGGGGACAGGAAATATTTATTCCTCATGGACTTCCTATTACAGTTCGTGTTCTCCCGGTTTTTTCACCCGTTCCATTGATGACGGGGCCACTTTTTTGAACTGCATTACCGTTTCCGGCGAACCCTATTGGGGAACGATGACAGTGGGCCCTGATGGTGAATTGTACATTGCCGGATCGGCCGGATGGTACGGAGGGATTGTTGTGGCCAAATCGACCACTGCGCAAAACCAGACCACTGCGATGAGCTGGGATTTTTCGAAGTTGGTAGATGTGGATGGGTATATCACAGGGCAGGTTGACATCAACCCGGTCGGTATCCTGGGGCAGGCCAACATCGCCTGCGATCATTCCGACGGTCCCGGAAGAGGGAACGTATATGTGATGGCTTCGGTGGAACGTCAATCTAATAATGACCCGGCTGACGTGATGTTTGCAAAAAGTACCGATGGCGGTGTGACCTGGAGTGATCCTATCCGGATCAACAACGATAATAACACCAGTCGTTATCAATGGTTTGCAACGATGTCGGTGGCTCCCAACGGACGCATTGACATCGTCTGGCTGGATACGCGTGACGCTCCTGTCGGTTCCTATAAGTCGGCCCTCTATTATTGTTATTCCGACGATCAGGGGGGGACCTGGTCGATCAACAAGAAACTCTCCGGATTGTTTGATCCGCATGTAGGCTGGCCCCAACAGGAAAAGATCGGTGATTATTATGACATGAAATCCGATGATGCCGGCGCACACCTGGCCTGGGCCAATACGTTCAACCAGGAGCAGGATGTTTACTATACCCACATTATCCCCCAGATCGTGGGGATGGAAGAAAATCCCGAACAACCCGAGCTTTTTACTGTGGCAGCCTATCCCAATCCCTTTTCCGATGCCGGCACGGTACAATACCAGGTTGCAGCAACCCAAAAGGTGAAGATTGTTCTCTGCGACATATTAGGCAAAGAGATGCTCACCCTGGTTGACAAGGAACAGCGGCCAGGTTCTTACACGGTCACTTTCGATGGAACCAATCTGCCCGCAGGATATTATATTTGCCGCATGACTGCCGGGACTCAGGTACGTACCGCTAAACTGGTGAAAGCCAGGTAGGGGTAAGAAATTGGTGCTTTCATTCCATGAACTCCCAAAATTCAAACCCGGAATACTGCTCCCGTATCAACCGGGTGATGGATTACATCGAAGCAAACCTGGCGGAAACTCATACCCTTGAAGAGCTGGCTTCAGTGGCCAACTTCTCAAAATTTCATTTTCACCGCATCTTTACCGCAATGACCGGCGAAACGCCGTTTCAATTTCTGACCCGTCTCAGAATCGAAAAAGCGGCCGGATTGCTTATCAGCAACCGTTCCATGACCATCGGTGAGGTGGCTTTCCAGTGCGGATTTTCAGCTCCGGCGCTATTTTCGAGGACCTTTAACCAGTACTTTGGCGTTTCACCAACAGTTTGGCGTTGTAACAACGGCACGCCCGATGATAAGAGAGAACAAACGGTCAGCAATCTGAAGAAAGCAGATAGCAATCAGGGTCAAACGAACCGCAACAAGAGAGAAGTGAATGAGGAGGTCTCCATGTACTTTTGTCATGAAACAAAAACCTTTAAATGGAGAACAACCATGAAACTGAACAAAAGTATGGAGGTGAAACAACTTCCTAAGATGACCGTGGCGTATGTCCGCCACACCGGCCCCTATCAGGGCGACAGCAACCTTTTCCAACGACTGATCGGTGAACTGTGTACCTGGGCAGGGCCACGCGGACTCCTTCAGAGCGACGACACCGGAATCATGATTTTCTATCACGATGATCCAAAAGTCACCGAACAGGATAGACTGCGCATCAGCGTTTCAATAAAAGTTCCGGAAGATACCCGTGTTGACGGGAAGATCGGGAAAATGGAGATCGCTGCAGGAACTTACGCGGTCGGCCGGTTCGAAGTCGAAAGTCAGGAATTCGGAGAAGCATGGGATTGGTTGTACGGTACCTGGTTGCCGCAAAGCGGTTACCAACCCGACGATGGTCCCTGCTTTGAAGTCTATCCGGAAGAGCCGAAAGCGGGGGAAAAGATCAAAGTCGACATTTGTGTGCCTGTCAAGCCGATTTAGGTATCAGTGATACATAAACAGCAGTACCGGCGGGATCAGTAACAAACATCCGAGGATCAGGAACAGGAGCGATAAGGGGAGCATAAAGCGGATCCATTTGTCGTAAGGGATGTTGCCGATGGCCAGGATGCCCATTGTGACACCACTGGTAGGAAAGATGTTGGTGAACAAGCCGTCGCCCAACTGGTAAGCCAGCACTGCCGTTTGGCGGGAAATACCGATCAGGTCGCTCAGCGGGGCCATCAGAGGCATGGTGAGGGCGGCTTGGCCGGATCCCGAAGGAACAAAGAAGTTCATGAAACCCTGGAAAAAGAACATCATCTGCACGGAGACAACCTGCGGAAACTGGCCCATGGTACCGGCAATTCCATTGAGGATGGTATCGATAATCTTGCCGTCGGTCGCTATGATGAGCATGCCTCGTGTTAAACCAATGACCAAGGCCGCGGTCATCATATCGCGGGCGCCTTCCAGAAAAGCCCCGACTGCAGTGTTGGAGGGCAGACGGAAAAAGAGGGCCGCCAACAATCCCATGGCGATGAACAACCCTGCTATTTCATTGATGTACCAGCCCCAGATATTCACCCCGATGATCAACAGGACAAGGGAGGCGAAAAAGATTACCAGAACCATCTTTCTCTTGAACGTGAAGGCCAGGTCTTCGTCTGTGTGATATCCTGTCAGATCCCGCTTCCGGTCGATTTCATAAACCAGGCTTTTTTCAGGATTCTTTTCGATTCGCCGGGCATAGACCATCACAAAGGTGATGGCGGCAGCCATCAGTACAAGCCAAACCGCGATCCGGTATTCCCAACCGCTGAAGACCGGTATTTCGGCAATTCCCTGGGCGATCCCGATGGTGAAGGGGTTGCTGAAAGCGCCTGCAAAACCCGAAGCAGCCCCGATAAAAGGCATGGCGATCCCGGTGAGTGAATCGTACCCCATGGCAATGGACAGCGGAATGGTGATCAAAATGAAGACCATCACCTCCTCGCACATGCCGAAAGAGGCGCCGGCTAAAGAAAAAAGGAACATGATGATCGGGATGATGAATTTTTTTATGGCAGGATTTTTCTTTGTTGTTTCCAGAATACCGGCCAACCCGGCATTGATGGCGCCGGTTTTGTTTAAAATGCCGAAAGCGCCTCCGATCAGCAACACAAAAGCGATGATCTGCGCCGCGGAAATCATCCCTTTTATAGGGGCTGTAAAAAGATCGACTAAATCCTGAGGTTGTGACTCTACCTGGTGATAGGTTCCCGGAACAACAACCTGGCGGCCATTGTATTCATGCCGGTCGAATTCGCCGGAAGGAATGATCCAGGTCAGTATCAAAAAGATTATCAAAATGATGGAGACAATGATCAGGGTATGCGGGATCTTTTTCTTTTCCATGGGTTGGTGTTTAATAGTGCAGGGATTGGAAGCAAATTTATTTTATTTTTTCACAATCTTTTGGTTCTTATGGATATTTCGACAGCATGTTTCAGGTGCCCTTATCAGAAAATATGTCATTCAGGTACATCAATTTTGGTAAAAATAGCTATATTTGTGTAAAACTAAGTTTAACAAATAAATATTCTCACTATGAAAAAAACGTTACTTTTTCCTCTTTTAATGTTACTGTGCATCGTCCAGGTTTTTCCACAGGCTACCTTTAATACGGGAGCTATCCGTGTGGATGTGAGCCAGTACGGGCGTATCCGGCTTTTTACTCCCAATGATATCAGACATTTACAGCGTGCATCCATCCTGGTCGGGACCGGCCAGAACGCGGTGTTCGATTACACCAACGATGCAGAACAACTGGAGCCGACGGTGCTGGTTTCCAACCCCACCATGAGCAATTACGAGATCTATGGTGCCTATGATAACAGCTATTCTGACCTGCCGCCGGATGTAATTGAAAAATTGAACGCCTATGGTTGGACGAATGCACCTTACACCATTATCAAATTCAACATCAAGAACAATGAGACGGAAGCCATCAATGCTTTCATCGGGCTTGACATGATCCCCGAACTGAATGAGGAATATGGTTATGATACGGTGACTTACAACAGTACCGAAGGGGTTATCTGGTTTCACCGGGGGAACCAGGAACATTTAGGCGTCAAATTGTTGAATGCTTCCATGTCATCCCTCTATTCCTTAGAATGGTTTGAGGATTATTCTACCGATCCCAATTACTGGAACTATATGCATTATGGTTCCCTGCAGCCGCAATATATTTCCACAACGGCCGACGGACCTGTTACCATTACCTCGCAGAATGCCGTGACCCTGGCTCCTCAGGAGACAGTGGATGTTTTTTATGCCATGGCCATTGGTGCTACCGAACAGGCTATGCTCACCAACATGGCTGCTGCCATTGTGAAATACCAGTCACTATTCACCGGTATTGACGACCAGATGGTGGTATCGAACGAGCTGGCCCTTGGTCAAAACCGTCCCAACCCGGTTACCCAATCGACCCGGATCACTTATCAGCTCCCCGAATCAGGATTGGTAACCTTAAAGGTTTTCAACGCTGTGGGTGAGGAAGCAGCCACTTTGGTCAATACCAAACAAACCAAAGGGAATTACTCTGTTACAATGGATGCTTCAGGTTTACCTGGCGGTATCTACTTCTATCGGCTGATGTTCAACGACCAGGTTCAGTCACGCAGGATGATGGTGGTCAGATAGAAAACGATTATAGAAGAAAAGAAGCGGGCGACACACCCTACAACGTGTCGCCCGCTTCTTTTTTTACAATTTGATCCATACCACGGTCATGGCATGGGGGCTTACGCCCGTGATCCAATCTTCGGGGTTGGAGCCGTCGAGGTTGGCACGGATAATTTTGCCGTCGGGGCTGGAGTTGGAGTTTTTGATTCCCCAGAACAGCTTGTTGTGTTTTTCGTCGAGGGTTATTCCCCAGGTTGCTTTGCTTCCCATGTCGCCGATACGGGTAAAACTGGTCCCATCGAGGTTACACATGTAAACTCCGCCGTCGGGTGCTACGGTACCGTCGCCCGGGTAGATCACCAGGTACGCTTTTCCTGTCCGGGTATCTAATTCGAGGGCTGTTCCGTCGATATCGGAGGTTCCGGGGGCGTCAAAAGTGATCTTCTGGAAGTTGGTGCCATCGAAATTCACCGACCAGAAGCCTCCCAGGTAATCGGTTTTATCGTTCACCAGGTATATTTTTCCGCTGGCAGGATCATATTGCATATCGATCGGGAACATGGGTTCTGCATCTCCTCCGTTCATCGGGATAAAAAGTTCAGGATTGGATCCATCCAGGTTGGCGCGGTAGATGCCACCGGTGCGCCCCCAGTAGATCTTATCTCCCAGTAAGAAGATGGCTTCTGCATCGCCGCAGAGTTCCTGTCCGGGGACCGTGGCATCCAGAATTTTCTCCGGAAGGGTGCCATCTGCATTGTAACGGTAGATGGCCTGGTTATAAAAGTCGGAGATGTAAACTTTTTTATGGGCTGTATCGACAGCAATACCATAAGGCCGTGCCATGTCGGATTGAACGAAATCCTGCACCAGCGGGGGGTTATCGTCGAGGATGACGCTGTGGCCAAGAGCGGGCGTACCGCGGGTGGTGAAATAGAACACCTGGCTCAGGCCGGCCAGGGGGTCTTTCACATTGATTACAACGGTCTTTACGCTTTGGTTATAATAGAGTTCACTGACCGGGGTGCAGGTCAGTTTGACGGTATAGAGGCCGGGTGTGTTGTAGGTGGTGGAGGGGTTGAGTTCGGTGGAAGTTTGCCCGTTGCCGAAATCCCAGGTATAGCCTAAGGCATTCAGGGAGGTATTGGTAAAGGTCACATCACATGGGGCGTATCCCTGGTTATTGATGACATAGGTGAAATTGGCCACGGTACTTGCCGCGGGGGTTCCCATGTCTTTCTTTTTACATCCCGCGCTCATCGTCAGGATGAACAAAACCGAAATAAGATATAACAGATTTCTTTTCATATAGTTGTCTTTAAGATAATGAAATGATCAATAGCCGGGATTCTGGGTCATGAGGTTGTTGGTTTGGAGTTCGCTGAGCGGAATCGGGAAGAGGGTATATTTTGGGTCGATGCCCAGCACGGTGGCAGCTCTTTTCGTTCTGACCAGATCGCTCCATCGCTGGCTTTCAAAGGCAAATTCGTGCCTGCGCTCGTTTTCGATGACCAGTTTCAGTTCGGGATAGTCGGCAGCGGTGGTCGGATCGAGCCCGGCGCGGGTTCTCACCACGTTAATGTCATCGCGGATGGCTTCGATCTCCCCGTTGGTATAGGCGCGTGCCTCGGCGCGGATCAGGTACATTTCGGCCAGGCGCAGGACGTACACCCGGTCGGTGCCGGAGGTATAATCCTTGTATTTGATGCCGTAGGGAAGGTTTTTGGAGTCGAAAGCGATGGATGCCTGAAATCTGACGGTATCGGTTGTCCTGAATCCCTCAACGAAAGCAGGGGAGGGTGACACTTCATACCGGCCGGTAAGGCTGACAGGGAAGAAATATTGGGCAAGGCGGTTAGAATTCTGGGCATCAAAGACCACCTCAAAGATCGATTCGGTGGTGTTGCCGTTGTAGAGGTCGGCGAAGGCCGGGGCCATGATGAATCCCCCGTCACCGATCACTTCTCCGGCTTTGGTGATGGCCAAAGTAGCTGTAGCCACATCGCCTGTGAGATGGTATTTTGTCAGGTAAACGCGGGCTAACAATGCTTTTGCGCTGAAGGAGCTGGCCCAGCCCAGGGGTCTTTTTGGGGGAAGCAATTGTTCGGCGGTGGTGAGGTCAGCAATGATCTGGCTGTAAACATCAGCGACGGAGTTGCGGGCTTGATTGATCGTGCTGAGATCAAGGGTTGGCATGGTCTTGATCGGGATTCCGCCGAAGTAGTTAAGTAGGTTGAAGTGCGACAGCGCCCGTAGGAAGAGGGCATCGCCCGTGTAAAGATCCCGATTGTCATCACTCATGGAGATTCCGTCAATCCGGTAGAGCACGTTGTTGACCCGGTTGATGCAATCGTAGTTGGAAGTCCAGATACCATCGATAATGGCGTTGTCGGCAGCGATCAGATTTTCATTAATTTGAAGGTAATCGCGCATGGTACCTGTCCACGACAGGTTATCGGCTGCAAGGTCTTCCACGATGACCATGTTGCGGCCGTAGTTGCCCGCATCATGGAGGGAATAATAGGCGCCGGTGATAGCTTTTTGAACACCGGCTGCATCATTGATGGCCTGTTCGGATGAAATGGAATCCGTGGGTTGAATGTCCAGCATCTTTTTGCAGGAGAGGGTTGTTAAGGCCAGTGCGATGAAGATATATACAATTTTTTTCATAGTTTTCGGAATTAACGGTTAAAAAAGAAAACTCAAACCAATAAGAAAGGTTCTGGTTTGGGGATGGGTAAAGAAGTCGGTGCCCTGGACAATGTTACTCGAACCGCCATAATAGTTGACTTCGGGATCCATTCCGGTATAGTTTGTGAAGGTGTAAGCATTCTGTACTGTGCCGTAGATTTTCGCCGACTTCATACCGATGTGTTTTACCCACTCCTTTTTGAAGGTGTAGCTCAGGGTGATATTCCGGACTTTGAGGAAGGAACCGTCTTCAATAAACCGTGACGATTTATAGGAATCGCCCTCTTTGGGGAATTGTGTGATATCTCCCGGTTTTTTCCAGCGGTCGTTCATGCGGGCAGTCTGGGCATCTTCACCGGTTCCCGACTCAAGATAAATGAGGGTACCGTTGAAGATATCGTTGCCGTACACAGCTTGGAGAAAGATGGAGAGTTCGAAATTCTTATAACTGAAAACATTGGTCATACCGGCTGTAAAATCGGGATTCGGATCGCCGGTTTTCATCCGGTCGGCGGAAGTGATGACGCCATCGCCGTCAAGGTCTTCATAGACAAGGCTACCGGTAGTCGGATCGACACCCAGGCAGTTGTATCCGTAGAAAATACCGATGGGTTGACCCACTTCAACCCGGCTGCCGCCCCGTCCCTGGTCGTCGATTGGCTGGTCTTCATAAAGGCTCAGCACTTTGTTGCGGTTCATGGCGAAGTTGAAGTTGGTGGTCCAGGTGAAAGCTTTGTCGATGTTAACCGTGTTGAGCAAAATTTCCATCCCTTTGTTCTCAAGTTGTCCGATGTTGGAAGAGATGGTATAAAAGCCTGAAGAGGAGGGGATGGGTCTCTCGAGCAGCAGGTCTTTCGTGCGGTTATAATAGAGATCGAAATTGAGGGTGATTCTGTTTTTGAGTATCGAAAAATCAAAACCCAGGCCGGTTTGTGTTGTGGTTTCCCATTTCAGATCGGGGTTTGGGAGTTGGGTGGGGGCGATTCCCGAGGAGCCGCCGTAGTTATACCCTGCGCCGTAAAGCCCTAAGGAGGCAAAATCGCCAATTCCGTCATTCCCGGTCAGTCCATAAATAGCGCGGAGTTTGAGTTCGTTGATCCAGGAAATCTTTTTCAGAAAAGGTTCTTCCGACATACGCCATGCGAAGGATCCTGCAGGGAAATATCCGTATTTGTTGTTCTCGCCGAATTTCGAGGAACCATCGGCTCTGGCAGTGATCGTGAAGATGTATTTGAATTTGAAGTTGTATTTGAATTGCGCGAAATAGGAGTTCATAACGCGGTCGAGGGCGGTGGCGGAAGCATAGCGGATGGTGCCTGCGGAGGTCAGGTACTGCAGGTCGTCGTTCGGGAAGTTGATCCCTTCGATGTAGGTCGTCCGCCGGCAATATTTTTCATAACTTTGCCCGATCAACGCATCGATGCTGTGTTTTTCTTTAAAGGTATGGATGTACTGAAGTACGTTGTTAACCGTGATGTTGCTGGCGTAGTTGGTGCCTTCTATTCCCAGGCCGTTGTATTTTTTTCCCTGGCGGGTTGTAGTCGGGTCGTAGCTGTGTTCGCGCAAGTCATACAGGTCAACCCCGAATTTGGAGGTAAAGGTAAATCCGTCTAAAAATTTGTACTCCAGGTAAACATTGCCCACTTCACGATTGGTGTAGGCCCTGTTGATTGAATTATTGGCAATGGCGACAGGGTTCGCGTAGTACATGGTCTCGTCGTAAGCTCCGGTGGAATCAAAAACCGGGTAAATGGCGGGTATTGACATGGCATTGGGCAAGGGACCGTTCGTGGTGGCATCTCCCTCGACCCGCTTGTTATTGGAGTAGGTGATTCCCACTCCGCCGCCGACAGTCAGGTTAGGCAGGATTTTATAATCGGCATTGATACGGCCGCTGTAACGTTGGTAGGAGGTTCCCATTACGACGCCACCCTGGTCATAATAGTTTCCGGAGATAAAGAGTCTGAACTTATCGTTGCCACTGCTCACTGAGAGTTCGGTATTGGCGGTGGGGGCGGTGACCAGGATTTCATCCATCCAGTTGGTATTAATTCCCTGTACGTTGGTTCCCTTGTAAGCATTCCAGTCGTCGGCGCTCATCATCGGAATCAACCGTTCTTTGGGCAGGTTTTGCCAGCCATAACTCATGTTAAGAGAAACATCCGTTTTACCGCGGCTTCCTTTTTTTGTCGTAATCAGGATAACCCCATTGGATGCCCTGGCGCCATAAACAGAGGTAGCAGATGCATCTTTCAGGATCGTCATCGATTCGATGTCGTTAGGGTTGATATCGGTCATGGCATTCAGCTCTTGTCCCAACATACTTACTTGTGAGGTTTGACCGGTGATGACAGGGATGCCATCGATGACCAACAAGGGTTGGTTGCTGGCGTTGATGGAGCTTCCTCCCCTGAGTTTCATCATGTTTTGGCCACCCGGAGTTCCCGACTGCGGGGTGATGGTCAAACCGGCTGTCTGACCCTGTAAAACCCCATCTAAGGTTCTGACAGGTATATTTTTAATTTCGTCTTCGTTAAGCAATTCAACAGACCCGGAGATCAACTTTTTGCTGGTTGTACTGTATCCCACTACCACCAATTCGCCCAAAGCGACATCCTGATCACTGAGTTTCACGTTGATCACGCGTTTGTTGTTCACAGGGATCTCCTGGGTTTGCATCCCGACAAAAGAGAACACAAGGATGGCGTCGGAAGGAGCCGCGAGTGAATATTTTCCATTGAGGTCGGAGGTGGTACCCTGGCTGGTTCCTTTGATCAAAACAGTCACTCCCGGGAGGGGTGAGTTGTCATCGGCAGCGGTGATCAATCCGCTTACCGGGATGTCCTGGGCAACAAGTTGTCCGAACAGCGCACTCAATAGTAGTAATAAAAGGTAATGTTTTTTCATACGCTTAGGGTTAAGTTAGTTCAAAGTATTAACTGGGGTGACGGAAACCCGGACAGGGACAATATCCATCCGGATTCCTGTTAAAGTATATTGACGGTTGTGTCCGTTTTTAGAAGAAAAACCGGCACTGGTCGCCGATCTGGAAAGGGAGACCCGGAAAGCCAATTCGCTCCCGGTGAAGTTAAGGTTGTGAAGGGTGTCGCTGTATTCGGGATCCAATAACGGCTCAATGAGCAATTCCCGGAAGGTGTCGGGAGTTCCTGAAAGAATACCGGTTTGACCGGAATAATGGAAAGGATGTTCTTTCGACGGCACCACCGGTTCTTTTCCGGGAGCAGGGATTACCTTCCCTGTGGTGAGGTCAAACTGATCGTTTTCTTCCAGATAGCTGACCGAAATGTTGTAGATGGAAGCCAACGGGCCCTGATGATCAAGGGTAGCATTCGCCCCGTCGAGGATAAGGATCCCGGAGGCGCCGGCTACAGTGAACCGGTTTTGCGGGCTGTTATAAAGGATGGCCGTGTTTTCGTCCACCCCGAAGGCCAGGTTACCGGGGATCTTCTCGTTCAGCAGGGCAACTGCCAGCCTTCCGATCCTTGCCCTGACCAGGAAATGTTGATCGACTATGCCTCCTGGGAAAAAACCCAGTCCACGGGTAATCAGCACACCATCATCTTCCGGGAAATCATCGCCGGTGTAATTTTTAACAACGCCATGCTGAAGGGCTCCCATGCTGGTGCCTGCCCCGATCATCGTTTCACTCATGATGGCAGCTCCGGCGCTGGTTCCCCCGATCACCCCTCCTTTATTGTAAACATCCCATACTGCTTTTAACACCGGTGTGGAACTCCCGTCGGGAAGATAGAGCGCCCTGGTAGTCCTGAGCTGGTCACCTCCTGTAAACCATACGGCAGAACACTGCCTGATAAGACCGGCCCACTTCAGATCATTGCCATTGTCTTTCCATTCTGCTTCATTAACCTCCAGCGTACTGTCGTCGTCCATCACAGCGATAGGGATCAGGTGTATTTTTTCCGGGGAAACCCCATAGTAAACCAGTTCGCTCTTAAAATATGCAAATGATTGCACTGGTGCTCCTCCTGCAGAAGGGATCACGGCAAAAACTGCTTTTTCGGGACCACCGGCCAATAGGATCATCTGTTCGAACACACTTTTGTTATTGGCCTCGAGTCCGCCTCCTACGATGACCAGGCTTCCCGCGGGTCGCTGCTGGGCTTTGACAGAGAAAGAAGTGATGAAAACAAACAGGACTAAAACAGACCAGGTTCGACACATAGTCGAAAAGTATCAGAAAAAAATCAGAATTGAAGGCTAAAGTATAAAAATATGCCAGATATAACATCAATGACACTGTTTTTTTCACAACTTTGCCTTATAAAACCTGAAAAGATGTTGACATTGTTTCGAAATGCTCATATTTACAGCCCCTCTGACCTGGGTAAGAAGGACCTTCTCACCGGAGGAAAGACCATTCTGGCCATTGCTGATCGTATCGATCCCCCTGCAGGAATGGAGGTCACTATCATAGAATGTGAAGGGAAACCCTTAATTCCCGGTTTGATCGACAGCCATGTTCACATTACCGGGGGAGGAGGCGAAGGAGGACCGGCCAGCCGTATGCCCGAATTGCAACTCAGCATGATGCTCGAAGGTGGGGTGACTACCGTGATCGGCTGCCTTGGGACCGACGGCATCACCCGAACGGTGGAAAGTGTTTTGATGAAGGTCAAGACACTCCGTTCACAGGGTGTCTCCGCCTGGATGTACACCGGCGCCTACCAGGTTCCGCCACCTTCCATCACCGGCGACATTGCGAAGGACATCGCGCTTTTTGAAGAGATCATCGGGGTTGGAGAGGTGGCGATTTCCGACCATCGGAGTTCGGTTCCATCGCTGACCGAACTGACCCGCATCACGGCCCATGCCCGCGTAGCCGGTATGATCGGGGGAAAAGCAGGAATCATCAACATCCACATGGGCGACGCCAAAGATCCTTTTCGCCCCCTGCATGATGTAGTGGCCCACAGCGAAATGGGCTACCGGCAGTTCCTTCCGACCCATTGCAACAGGAACCATTATATTTTTGAGGACGCTAAAGAATATGGGAAAAAAGGATACGTGGATATCACGACCAGCTCCTATCCTTATGACCCGGATGAAGAGATCAAACCCTCCATTGCCCTGAAACAGCTTTTGGAAGCGGGAGTCCCCGCTGAAAATATCACCTTTACCTCCGATGGTTGTGGTTCCCTTCCCTTATTTGATAAAGAGGGCCGGCTGGTCAAGATCGATATGGGACTACCCTCTTCCATCCTGAGGGAAATCAAGGAGGCCATCTTCGATGAAAAAATACCACCCATGACTGCTTTAAAGGTGGCCACTTCCAATCCTGCCAGGATTCTCAAACTGGCCGGGAAAGGCGAAATCCGCGAAGGCCTGGATGCCGACCTGGTGTTGCTCGATCCTGCTTTTAACATCCTGCATGTCATGGCTATGGGAAAAATTCTGGTATAATGGAAAACTTGCTGAAAAACCGCGCCCTTCGCTCCCTTCTCTTTTTCCTGTTGTTGCCAACCTGCATCCTGACAGCCCAACCGGTCAGGAAAAATGTGGTGCCACCTGTAGCCACTGATTTTGCACCCATCCTCCGTTTTCTTTCTTCGGGATGGATGGAGGGACGGGAAACCGGTTCACGCGGTGGATTTATGGCTGCCGACTACATCGCTTCCCTGATGCAGATGAATGGACTGCTTCCTTACGGTTATCCTGATGGGACAAGGGATAACCCACAGGGTATCGACGGTAATACCGATTATTTCCAGGATTTTTACCTAACCCGGGTTAATGTGGAAAATTCCTCGTTGGCCCTGATTTCCCGGAATCAGGAGGGAGAATCCGCGATTTTATTCAATCCCCGGTTGGATTACAGCATTCAACCTGTTCCACGGAGTTGCGAAGGAGAAGCCCTGTTGTTTTTTGGAGGATACGGGATCAAAGCGCCGGATAAACAGTACGATGATTACCGTGGATTGGATATTAAAGGAAGGATCGTTTTGATCCTTGAAGGTTATCCCGGTCATTTGGATACCACGGCCCCGGTACGGTCTCTGCTGGGAAAAAATTTCGGAGAAAAATTCGCATCACGTGATGAAAAAATCTGCACGGCCCGACAACAAGGAGCCCTGGCCGTGATCCTTGTGAATACCTCTGAACAGGAAGCAATTACCCGGCAAACGGTCACCAACCTCAATCAGGCGGAACGTTGTATGATTCCCATCAACCCCGGTGACCCCGAGTACGACGATGGCGAGTACGCTCTATTGGGAGATACCACCACCTGCACCATCCCTTGTTTCACGGTTGGGAAGAAAGTAGCCACTGAACTCCTGAAAGGCGGTAATATCAATCTTGAAAAATTTGAGATCCAATCGGCCCGTCACCTGACCAATGCTTCAGCGCTCATACCCGGTCATCGGATTCGCTTTGGCGTTACGATCAAGGCGGAGACTTTACTGGCTCGCAACGTGGTCGGCATGATCCGTGGCCTGGATACCACGAGGTATATCCTGGTAGGAGCACATTATGATCACCTTGGTACCAGAGGCGCAGTTACTTACTACGGAGCAGATGACAATGCCTCCGGCACAGCCGGAATGTTGTCCCTTGCGGCGAAATGGAGCCGTAGTCCTGAAAAACCCGCCTGTAATCTGCTGTTTGCTGCATGGACTGCCGAAGAAAAGGGGATTCTTGGGAGCACTTTTTTTTGTGGGACATCACCTGTGGTGGGGAAAGGGTTATCGTTGGTGATCAACATGGATATGCTGTCGCGAAATGACCTCATCGATACGGCTGGCCGTCAGATAAGCATTGGTACGCTCCCGGTCAGTGAAGACCTCCGGAAGTTGGCCAGAGCCTCCAACGACTTATTGAATAATCCCTTCCAACTTGATTTTTGGGATGTTACGGACCATTCAGGAAGTGATTATGGTGCTTTTGCTGAACGAAAGATCCCGGTCATGACTTTTTTTTCAGGGTTCCATGCTGATTACCATTCACCCCGGGATGTGGCTGAAAAGACAGATCCTTTGAAGATGGAAAAAATCCTGTCGATCGTCAACCATTGCCTGCAGGAAGCGACATTAAAACCACCAGTCAGGTAAGATTATTCCTGTCCTTATCAGCAAAGCGTCAGTTGATGGAACAATCCGGTTGGATAATTACCAGATTTTCTGAGCGACACTGCGCACTGTGACGTTGTCCAACGCCCGCATGTTCACCTCTACGCCGATACCAGGTTTGACGGGGACATCCATCGTTCCATCGGGGTTGACGACAAATTCCGGTTCAACGATATCCTGCTTGTAGTAGCGTTTGCTTGCGGAAATATCGCCCGGAAGGGTAAAGTTGGGCAGGGAAGCCAATGCAACATTTCCGGCTCTGCCGATGCCCGACTCGAGCATTCCGCCATGCCAAACCGGGATGTTTTTAGAGGCGCAGTAATCATGGATCAGTTTCGATTCGGTAAACCCACCTACCCGGCCGGGCTTGATGTTGATGATCCGGCAACTGTCTAACTCAATGGCTGCACGGGTATCGTCGATTGAATGGATGCTTTCGTCAAGACATATCGGGGTTTTGAGCTCCCGCTGCATTTTTGAATGGTCATAGATATCCTCATAACCGAGGGGTTGTTCAATCAACGACAATCCATAATGGTCCATTTTTTTGAAAAGGTCGATGTCGCTCAGGGTGTAAGCTGAATTGGCGTCCACCTGCAACAGCAGAGAGGGATAGGCTTTCCGGAGGGCCTCGACGAATTGTAGGTCGAGACCGGGAGCGATTTTGATCTTTATCCGTTTGTATCCCTCAGCAAGGTAGCTTTCCACTTTTTTTAAAAGAGCCGGAACCGATTCCTGGATGCCGATGCTTACACCGACATCTATCTTTTTGCGGGTACCACCCATCATTTGGGAGAGGGAAATCCCTTTGGTTTTGGCAAAAGCATCCCATAAGGCCGCTTCCAGTCCGGCTTTAGCCATCCTGTGGCCGCGGACTTTCTCGTATCCTTCAATGGCTTCGCCAACGTTTTGAAGATCTTTCCCCAAAACCGATGGCATTAGAAAATCGGTAAGGATGTGCCAGGCGGTCGGCACCGTTTCGGGAGAGTAGAAGGGGGTTCCTTCGGCCACACTTTCACCCCACCCGGTGACACCTTCGGCATCGACCCGGACAATTATATGTTCTTCGTCGTATTCGGCACCCATGGATGTCACAAACGGGCTGACCAGTACCAATTTAACGTGCCTGAGTTCAATTCTTTCTATACGCATGGTTTTGTCTGTTTATTTTGTATGATTAGTAATGAAATTATTATGTAAACGTAAAACGGGGAAAATTTTCTCTTGCTGTATAATGGAAGCAAATTGAGGGTAGGTCACTAATCCGAGCATCGATTGAGGCTCGAGGGCAAGGATTATCAGGTTCCCTTTCAATTGGTCAAGGGGAACACGGATGAATTTCTTTCCTGCAGGAATAACGGGAAGTTCCTGCAGGGTCACAACGGGGTTGACGATCCTGTCGCCTTCAAAGTCGATGGAGTCAATGACGCCGATGTGGTACTGTTGGATCCGGTCACCGGGATTATATATGTAAGGTATTTGTTTTAGTGACTGCCTTTTCACCCAGTCGGTGAGAAGGGTACAGTCGGCAGGGATCAGGTAGGCTTCGGGTTTTTCGGTATCTGTCAGGGAGGCGACCACGGGGCGGTAGTCTTTGACGTTGACCACCGTGTCCTTTCCGGTAGCATAGGAGTACAGCGGAAGTGGCAGGATGCTCCCGTTGCTCTTGTGGATCGACTGGATGGATACCATTGTGGGGACAGGAGGTTCTGTCAGCAGTTTCCGGCTTTCGCTGACCAGGGTTTTGATTTTCCCGGCATTCCGGAAGCAATATTCCAACATTCCTCGCATCCCGGTCATTTGCCCTTCGGAGCGGTGGCGGATATTTTCTATGGAATCATCCTTTCCGTTCATTCCTTCCTGGATAAAGGAAAAAGTGTTTTGGATACCCAGGCTCTGGCGACCGTCGTTGACATCGAAAGTGCTGTGCCGGATATAGGATTCTTCCGGAGGGCCACCAGGGCAATAGGTAAACGCGGAGAATTTTCTCTCTTTCAGATAATTGAAGACAAAAGGCAGAAGTTCCTGGTTCGACAGGTCACGGATGGCCAGGGCTACATTGAGGTTGGTTGCAGCACCCATGGTGATGTCGGAATTCTTCCGGTAACCATAGTGTTCCCATGGTTCTCCATAGGGAGAATATTCGTGAACGTCGAGGGTGGCTTCGAAAAGGTACCGGTCGAAAAATGAATGGAGTGCGATGGTTTCCGGTTCGGTAAGAATCATGTGGTTGCGATTCAGATCCACCTTGTTGGCGTTCCGTCTCGTGTTCATTTCCCCCCCGTCGGGATTGATCTGCGGAATCAGGGCCAGGTCGATTTTTTCAAAAAGATAACGATTTTCAGGTTTTAACAGTTCATGGATCAGGAGAAGCATCCCCTCTTTCCCCGATTGTTCGTTCCCATGTTGCTGTGCAAAGAGCAATACCCTTAACTTATTCTGATCTATGGCGAATTCTTTTTCAGAAAAAGTGACGGCGTAAAGGTTCCTGCCTTTGACTGATTGTCCGATGATTTCTACTTTCATCCTTCCGGAAGTTTTCGAGACCTCGTTGATATAGGAAGATAATTCATCGTACGAGGTTAATTTTAAAAAATCGTGCTGAAGCGGCGGAGGAAGAAGTGTTTGGTTAAGGGCCATCAGGGGGAGGAGCAATAAAATTGTAAGGAAAAATACGAGTTGTTTGGTCATAAGCAGAAGTATCAATTAAAGAAAGATTGATCAGAAAAACCGGCGTTGGTCGGCGCCGGCTTTCAATTCGTAAGTGCCTGTATTTCTGTTAAAAACAATTTCATTAGTGCCGGTTTCCCGGATATAATCCAGGGTTTTCCGGTATTGTGCGGTCCCCTTCCGCAACCAGTCGGGTAGTTCTTCATCGCTGCTGATCCGGGTGAGGGCTTTCATTTCTTCGACGAGTTCATCCAGTTTTTCTTCCGGGGTTTTGATCCCCAGGATCTCTTTGGTGCGCAGGGAGAGCAGGATGGAGAGGGTCATTGAATGTTTTGACCGGGAGACGGCTTGTCCGATCATATCCATTTTTGCCAACTGGTCAATGCGTGCCAGGTGGGAATGAATTTCTTCTTCAGTAAGGATGAAATTGAGCAATCCTCCGTACCAGGCAACGCTGATGATCACCATATTCCTGAAATCGGGAATTTCGTTGCTGAAGATAGTTTCCCGTATGCGGTTCTTCATCTCCCTGATCGCTGCATTGCTTTCCATCAAAACTCTGTTTTTCACCATTTTCAGCAACCCTTTCCTGATCAATCCGTTGACGAGGGTTTCTCGTGATGTACCGGCATTTTCAGCCAGTCTGAGCAACCACCAGGTGATTTGCCGTTGATGCGGGGAATTGTGGATCAGTTCAAGGGCCGGGTCAAGCAGTGGATGACCGGTCGGGTCGGGCAGATCGGGAAGCACCACATCGATGTCGGTATCGATCCTTCGTTGCAGAGCCAGTTCCATGAGTATGGCAGCGGCCAGCAGGAGATCAAATTTCCGGGATTTCAGGAAAGGCTTCCTGCCGGTTTTTTCATCGACGGTGATCAGGTAGAGTTCTTCCGGAATGGTAAGGAAAGGGTTCATTGAGATGAGGATAAAAAGTAAGTCAAATATATCAAATATAGTTGAATATTTGTACCGGTTCACAAAATGTCACTTACATTTGTGCGGTTCAAATCCTTATGACCTTGCTGCGATCGCCAAAGTCAATTCTTATCGCGCTTTTCGTGAGCCTGACGTTGGCAATCATCGTGCATCTTGCAGGACATTTCGCCCGGATTGAGTTTCCGGGATGGTTGCTGATCATTTTGAGGTGGATTCCCATTGTATGTTTTTTTCTCTTTGCATTGAAAAAGAAAAAACTTACTACCTGGATCTTCCTCAGCATGTTAGCCGGGGTGGAATTCGGATACGATGTCCCCCGGATAGCCCGGGAGATGAATGTTGTCAGCCAGATCTTTATAAGGTTGGTGAAAACGATTATCGCGCCGCTCCTTTTCGGAACGCTGGTCACCGGTATTGCGGGTCACGCGGATCTGAAACAGGTTGGGAGGATGGGATGGAAGTCGTTGGTCTATTTTGAAGTGGTATCCACCCTTGCGCTCTTCATCGGTTTAGCCGCCATCAACATCAGCGGGGCGGGTTTAGGGGTAACGGTACCGGAGGCGATGACACAGGGCCATCTTCCGGAGGTGACACACCAGGGATGGCGTGAGATCTTGCTTCATGTCTTCCCTGAAAACATTGCCCGGTCGATTGCAGAGGGAGCGGTACTACAGGTGGTTGTTTTCAGTATCCTCTTTGGCATTGCCCTGGCCATGGTGAAGGAGCAGTATCGTTCACCCATGCTTCGGTTTGCCGATTCGCTGACGGCCGTGATGTTCAAATTCACCAACATGATCATGCTATTTGCACCGTTTGCCGTGTTCGCGGCCATTGCTTACAGCGTCGGTCACATGGGTCTAGGCGTGCTGATGAACCTATTTCAATTACTGGGGACCCTGTATGTTGCCCTTCTGTTTTTTTTGCTGGCTGTTCTTTTACCCATCCTTCTGGCTTTGAAAATTCCATTAAGATCTTTTATCAGGGCGGTAGCCGAACCGGCAACAATAGCCTTTGCCACTACCAGTAGCGAATCGGCGTTACCTTTGGCCATTGAGAACATGGAGAAATTCGGAGTTCCGCGGAAAATAGTCTCCTTTGTCATCCCCACGGGTTACAGTTTTAATCTGGACGGAACCACACTTTACCTGGCCATGGCCTCTGTTTTTGTAGCCCAGATGGCCGGAATCCATTTACCCCTGGCGACTCAGATCATCATGATGTTGACGCTGATGCTCACCAGTAAAGGAGTGGCCGGAGTGCCGCGCGCTTCGCTGGTCATCCTGTTGGGAACTGTTTCCGGTTTCGGGCTCCCGGTCTGGCCTGTCTTTATTATACTGGGAATCGATGAATTGATGGATATGGCGCGAACCGCCACCAACGTCATCGGGAACTGCCTGGCCACCGTGGTGGTCGCCAAATGGGAAAAAGAATTTAATGGAAAACCCTCTTTAGCCGGGCTTCACGATAACCCCTGACCCATCCGGGAATGGCGTCTTTGAGGATGACCATTACCGAGACCATGATCACTCCGGTAAGAACCAGGTTTATCAATCCCTGAACGAAAAGTCCGGGCTTGGAGAGTTGAGGGATATAAATCCCGAAGATATTCGTTATTCCTGCATATAACGTGGTGATGCCGACAAATACCATGGGAACGATGGTGACCCAGGCGTATCGGGCTTTTCCCTGGTTTATGATGAAGGAGGTCCCAATGGCCAGGGCAATGGTGGCCAGCAACTGGTTGGCTGTTCCGAACATCGGCCAGATGGTGGAGACACTTCCGGTGTAGATAAAATAGCCCCAGAAAAGGACCACTACTCCGCTGCATATCAGGTTACCCGGTAGCCAGTTGGTTCGGTTGAATGCAGGATAAACCTTCCCCAGCAGTTCCTGAAGGATAAAACGAGCGACCCGGGTACCGGCATCAATGGTGGTGAGGATGAAGAGTGCTTCGAACATGATGGCGAAATGGTACCAGTACGACATCAGCTTGTCTAAGCCGGGAATTGCAGAGAAGATCTGCGCCATTCCTACTGCCAGGGAAACCGCGCCACCCGTCCGTCCGGCAATGTTTTCACCCACACCGGCAGCCAGATGTTGAAATTCCGAATGGGTAAAACCCATGGCCTGTAGTTGGGGTAAAATCTGCTGGAATTTTTCCGGAGATACGTTGATCTGGAAATAATCGAGCGGATGGAGACTGGCTGCGGCGATCAGGGCCATGATGCTCACCATGCCCTCTGCCAGCATCGATCCCACCGCGATGGGGCGGATGTGTGATTCGTTCATGATCATCTTGGGGGTTGTCCCGGAACTGATCAGGGCATGAAATCCTGAGATGGAGCCACAAGCGATGGTGATGAACAGGTAAGGAAACAGGGTACCGGGAATGATGGGTCCTCCGCCATGGATGAAACTGGTGAAGGCCGGCATCTTCATGGAGGGCGCTACAACGATGATTCCCACCGCCAGCATGGCGATAACTCCCAGTTTCATGATGGAACTCAGGTAGTCGCGCGGGGAGAGCAATAACCAGACAGGCAGAACAGAGGCGATGAAACCATAACCTGCCAACAGAAGCGTTAACGTTTTATGATCGAAAGTAAACCAGGAAGCAAGGGATGATCCCGGGATAAAACGGCCAAAGATCACGGCAGCCGTTAAAAGGATGACTCCCATGATGGTGGCTTCGGTCACTTTTCCTTTCCTCAGCTGAAACATCCATACACCCATGAAAAGGGCGATGGGAATGGTGGAGGCAATGGTAAAGAGGCCCCAGGAGGACTCACTCAGGGCATTGACCACAACCAAACCCAGTCCGGCAATGGCAATGATGATGATCAGAAAGATGGCGAATGAGGTAACCCCTCCGCTGGTCGCCTTTCCGATTTCGGTCCGGGCGATAAAGGCCAATGATTTTCCATCGTGGCGGATCGATGCAGTAAGGATCACCATGTCGTGAACGGCCCCGGCCATCACAGCTCCCACCACCATCCATACAAACCCCGGGAAGTAACCGAACTGGCAGGCAAGGACCGGCCCGACCAGCGGACCGGCGCCGGCAATCGCGGCAAAATGATGACCGAACAATACCCATTTACTCATGGGATAATAATTCTGGCCGTCGTACAAACGCCCGGAAGGCATGACACGGCCGGAATCAAGGGTCAGGATTTTGGAAGCAATAAAACCGAAGTAAAAACGGTAGGCCAGCGCAAAAATAGCAAGGGCAGCAATGACGAGCGGCATAGCATTCATGATTCAAAGGTAAAAGTAATTTTGATCAATTATTTCTCGTTTCGAAGAGGGAACAACTTTTTTCTTACGAAAAGAGCGAAAAGAAAGTGGATCAACCAATTGTAATTCCCTTATCTTTGAAGCTATGAAACCTCGCATCATCCCTTTAATTTTCCAGGGAGAAAAACGGTTTTCCGTTACCTGGTTCAGATCCTACCTTTTCATTGTTGTCGGTACCTTTTTGGTATCGGTTGGCTATGTCCTGTTTATCACTCCGGAAAAAATCGTCCCGGGGGGAATTTACGGGATCTCTATCATGTTGCACTACCTGATTGGAACACCGATTGGCCTGACCGCGCTCGCTTTCAACATTCCCCTGACCCTGCTGGGGACAAAACTGTTGGGTCCGCGGTTTGGCATTAAAACGGTGGTGGCATTTATCCTGACCTCTTTTTATGTTGACGGACTCTATTACTTGTGGGGTTCAAAGCCCCTGGTAGAAGGAGAGACGTTGGTCGCCTCCATTTTCGGCGGTATCTTTATCGGAGCCGGTGTAGCCCTGACCTTCAAAGCAAAGGCAACCAGCGGAGGAAGCGATGTGATCGCGATGATCCTTCAAAAATACACCCGTATGCCTTCAGGACAACTGATGATGATGGTTGACGGCGTGATTGTGATGGGCAGTCTTCTTGTATTTGGCGACTGGAGAATCCCGCTCTTCAGTTTTATCACCATCTTTTTCATTGGTCGTGTCATCGATTATACCCTTCACGGGTTTACCTATGATAAAACACTCTTCATCATATCCGACAAACATGAGGAGATCCGCAACAGTATCATCCATGACCTCAAAAGAGGAGGAACTTTCCTTCAGGGAAAAGGGATGTACAACCAGGCCGAAAAGCAGATCATCTTCACCGTTCTCAGCCCCCGTGAAATGTACCTCTTGGAAGAGTATGTGAACCGGATCGACCCGCAGGCCTTTATCGCGGTGTTAGAAGCATACGAAATCCTTGGGAAAGGTTTCAAATCCCTGAGTGAGAAAATAGATGAAAAGTGACCCGGGACCATTATGTTCCATCCGAAGGGATGTCACTCCCCGGTCATTAACCGATACTTAGCCAATTTACTGTAATACTGACAATTGGCATCAATAAGGTTGTCTTTTGCCTGTTGCGCCATCGCCTGGGCTTCCAGCAAATCTGAAATGCCCGTGATCCCGGCTTTGTAATTGTCCTGGCTCAGTCGGAGGTTTTCTATTGCTTGTTCCACGGAAACCTGGAAAACCCCAATCTGGTAACGGGCCTCTTCCACTTCGTTCGCTGCCTGTCGCAGTTGAAGGACCAACAGCTCAGTGTTTTCCTTCAGAGCGTTTTCAGCCTGTAATACTTCAAGTTCCTGTTTTTTTATCTTATGGCTGCCGGCCCACCAGTCGGTGATGGGGATGTTGAGACTCACCAGGCCGATGGCATTGTTGGTGGTCTTATTCATGAGGTCATAAGTAAATCCCGCGCCCGCTAATGCAATCTGGGGCATGTATTCGCCGGCCGCCATCTTTTTTTGCACCTCTTTCACTTCGACAGCCTTATTCAGGAGCAGGAACTCTGTACGGTTCCTGACCAGTTGCTCAGGATCGCGGAAAGAGAGGTTTTGTGGTTGTTCTGCAGGCGGAGCCGTGAAGTGAAGGGAGGTATCGTAAACCACGCCGATGTGCTGACACAAGGCCCGAAGCGTAAGGTCAATCCCGTTGTTTAGCTTCAACCGGTTGGTTTTCAATTCATTTTGTTTCAATTGAACTTTCAGCACATCGTTTTGCTGGGCAAGACCTGCCGCGGTATAGTTTCTTACGTCGCGGTAAACCGAGTCAAGCAATTGCTCATAGCTTTCCAGGGTATTCACTTTTTGCAACAGCGATTGCAAGGTCCAGAAGAGTTCTTCGGTACGTAGCAGGACCTGATCGCGTGACATGTTTTTTTGAAATTTTGTCACCTCTTCTCCGAGCCGGGCAAGTTTGTAACCCCTTCGGATCCTTCCGCCGGCATATACCGGTAAAGATACGGTGACAGCTGCCGTATTCATGTAATCCACCAGCCCTAAAGATAGTGGAGGAAAATAGGCAAATTGTGTCGGGTAAATCAGTTGCGACGGATCCCGGCCATCCCATACCGGAAGGTTCATGGCCGGTGTTTCGACTTTCAGCAGGTAGTCGGCAGAACGGATGGCGATGCCGATTGCACTGATTTTTGGGAAAAAGTTGGTAAAAACCTCCTTTTTCTGCTGACCTGCGGCCTGCAGTTGTAATTCTGCCTCTTTGATCTTACGGTTGTTTTGCAGGGCTAATGAACGGCAGGAATCGAGTGAAAGGTTCTGGGCCTGGCCGATATTCATCAGCAATGGAATTCCCACGATCAAACCCGCCAGGATCATTTTGATGTTTCGGGGAAGGGTCCGGAACGCCGGTTTTTTGCTTTGATCCTTGTAGGAGAAGGAGTAGAGAATGGGTAGCACGTAGAGGGTCAGTACCATTGAGAAAATCAAGCCGAAAAAGATCACGGTACCCAGCGGAGCCCAAAGTGGGGACCGGCTGATGATCATGGGGACAACTCCAACTCCTGCGGCAGCAGAAGTGAGAAAGATGGGCCGCATTCTTCGTTTGGCAGCGGCAACGGCAGCTTGTTTCGTGGTCATACCCTGGTTTTCCTTCAGGTCGCGGGCATAATCGATCAGGATGATCCCGTTACGGATGACCATTCCACAGAGACTGGTGATCCCGACGAATGCGGTAACAGAGAAAGGGAATTGCATAATGACTAATCCCAGCGCTGCTCCCGGAAGGGTCAACAACATTCCGCTCATGATCAACAGGGCGATTTTAGCTTTGCGGAACTGGGTTAAAAGGATGAAAAAGATCAGCAACACACTCACACCCAAGGCGATTCCCATAGGGATAAAGACCTCCTGGGTTGCTTCATAATCACCGCCATATTGGATGGATGTCCCTGCAGGCAGCTTCAATTGGTCGATGGCCGGGCGGATCTTCTCAAAGATGGTGGCAGCATGGGTCTGCAAGTCGTTGTCAACCATCAAGGTAAGGGTGGGAACCCCGTTGCGGCGTACGATGGTCCCTTCTGACCAGGATGGGGAGAAGGTAGCCAGGGAGCGCAGGGGCACCGCGGCGAAGCTAACAGGTGAAGTAATATACTGATCCTCAAGAGTTTTCATCGAACGGTCAGAGGGGTCATCCTGCCGGAGGACTACCTCTACCGGATAATCATCTTCCCAAATGGTGGTAAGGGGAACGCCATCCAACCCCACCATCACGGAAGCGGCTACCAGGCTTTTATAGTATCCCTGGCGGTTGGCTTTATCACGGTCGAGGTTCACGTTGATGTTCTGCTGAGGCTCGTCCCAGTCAGACCGGACCCAGTCAACACCTGCAGTTTTCGATAAAATTCCCTGAATCTGTGCTTCTGTGGCGCGGATGTCTCTGACCGAATCAGAAGAAATACGGATTTCGATGGAGGTACGGCTGGGCTGTAAAGCGAGGATCTTCCATTTTACCCGTGCGTTGATGAAATGATCGGAATAACGGGGACTGTATTCGTTGACCAGTTCACGGGTAGCTTTGTCTGACTTCGTATTGACCAGCAGTTGCCCGTAATTGGAAGCGGGCATCTGCGGAGCATAAACGGTATGGAACCGGGGGGAACTGGTACCGATGAAACTGGCGACATTGGTCACCCGTTTGTCTTTAATTAAAAGGTGCTCAAGGCTGTCAACCACCTTTTGGGTGCTTTTTAAGGAGGAGCCGACAGGCAGGTAGATCTCCACGGCGAACTGGTTGCGCTCCATTTCAGGGAAGAGTTGTTGCTCGGTGAAGAGGAAAAGGATCACCGCCATGATCACCGATAAAATGCCAATGGCAATGACTTTGCGCGGATGGCGAAAGGCCTTGTCAACAGAACGGTCGTACCATGATTGCAAATGTTCAAGGAAAGAGCTCTTGTTCTTTTTTTCAGCGTGTTTCAGCCCTTTTTTAATAAAGACAAAATTAAGATAGGGGACCATGAAGAGTGCCACGATCACCGAAACGATCAGGGTGATGGTCACCACCCAGGGAATCGATTCGATGAATTCACCGGCAGTTCCCGGTACCATGAAAGCCAGGGGGATATAGGAGACGATGATAGCGAGGGTGGCCACGATGATCGGACTGACCAGCTCTTTGGCGCTTTTCTGGGCTGCATGCCAGGGTGAGAGGCCCTGATCGATTTTGGTTACATGGTTTTCAATGACGACGATGGAGTTATCGACGATCATTCCCAGTACAAGGATCAGCGAGGCCAGGGAGACAGTATGCAGTTCAATGCCAAAAAAGTACATGATAGCCAGAGAGATCATAACCGAGATGGGAACGGTGATTCCTGCCACGGAGGCGACACGGAATGGAAGCAGGATCAGGGTTACCAGTATGACAGAAATGATGGCGATCAGGAATTCCTTTAAGAAATCGTTCACGGAATCGCTCACGTATTTCGGCAGTTCCGATATTTTGGCCACCTCAATACCCGGCGGGCATTGTTGCTGAAAAACCTTAAGGGCTTTATCGACCTCTTTCCCGTAGGCCACGATGTTGTTACCCGGTTGCATCTCCAGCGATAAAAGAATGCTTTTTTTCCCGTTTTGGCGCATGAAATTATCGGGACGATCATACTTCCGTTCAATCGTGGCAATGTTTTTAAGTCGAACCACATTCCCGTCGGGATCGGAGTAAACGATCTGTTCAGCCAGGTCTTTCTCGGATTCGAAATTGGGTGGAAAATGGACCGGCATGACGGAGGAGCCGTCGTCCAGTTTACCCGCGTAACTGACCATTCCGTTGGGTTGATAGGCGCCTAACAGCGACAACGACTTGATGTTGTATTCATTCAGCAGCTCGGGTTTGATGTTGACGAAGATTTTTTCTTTTTGAAGTCCGAAATATTTGATTTTGGAGGTGGCGGGAATTTTGCGGCAGGCAGTGGCGAGTTTTTTCATCTGCTCCTCCAGCTCTTTGTAACTTTTGGTGTCGGATGACAAAGTGATCAGTAAAGCGGAAGTGTCGCCGAAATCGGAATTAGCAATGAGGGCCAGGACACCGGCGGGCAGGGTCATTTTCAGTTCATCCAGGCCGTGTTTAAGTTTCGACCAGAACTGATCGGCATTCTTGACATCATCGTTCAGTTCCACGAAGATGTACATAATTCCTTCACGGGAGTAAGAATAGGTTTTCGCTTTTTTAACCTCCTCATAACCAAAAAGATAGTTTTCCACCACGGTGGTCAGTTGTTTTTCTACCTCTGCAGAGGTAGCGCCGGGATAGACCCCCACCACGACACCCTGCCGGATGGTAAAGACCGGGAATTCATTACGGGGCATTTTCAACAGCGCGACAACCCCGATCACGATTATGGCCACGACAAAAAACACAACAATGTTGTTATTGCGCATGGCCCTGTCGATCAGGTTAAATTTCTTTGATTCCATCTTAAAAATCGATTAAACAATGGTCGGTTAGTTTTTCTTTTCCCTCGTTAACGATCAATTGGCCTTCCCGGAGCCCGGAGATCACTTCCAGCCCTGAACCCGCGTAATTTCCGGTGCAGATGATCTGTTTCCGGGCGCGGTGAGCAGAGGAATCTACCACATAAACATAAGGGTGGTTGTCATCGTCTTTGGATACACTTTGATAAGGAATCAGTAAAACCTCTTTTTGTAAGGTGATTCCCATTTGCACATCGCAGACCATACCCGGCTTTAATTGTAATAACGAATTGGATGCCATTATTTTAGCTTCATAAGTCCGCGAAAATTGATCCGCCACAGGGCTCACGATGGCCACTTTTCCTTCGAACGATTCGTCATTCAGGGCAGGGACGGTAAAGGAAGCCGTCATTCCTTTGGTGATTTTTGCCACTTCGTTTTCGGGAACGGAGATCTTGATATAGACCTGGCGGATGTCGACCAATTCCAGCGGGGCTGCTGTTAGAGAGAGGGAGGTCATGCCCGGTTCAATGTTCCGTCGGCCGACCATCCCGTTGACCGGAGCGTACATCTTGCATTTGTCGAGGTTGTTTTGTGCAAGATTGAGGGATGATTGGGCCTGTTCGAGTTTTGACTCCATTTCCACCCATTTGATGTCAGGAAGGCTGCCCTTTCCGTGTACCATTTTCAATCGTTCGTAGGCGTCTTTGGCCTGTTGGTATTGAGACAGGCTTATCCCGTACATGTTTTTGGCGTCTGTTTCATCCAGGGTGGCCAGTAATTGTCCTTTTCTGACCAGGTCGCCCGGTTCCACCAGCACCTCTTTCACGGTACCGGCCATTTGAAATGTAAGTGGGATGTTTTGATACGCTTCAACGGTTCCGCTATAGCGCAGGGTGGTCATGGCCTTTTCATTTTTGACCCTGACGGTGGACACTTTCACCGGCCTGGTTTCAGGAATGTTCTCTTTGTTTTCCCGGGTATTGCATGCGAGCAACATGCACAATGCCATCAAGGGGAGGATCATCTTGTTCATGTGAGAATCGTTTTTTTGTGATCAATGGACCTAAATACTGAACGATCAGTATGTTTCACGATAAAAAAATTATTTTTTAAGCAGGTAATAAAGTTGGTTGAGTTGACTTGTCATCGATTCCATGGCTGATTTCACGGAGTTGTTGCGGATCAGGTCGCCCGCTAATCCTATGCTCATCGAAAAATACTGGAGAGCAACGATGGTCACGTCGATATCGCCACGGATCTCTCCGCGTCTGATTGCATTCTCAAGGATGATTTTCACATCGGCCACGGCATCTTCCATGACTTTGCTTTTACTGACGGCAAAACCTTCATAATGGCGGAAGGAATCGGCAATGAGTGACAGGTAGTTGACCGGGATGAAGGGTTCGTCGTCGCCGAAGATCGCCATCAGAATGCCATGGGTATGCCGGATACAGGCCTCGGTGTAATCTTTCAGGCTGATGTTTTCCACATCGACCACAACGGTAGAGACCGGAAAATGGCTGTCGATCACGGCCCTGAAAAGCTCTTCTTTGTTCCTGAAATGGTGGTACATGGCCCCTTTGGTCAGACCGATGGCTTCACTGATCATGCTGATGGATACCGCTTCATAGTTGTGGTTCAGAAAAAGTTTGTACGCTTCGTCGATAATAATATCTCTTGTCTCTTTCATGATAAAATACTGAACGTTCGGTATGCAAAACTACATCTTTTTTTCAAAAAGAGCAGGGAAGATCAAAAAAAAGATGAAACAAAGAAAAAGGAGTCAGTGGAATAAAGGAAACAGCAGGCGGATTAGTCCCAGTAATGACTCAAGACGATGTAGCAGGCAAACTGATCCGGGCTGACATCCAGGGTGCCCAATACATGCCGCTGCCTGAAGAGCAACTCTTTTCTTTCAGTGCTTGTCATTTGCATTATCTTTAGGCCATTAATCTCCCGGTTCGTCATTTCATGACCCATGAACACGATAACCGGCCTGTCATTGCTTACACCGATGGATCAAGCGCATTTTCCAACAAGTATCTCTTTGAACATGCTGGCGAAACCTGTTGGTTCGACCTGCAATCTGAAATGCACGTATTGTTATTATCTCGAAAAGGAGAATCTTTATCCCGGGCAGGCTTCTCTCCGGCAAATGGATGACAGGGTGCTGGAAGATTTTATCGCCCAAACCATTTATTCTACCCGTGAGCGGGTTGTTCTCTTTGCCTGGCACGGCGGTGAGCCGCTGCTGAGAGGGTTCGGTTTTTTCAATAAGGTGTTGCAATTGCAAAAAAAACACGGTGCCGGAAAACTCATCGAAAATTCACTCCAAACCAATGGCACCCTGCTGACCAACGAGTGGTGCCGCTTTTTCAGCGATCATCAATTCCTGATCGGGATTTCGGTAGACGGACCTGTCCACTGCCACGACCATTACCGAAAGTATTCCAACGGAGAGGGCAGTTTTGCCGGATGCATGAAAGGGTTGAACTTGTTGATACAACATAAGGTGGAATTCAACACCCTTTCAGTGGTCAATGATTATACAGTACAATTTCCCCTGGAAATTTACAACTTCCTGAAAAATGCCGGCAGCCGCTTCATGCAATTTCTGCCTGTTGTGGAGCGAACCGATCGTTGCGCCCTAACCGGAGCAGATAAGCATTTTGATTCACGCACCCTTATTCCGGTATCTGTTACCAGCCACACCGTTGATCCTGATACTTATGGTAATTTTCTCATTACCCTCTTCAATGATTGGGTAAAAAAGGATGTGGGGGAATGTTTTGTTCTCACCTTCGATTGTGTATTGGCCAACTGGATGGGGGTTCCCCCTCCGGTTTGTGTTTCGGCTGAGACATGCGGGAACGCGGGAGTGGTGGAATTCAACGGGGATGTCTACAGTTGTGACCATTTTGTATTTCCGGAATACAGGCTGGGAAACATCCGGGAGAAATCGCTGTTGACCCTGATGAACAGTGAAATCCAGCGACGGTTTGGGAGATACAAGAAGGATGGTTTGCCGGCTTATTGCCGCCGATGTGAATTTTTAAAGTTGTGCAACGGGGAGTGCCCCAAAAACCGCATCAGTATAACTCCCTCCGGAGAACCGGGGCTCAATTATCTGTGCAGCGGGTTGAAGAAATTCTACCGGCATACCCGGCCATTCTTCGATTTTATGGCCAATGAACTCCGGCACAAGCGTCCTCCATCCAACGTAAAGCAATGGGCCTTGACGCGTCGCCCGGCTATATAACAGCAGAAGCTCTGTGACAACTCATCGCATCCGGATCATTTTCTTCACCAGTGACTGCGTTTCATTTTGTAACCGGACCAAATAGATTCCGGGAGGTAAAGTACTACCATCAAAAGTGTAGTGATGGATACCCGGAGCCAGTTTTTCATCTGTGACCGTTTGGAGGATCCTGCCTGACAAGTTGCTGATTGTAAGCGCTATTTTGCAGGTTTCGGGAAGGAAAAAGGAGAGGGATGTGGATTGGGTGAACGGGTTGGGAACGTTTTGAAAAAGTATAGCCTGTCTGTAAGTGGCTGCCTCCTCCATCCCGTATGCCTGGTCGAGCTGCCATTTAAGGTATTCATTTTTTGCCTGCAATTGTTGCGTGGTCATTCCGGGAACCGAAACATCACTTCTGATCAGCCCGGTAGCATAATCGACCAGGTTGATCCGTTCCACAGGGTCGTTTGTAAGGCAATAAAGTTCCCATTGGTCAGGGAGTGCCCCGTGTGGATCGATGTATTTGACTATTTTCCAGTCACCGGTACAAAAGGCGATGGGGTTGTTGGGCTGGCGCACCGTTCCATGGGTAAGGCCATAACCCAGGCCAATGACTGAATCGACCCTTTCGAGAAAAAAGTCGTAGTTTGTGCCGGTATAGTTAAGGCCTTTTTCGGTGATCATGTCGTGGGACATAAAGAGCACTCCGGTGCGCGGTTCTCCGTCAGATCCGATCACAGGTGGCTGGGCAACCCCTTTTATATAGGGAGAGAGGTTGACACCCGGGAAGTTGTATACAGGGGTGTGTGTACCGGTGGTTTCCATTTTTCCAATCAGCGTTTCAGGTTGGATACCAGCCAGTCCCAGCAGGGTAGGCGCCAGATCGATCGAGCTGGTGGGAGCCTGTAACTCCCGGAGGACAGATGGATCGGGATTGACAAGAGATGAGGAGATGATGCAAGGTACGCGGATTGCTTCTTCATAAGCGTTGTGCCATTTCTGGATCATTCCCCCATGGGCGGTGGACATCTCCCCATGATCCGAAATGAATACCACGATTGTGTTGTCAGCCAGGTCGTTATCATCAAGTGCCTGAAGTATTTGGCGGAGTTGCAGGTCGGCAAGGTATTGGCAGTATAAATAGAAGTTGACATAACCGAGTGACCATTCGGAATAGTAATCGTTAAGCTGGAAAGGGAGCGGGGAACGGTAAGGTTGACCGTTGGAAATGAAATAATTATCCTGGCTGGCGCCCATGGCCAGACCGTATTTGTATGAGTAATCGAATTGGCATTGGGGTTTATGATCCAGGATTTCGTCGAAGGTGGGTGGCGGGGAGTTGTTAATAGCCGGGAAGCCATCGGGATTGAGTGCGACCCGGAAGGTTTTGGTAATATGTAAGCCGTTTTCGACTGTCGGGACGGTTCCCCAAAGGCTGGAATCACCTGGCAACGGATTGATGATCGGAGGAGGATAATCGGTCCAGGGAACCACTCCCAGGGTATCGGGAACCTGCCAGTTGATGGGCCATGAGCTCACGTCATGAGGGTTTACCAGGGAAGCCACTGTGAACCACGGACCGGTGGAAGAGGCTCCCATTTTTTGTAAAAAATCAACGATGTTATCGGTAAACATTTCATCGCGATAGACTCCCAGGTTGTCCGATTTACCTCCATGGGGTTCGGGATAGGAACTCTCCCAATCGGAGAATCCCCAGGGTTCAAGATAGTCGGAGTCGGAGGGATCTGAGACGTGCCATTTACCGAAGTAATGGGTCGAATATCCTGCTAACCGGAACCAGTCACCGATGGTCGGGGTACCGGCCGGGTCTAAAAAAGGAACATCTTCGGTCGATTTAAAGAGGCCGTCCGTCTGATCGACACCGGTCACAGTGGAGTATTGCCCGGTCATGATGCAGCAGCGGCTGGGTACTGAGGCAGAGGAAGCGGTATAATGTTGCTTGAGTACTACTGCGTTTTGCCTTAGCCGCATCATTCCGGGGAAGAAAGAGAGATAAGGGTTCCCCGGAGTGATGGGTCGGAATCCCAGGATCTCTTTCAGCCCTTGGGCCGCCCCCTGATCAGGCAGGTATCCTTCGGGCGGAGTCTGCATCTGGTCAACCATGATCAACAGGATGTTCGGAGGTGTGACGGTGGTTCTTTGCGGAAGGTCCGAGAAGCCGGTCAGACCGGTGATGGCCAACAGCGAGGGAGGAAGGGTTAAAAGGGTGCGGTGTGACAGGCTTTTCATGTGAAGAAATCGATGGGGTGAACAGTCTATAAACTTACAAAAAAAACTGATCACCAAAAAAAATGCAAACAAAACCGGAGCCTGTCATTCAGGGTTCAATTCCTTCTCTCAGTTGTTCTTCAGGCAACGAACAGAATAACCGATGGAGGGGGATTGAGCGGTTCGGTAGGTGTTATCATAATCACAGTGCAAGGTACGCAGGTGCTTCTTTGTAGCGCTGAATTCACTTGAAAGCCAGAATATTCCTGCGCCCCCGATAAAATCGAAAGTGGCATTGACAGTTCGGCTCCCTGCAGGGAGACCGGAAAAGCCATAAAGATCTCTTCCTATACCGGTGTTCCAGCCGGAAGATGTTTTCAGGTTCTTGCCCACATCAAAGCCGCGATAACTGTACAATTCCCATGTGGGATCACCTACCGGATACTGGGTGTCAACAATTCCTTCCAGTACCATGAACTCCTGGTCGGTGGGGACATGCCATCCATCGGGACAGATACCCTGAGCGCCTTGTTGTGTGACATACTGCATCACTTCACCCCACTGGTAGAGCCCTCCGTACTGATCGCAACGGGAGGTGAGGTTGTCATAACAGTATTTCTCCAGAATCCCGTTGTCGGTCTGATTCTGATTGCCGTTGATCATGGTTCCTACGTTAAGATTCTCTTTCAACCAGCATTGGCTCATGATCTGAATAGTATGGTACACCTGTCCCTGCCAGGTGATGGTGGGCAAGCCGGGGCATGGGATGTTGGTAGCAAACTGGAAGGTATATGTCTCGTCGGAGGTGGGGTTATCGAGGATGCATGATTCCTGCGTCAGCTGCCCGCTTTTGAGAGGAGCTTCCTTGTTGGTTCCCGATGCCGGGGAGGACATCCCTGCATATTGAAAACGGCAGGAAGATACGCTTTCTGAGCCAAAAGCCATGATCCTGATGGTTCTCACCTCCATGTTATAACGGGCTGTCACAAAAAGGATCCGGTGATTGCCGGGGGAGAGGCTGAAACCATGGATCCCTTTTCCCAGTTGCCGGTTTTCCCGGAACAGTATCCGGCCCTGAAGGTCTGACAGGGTCATTTCAACAGTACCATCGGAGGGTATTTCAACCGCGACGCGTCCTTCATTAACTACCGGGTTAGACCCGGTTTGGAAGAGCCGAAAGTTATTTTCACGAAAGACCGGTTGATCCATGCCGACAGGGAAACCCAGCGAATAACCGAGGTATTGCAAAGTATCCCCCGGCGTCAGTTGGACGGTAGCTGCAGTATCGGGCCATTGCAATTGAAGGGTGCCACCAGCCGTTATATTGGTGATTTTCAAACTGTCAAGCTTTGAATGAAGCTGTTGGTTTTGCCCGCTGAAGGTGAGATGGACAGAAATTTTCTGGGCCATGGTATTGACCACCGCGGCCAACGATAGAAGAACGATCGTGCAGTTTTTTTTCATTTGGAAATGATGGTTTTAATGGTTTAATGCAACCATCAAAAGTCCGCACAATACTTATTTAAATCAATACAACTTTCGTGTGATTTCATGAAATGGAGCGGTGATGAATGAAAGGATCAGAAGGAACGCACCGGCCGGATGTAAAAAAGGGATCTTTTGCTGCTCCATCCCTGTCCCCCGCTATAGAAGCTCTGTTGCCAGGCGTTGAGCCGGTTGGTTTCGGTTGAGCTCCAATAGGAGTTGTCGGTAAAACCCCCGATCAAATCCTTGTGCAGGTACATCTCGTTGAGCTCATCCTTGGAGGGGAGGAACCAGTCGTCGTAACCGTTTAATACCAGATCTTTGCAAACCCTTGCAGGGATCCCGGGGTCAGGACAATAGTAAACAATTTGGTCTGTGTTGGATTTACCGGTACCGATTTCGGAATACATAGCCCCTAAGGTTTCTCCATAGCAACCCCATTGTGCGTTTCCCTGGTCGGCCTGAGCTGCTACCAGTCCATGTTCACCGGAGGCTTCGGTATAGAAGACGATGCCGCCACCGTAACTTTGTCCCACATAATGGACGCCGTTGGTTTCCGCGGTAAGAACGGTCACCTCCGATACTCCGCAAATGTTCCACGCCCAGACATACCGCGTGTAAACGGTTTCCGGATCCAGTCCTGTTTCAATGTAGGTGACATTGGTTCCCAGGTCGATAGCGGTTGAAAAGTCATTGATTGTGTTCCACTTGTAACCCATTGATCGGTCGGCGGGGTACCAATTCCAATTGATGGAATGTTGTGATTTTTCATAAATCCATGCTACTGGTGAAGCGGGCACCTGACAATTTTCACCCTTCAGGCAGCGAAGCGAAAAATCCATGACCCGGTAAAACTCGCCATCGATCAACAGCGGTTGAAGGTCCATCATTTCAAAGATCTTGACGTCGTCTTCATCATAGGGTGTGGAGGTGTAGTAAAAGGTGTGGTTGCCTAAGTTCCCGAAGGTTCCAAGGAGGGGTCCGCCGAAGAAGCCGGCAGGCAGGGCGGTAAACCCTGTTTCGTTGGTGGCTCCCAGGTTGGGCTCAGCCCAATGGAGGAACCCGGCCTCTTTCAGTTTGCCACCCGCAATCTCGTATCCCCCTAACCAGGTTTGCAGGGAGGTCCATTCATCGAAGGAAGGTACGTGCCAGCCGGGGGGACAGATGCCCTGCCATCCTTCGGTATAGAGGTAATACATCAGTTCATCCCATTGGTAGAGCCCTCCATATTCATCACAATTGGATTCCAGGTTGTTGTAGCAATATTTTTCGATGATGCCGTTGTTGGTGGAATTGATGGTGACGTCGATCCGGATTCCGGTATTGAGGTTTTTTGCCATCCAGCATTGGGGTCCGATTTGCACTGTTCCGTAGATTTTCCCGTCGCGGGGGTCGGTAAAAGGTTGTCCGCAGGCGAAAGCGGTGGCCGTGGTGGTCAATACCTGCCATTGGCCGTTGGTAAAGCCCATCAGGGCACCCTGTCCGTTCGTACCACAGTCGGTACAATAGACCATCAATCCGTTGGCCGGGTTAGCAATCTCGTTGAGCCGGGCATGGTCCATCCGCGGAAAGAGCATTCCTTTTTCGGAAGATTTGATATCCAGTGCTGCCGAGGGATCGGGTTGGCTGCCATCGTTGTTAATAGAAAACTGGGCTATAGAACAAACGCGGAGGGTCAGGATCAACAGGGAGGTAAAGAGCAGTCGTTTCATGAAAGGGCAGTTCGGGAGCCAAAGACAGGCTATTTTAGCCTGATCAATCAGGCAGGGAATCACGGTCGAGGAGTTTCTGACATAGAAGGGAAGAGACAATCATCGATATTTTTTTATTGGGAAGGGGCAGTGAGGTGTAACAAACGACCGGGAGAACCCATTCAAGCAAGGCAAAGTAGTAAGGAACGGGGTTGGGATCGTTCTTAGCGCTCCGCAAAGCGTATTCCCTCATTTTGAGGGCCAAAGTTGCATTTTTCATCACTTTTTCACGGTGCCTTCCGTGATAGATCACTTCCGGGAAAACATCAAGACGGAGCGGTTCATAAAAATGACGGAGGAAACCGAGATAATCGTTCCAATCGGCTGGTGTCTCAACCGGGGCGTTATCGATCAGGAAGATGGCTTCCAATCGGGCAAAATCGGAGATAATGGAACGGGGTTTGGTTTCCGAGAAATCGATCAGGTAAACGTTCATGGTTTCATCCAGCAGGATGTTTTGCATGTTCAGGTCGCCATGACAGATTCCGGTGTAATAAATCATTTGCTCTTCCCGGCGCCGTGCGAATTCATTTTTGAGGTACCAGTAAGGATTAAGGAAGGGATGGTTGATCTCAGGAATGGTGATGGATTGTTCTTCCGGACCGATATCCAGGGTCTCTTTTGCAATCTGGTAGATGCCGGCGAAAAAGGTGAAAGTGGGGTCGTGGTCTTTGAAAGGTAAGATGGTCTTGGTGACGGGTTGGCCATACCACGGCTGGAGGATGCTCAGAAAAATTTTATCAAAGAGGGGTTCAAGAAAAGAGATTTCGGTGGTAAGATAATAATGGGTCAACCATTTGAGTTGGCTCGATTCACCGCCTATACCGACGAAATTGTAACGAAGGGCGCCGGTGTTACCATAGAATTCAGCACCAAGAACCACGGCGCTGTTGTTGAATATAAAGGGAAGGGCAAATTGCTTGCATCTTTCCGATTCGCGGGTGATCAGGTCGCGATGTGCCATCTTGAGTACCGTGGGACGCATTTTCCTTCCTTCGTGATCGAAAGAGCTGACGCGGAAAGTCTGTGCTGAATAACCGCCGTGCAAGGGATCGACGATAACCGAGGAAGAATCGGTGTAAAGCAGGCGGGTAAGGAAGGCTTTTACCGATTCGAAAGGGGCCCCATCCCTGGTGGAGACTTTCACCGTTTTATCGGGACTGTCGGTGAACTTCTCCGGACCGAAAACCCAAAGGGTCGGGTTTTCGAAAACGGTTTCGGGATCAGGGGGTTCCACCCCGGTGATGTTATCAATTGTAAGCTGAGAGAGCAGTTCCCTAAGTGGAATAAGGCTGCTTTTTACTGATCTGTCGGCCAGGCGGAAGGTGATCCCCGGGAGGAATTTCACTTGTGCAAAGGGCGTTGATAAGAAGGTGCCGTTGTCTAAGCCCTGATCGGGGATCAGCACGGTGGTGACAGAAGGGCTGTTTTCATTATCGTCGGATATCACCAACAGGATTTCTCTCCTGCCGGGCAGGATTTCCCGGTGAAGGGTTTTGACAACTTGAAGGAGCCGGGCCCATGCGACTTTTCCGGGTTGGGGGCAGTGGAGGGTTCCCGAGGGATGATGTCCGAAGCAGAGGGCTTCGAGGACCGGCATTCCGGTACGGAAGGGATCGGAGGCAATCCTGAAATCGGCATCGTCCGAAGGGTCGCCCGGTAAAAAACCGCCACAATTCCCGAGGATGGCAAAAAGATCCGGTGGTGTATCCTTCTTATCAGGAGTGCCCGGCAGGAATCCATACCCGATGGCAAAACCCAATTCTCCGAAGCTCATCACCCGTGGAGTGGTAATCCGTTGTCCTTCGTGATCACCCTCGGACAATGGATGGTAACTCCAGGTTTCGTCGCTCACCGCGAATGTTGTCGGGGCGGTTTTCGTTCCTTTACCCGACCGGATCTTTTTCAGCGCCTCTTCTAGGTCAGGTTCCAGGTTAAATCCACGGAGAAGGCCGGCAATTTCCAGTACATGAAGTACGTCGGCTGTCACGCCGGTGATGTAGAGCTTCGCCTGGTTGGAATGCATCGCTTTGTGCGCTTTGAGCAGACTTCTGATCCCGGCGCTGGAGAGGTAATGGCAGGCTGAGAGATCAAGGATCATATCCTGGCCGTTCATGGGAAGGGCCGCGACAGTCTGGTCGAGGAGCATGCTGCCTGCCGCATCGAGCCTTCCGGTTATCCTAATACAGCGCAGGAGTTCATCAGTGGTAATTTCCATTCTTGCCAATACTCAAAAATTTAACTTCTTTACAGCGTTAAAATGGCTTCTGTTATATCCATATTTGAAATAGCCAGGCTAAGATAAAGATAAATACAATTTATAGTTTTTATAATGAACATTTTTTATTCGTTATGTATTTTTTTGCATAACAGTTGAGCGGTAATAAAATAGTTCTAATTTAGCAACAAATCTGAGCCTTTATATATAGTCTAACCCCTTTTTGAAGGGAACTCATTCGTTTTATTAAAAATCAAAAACAATCATGAAAAAAATTACTTTTTTTTCGACGTTTGTGCTGATATTTTTGAGCAGTTATCTGTCGGCACAAAAACAGGTATTCACCTATCACTTCGACAAGCCTCAACTCAAGGCTTCGTCCGACGGTTATACCGACATAATGTACAAAAACTGCATCAACCTGGGAAAAGAAGGGACCCCCCTGCTTCCGCAATTTTCAGCAAATCTGCTTTTACCTCCGGGCACCGAAATTTCGTCTGTTAAGGTTACCGGTGTGGAGTATTTCACCGAAGAAAACGGGATAGCTATCCGTCCGGCATCAAGGCAATTTCCTATTTCAAAAGGAATACCCAAAGGATACCGTGCGGTTCCCGATCAAAAGATTTATTCCTCTGATGCTGCTTATCCTTCGGAGGAAACATCAGCCCTGTACACAGGTTTCCTAAGCGGCCATGCCATGGGATCTTTCCATATTTGTCCGGTAGTGTATTTTCCATCGCTGCTAAAAGCGAAATTTATCAAAAGTATTACCATCGAAGTCAGCGAAAAAACAACCGAACAGGCTACTCGTGCATTAGCCATGCTCCGTTCCAACAAAAGCGTAAACGACCGCATCATCTCCATTGCCCAACATCACGATTTTCTTCAGACCTATGATGCGATGGCAACACGCGATAATCCAACCTACGACATCCTGCTGATAACCAAAAACAGCTTCCTCCCTTACTTCAACGATTACATTGCCTATAAACAAAGTACCGGCTACGCCGTGATATGTAAAACGGTGGAAGACATTTACAGCCAATATACGGGAACCGATAATCCCATGAAGATACGAAACTGCATCATTGATTTATATCAAAACAACGGCATCGGCTATGTTATCCTTGCCGGCGATTCCGATCCAAACAGCGCTACCGACAATATTGTTCCCAAACGTGGCTTTTTTGCCGACCCGGGTGGCGGCTATGGCGACAGCGACATCCCCAGCGACATGTACTACGGCTGCCTCGACGGCACATGGAACAACAACAATAATAACAAATGGGGAGAAGCAGGCGAAGAAGATTTGTACCACGAAGTCAGTGTTGGCCGGTTATGTGTGGACAGCCCGACTGAAATACAAAACATACTCAATAAGCTCACACTTTATCAAAGCAGCCCGGTAGTTGCCGACATTACAAAAGGATTGATGGTAGGCGAACAGTTGGATTATCAAACTTATGGCGACACTTATAAGGAAGAAGTGGCCATCGGAGGTTCATACAACGGATATACCACAGCAGGTTTCCCCGAAAGTTTTAACATGTCCCGTCTTTATGAAAGCCAGGGCAACTGGGAAAAAGAAAATGTTTTTGCGAAATTCAACACCGGAAACCATTTGCTGAATCACCTGGGCCATTCCAACGTGGATTATAACATGAAAATGTATAATGATGACGTAACCACCGCCAATTTCCAGAACAATGGTGTCAATCATGGATTTGTCATCGGCTATTCGCAGGGATGCTACAACGGTTCGTTCGACAACAGAAGTGACGGGGGTAACTTTGGTTCGGAAGATTGCTTTGCCGAAAAAATTACAAATCTTGCTACCGCAGAAGTTGCCTGCATTTCCAATTCGCGTTACGGATGGTATAGCGGAGGAAACACCAACGGAGCCTCTCAGTTTTTCGACCGCGAATTTTTTGATGCCCTCTTCGGCGAAAATATTTATAACATTGGCGACATCAATGCCGATTCAAAAGATGATAATGCTTCCAATATTACATCCGACGAAGTAATTAAATGGTGCGGTTACGAAACCAATCTGTTCGGCGATCCATCCATGGATATCTGGACTGCTGTTCCTTCAGAAATCACAGCAACGTATCAGCAAAGCATTTCTGTAGGTGTTAATCAGGTCGATTTTCAAACAGATCTCCCTTTTGCCCGTATCGGTCTCACGCAAAATGACTCACTCATCGGGAGAGCAGTTGCCGATGCCAATGGTAATGCTACCATTATTCTTAACGGACCTGTCACAAACGTAGCTGATCCCATTTATGTTTCCATCATTGGTCATAACCGTATCCGTCATCAGGGAACCATTGTCGTGATAGCCAATCAGCCATACATAATGTATCAGGCTCATCAGATAAATGATAACCAGGGTAACAATAACAACCAACTTGATCCGGGAGAAGCAGCAGGACTCAATGTCAGTTTAAAAAATGTAGGAACCCAACCGGCTTCCGACGTTATCGCCAAACTCAGAAGCGCTGACGTTTATATCAACATTACCGACAGCACCGAATATTATGGAAACTTTGCTGCCGGCCAAACCATTTCACTGGATGCTTTCGGAATAACCGTATCCGATTCTGTCGCCGATCAGCATAAGATTATTTTTAACCTTAACATGACTGGTGATACCACATGGAATTCACAATTCAGTATCATTGCCAACGCCCCGGTACTTAGTGTCGGAAACTTATCCATCAACGACGGACAGGGTGGAAACGGCAGGCTCGATCCGGGCGAAACCGTTGTTCTTTCAATTGTTACCAGCAACCTTGGACACAGCAATGCGCCCAATGCCCTTAGCAATATTTCGACCAGCAGTCCTTATGTTACAATAAATTCCAGTAGTTTTAGCTTTGATACCCTTTCGGTAAACGAAACGGCAACAGCTACATTCAATCTGACGATTTCTGCCGATGCTCCCACAGGAGCTGTTGCAGATATTGATTATACGGTAACTTCCGGAGAATATATGGCTCACAAAACATTTAGCCCTAAAATCGGGCTTGTACTCGAAGATTTCGAATCAAACGGGTTCACTCATTTCTCATGGACACAAGGCGGGAACCAACCTTGGACAATAACCAATGTCGATCCGTACGAAGGCGTTTACAGCGCTAAATCAGGAACAATAGCAAACAACCAGAAATCACAGTTATCGCTGGTGATGGATGTAACGGTAGCCGACAGTATTTCATTCTATCTGAAAACTTCTTCCGAAGGTGGATGGGATTACCTTAAATTCTATATCGATGGTACCATGCTTAATAAATGGTCGGGCGAAACCCCATGGACTAAAGTATCATTCCCTGTCGCAGCCGGAAATCATACTTTTAAATGGGAATACATGAAAGACAATAGCCAGACCGGAGGCAGCGACTGTGCATGGTTAGATTTTATCGTATTCCCTGCCGCACAAGTTACTCCACTGCCAAATGTTACTGGCACCATTACATACGCTAACACAAATAACACCCCGTTAAGCGGGTTAACCGTTAATCTGAAAAATGCCGGAGGAAACATCGTGGGAACTTCAACCACCAATGCTGCCGGAAATTATACATTTACAGCCGTTCCTGCTGGCAATTATACCCTCGGAGTTGCTACCAATAAAATCTGGGATGGCGTTACCGCTGCCGATGTGCTGCTTTATCGCAAACATGTGGCTAACGTTTCTATGCTGAATGGTATCTATTTAGCTTCAGGCGACGTCAATGCTTCAGGAAGCCTGAGCGCTGCCGATATTCTGTTGATTAGAAAACGTATTGCGTATGTTACCAATTCTTTCCAAACCGGAGACTGGCTGTTCAACAACATGCCAATCGTTGTCGGAAGCAGCAACATCACCCAAAATTTCAACGGTATTGTTTATGGCGACGCCAATGGTTCATACATACCCACCGAAGCCAGATCTACCATTGCATCACAAGGGCTGATAAATCTCGGAACTGTTGATGCTGCCAAAGGCAATGTAATTGTTCCAATCCATGTTTCCGACATTCAAAATATGGGGTCATTCCAATTCACCCTTCAATATGATGCAACCAAACTACAGTTAGCTGATGTTACCGACTGGTTTGCCGGAATTGACGATGTTACCATCGGTTCTCCAGCTCCCGGATACATCACATTTGTTTGGGCTGCCGACGCTAACAGTATCAATATTTCCAATGATGTATTATGCAACATCCATTTTACTTCCAACGCGGTCGAAGGTTCTGCCTTATCGTTCGTAAGCAATCCGACAAAAATTGAATTCAGCGATTATGAAGGTAATCTGTTTTCTCCTGCCTTTGTAA
>ERZ1645192.132-NODE-132-length-51778-cov-8.072405_pt1 | contig 51778 bp, 43 predicted proteins | sample MGYA00575354_ERZ1645192 | MGnify/ENA primary metagenome ERZ1645192 (study PRJEB40844, sample SAMN11349763) | freshwater sediment metagenome | isolation source: river sediment | host: Sediment | place: India: Faizupur Khadar , New Delhi | collected 2017-02-21 ... | reverse complement strand
AAGAAGCCACGGGTTGGACCAGAGCTGTCCGGGCGAACGGAAGAGGCTCGCGCCGCGGACGTTCAGGACGAAGAAGAGCTGCGCGAATACCAGCGTGTGGAAGCTCATTTCCGTCGCCCGAACGGCGTCGCCCGCCCCGCCATGCAGACTCTGCCCGTATGAGGCGAGAACGGCGGCCGTCAGGAGCGCTCCCTGGACAAAGATCGTCCGTTTGTGCGCCGTTGTGAGGATATCCTCGTTCCGGAGCTTGGGCGGGCGTCGCATCACGTCCGGTTCCGCCGGGTCAAGCGAGAGGGCGAGCGCAGGGAGAACGTCCGTCACGAGGTTGACCCACAGGATCTGGAGCGGCGAAAAAACGCTCGGGAACCGGAGCAGGATCGAGAGCAGCACGCACAGGACCTCGCTGAGATTGCAGCACAGGAGGTAGATGATCGACTTGCGGATGTTGTCGAAGATCCGGCGCCCCTCCCGGACAGCCTCGACGATCGTCGAAAAGCGGTCGTCCTGGAGGATGATGTCGGAGGCTTCCCGGCTGACCTCGGTTCCCTGGATTCCCATGGCGATCCCGACATCCGCCTGCTTGAGCGCGACGGCGTCGTTGACGCCGTCGCCCGTCATCGCCGCGACCTCTCCCGAGGACTGGAGCATCTGCACCAGTCGCAGCTTGTGTTCCGGCGAGACCCGGGCCAGGACGGAAATGGAACCGGCCTTTTCCGGCGGCGTCGCGTCGAACTCGCGTCCGTCGAGAATGATTTCGCCTCCGTCGCGGACGATTCCGATCTCGCGCGCGACGGCCCCCGCGGTGACGACGTGGTCGCCCGTCACCATGACCACCCGGATGCCGGCGTCGCGGCACTGCGATACGGCCCCGGCGACCTCCGGACGCGGCGGATCGTCGATTCCCGCGAAGCCGACGAAGGCGAGCGTCTCCCGTGTCGGACCGAAGGCGAACGCAAGGGTGCGCATCCCCCGCTCCGCGGACGACCGCACCTTCGCGCGCCATTCGTCCCGGATCGCTTCGGTCATCGGCGCGGCGTCCCCCTTCAGCAGGACGAACGGGACGTCTTCGAGCACGCGCTCCGGCGCCCCCTTGAGGCAGACGCATCCGTCATGCCAGGTGATCATCCGCATCGTTGACGAATCGAAGGGCTCGACCGACCGCCTCGGGTGCGCCGCCCGGATGTCCGCGACCTCGTCGCCGACAAAAAGCAGCAGCGCCGCTTCCATCGGATCGCCGACACTGCCGTGTTCGGTGACCTCGGCGTCATTGCACAGGGCGGCGGCGCGCCGGAGCAGCGGAAGCGCCCGGTCGTCCGGCGTTTCGGTCATCCGGACCGTCATGCGGTTCATCGTGAGCGTTCCGGTCTTGTCCGTGCAGATAACGGTCGTGGCCCCAAGCGTCTCCACGGCCGAAAGGTTGCGCACAAGCGCGTTCTTCGCGGCCATGCGCCTCACGCCGAGCGCGAGCGTCATCGTCGCCACGAAGGGAAGCCCTTCCGGCACGGCGGCGACGGCGAGCGCGATACCCGTTTCGATCATCGACAGAATGCCGCGCCCCTGCACGATCCCCACGAAAATCACGACGGCGGCGATGCCGAAGGTGATGAGGATCAGGAAGCGGCTGAAGCGGGAGAGGCGCTCCTCGAGCGGCGTGGACTGTTCGCCGACGGATTGAAGCAGCGTTCCGATCCTGCCGAGTTCCGTCTCCGCTCCCGTCGCAAAGACAACGGCCTTTCCGCTCCCCTTCACGATCGCCGTCCCCGTGTAGACGCAGTTCGACCGGTCCGGCAATCCCGTCTCCTCTGCGAGCGGGTCGAGGCTTTTGCGCACCGGAACCGATTCGCCGGTCAACGCCGCCTCTCCCGCCATGAGGTTCGAACAGTCGACAAGCCGCGCGTCCGCCGGAACGACGTCGCCCCCTTCGAGCAGCAGCACGTCGCCGGGAACGACATCCGCCGTCGACAGAACGCGCATCACGCGACCCCGGAGCACCCGGCAATGGGGCGTCGTGACCCGCCGAAGCGCCTCGAGGGCGTGCTCGGCGCGGTATTCCGTCACGAATCCGAGAATGCCGTTGATCAGGATGACGATGAGGATCGCGACGCCGTCGAGGTGCTCCTTCATTCCGAAGCTGATGACGGCGGCCCCGGCGAGCAGATAGACCATCGGACCGCGAAACTGGCGGGCCAGCACCTTCCACCAGGGGATGCGCTCCTGCCGTTCGAGCGCATTCGGACCGTGCGTTTCGAGAAGTTCCGCCGCGCGTCCGGGAGACAAGCCCGCTGCGGACTCGACGCCAAAATGCGCCAGGACCTCTTCGGCGCTCCTCGCGTGCGCATGCATCACACCGGATTCCCCCTTCCCGGGATTCGCTAATGTTTTTTACCGATTCAAGCAAGTCTGTCGTTTCGGCCGGTGTTTGTCAAGAAAGATCGTCTTGCGACACGCACGCCGGAATTGGCGGGGAGGTTTCGCCGTCATTTCCCTTGTCAACGGGGACGCAATCGGCGATACTGACGCCGGATCGTACAATCCGCAGGGGGGCTCGTTCCGTTCGGAATGTCCGGTTCTTCGTGAGAACGCCGAACCGGCGACAGTTCCCGCGACACAGAAAACGAAAAAAAGGGGGAATGGCTCTTGAAGTGTCTCGAACCGTTCGTTCTGAAAGGCCTTGAAATCCGCAACCGGATCGTCATGCCGCCGATGTGCATGTACTGCACGCGGGACGGCATGGCGACCGATTTCCACCTCGCGCACTACGGCGCCCGGGCGCTGGGCGGAACCGGCCTCATCATTGTCGAAGCCACGGGCGTCCTTCCGGAGGGACGGATCACCGACCGCTGCCTCGGTCTGTGGGACGATCGTCAGATCGAACCGATGCGCCGCATCGTCGACCTGTGCCGCTCGTACGGAGCGACGATCGGCATCCAGCTGATCCACGCGGGACGCAAATGCACGGCCGAAGAGGCCCCGACAATCTACGCCCCGAGTCCTCTCCGCTACAATGACGACTCGAGGCTCCCCGAGGAGCTGACGCCCGAGGGGATCCGCCGCGTCGTCGACGCGTTCGCGGAGGCCGCGTCTCGCGCGGACCGCGCGGGCTTCGACCTCGTCGAGATCCACGCGGCGCACGGTTATCTGCTCAACCAGTTCCTGTCGCCCGTCACGAACCGGCGGACCGATATGTACGGCGGAAGCACCGAAAACCGGGCGCGCATCCTCGTCGAGGTCGCCCGGGCCGTTCGTGACGCGCTGCCCGACCGCAAACCGCTTCAGGTCCGGGTCTCGGCCGTCGATCACGCGCCCGGCGGGCTCGACGTCGCCGAGACGTGCCGCCTGCTGCATCATGTCAAGACGCTCGTCGACTGCGTCCACGTGAGTTCCGGCGGACTGACGCCGCTGCCCCCGAAGTTTTTCCCGGGCTACCAGGTTCCCTATTCCGAAGAGATCCGGCGCACGCTCGGACTTCCGACGATCGCGGTCGGCCTCATCACGGAACCCGAGCTGATCGAAGAGATCCTCCTGAACGGACGCGCCGACATGGTCGCCGTCGGCCGCGGCCTGCTGCGGAACCCTTTCCTCGCGCTCGATCTCGCGAAGAGGACGGGCTCGCCCTACGCAGGACCGGAACAGTACAAACGCGCGTTCATGTAGAGACCGCCGCGCGCGAAAGCGGCCCGCCGATTCCAGCCGGCGGGCCGTTTCATTCCCCGTCGAGCGCCGACAGGAACGCCCCGACGACCTTTGCGTATCGTTCCGGCTCGTCGAGCGGGATCTGGTGCCCCGACCCGGTGAACGACACGACCGCAACGCGCGGCAGGGACGCCTCGTAAACGGCCGCGACGCGGTCGTCCACCTTCGCCGCGACCGGGACGTCCGTCCGCAACCCCCGCAGCACGAGTACGGGGCAGGCGATGCGCCCGAGGTCGGGCGTGAAGTCCCGGTGCGTCGAGGTCTCGAACCCTTCGGCTGCGCAAAGCCGGAAGTAGTTCAGGACCGGTTCGCCCCGGTGCGTGATCGACGACCGCTGCGCGGCGCTCCCCTTCGGCCAGACGTTGTGGACCGGCGGCTGGTCGACGAGGATAAGCCCCGCGACGCGCTCCGGGTGACGCAACGCGTATTCGAGCGCGTACGCCCCGCCGCGCGAATACCCCAGCAGGCAGAAACGCCCGGGAACGGCCGCATCGACGACGCACTCAAGGTCGCCGACGTGATCGTCGAGATCGTACCCGCGATCCGGCGTATCGCTCGCTCCCCTGCCGCGGTAGCTCAGCGACAGGCCGCGCCGCCCGAGACGCGCGAACAGGTCCGCGGCCATCTCCGCCGGTTCCCAGAATCCGGGCGAGACGACGAGAGGAACCCGTCCGGGCGCCGGAGCCTCCCAGCAAATCGCGTGCAGACGAACCGCGCCGTGTGCTGCAAAAATATCCCGACGCATGGCGATCCCTCCTTCCCGATCATTCCGGAATTTCTCCGCCGAAAAAAGCGCCCCCGTATCGGGGGCGCCCGTCGCGTTCGTTTTTCCTTTTTCCGGAGGCGCTACCGTCCTGCGACGCTGTTGGCGAATGTTCGCAGCTTGAGCGCCAGCAGGACGCGAAGAACGCCGAACAGGATCGCGTAGATGGCGATGATCCAGAGAATCGCGATCGCTCCCGCTCCGGGACGGGCCATCAGGATGTATCCGAAGAAGACGGAGGCGACGCCGGAAAGGATGAGCATCCACTCGCCCTCGATCTCCCGTCGCAGACGGATCGCCGACACGATCTCGAGGACTCCCGAGCAGATCGCCCAGACCGCGATGTAGAACAGCAGCGCGAGCGCGGTGATTCCGGGCGCGATAAACGCCAGAAGTCCTGCGCCGACGCCGACGAGACCGCCGAAAAACAGGACCCACCAATGTTCGTGATCCTGGCGTCCCGAAACGGCCGTCCAGACGCCGAGCGCACCGTCCGACAGCGTGTAGGCGCCGAAGAGCATCACCAGCGACGCAAGCGAAATCCCGGGCTGGAATAACGTCAGAATCCCGAAGAGTATCGCGACGACGCCCCGGAGCAAAACAACCCGCCAGTTGCGGGAAAGGATTGTGGTCAATCGGTTCTGCGACATATTCATCCTGCTTCCCCCTTCGATTGAGACGAACGAAAATCCGGACGAGGCGCGATCCGCCGCGGACACGCGGCGACGCCCCTACCGGTACAGACTACTCCGAACGGCCGTTTCTGTAAAGGCGCGCGACCCAGGGCCGGAAATACTGTTGCCAACACCCTCGACACGCCACTAGAATGAATGCATGAAAAATCCCGAACGATCCGACGAAGCATCGAATACCACGCGTTTTCCAGAACTGCGCACCGAACGGCTTTTTCTCCGGGAACTCCGACGCGCCGACGCGCCCGCGCTTCTGGAAGTCTGGTCGAACCCCGACGTGACGGAGTTTCTCACGATGGACCCGTTCGCTTCCCTGGAGCAGGCGGAAGAAATGATCGCGTTCCTGCGGACCCTGTACGGCGAGGGGACCGGATGCCGCTGGACGATTACGGAGGCGCGGACGGAACGCATTCTGGGAACCTGCGGCTTTCACAACGTCTCCGCGGAGCACCGGAGGGCCGAGATGGGCTACGAACTCGGCCTGCCCCACCACCGCCGGGGGTACATGACGGAGGCGATCACGGCCATCCTCTCCCTCGGCTTCGGCGACATGGGCTTCAACCGCATTGAGGCCTTCGTCACGGTGGGAAACATCGCTTCCAGGAAATTTCTGGAACATCTCGGGTTCTCGCTCGACGGAACGCTCCGCGACTATGAATTCGCGCGGGGGCGTTTCATGGACCAGTGGTGCCTTTCGCTGCTCGCGCGGGAGTGGGCGAATCGCTGAAGCCGCGCCGAAAGGCTCCTCAAAGGCGGGAAGCGCCGTCGCCCCGGAGGGGTGGGAAAAACCACCCCGCGAGGCGCGTCCGGGGGTGAGGACCCGCCGGTCGCTTTCTGCTACCCTGCGATCCGGGGACGATTCGCCGTTTTGCAGGACTTCTTCCGCTTGACTGAATCCCCACTCTTTGGTTTCATTGTTCCGTACGAGTCCGTTTTTTTTGAACTGTTTCGTTATGTCGGCAATACGGGCATTGCGGAGACATTCCGGAAATATGTCAGGATGTCGTGCTTCTCGAACGAAGGGGAGGGAAGAGGATGGGCATATTCGATCGAATGACGGATATCTTCAAATCGAACGTGAACGACGCTCTGGACCGGATGGAAGACCCGGAGAAGATGCTCAAGAACATGATCATCGAAATGGAGGAAGCGCTCACGAAGGCGACCTCCGCTCTTGCGAAGGCCATCGCGAACGAACAGAACCTCCGCAAGCAGCAGGGACTCGCGCAACAGCAGGCGACGCAATGGGAGGAGAAGGCCGCGCTCGCGATGAAGGCGGGCAACGCGGACCTCGCGAAGCAGGCCTTGTCGAAGAAGATCACGTACGACGGACAGGCCCGCCAGTACGACGGAATGATCACCCAGGCCGCGAACACGACGCAGTCCCTGCGATCGCAGCTTGACGCCCTGAAGGCGAAGCTCGACGAGGCGCGCATGAAGCAGTCCACGCTGATCGCGCGCGCCCAGGTCGCGAAAACGCAAAAGGAGTTCTCCACCGCGATGGGAACCGCAATCGGAGACGGCGCCTTCGCCAAGTTCGACAAGATGGAGAAGAAGATCGAGGGAATGGAGGCCGAGGCCCAGGCGTTCTCCGAAGTCTCCGGCGCCGCGCCTGCGGACGATCCGTTCGCGGCGCTCGAAAAGAACCGGCAGGTCGACGACGAACTCGCGAAGCTCATGGCGAAGATGGGACAGGGAGGCGGTTCCGGTGCGTAAGTTTCCTCTGCTGAAAGACGGCGTCAACGCGACGCTGCTCACGAAGACCCGAAACACCGTGGCCGATTACCTCATGGACTTCTTCGACGCCGAGGATCTGGTCCGCGTCGACGACCTCTTCTCGTTCTCCTTCGGCAGCGCTACCGTCCAGGTGACCGTCGCCCCGTGGCATTCCGAGGACGTTCTGGTGCGTGTGTTCGCGTATCTCGCGGAGGATCTCGATCCCGTCACAATCGCTCCGGCGCTCATGAAACTGAACGCGGAGACGCCCATGGGCGCCTTCAGTCTCGTTTTCGACAACACCGTCATGTTTTCCTGCGCCCTGCCCGGCGCCCATCTGGACAAGAGCGAACTGCTCGCGGCGATCCAGACTGTGGCCGTCTACGCGGATCAGTACGACGACATCCTGAAGGAAAGGAGACTGTGACATGAGCGCTCTGTCAATGGGAATCGGAGCCGCCATCGCACTCGGCGGCGCATATCTCGCGTTCGTGCAGAAGAAGAAGTCGGAAGGACAGATTACGGAACTCAAATTCTCGAAGAACTCGACGCTTCCGGACATCAAGAACGCGTGGAAGAGCGTCGCGGAGCAGGGACTCGGTTACCGCGACTTCATCGAAACGACGGGAAAGGCCGTCACGGACGGAAATCTTCTCTCCCCGCACGGCAAGATCCCGTGCGCCTATTTCACGGCGACGGTCGTCCGGGAGTTTGAAAAGGACGAGATGGTGAAGGACGACAAGGGCGTCGTCCAGCGCAAGACCACCCGCGGGTCGGAAACCGTCTCGAGCCAGACCAGCCCGACGCCGCTCTATGTCGAAGACGGCGACGTTCGCGTCCCGCTCGACCTCGACGGCGCGTCGGTCGAGCTGAAGGACGGCGCGAATCGCTTCGAGCCGTACGAGTCAAACCGCACCTACTCCTTCTGGGGCGTCTCCTTCACCGTCCCGCAGGGAACCCGGACGCTCGGGTTCCGCTACGCGGAGAAAATCATCCCGCTCGGACACCCGCTCTACATCGCGGGCGAGGTCCGCGAATCCGCGGGAACCCTGCATATCGGGAAGCCGTCCGAAAAGGGCAAACCCTTCATCGTCTCGGTCAAGTCCGAAGAAGAAGTCGTGAAGAGCCGGGAATCCGGCGCAAAGGCGCAGCTCTGGTTCGGAATCGCGCTGATCGTTGTCGGCATAGCGGTGGCGATATTTATCAAGTAGCGGAAGCACCGGCGTCACTCTAAGGAGGTCTGAAGGACATGAACGGGAAACGCACGGTTCTGTTTCTTGCGGTTCTGATGCTCCTTCTTGCGGGATCGGCCTTCGCGGCCGACCCGAAGTACGACAAGAGCAGTTATTTCGGCCCGAAAATGAATTACGGCGTGACGGATGAATTCCTGGCGCTCGCGCGTGCGGACGAATCCCTCAAGACGAAACCGCTGCGCCTGTACGATATCACGGACGCGGATCTCACGAAGGCGGCCGCGCTCGCGGACATCGTGACGGGGCTCGAGATCGAATCCGGCAAGGGGATCACCGACCTGTCGCCCGTCGCGAAATTCACGAACCTGACCTACCTGAAGCTGGACAACCTCAAGTCGGTCAAGACCCTTGCGCCGCTCGCCGCGCTCACGAAGCTGACGAAGCTCCACGTCCGCCAGGTCGAGTACCCGGACCTCGCCTTCCTCGCGCCCATGAACAACCTCACGGAGCTCGTGTTCTTCATGCAGCCCAAGGGCATCTCGGACATCTCCCCGCTCAAGGGCAAGACGAAGCTCGTGAAGCTCTCGTTCTACGCGGCCCCGATCGAGGACATTTCCGTCCTCGCGGAATTCAAGAACCTCGAGGAACTCGACCTGTACATGACCGACGTCAAAGACCTCGCGCCGCTGGCGGGCCTCTCGAAGCTGAAGAAGCTCGGGCTCTACAGCGTCCCCGCGACGGATCTGTCGCCCGTGGGGAATCTTGCGGAGCTCCGAAGCATCTGGATCTACGCGACGAAGTGCGACGACTACTCGCCGCTCGCGAAGCTCACGAAGCTCGAGGAGTTCCACGGAGGCATCTCGAAGTTCAGCGACATGAAGGTCGTCGAGACGATGCCGAACCTCACGACCGTGCGAATGCTCCGCGAGGAGCTGACGAACGTCGCGTCGCTCGCGAAGTGCCCGAAGCTGTCGGAGGTCGTTCTCGAAAGCGTCACGGGGACGATCGACCTCTCGATCTTCGCGAACATGACGAAGCTCACGCGGCTCGACGTCGAAGGATCGACCGTGACGAACCCCGATGCGATCGCGAAGCTGCCGGCGCTCACCGCCCTCGACGTCCAGAAGACGCAGGGCGTCAGCGACTTCTCGATCTTCAAGGATCTTCCGAAGCTCCAGTACATCTACGCGAAGGTCGGGCAGTTCCCGCCCGAACAGATCGCGCCCTACGGAAAGAAAGCCATTATTCAGAAGTGAGCCGCGGGGCGGAGGGGACGATCCCTTCCGCCCCGTCCGCATCGGATGTCCGTTTCCCGAAGGGAGGGGGATCATGCGTCCGTTCGCCCGATTCGCAAGCATCGCCGCGGTTCTGTGCGCGCTGTCCGGCCCGCCGCTCGCGGCGGAGATCCGCAGCATTCCGGAAGACCTGGGAAACTGGCCCGTCGCGGCAACCCTCGACGGAACGAACGTGAACCTCCGCGCGGCTCCGTCGACGCGATCTCCGGTCATCGGACGCTTCGCCGACGAGCGGGCCGCCGGGGAGCTTCTCGTGGTCGCGTCGTCGCGTTCCGACGACGGCTTCCCGTGGTTCGAGGTCGTGAGCGAAACGGCCCCGAAGGGCTGGATCTTCGGAAAGCACCTCCGCCGCGTCGGCGACGGCGACGATCGCGTCGGCCGCTATTGCGACCGCGTCCGCCGGGATTTCGGCCTGACGCCCGCAATGGCCGTCGCGTTCTTCGGCGAGCCGGACTCCCGCAAAACCAGGCGCTTCACGATCGAGGACCGGAAGATCGACGTCACGGAGACGACGCTCGTCTTCCACGGACACACCGCCGTTTACTGGAGAACGAACGGGCGCGACCAACTCCGGAGCGTCGAGCTTCCCGGCGGATGGCAGGGCTTCGGGGACATCATGCTTCACGACGACTCCGAATCCGTCGCCGAAAAGACCGGTCCGCCCGATACGGTCCGGAACCGCGTCTGGACCTATCATTCCGGAACGAGGGAGATCGTCATGGTCTTCGACCTGGAGGCGCGGCTCGAATCGATGACGTATTCCGCGGGGCTGTTCGAATGACATCCGGCGCCCTGCGACGCGGCGCGATCCTCGCCGCGCTGGCCGTCTCCGTCTCCGGAGCGGCCGCCGCCGTGGACCTGAAAAACGAGGATTCGAAAACGTACAAGGTGGGCGTCCACGAGCGTTCGTTCACGACATGGACGAGCGTTTCGGGAGGGACGACGCTCTACGGCGTCTGCCCGGAGTGCCGCATCGAGGTCGTCGGCCTCGGCACGGTCCGGGCTTCGGGCGCGGACGTCGTGGTCATCAGGGACGGAGCCCTGGATATTCAGTGAGAGGAGAGATTCCATGAAAAACACCCTTGTATTCTTCGCTTTCGTACTCGTCGCGATCGTCCTTCCGCTTCGCGCTTCGGCGGATCCGGGGCTGCGGTGCGAGTGGCGGAAGGTCGCGTTCGATACGCCGGTCGCCTTCTCGGCGCCGCAGAAGGCCGGAATGGACGCCGTCACGCTGCTCCTGCCCGAGACGGCCGCTCCGGGAAGCGGGCGTCTCGAGATCACGCTCGTCTCGATCCCGAAGGCCATGCGCGAGGGAATGGGAATGAAAAGCGACGACGAACTCGCGGGATACGTGAAGAGCACGTTTCTCGGAACCGCGAAGCCGGCCGAAAGGACCGTGGAGCGGACGTTCATTGGAAAGAAGGTCGCCGGCGGCGTCCAGAACGTGAAGATTCCCCGGAAGGCGGAACTGACGCTGTTCCTGATCCCGCTGTCCGGAGAGGACACCCTCGCGCTCGCGCTCGTCCGGGACGCGGCCGTCCCCGCGGACGAGGCCGAAAGCGTGCTCGGGACGATATCGCGAACGCTCACGGAGATCCCCGAAAAAAAGAGCGAGTGACGAACGGAGTCTTCCGACGCGCCCCGACGCGCACCTTGGCCCGGGGCGCGTTGTCTTCATCCGGGATATGATAAAATTAACTCGACACTTCAAACTTCTCTCCCTGGGAGATGCGTTCTCTGATGTCATCCAGACGGCTCTCTTCACGGGTCACATCGCTTCTGCTCGTGCTTGTCTCGATCCAGTGCCTCATCGTTGGAATGATTTTCCTGGGCGTCCTCTCCGCCGTGGAGGAAAAGATGCGCCGTCTTCACGACCTCGAAACGGGACGCGAACTGTCCGCATCGATCACGCGGACGGCGATGTCCGTCTCGTCGGAGCGACGGATCGTTCTGACACTTCTGGACAAGGACGCCGCATCCCCGGACGACCGGGACGAACTCAGCCTGGAGCGGGCCCGATCCGCCGTTTCGATGGCGGGAATCTTCTCGCACGATCGCCCGGAAACGGACGACCTCGCCAACCGCTACCGCATCCTTCGGAACGCCCGCGACCGGACGGACGAGGCCCTCGACAAAGAACACGACGCGCGGGGGACGAGCGCGAAAGAACAGTGGATCGCGGCGACGGGCGCTTTTTTGGCGGAGGCCGAAAGGGTTCTGGAACGAATCTCCTTTTTCCCCGGAGATGAAACCGGACGGTTCGTGTCATCCACGATCCTGTGTCTTCGGATCCTTCGCTTCCGGGTCGCCCTCGAAAACACCGCGGGCTCCTTCGTCCGCCTCTTGCACCGGAACGGTCCGCATGACCCAGGCGAGGTGCTCGAGACGCGCCGCCTCAAGGAACGCGAGGCGTCGCTGTTTGCGGACGTCCGGGGACTCGTCGCGCTGACGGGACCTGTAACGCTGCGCAACAACACGGAATCCGTCGACGCCTATCATCGCGCCCGACTGACGCCCCTGATGGAGCATATCCTTCGGACGTCCGCCCACGGCGTATCGACGGAAGAGTATCTTCAGGCGCTCTCTCCGATGCTTCGTTCGACCGGGACGCTGTTCCTGCATGCCGATGTCGCCGCCGGGGCGCACCTGAAGGAGCTTCGGACGCTGCTCGAGAAACGGACGAACCACGAAATCCTGTATTTCAGCGCGGTGGTGCTGCTCGCCCTTCTGATGTGCTTCCTGCTGGTCTTCCGGGTCTCGCGTCCGCTTGCCCGGATTCACGGAATCGTCCGCGATCTCGAGGCGGGGAACACGGACGCGCCCTTTCCCACACTGAAATACGGCGACGAGTTCGGCGCGTTGTCCGAGACGCTGGAGCGCTTCCGCCGAACGCTCCGGGATCGGGACGCCCTGAACAAAACGCTCCGGGAACGGGAACAGTGGATCCGCCTGATCACCGATTCGGTCCCCGCCAGAATCGCGTACATCGACTCGGATATCCGGTATCAGTACATCAACCGGACCTACGCGGAAGCCTACGGCATCGCGCAGGACTCGCTCGTCGGGGTTCCTCTCCGCGAATTCGCGGGAGACGACGTGATGGCCAAAATCGACCGCTACATCAAACGCGCGCTGGCGGGAGAGGTCGTCCGGTTCACCGAGGTCTTTCCGACAAAGCCGGAGCCCAGTTCTTCGGAAGTGGCGTATGTCCCCCGAAGGGACGAATCCGGGCGGGTCATCGGCTTTTTCACCCTCACCATCGACGTGACGGACCGCGAACGCGCGATCGCGGCCCTCAAGGCAAGCGAGGAACGCCTTTCCCTGGCCATCGAGGCGACGAGCGACGGACTTTTCGACTGGGACCTTCGTGACGACACCATCTTCTACAGCCCGAGATGGTTTACGATGCTCGGCTACGTCCCCGGAACGATGCCGTACTGCCTCTCCACGTGGGAAGACCTCGTGCATCCGGACGACCTTCCCGCGGCCATGGAAAAGCAGCGGCGAAGCATCGCGGGTTTTGAACCGTACGTTGCCGAGTTCCGAATGCGAACATTCGACGGCGACTGGAAGTGGATCCTCTCCCGCGCGCGCATCGTCGCGCGGGACGAGAACGGGAAAGCGACCCGGATCGTCGGAACGCACGTGGACATCACCGAGCGCAAAAACCTCGAGCGACGCCTTTCGGAGCTTGCGACGAGCGACGAACTGACCGGTCTGAGCAACCGCCGCCACTTCCTCGAAACGGGCGCGCGCGAAGTGGAGCGAAGCAGGAGAAACGGCTCTCCGCTGGCCTTTCTGATGCTGGACCTCGACAACTTCAAGGACGTCAACGACCGGTACGGGCATCCGACCGGCGACGCTGCGCTCCGTCTCTTCGCCGACACCGGCGCGAAAACGCTCCGGGTCACGGACATCTTCGGCCGGCTGGGCGGCGAGGAGTTCGCGATCCTGCTTCCGGACACGCCGGAGGAGGGCGCGCAAGCACTGGCGCAACGGTTGCGCCGCGACGTCGAGAAGACGGCGTTTCCGTCGGACGAGGGGACGTTTTCCGTGACCGTCAGCATCGGCATCTCATCAATGACCGATCCCGAGGATTCGCTGAACGACCTCATGCACCGCGCGGACCGCGCGCTGTACGAGAGCAAGCGGGCCGGACGGAATTGCGTGACTGTCGCGTGATGGATTTCCACGATCCGGCGATGTCCGCGGAGCTTTCCACTCCAGGGAGGGACATCCCATTTCGACTCAGAAAAAACCCGAACTGACCGTCAGCGCGGCGGTTCTGACGGACAAGGACAAAATCTTCATTGCGCGACGTCCGCTCTCGGACCGGCGCGGCCTCGGCGGTTTCTGGGAATTCCCCGGCGGAAAGCTGGAGCCGGGAGAGACGCCCGAAGCGTGTCTTATCCGCGAGATCCGCGAGGAACTGGACGTCGAGATCGCGGTCGGTCCGCTGTGTCTCGAATGGACATACGACTATCCCGCGTACCGCGTCCTCCTGCGCGCCTACCTGGCGACGATCGTCGCGGGCGACGTGGTCCTCCGCGATCACGACGCCGCCCTGTGGGTCACGCGCGATCGGCTGGCCGACTATCCGTTCCTGCCGGCGGACGACATCCTCGTGGCGCGCCTTCTCCGCATGGAACATCCGTAAGGGAGGAACGTCCGTCCGCGGGCATCCCTCCGCATTGGATGGGTTGGAGCCGCCGTAATTGGCTCTTTCAATCCTCCAATCCGACCGGTACAATCCTCACCGGATTCGTGAACGCGATCCGTCCGGGGAGGGATGTCCTGTGCGTCTGCAGATCGAACGGAATTCGGATGTTCCGATGTACCTTCAGCTTCGCGACAGCTTCCGGGAAGGGATTCTGTCCGGCGAGCTTCCGGGCGGAACGCTGCTGCCGCCGGAGCGGAAACTCGCGGAGGAACTCGGGGTCAACCGGAGCACCGTCGTGAAGGCCTACGACGAACTGAAAGCGGAGGGACTGGCCGAGGGGTTCGTCGGCCGCGGCACGACCGTCCTCTCGCAGCTCTTCCCGCGATCCGGGGACGCACCCGTCATGCCGCTCCCGTGGAACCAGCTCCTCAACGAGGACAGCGCGTCGCCGAACGGAAGCATCATCCGGGACATGATGCGCGACGCGGGCGGACAGGACCGGATTTCTTTCGCGGGAGGCATTCCCGACGCGTCGCTCTACCCGGTGGACGCGGTCCGGACGGTCGCGCGGACGCTCCTCTCCGAAGATCCGCGGTCCCTTCTGCTGCCGAGCCCGGTGCACGGACAGGAATGCCTCAGGGAGAGCATCGCGCGCTACCTGCTCACGCGCCACGTGACGGTTTCGGGAAGCGACGTCTTCGTCCTCGCCGGATCGCAGCAGGGGCTCGACTACGCGGCGCGGCTGCTGCTCCGTCCCGGGGATACGGTCGTCGTTGAGGACCCGACCTTTTTCGGCGCGATCCAGATCTTCCGGACCGCCGGAGCGCGCGTGCTCGGCGTTCCGATCGACGAATCGGGCATCCGGACGGACATTCTCGACGTGGTGTTGCAGCGCTACCGGCCCCGCTTGATCTACACGCTTCCGACCTACCAGAACCCCACGGGGGTCACGACGTCGGCCGAACGGCGCCGCGAGCTTTTGCGCCTGGCCTGGAAATACCGCATTCCGATCCTGGAAGACGATCCGTACTCCGATCTCTCCTACGACGGAACGCCCCCGCCGTCGCTCTTCGCGACGGACCCGTCCGGGCACGTCCTCTCGCTCGGCTCCTTCTCGAAGACGCTCTTCCTCGGGACGCGGATCGGCTGGATCGTCGGCGCGCGGCGCGTTCTGGACGCCTTCTGCCGCATGAAACAGTACACCGACCTGCATACGAACACGCCGGCGCAGTTCCTTCTCGACCGTTTCCTCCGCGAGGGGCATTACGCCGCGCACCTCCGCATCGTCCGCGAACAGTACGCACTGCGCAGAAACGCCATGATCCGCGCGCTGGAGCAGTTCGCCCCGCCCGGCGTCAACTGGAACGTCCCGGCCGGCGGGTTCTACATCTGGTCCCGGCTTCCGTCGTCCGTCGATGTATCGCGTCTCGCTGCGGCGGCCGCGCGACGGGGCGTCTCCTATCTCCCGGGGAACGCCTTCTTCGCGGACGGCGCGCAGGGAACGACGCACATGCGGCTCTGCTTCGCCGCGGAACCCGAGGACAGGGTGCGCGAAGGAATCCGGCGCCTCATGGAGGCGGTCGGCGAGTGTTCCCGCGACGGACGCGCGCGGACTCTCGAGCACGCCGGAGCCGCGAATCCCGTGGTTTGAACGTCGGACGGCGGAATCCGGTTCGACGATGACAAAAACATAAAGAGAGGTGTCGGGACATGAGAGTGGCGATCAAGCAGGTGGATGCATTCAGCGACGTCCCCTTCGGGGGCAATCCCGCGGGGGTCGTTCTGAACGCGGAGGGACTCGACGACGCGGCGATGCTCGGGATCGCGCGCGAGATGAACCTCTCGGAGACGGCGTTCGTGACGCCGTCGGACGTTGCGGACTTCCGGGTGCGCTTCTTCACGCCGCGCAGGGAAGTTGATCTGTGCGGACACGCAACGATCGGGACCTTCGCGGCGCTCGAGGAAGAGGGGCGTCTCGCGAAGGACCGGACGACCTTCACCCAGGAAACCGGCGCGGGCGTCCTTCCGGTCGAGATCCAACGGGAGGGCCCGAGACCCCTCTTCATGATGAATCAGGCGCTTCCGACCTTCCGGGAGGCGTCCTCGCGCACGGAGGTCGCGGCGCTGCTCCGCATTGACGCGGACGAACTGCTCGACCTCCCGGTCGCCGTAGTGTCGACCGGGCTGCCCTGGCTGACCTTCGGGCTCAGGTCGCTGAAGACGCTCTCCGGGCTCCGACCCGACTTTCCCGCGATCGCGAAGGCGAGCCGCGAAGGCGACTACGTCGGGTTCTCGGTCTTCTCGCCCGAAACGCTCAAGCCGGAGTCGACCTACCACATCCGCTCCTTCGCGCCCGTCGTGAACATCGACGAAGACCCCGTCTGCGGGACCTGCAACGGGTGCGTCTCCGCCTACGTCGTGAACTACCGGGTCGTTCCGCTCTCCGATCGCGTCTGCATGACCGCCGAAGCCGGATACGGCGTCGACAGGCCGGGCCGCGTCTCGACGATCGTCGAACGCCGCGAAGACCGGATCACGGCCGTCCGAGTCGGCGGTCCGGCGATCACGGTCCTCGACGGCTCGATCGAAACGGGGATCCGGCGATGAAGCTCATCGGCCTGATCGGCGGCACGAGCTGGGAGTCGACTATCGAATACTACCGGATCCTCAACGAAACGGCCGCGCGCAGGCTCGGGGGGCTCAGCTCGGCCGAGTGCCTGCTGTATTCGCTCGACTTCGCGCCCGTGGAGTTGCTCCTTCGGGAAGGCAAGTGGGACGAACTCGGCGGGATCATGCTGGACGCGGGACGCGCCGTCGCCCGCGGGGGCGCCTCGTTCCTGCTGATCTGCTCGAACACGCTGCACCGCTACGCCGAAGCCCTCGAAAAGGAGACGGGGCTCCCCGTGCTCCACATCGCCGACGCCGCGGCGAGCGATGCCGGGAGGCGGGGCTTCACGCGCGTGGGGCTTCTCGGAACGAAGCCCCTGATGCGCTCCGAGTATTACCCCCGCCGGATGCGGGAAGGCTTCGGAATCGACGTGATCGTCCCCGGCGACGACGACATGGATAGCGTGAACCGGATCATCTTCGACGAGCTGTGCCGGGGGATCCTCCGGGACGAGTCGCGGACGGCGGTGCTCGGGATCATGGACGCTCTCGCCGCGCGGGGCGCGCAGGGGATCGTTCTCGGCTGCACCGAACTGCCGCTGCTGATCCGGCCGGAGCACACGGAGCTGCCGCTCATGGACACGACGCAGCTCCACGCGGAGGCCGCGGTGGATCGCGCGCTGGAGCCGGAAACGGCCCGCTGAGATCGCCTGAACGATGTGCAGAGGACGGGGCCTCCTGTTCTGGAGGCCCCGTTCCGGTCAAGAGGCGTTCACTCGCCCGCCGTGAGGATGTCGAGGCGCTCCTTCACGGCGTCGGGCGAGAGCGGCGCCACGTTCTCCCAGAGGCGTTCCAGATGGTCCCGGATGGCGTCCCGCGACACGCCGGGAACGCCGTAGATGAGATACAGCACGTTCTTCGTTTCCGGGCCGATCGGCGAGCGATTGTCCGGACCGTACAGGATGCTGCCTATGACGCCGCGTCCGTCCGCGACCCGGAGATCTCCCTCCTTCATCTTCTGAACCGCGCCCTTCCCGAGCAGCGCGTACTCCTCGTCCGGCGACGCGAGCGACGCGTCGAGCGGGAGATCGAGCAGGTCGAGGTCGTGCCCCGCGGTGAGGACGCCGCTCGACAGTTCGGCCGCGAACATCGCGGTCACGAGGTTCGAGACCTTCGGAATATGCTTTCCCTTGAGAACGATCGATTCCAGCTGCATCAGGACATGGTACGTCTTGTCGAACCGCCGGTAGTACGCCGCGTACTCCCGGTAGACCGGCAGTTCCCGGAGCGCCGCGCGGTCCATGGAGCCGCAGCGCGCCCGAAGAGATTCCTCCGTCTCCGTCCGAAAGGCCTCGACCGACGCGCCGACCGGTCCGTTCGGCGCGTCCCGGACGACGAGGATTCCGGTCGACGTCCCGGCCTTTGCCTCCTTCCAGCGCGTTCCCGTGTGCAGGATGTCCTGCGTTTTCGTCTGAATCATCGTTGCATCGCCCCTTCCTTTTTCGGCCGATTGTAGGATGCGCGTCGGGCGTCCGGCTTGTACGATATTGCAGAAGATCACAGCGGGGCGGACATTCCGCCCGGGAGGATACGATGACGGAAAGGGCCGAAAGCCCGGAAGGCGGCGAGTCCGTCCGCCTGTGGCGCAGCGCGGCGCTGCCCGCGGCGGATATTCTTCTGGCGACGTACGTGACGCAGTCGTTTTCATGGCACAGCCACGAGACGTTCGCCTTCGGGGTCGTCGAACGGGGCGGGCTGACCTTCCGCTTCCGGGGAACGACCGAGACGGCGTACGCCGGGAGCGTCACGCTCGCAATGCCCGGCGAGGCGCATACGGGACACGGGGCGGAGCGGAGCGGATGGCGGTACCGCATGTTCTACGTCGACCCGGCCGCGCTTCTGGACGTCGCGCGTTCGGTCGCCCCGCGACGCGTCGGAACGCCGCCGCTCGTCAGGGGCGTCGTCGACGATCCCGTTCTCGCCCGGGCGATCGGAGAACTTCACCGGCGGACCGAAACCGCGGATGCGACGGGCCTCGAACTGCAGGAACGCCTCCTCGCCGTTCTCGCGCGGTTCGTGCGCGTTCACGCGCGATGGGACGCGTCTCCGTCCGAAAAGCCGTGCACCGGCCCGGCCCTTCGGGCGCGAACATTTCTCGACGAACATCCGGCCGAGAACATCTCGCTCGCCGAACTGGCGGCCGTCGCGGGGTGCGATCCCTTCCGCCTGATCCGGGCGTTCCGCGCTTCCTTCGACATTCCGCCCCACGCATGGCAGCTCCAGGCCCGCGTCCGACGCGCGCAGGATCTCCTGCGCTCCGGAATGACCGCGGCCTACACCGCCGCCGAAGTCGGTTTCGCGGACCAGAGCCACTTGACGAAAGTCTTCCGGCGCATCGTCGGGATGTCGCCGGGGGCCTACGCGAAGGCCTTTCGGAACCCGACGACATGAAAAGGGGGAAGGGCCGCATCGCCCTTCCCCCCGCATCGCGCCGCGCTATCGCCGCTTCGGTCAGCAGGCGCTCGACAGGAACTTCCACGCGAACGCGGACATGAGCGCGACTCCCGCAGGGAGCGCGTCCTCGTCGAGGTCGAAGACCGGCGAATGGTGCGACTTGTCCGTCCCCTTCGCGACGTTCCTCGTGCCGAGGTTGAAGTAGGTTCCGGGGATCTTCTGGAGGAAGAAGCTGTAATCCTCGGACCCCATGATGAGTTCCGTTTCGACGAGGCTCGCGTCGCCGAAAAGCTCCGTGGCCGCGCCCGTCAGCAGGGAGGTCATGGCGGGGTCGTTGATCGTCGCCGGGATGAAGCGGATGTACTTCAGTTCCGCCGTGCAGCGGGCCGCCGCGCAGTGGGCCGTCACGATCCGGTTCATCGCGTCTTCGATGTGATCCTGCACCTTCGGGTTGAAGGTCCGGACCGTGCCGTTCATGAAGACCGTCTCGGGGATGATGTTGAAGGCGTTCGAGTTCGACTGGAACTTGCCGAGGCTGATGACGGCCGTCTCTCGCGGGCAGACCTCGCGGGTGACGATGGTCTGGATCGCGTTCACGATCTGCGCCGCGGGGATGATGGGATCGTGACAGAGTTCCGGCGCGGAGCCGTGGCCGCCCTTGCCCCGGATCGTCAGCTCGAAGCCGTCTGCGGCCGCCATGAACGGACCGCTCCGGTAGACGATCTTTCCCGTCTCGGTGAGCGACCAGACGTGGATTCCCGCGATCGCGGAGACGCCGTCGAGCGCGCCCTCCTCGATCATGGCCTTCGCGCCCGGCTTGAGCCCGTGCTCTTCGGCGGGCTGGAAGATCAGTCGGACGTTGCCGGGTATTTCGGCTTCCATGTCCTTGAGGACCATCGCGGCGCCGAGCAGCATGGCCGTATGCGCGTCGTGCCCGCACGCGTGCATGACGCCGTCGTTTTTCGACTTGTACGGGACGTCGTTCTCTTCCTGCAGGGGCAGCGCGTCCATGTCGGCGCGCAGTGCGACGCATGTCGCGCCCTTCCCGGGCTTCAGGTCGGCGATGACGCCGCATTCGGTCCCGCCGAATCCCTTTTTGACGATCGTGTACCCGAGCTTTTCGAGTATTGCGACGACCTTCTTCGTCGTCTCGACCTCTTTCCAGGACAGCTCCGGATTCATGTGGAAATGCCGCCGGAGATCGATGATCTCCTGTTCGTGCGCCTTCGCCCGTTCCCTGATGCGTGAGAGCATGGTTCATACCCCTTTCGTGTGTTCGATGTCATTTTCCGTCTGTCGGAAAACATCGTAAGAATGAACATTGTTGCCAACGTCACAATGGAGTGTGTTTCTTGACAAGGATACGATAGCATACTACATTGACGCGTGGAAGATGCTTTTCCCGATGCACCGCAATAAACAGGGAAAGGATGGAGGTGTCCGGCGGGCGCAGCAGGACGGAGACAGCGTTCCACGGGAACGCGCCGCATATTCCCGATCCATTCGATGAATCCAGAGAGCAGAGAAACGGGGGGTTGTCCATGAAGTGGTTTCCCGAAATGTCCTTTTTCGTCATCGGTCTGATTTTCGCCATCGGCGATTTCGTGGCGTACAAGACGAAGGCCATCGCATCGATGCTGTTCGTCTCCGGACTCATTTTCCTCTTCGGCTTCTGGTACGGCCTGCCGAAGACAATCTTCGAAGATGCCGGACTCGTCAAGATCGGCATCTACGTCATTCCGATGCTCCTTGTCTACATGGGCACCATGATGAAGCTGCGCGATCTCAGGAACGAGTGGAAAACCGTCACGATCGCGCTCGCGGCCATCGTCGCCGTCGGCGTCGCGCTGCTCGTCCTCGGCGGTCCGATCATCGGAAAGCAGTACGGCATCGTCGCGGCGGGCCCGATCTCGGGCGGCGTCGTGGCGACCATCATCATGAGCGAAGGCGCGACCGCGAAGGGCATGACGGAACTGTCCGTCTTCGCGACGCTGCTCCTCGTCCTCCAGAACTTCGTCGGCCTTCCGATCGCGTCCTGGTGCCTGTCCCGCGAGGGCAAACGCCAGCTGGCCGTCTTCAAAAGCGGCGACGCGCACAAGGGAGGCGCGGCTGCGAAGAGCGATCCCGAACAGCCGACATGGCGGATCTTCCCGCCGCTGCCCAAATCCCTCCAGACGCCGTACATCCTGATCGCCAAGACGCTGTTCGTCGGCGTCCTCGCGCTCCTCGCGGCTCCGCTGCTGAACAACGTGGTCCACAAGTACATCCTCTGCCTGATCTTCGGCATCATCGCCTATGAGGTCGGCTTCCTCGAGCACAAGGTCCTCGACAAGGCGAACGCCACGGGATTCGTCCTCTTCCCGCTCATGGTCGTCATCTTCATGAGCCTTCCGAAGGCGACGCCCGATATGGTCATGAAGCTCATCTACCCGATCACGATGGCGTTCGTCATCTCCGTCATCGGCATCTTCGCGTTCACGTTCGTCGCCGGCAAGATCCTGAAGGTCTCCTGGGAGATGGCCCTCGCGATCGGAACGACCTGCCTCTTCGGGTTCCCCGGAACGTTCATCGTGTCCTCGGAGGTCTCTCACGCCGTCGGAAAGACTCCGGAGGAACAGGAGTTCGTCCTCGGCAAGATCCTTCCTCCGATGCTCGTGGGAGGATTCACGACCGTCACGATCGCGTCCGTGTTTCTCGCGGGCTTCCTCGTCAAGATGCTGTAACGTCCGCGCTCAGGGCGAGGGAAAGGCTCCACCCGGACCGCCCGCATCGCCATTCGCGACGCGGGCGGCCTTTTTTCGGCCTGAAATCCCGTCGCACCGGGAGGAAATACCGAGAAATACGTCGCGCGGAGGCTCTTTTTTGCGATATCATACCCCGGGAGTTGAAAGATTTCGAAAAGATATGACCGGGTTCGGAGGGGTACGCGTGACTGTATTGCGACGATTGAATGTTGTTCTCTGGGTGCTGTTGCTCATCGGCGGAGCGGGCTTTCTCGCGTACCGCATCTTCACGCCGCCCGCCGGAGCCCAGAACCGGGCCGCCCGTCCTTCCGGCGCAGCCGTCACGGTGGTTCCGGTCGAAGTTCGCACGATAGAGATCCGGAAGAGCTACTACGGTACGGTCCGGTCCGCCCGGGTGCAGAAGGTCACGGCCGAATCGCGGGAGCTGATCGAGGAACTCTCGCTCGAGGTGGGAGACGTCGTCAGCGCGAACGCGCCGATCGTCACCCTCTCGATGGCGAGCCAGTCGTCGCAGGTCGAGGCGCGCCGCGCGTCGCTCGAGGACGCCGTCCGGAAGTACGAACGTCTCCGGAACCTGCTGAAAGCGGGCGGAACCTCCAAGTCCGATGTTGACAAGGCCTTCGTCGCCATCCGCGAGGAGGAGGCGAAGCTCCGGGACGCCAGGACGACGCTCTCGCGAACGAAGATCCGCGCGGCGTTCGACGGCGTTGTCGTCCGAAAGAACAGCGAACGGGGCGAGTACGCGGAGCCCGGCAAGGAGATCCTCGCCATCGCGGACATGAACGACCTCGAGGTCGAATGTCTCGTCCCCCCGACGGACCGCGGACGGATCCGCCCAGGACAGGACGTAACCGTTCTCTCCTCGTGGGGGACGTCGCACGAGGCGAAGGTCCGCCGGATGGACCCGGAGGCCGACCCGACGACCGGCTTCTTCAAGGCGATCGTCGCCCTTCCCGCGGGCTCGGAGTTCAAGCCCGGCGACTACCTCCGCATCCAGTCCGTCACGCAGCGGCGCGAAAATGTCCTGTCGCTGCCCTACGAATCCGTCCTGCGCGACGGGACGTCGACGTTCGTCTTTCTCGTATCGGGCGACACGGCCGTCAAACGGAGCGTGGAACCGGGCGAGACGGCCGGCGGAACGGTGGAAATCGTCAGCGGCCTCGCCTCCGGCGACCGCGTCGTCAAGACTGGGGCGGCCTCGCTCAGCGACGGGGCGAAGATCCGCCTGGCCGACCTCGTTCCGACCGACCATCGGGCCGTTTCCCCCGACGCGGCGGAAAAGCAGGGGAGCGCGAAGTAAGTGGGCCTGATCGACCTTTCGATACGCCGCCCCGTTTTCACGCTCGTCACGGTCATTCTCGTCACGCTGCTCGGCATGGTTGGCTACTTCGGAATGGGCGTGTCGCTCATGCCGAAGATGGAGTTCCCGTTCGTCACGGTGATGACGCGGTACGAAGGCGCGACGCCGATCGACGTGGAAACGCTGATCACAAAGCCCATCGAGGACGGCATCGCCCAGATTCCGGGAGTCCGCAAGATCGAGAGCACCTCCCTCGAAGGGCTGTCGTACGTGAGCGTGGAATTCAACAGCGACATCCTGCTCTCGGACGCCGCCCTCGACGTGTCGAACAAGGTGCGGACCGTCAACCTCCCGGACGACGCAGAGGATTCCATCGTCCGAAAGTTCGATGTCAACGCCCGCTCCTTCCTTTCCATCGTGTTCACGTCGACGCTCCCGCCGCAGCAGGCCTACGAAATCCTCGAAGACCGCGTCCAGAACCGGCTCTCCCAGATCGCGGACGTCGCGGACGTCTCGCTGTACGGCGGCGTGGAGCGGGAGATCCATGTTGACCTCGACCCGCTCGCGATGGCGAGCCTCGGCGTCACGTTGCCGCAGGTATCCGCGGCGCTGAAGGAAGGAAACGTGGCGGAGCCGTCGGGACGGATCACGCTCGGCGAGAAGGAGACCTTCTTCCGGATGACCGGCGCGCCGGAGCAGTCGGACCTTCTCTCCGACATCCGGATTCCGCTCAAGAACGGCGCCTCGGCCCGGATTGCGGACGTCGGCCGCGTGCGGGACTCGTTCGCGGACGTCCGGCGGCTCGCGCGCTACAACGGCGCGGACTCGTTCATCGTCCAGCTCACGCCCGTCCCCGACGGAAACGTCGTCCGCGCGAGCAAGGAAGCGCGGCGGATTCTCGATGAGATCCTTCCGACGCTCCCGCCCGGGTTCACGGCCTTCATCCCCTACGACGACGGCGACTACGTCGGACAGGCCGTGGACAACGTCATCCGCGACATGATCGTCGGCACGATCCTCACGGGACTCGTGCTCTACCTGTTCCTCCGGAAGCTCTCGTCGACGATCCTGATCTCGGTCGCAATGCCGGTCGGCATCGTCGCGACCTTCATCCCGATGTACGTGGCCGGGTATACGATGAACATGATGACGACGCTCGGGCTCGCGATCTCCACGGGCGTCCTCGTGAACAACTCGATCCTGATCATCGAGAACATTTCCCGGTTCGAGGATCTCGGACATTCCCCGGCGGAGGCCGCCCGGATCGGGACGAAGGAAATCGCCGTCGCGATCCTCTCCTCGACCGCGACGAACCTGGGCGTTTTCATCCCGATCGCGTTTTCGGGCGGACGCATCGGCCAGCTCTTCAACCCGTTCGCGATGACCGTGGTCTTCTCGACGCTCTTCTCGCTCTGGGTCGCCCTCACGCTGACGCCCATGATGGCCGCCCGCATGAAGGGCTCCTCGACGCCCGGACTCGCCGCCCGCCTGCTCACGGGCTGGTGGCAGTGGTTCTACGAAGGGTTCGAGATCATCCACCACTGGCTCGTCGAAAGGGCCGTCCGCCATGCGTTCCTCACGATGCTCGTCTTCGCCGCGCTCTTCGCGGGATGCTTTCCGCTGTTCTCCCGGATCGGCTTCCAGTTCTTCCCGCTCGCGGACGAAGGACGGCTCACCATCTCCATCGAAACGTCGTCGTCCGCATCGCTCGCGCTCACCGACGGAATCGTGCGCGGCATCGAGCAGTATCTCTCGAAGAAACCGAACGTCAAAGGCGTCGACGCCGTCATCGGCGGGTACGGTTCCGGAACGGGCGTCAACCGCGCGTCGGTGCGCGTCTACCTGGACGACGATCCCGGCCGGATAAGCACGTTCGACCTCGCGAACGCCATCCGCCCCGCGATGGCCAATCTGCCGGACACGAAGATCAGCTACACGACGAGCGGCATGCGCGGCGGCATCCGGGGCAAGGCGCTCCAGCTCGTGATCCGCGGCGACGACATGGACGACCTGACGCGCATCGCGGGCGAGGTCGTGTCGATCTGGAAGAAGATTCCGGGCGTCGTGGACGTCGACACGGACTGGCGCACCGGCAGGCCCGAGATGAGCATGGTTCCCGACCGCGTCCTGATGGCCCGACTCGGCGTTCCCGTCGACACGCTCAGCGAGACCGTCAAGGGGTACCTCGTCGGCATGAAGTCCGGCGTCTACCGCGAGCGGGGCAAGGAGTACGACATCCTCGTCCGGATGCGCCCGGAGGAACTCGACAGCCCGCGGAGCGTCCCGAACCTGCCGATCGTGGCGTCCGGCAAGACCATCCGCCTTCAGGACCTGATGGCCTTCGACGATTCGACCGGCCCGACGCGCATCCTGCGCAAGGACCGGCAACGGGCGATCACCGTCGACGCAAACACCTCCGACATCACGGTCGGCGTCGCCTACCAGCGGATCGACGCGGAGATGAAGAAGATCCCCCTGCCCCCGGGATTCCGCTTTACGTATTCCGGCGAGATCGAGGCCATCCAGGAAAACTTCGGCTCGCTCAACATCGCGCTGATCCTCGCGGTGCTGCTCACGTTCCTGCTGATCGCGGCCATCATCGAGTCCTTCCTGTTCGCGCTCGTGATCATGCTGACCGTGCCGCTCTCCCTCATCGGCGTCGTTCCCGCGCTCGTGATCACGAAGACGCCGCTCTCGATCTACGGGCTGATGGGCGTCATCATGCTCGTCGGACTCGTCGTCAACAACGCCATCGTGGTCATCGACTACGCGGAAATGGTCCGCAAGGAGGGACGAAGCGCGCTCGACTCGGTCGTGGAAGCCTGTCACGTGCGGCTGCGCCCCATTTTCATGGCGGACGCAACCTCGATCATCGCGATGCTCCCCCTCGCGATGGCCATGGGCATCGGCGGCGCCTACAGGGCCCCGATGGCGATCGTCTCCATCGGCGGCCTCGTCGCGGGCGGCACGCTGGCGCTCTTCGTGATTCCCCCCGTGTACGTCATCGTCTGGCGCGTCATCGACGCCCTGAAACGCATGTTCCCCCGGAGTGCCGCGTCCGTGTGATTTTCCTCCGGACGCGCTTCGGAACGGGCCTCAAAAAGCGGTACAATACGGCGAAGAATTCCACCCCGTCCCGGAGGGAGGGCTCACCCTGAACGAACAGCACTTTCGCGAATCCGCGCTCCGAAAGCTCCGGTCTCCGGAGCAGCTCGACACGATGCTCGTCTACATCCGCGCCCGCGATTGGTGCGCCCTCGCCGCCGTCGGCCTGTTTCTCGCCGCGCTTGCGGTCTGGGGCTTCTGCGGCTCCGTCGAGACGCTCGCGCGGGGACGGGGCGTCATTCTCTCCGACGCCTCCCTGACGAAACCGGACGCGGCCGGAGCCGTCCGCGAGGTGCTCTCCACCGGAAGCGGCCGGCTCGAATCGCTTCTCGTCGCCGCGGACGACCGGGTCGCGGCGGGGCAGACCGTCGCCGTCATCGGACAGCCCGAACTCGCAGGCAGGATCGTCGAATCGGAGAAGAAACTGGAACTTCTGCGCGCCTACCGGACGGAGCTGCTCTCCGGACGGGGGCGCGACCGGGCGGCCTCCGCCGACGAGTCTCCGGAAGACCGGAAGGAGCGTCTCGAAGCCGACCTTCGGATCGTCACCGAGGAGGCGCAGCTCGCCGCGTTGCGCGAGCGGATGGACACGGCCTCGACCGTCGAAACGCTCTCGGGCGGCCGCGTTCTGGAGCTGCTCCGAAGCCCGGGACAGCTGCTTCGCGAGGGGGACGCCATCCTCCGGGTGGACGCATCCGACGGGGCCGGAATGCACGCCTCGGGGCGCGAATCGCTTCGGGTGCACGCCTTCGTGCGTCCCGGGAAGGGCCGGAGCATCCGCGAGGGGATGGACGCGTACATCCTGCCCTCGACGGTGCGGCGGGACGAATCCGGACTTCTCGTCGGACGGGTCGCGAAGGTCTCCCGTTTTCCCGTTTCCCCTGAGGGCATCCGGAGCGTCCTCGGAAACGAGGAACTCGTCCGGGAGATCATGAACGGCGGCGCGCCGCTCGGAATCACGATCGAGCTTGCGAAGGCCGACTCCGCGGACTCCGACCCGGCGTACCGCTGGACTGTCCGGAACGCCCCGCAGACGGCGCTTCGCAGCGGGACGATCTGCGAGGTCAATCTGGTGCTTCAGCGGCGTCGCCCGATCGAACTCGTTCTCCCCTTCCTCGGCGCCTTCTTCCCGGCCGACGTGCCCCTCCCGGAAGCGGAGGACGGGGGCCGTCGTCCGTGACCTCCTTCGCCGCGTTCTTCCGCTCCCTGCTCCCAGCGCGCACGCGCGTCCGCACGCCCACGCTGATCCAGATGGAGGCGACCGAATGCGGCGCGGCGTCGCTCGGCATCGTCCTCGGCTACTACGGCAGGTCCGTCCCGCTCGAAAAGCTCCGCGAGGAATGCGGCGTCAGCCGCGACGGAAGCAGCGCCGTCAACATCCTGAAGGTCGCGCGCACCTACGGCATGCAGGCCTCGGGGCACAAGAAGGATCTCGAAACGCTGAACGACCTTCCGCTGCCGGTCATCCTCTTCTGGGAGTTCAACCACTTCCTCGTCCTCGAGGGCGTATCGAACGACCGGTACTTCCTGAACGACCCCGCGACGGGCCCCCGCTCCGTCGACCGGCGGACGATGGACGAATCGTTCACGGGCATCGCGCTCTCGCTCACGCCGGGACCGGAGTTCGAAACGGGCGGCGTGCGCCGCAGTCCGTGGAAGCCGCTGCTCTCGCGCCTGTCCGGCGCGAGGACGGCCGTGATCTTCGCACTGCTCACCGGCCTCGGGCTCGTGATCCCGGGACTGCTCGAACCCGCGTTCCGGCAGATTTTCGCCGACGACGTCATCGCAGGCGGACAGATCGAATGGATGCGGCCCCTCGCGCTGTTCATGGCCGGAGCGTCGCTGCTCGCGTTCGTGCTTGCGCGGCTCCAGACCACCGCGCTCCGGAACCAGGAGGCGTGCATGTCCGTCACGCAATCCGGCGCGTTCCTTCTGCACCTCCTCCGGCTCCCGTACGCCTTTTTCCAGCAGCGCTACGCGGGCGAACTCGGAAACCGCGTCGCGCTGAACGACCTCGTCGCGCAGCGACTGACCCGGGAGCTTTCGGGGGCCTTCCTGCAGTGCATCACGGCCGTCTTCTTCGGGTGCATGCTCGTCCTGTACAGCCCGTTCATGGCGCTCGCGGCGCTCGCGGCCTCGGCGCTGGTCGCCGCCATCATCGCGGCGATCCGCCGCAGGAGGGCCGACCTGAACGAGCGCATGAGCATGGAGGCCGGAAAATTCGCGGGACTCGCCCTCGGCGGCATTCGCGTGATCGAGACGATCAAGTCGTTCGGAGGGGAGAACAACCAGTTCGTCCGCCTCGCGGGGCAACTGACGAAACTCGAAAACGCCACGATGGAGCTCGCCTCCTACGACGCGTGGATCGTGCCTGCGCTTCCGACCGTCACGGGCCTCGCGATGGCTCTCGTGCTCTACATCGGAGGGCTCGACGTCATGGACGGAACGATGACGCTCGGCATGCTGCTCGCGGCGCAGACGCTCATGCTCCAGACCCTGACGCCCGTGACGAACCTCGCGCAGCTCTGGAACACCTGTCAGGACGCGCAGGCCGCGGTCGCGCGTCTGGATGACGTCCGGAACTACCCGTGCCCCCCCGAACGCCCGTCGCTCGAAACCGGCGCCCTCAAACGCGCCCCGGCGGTCCGGCTCTCGGGCAGGCTCGACATCGAAGGGCTCACGTTCGGCTACGCGCCGCTCGCCCCCGCGCTCATCGAGGACTTCTCGCTCACGCTCGTCCCCGGCTCGCGCGTCGCCCTCGTCGGATCGTCGGCGTCGGGAAAGTCCACGATCGCCAAGCTCATCAGCGGCCTGCTCGTCCCCTGGTCGGGACGGATCCTGCTCGACGGCCGCCCGATCGGGGAGATCCCCGGCGAACTGCTTCGCGCCTCGCTCTCCTCCGTGGATCAGGACCTGATGCTCTGCGAGGGAACCGTCCTCGACAACCTCACGCTCTGGGACCACACGATCCCGCGTGAACAGGTCATCCAGGCCGCCCGCGACGCGGACATCCACGAGGAGATCGCGTCCCGGAGCGGCGGCTACGACAGCATCGTCGAGGAGAACGGACGCAACTTCAGCGGCGGCCAGAAGCAGCGGCTCGAGATCGCGCGATCGCTCGTGCGAAACCCGTCGCTGCTCGTCCTCGACGAAGCGACGAGCGCGCTCGACCCGCCGATGGAGGAGCGCATCGACCGGGCGCTCCGGAGGCGCGGCTGCACCTGTCTCATCGTCGCGCACCGGCTCTCCACCATCCGCGACTGCGACGAAATCATCGTGCTCGAACGAGGCCGGGTGCTCGAGCGCGGGACGCACGACGCGCTCATGGCGCGCGCCGGGCGATACGCCGAACTGATCGAAAACTGATTCCCGCCCCGTGGCTCGGGGCGAAGAGGAGCGCGCATGCCGGAAAAACCCGCTTCGAACATGATAACGGAACCTCCCTGCACGGGAGCGATTTTTGACGTGACCGGACGATCCCCGTTCTTTCTCGACGGCGCGGAGAATCTGTGGGTCGTCCTTGACGGACAGATCGACGTCTTTTTCACGCCCCGTCAGGGCGCCGCGCAGACCGGCCCCCGCGACGCGCTGTTCACGGCAGTGGCGGGAGACATCCTGTTCGGCGTCGATCCCGCGGTCGTCTTCGACCCCTTCGCGCAGGGCTCGGGCGGAGCGAACGGGCTGATAGCGGGCGGCATCCCCGGAACGAAGGCGCTCCGCTGCGCAAGATCCGAATACCTCGCGCGCGCCCGTGCGGACGAGCAGTCTCTCGCCGCGGCGGCCGCGCGGATCGACCGGTTCCTCGAACTCATCGGACGCGGCATCGTCAAGGACATCATCCCGGCGCCGAGAATCCAGCGGCGTCTTTCCGCCGCGCGCGACGACAACTCCGAGATCGCGCCCGACCAGCCCGTCTCTTCCGGCGACGAACGCCTGCTCTGGGCGAAATTATGCGCGCCGAACGCGGACGAATCCCCGGTCAACGCACTTTTCGTCGGCTCCGAGCCGCCCCCCGAAAGCTCCTTCTTCCCGATCCCGCCGAACTGCTGGTTCGTCGCCCAGGAGCCGTGCCGCGCAGCACTGAAGACCACGGCCGACATGATCGCCTCCGGAGAATTCGAGGCCGCCCTCGACGCATGGTACGCGATGGTCGCCTCGCTGCTGTCAATGAACGCCCGGCTTCGCGCCGCCGACGATCTCGGGGCGCTGCGATCGGCGCAGACGGCCGACCGGGAATCCTTCGCGCGCGCGTTCGGGGAGCTTTCGTCCGCGCTGCCCGTTCCCCCGCGCGCCGCGGGCGGCGACGAGGCCTCGGAGACGTCGTCCCGGCCGGACAGGAGCGCCCGGCTCCGCGCCGCGTTCGACATGGTCCTCGAACGACAGGGAGTCACACTGCCGGCCGTTCGCGACGACGAGCAGGCGGACAGCTTTCAGGATCTCGCGGAAGCGTGCGATCTGCGGATTCGCGAGGTGCGCCTCTCGGGAAGATGGTGGCTCGAGGACGGAGCGCCGCTCGCAGCCTGGCTTCAGGGGCCCGAATCGGCGCACGGCCGGACGAAGCCGGTTCCCGTCGCGCTGCTTCCGCCCCGCGCCGGGACGTTCCTCCGGTCCGTCCGGCGGGGCGTCTCCCGGTTTCGCACGACGCGACAACCGGACGGATACCGGATCTGGGACGCCGAAACGGGCGAACGCCCCGTGGACGAGGACATCGCGTCCCGACTCGACGGAACCGCGTGGCAACTGTACGCATCGCTGCCGCCCGAGCCGCTGTCGCTTTCGCGGCTGTTCGCGACCCGCAACGGCCGCGACGGAACGGAGGAAGGGGCGATCCGCTCGCTGCTGCTCCGCGGGGAAGGGCTGTTCGTCACGCTGCTCGAACTCCTCATGGCGGCGCTCGCGCTCGTTCCTCCGGCGATCATCGGCGCCGTCGCGGGCGACGTCATCCCCCGCGGGAACCGCGAACGCCTGTTGCAGTTCATGCTTCTGCTGGCCGCGGTCGGCGTCTCGACGGGACTGCTGCGCCTCGCCCGGGAGCTGTCGCTCGCCCGCCTCGAGACGCGCCTGTCGCATCGCGTCATGGCGGGAATCTGGGATCGCATCCTCCGACTTCCGGTCGCCTTCTTCTCACGCTTCCAGGCGGGCGATCTCGTGAACCGGGGCATCGGGCTCTTTCTCGTCCGGAGGTCCGCAGTCGGCGCGATCCGTCTCCTCCGGATCAACGTCTTCTTCGTCCTGTTCTCGCTGGCGCAGTGTTTCTGGTTCGACCGGCGCTCAGCGCTCGCCGGAGCCGCGTGCATGCTCGTTCTGGCGGCCGTCGGCTTCCGGACGGCGCGGCGCCAGATCGATGGGACGCGACGGATGACGGACATCCAGAACCGGACGTCCGGGCTGACCTTCCAGATTCTCTCGGGCATCGCGAAGCTCCGGACGACAGGCTCGGAAAACCGCGCCTTCGGCCGATGGGCGACCCTTTTCAGCCGCCAGCGGACCCTCGCCGCGGACGTCCGAAAGGACCTCGACCGGCTCTCGCAGGGCATGACGGTCTTCCCGTTCGTCGCGACGCTCGTCATCCTCGTCGTCATGGCGGGGCGCTATCACGCGGGCGCACGGGACACCGGCGAGCTGCTCGCGTTCCTCTCCGCGTGGGCGACGCTCCAGGTCTCCTTCCTGGCGTGCCTTTCCTCCGCCGCGCTGCTCGCCGGAACGCTCCCCGGCATCGAGAACCTGCACCCCATCCTCGGGGCGTACCCGGAATCGGGCCGTGGAAAGACGGACCCGGGGCGGATCACGGGGCGCATCGACATCGAGAACATCACCTTCAGCTACCCGGCCGCACGCGGCGACGATGACCGGCCCCACGCGCCGCGCCCGATCCTGCGCGACTTCAGCCTTCACATACGCCCCGGAGAATTCGTCGCCGTGGTCGGTCCGTCGGGCTCGGGGAAGTCCACGCTCCTTCGCCTGCTGCTGGGGTTCGAGACGCCGGATATGGGCTCCATCTTCTACGACAGCAAGGATCTGAACGACCTCGACAAGAAGAAGCTCCGGTCGTCGCTCGGCGTCGTCCTGCAGGACGGCGGGCTGCTCTCGGGCGATATCGCGACGAATGTCCGGTGTTCGCGCGCCTTTTCGCTCGATCAGGTCCGCGAGGCGCTCGAAACCGCAGGACTCACGGAAGAGATCGACGTGATGCCGATGGGGCTCCACACGATCGTCAGCGAGGGGGCGGGGACGCTCTCCGGCGGCCAGAAGCAGCGGCTCCTGATCGCGCGCGCCGTCGCGGGGCGTCCGCGCGTGCTGATGTTCGACGAGGCCACCTCCGCGCTCGACAACCGGACGCAGGCGAAGATCTCGCGCAGCCTCGAACGGATCGACGCGACCCGGATCGTCGTCGCCCACCGGCTGTCAACGATCTCGCACGCCGACCGGATCGTCGTCATGGACCGGGGAACCATCGCCGAAGAGGGGACGTTCGACGAACTGATGGCGCGCGACGGCCTCTTCCGGACCCTCGCGAAACGTCAGATGCTCGTCACGGCGTGACGGGTCATCCTCTCGGCTTGCGGTAGTCCGGCTTCATCGACAGGCACTTCTTCGGGCAGACCTCCGCGCATCCGCCGCAGAGGATGCAGCGGTAGGGGTCGAGCGTCCACGCCTGTTCGTCGCGCCGGACTTCGATGGCCCCTGCGGGACACCTTCGGGCGCACAGCCCGCAGAAGACGCAGTCCCCGATATTCATGTCCAGGCGGAAACGGCCCCCCTCGACCGTCGGCGAAGGCGCGGCCGGATAGTTGCGCGTCGCGGGCCCCGTGAGCAGATTCTTCAATACGTTTCGCACGAACGGAATCATGGCTATCGCTCCGTGCACGAGATGCAGGGATCGATGGACAGGATGATCACGGGGACGTCCGACGTGCTGCACCCCGGAACCATCGCAAGCAACGCCGGGACGTTCGCGAACGTCGGCGTGCGGATCCGCACCCGGTCCAGCATGGGAGAGCCGTTGGCGCGAAGGTAGTACAGCACTTCGCCCCGGGGCTGCTCGACGCGCTCGATCGTCTCGCCGTCGGGGTTTCCCCGGAAGGGCGTCGCGATCGGGGTCGCCGGCATTTTCGCGAGCACCTGTTCCACGAGCCCGAACGATTGCAGGATTTCCTCGCAGCGCACGAGCATCCGCGCGTAACTGTCCCCCTCCGTATGCGTCACGACCTCGAAGTCGAGATCGCCGTACGCGGCATAGCCGCGCGTCCGGTGGTCGATCGCGATGCCGCAGGCCTTCGCGACCGGGCCGACCGCTCCCGTGACGCGCGCGGCTTCCGCCGACAACACGCCGACGCCGACGGTCCGCGTTTTCACGGTGATGTCGTCCCGAACGGCCGGCAGGATTTCGAGGGTGTCCGCGCGGAGCGACTCGACGCGCGACCGGATGCCGCTGAAGTCCGCGTCCGGAACGTCGCGCCGGACGCCGCCGATGCAGCACGTTCCCAGCATGATCCGGGCGCCGGCCGTCGCCTCCATGAGGCCGAGGATGCCCTCGCGGATGCGCCACACCTGCATGAACAGCGACTCGAAGCCGAAGGAGTCCGCGAAGAGCCCGAGCCACAGCAGGTGGCTGTGCAGCCGGTGCAGCTCCGCCCAGAAGACGCGAAGATACTTCGCCCTCGCGGGCGGTTCGATGCCGAGCAGCGTCTCGATCGCCTGGCAGTACGCCTGCGAATGGATAAAGCTGCAAATCCCGCAGACGCGTTCGATCAGGAACACGTCCTGGACGAAGTCCTTCCGCTCCGCGAGCTTTTCGAGTCCGCGATGGATGTACCCGATGGAGGGGATGGCCTCGACGACGCGCCCGTCCTCCATCGTGAGCCTGAGTTGCAGCGGCTCCGGCAGCACGGGGTGCTGGGGGCCGAATGGGATGACCGTATTCTTCGTCATGCCTGTCCCTTCTTTTCCTCATATCGCGCGGCCTGGGGCGCGCTCGGCGCGTCTTGCGCCAGCAGAAGCAGCTTTTTGAAGTCCGGATGCAGCCCCATGAAGGTGATTCCGAACAGGTCCGCGATCTCGTTCTCGATGAGCATGGCCGCGGGATAGACGCCCGTCAGGCTCGGAACCTTCGTCCCGAACGGCGCGGACACGCGGAAGGTCAGCAGGTCGTAGTCGAGGTCGAAGTGATAGAGCAGTTCGAAACCGTCAGGGACGTTCACGCAGGTCGCCGTCACCATCCGGTAGCCTTCGGTGTGCAGGAGCGATGCCTCGCGCACCAGCTCGGCGATTTCGATATTCCGTTCACACGGCAGCGTCATGGGCGACTTCTCCTCTCCCCTTGCGGAACACGATCGGCTCCTTCTCGGGCGCGTGCGAGTCCAGCCCGAGATGCCGTTCGTCGAGCTTCTTCACGGCCAGCAGAAAGCCGTCGATGATCGCCTCGGGCCGGGGCGGGCACCCGGGGACGAACACGTCCACCGGAAGCACCTTGTCGATGCCGCCGAAGACGTTGTAGCTCCCGGCGAAGACGCCGCCCGACGAGGAGCACACGCCGAGCGCGAGGACGACACGCGGCTCGCGCATCTGGCTGTAGATCTGCCGCAGCACGGGCGCGTTCTTGAAGTTGACGCTCCCGGTCACGACGAGGATATCCGCCTGCTTCGGGTTTCCCGCGTGAAGGATGCCGAAGCGTTCGACATCGTACATCGGCGTCAGGCACGCGAGCAGTTCGATATCGCACCCGTTGCAGCTGTTGCAGTTATAGTGGACGAACCAGGGGGACCGCGACAGGATTTTCGTCATGTGAGTCCGCCTCCTTCTCAGAGATAGAGCCACAGGACGTTCGTGATCGCGAGAAGCACCGGGAACGACCACATGAACGACACGACCCGCAGCGGAACGAGCCGCGCGGTGGACGTGTCGACGACGCACTGGGCGAAGAAGTATACGGCGGCGAGCAGAATACCCGGGACGACGCTCGTCGACCAGAAGAACGCGATGATCGCGTACAGCATGAAGACCTCGTAGTAGTGCGCGATTTCGAGCACCGCAAGCAGCGGGCCGGAATACTCGATCGTGATGCCCTTGACCAGCTCCTGGTGCGCGTGGTGCGAGGTCGCGATGTCGAACGGCGACTTCTCCATCTTGATCAGCAGACAGAAGAAGAAGGCGGCGCAGACGAGCGGCAGGTGAAAGAGCATCGGCGCCTGGAGCATCGGGACGCTCGACGCCATGAAGCTTCCCGTGATCCGGTGGAGGCCGATGACGAGAAGCACGAGCACCGGCTCGTAGGCGAGGATCTGCATGATGCGCCGCTGCGCGCCGATCCGGCTGTAGGGCGATGCGACGCTCTGCGCGCCGAGCACGAGCGCGATGGAGCCGAACGCGTGGATGAACACCGCCATCAGAAGGTCCTGCCCCGTCACGAGCAGCGTCAGCGTCATCACGATCATCCCGAGGTACATATAGGCATAGAGCACCTGCAGGCGCGACTGGCACGTCGCTTCCTTCGAGCAGAGCTTGAGCAGGTCGAAAAAGGGCTGCAGCACGGGAGGTCCCATCCGTCCCTGGAGACGGGCCGTGAGCTTTCGGTCGAGCCCCGTGAGGAGCCCTCCGATCAGTGGAGCCGCGAGAAGCAGCAGAGCGATCGCCGGCAACGGCGCCGTCAATGTCGAAGGCATGGACGCACCCCTCCTATATCAGCCGGGCGAGGCCCAGCAGCGCGAAGAGCAGCACCGTTCCGGCCATGTCCGTCCAGACCGTGATGCGCTGCTCGGAAAAGACGCTCCGCAGGTAGAGCGACGTCACGAACACCTGCGAGATACTGCCCGCCGGTCCGTGAAAGGAACACGGCCCGTCTTCGGGCGCGTTCGCGCCGCACAGGTAGGGCGTTTCGGGCCGCGCGCCGCGCAGGGCGTTCACGGAAATGATCCAGGCCACGAAGATCGCCCCGGTCAGCGACAGGATGATCCACTGCGGAAAGTCTCCCATTTGCTGCAACAGCGTCCACGAGAAGCGCGTATCCGCCGTCGCCGAGAAGACATGCGCCGCGATGGGGTCCAGGACGCGTTCGTGCAGCGGCACCGAGAAAATTCCGCCGACGAGAACCGCCAGCGCAAGCAGCAGCATTGTCGCGAACATCCAGGAGGAAAGCCTTTCCGGGCCGCCGGCGTTGTTCGACCGCCCGAGTTCGATGCGTCCGATCCACTTGACCCAGAAGACGACGGACAGGGCGCTGCCGAGCACGAGGAAGACGAGAACGAGCGGATTCCGCGCGGCCGATTCGATCGCCATCCACTTGGAAAGCAGCATCCCGAACGGCGGGAGCACCATGGACACCATGCTGATGATGGAAAATGTCGTCGTCATCGGCATCACGGTCAGGAGTTCGCTCATGTCCTCGATGTCCCGGCTGCCGATCGCCTGTTCGACCGTCCCCGTGCACAGGAAGAGCAGCGCCTTGGAAATCGAATGGAACACGAGGATCGTCAGCGCGGCCGCGTAGGCGAGCGGCTCGTCGAGCGCGGCGCACGCGAACATCAGGCCGAGGTTCGATATCGTGGAATAGGCGAGCACCTTTTTCGCGTCGCTCTGGCTGATCGCGCAGGCGGCGCCCGCCACGAAATTGACGGCGCCGTACAGCGCGCACACGGTCAGGAACGCCTCGCGCCCGGTGAACGCGGGAAGAAGCCGCAACGCCAGATACGGGCCGGCTTTGACCATCGTGGCCGAGTGCAGCAGCGCCGAAACGGGCGTCGGAGCGACCATCGCGCCGAGCAGCCAGCGCTGGAACGGAAACTGCGCCGCCTTGGCGAAGGCCGCGATGCACAACAGCGGAAGCGGGGCGAGAAGGTGCAATGCCGAAAGCTCCGAAAGCGACGATGCGCCGCCGTGTTCGGCGATCAGCGCGCCCAGGGCGAGCGCGCACCCGCCGAAGACGTTGATCACGAGGGCGAGCGTCGCGTTCCGGATGCTCTTGTCGCTTCCCTCGTAGCGGATCAGGAAGTACGAACACAGCGTCGTCGCCTCCCAGAAGACGCCGAGCCAGACGAAGGAATCGGACAGGAAGAGTCCGTTCATGCACCCGAGAAAAAAGAGAAGCAGGAAGAGAAAGATCCTCGATCCCGAGGCGGTCGCCGCCTGATGGCGTTCGTGCGTCTGCATGTATCCTATCGCGTAGAGCACGATGAGCGATCCGAGAATCGATACGATCCCCGTCAGGATCTTCGCAAGCGGATCGAGGACGAAATCCGATTCCGCGCCTCCGGCCCCGGAGAAGACGGTGACCGCCAGAATCAACGCATGCGCCGCCGCGCCGGCGTAGAGCAGCAGGCTGTCGCTTCGGCGCGCGAGCAGCAGCACCAGCGCGACGAGCGTCATTTCGAGAACGAGCGCGAGCGGCGCGGACGTCCCGCCGAGCGACAAACTCGTCGAGGGGCCGAAGATCGAGACGACGCCCAGAAGAATCGTCACGCACGCGCCGGATACGATCCACAGCCGTCTGCCCCTCGCGGTATGAGCCATCAGCGACATGCAGGCCGAAGCGACGGGCAGGAGAATCAAAAGCGCCGGGATCATGAAAACACCTTCTTTCTGAAATTTCACTTTCCGTTCCGTAAGGCGGGATTATAGACCTGCGGCGGCGTTCGGACAATGAAAAAGTCGAAGTGCTTCAATTCGCAAAGAGAATAATATGACAAAAATAGGACGTCACGAAATTCCATCGTTCCGAAACATTGTTCCGAAGAATCACAAACATTCGATGGCGCGAGACGGCTCTTTCGACCAATGCGCCGTCTCCGAGCCGACGCGAAAGCGCCCCCGACGCGTCGTTTTCCTGTATCATAGGCGTCGAATGCGCGGCATTCCCGGAGGCTGACACATGCGACTCGTTCTCTACAACATCCGATACGCCACAGGGGCGGGCCCCCTGCACCACATGCCCGTCCCGTTCGCGGGGAGCCTGCTCCCGAGCGAACGCCGTTTCCAGCGCATCCAGACCTTTCTCGAGACGCTGCGTCCGGATATCGTCGTCCTCGTCGAAGCGGACAGGGGCTCGTACCGGTGCGGCGGTCAGGGGCAGGCCGAGGCGCTGGCCACATCGCTCGAGGGAAACTGGGAGTCCGCCTTCGCGCCGAAGTATTCGCCGCGGTCGGTGCTCATGCGGACCCCGGTCCTTCGCTGCCAGGGCAACGCGCTCGTCAGCCGGCTGCCCATCCGGTCGGTCCGGATGCACGACCTGCGACGCGGCATGAAGCGCCACGCGCTCGAAGTCGCGCTCGACGGCGTCACGCTGCTGGCCGTCCATCTGCCGCTCGGGCGACAGGCGCGGGGCGTGCAGTTCCGCGAACTGGCCGACGTCGTCGCGGACATCCGCGGCCCGCTGATCGTCGCCGGAGACCTGAACACGCGCAACGACAAATCCGACCTGAAGGAGTTTCTTCGGGAGACGGGGCTCCGGAGCGCGAATCTCCTGGATCTGCCGACATATCCGGCGGACTGGCCGCGCCGTCAGCTCGACTACGTGCTTCATTCGCCGGAACTTCATTCGCTGCGGTTCCATCGGCCCTACGTGCCCTACTCGGATCATCTGCCCCTGGCCTGGGACTTCGCGTTGCCGGGAGAACGTTTTCGACAGGGAGGAAGCGAGACGACATGAACGACCTCGACATCATCGGTTTCTTTCAGGGACACGCGTGGGGCATTCTGACCTTTACGCTCCACGAGGCGGCGTCGTGGATCATCCGCATCGCGGCGCTCTGCGTCGTCCCGTTGCGGCACGAGCCCTCGACCGCGACGGTGTGGCTGCTCGTGATCTTCTTCTGGCCGATCCCCGGCGCAATCATCTACCTGCTGATGGGATCCCGGATGCTTCCCAAGAAAAAGCTCGAACGACGCCATACGATGCTCGCCCACCTGAAGGGCATCCGCGACCGCATCACGCGCGAAACGCCCGGGGCCGTCCACCCTGCGGTGTCGGATACGCTGGAGCCGACCGTGCGCCTGGCGGAGAGTCTGGGGCACATGACCATCGTCGGCGGCAACGACTGCACCCCCATCACGGACGCGATCGTCATGCTGGACATGCTCGCCGCCGATATCGAGGAAGCCGTCTCGGAGGTCAACCTGCTGTACTACATCTTCGTGAAGGACGAAAAGACCTGGTGCGTGGTGGACGCGCTCAAGCGCGCCGCGGCGCGCGGCGTAATCTGCCGGCTGCTGGTCGACAGCGTCGGCTCTTCAGCGTTCATCAAAAAGCACGCGCAGGAGTTCCGCGACGCGGGCATCCAACTCGCGGAAGCGCTCCCCGTACAGCTCTTCCGGCGCAAGGCGGCGCGGTTCGACCTGCGCAACCACCGCAAGCTCGCGGTCATCGACCGCAAGACCGCGTACACGGGATCGCACAACATCACCGATCCCCGGTACGGGCACCGGAACCTTGTGTGGCACGACATCTCGCTGCGCCTGCGAGGCCCGATCGTCCGCCAGCTCGAAAGCGTCTTCCTGGAGGACTGGTACTCCGAAACCGGCGAGATGATGGACGCGGAGCACCTCTTCGGCGAGCTGGAGCTTCCGGGCGGCAGCGTCATGCAGACCGTCCCTTCCGGCCCCTCCTACGTGACGGAGAACTACCAGCGGCTCATCGTGGCGTCCGTCATGGGCGCGCGGGAACAGGTCACGATCACGACCCCGTACCTCATTCCGGACGCCGGACTGTTGCAGGCGCTCGAAGTCGCCTGCCTCCGAGGCGTCCGGGTGCGCCTGATCGTCCCCGAGAAGTCGGACCAGTTCGTCGTCGGCCACGCCGCCCGCGCCTACTTCGAGGATCTGTTGCGGATCGGCGTGGAGCTCTACCTCTACCAGGACGGCCTGCTTCACGCCAAGACGATGAGCGTCGACGGGGAACTCACCTTCCTGGGGTCGAGCAACTTCGACATCCGTTCCTTCGCGCTGAACTTCGAGATCAATCTGATTCTCTACGGGCGGCAGGAAAACGCCTTACTGCTGGAGGCGCAGGAGGACTACCGCTCGCGCTCCCGCCGGCTCGTCCTCGAGGAGTGGCTCAACCGCCCGCGCTGGATGCCGCCCGTCGAAAGCGTCACGAAGCTCTTCAGTCCCCTGTTGTAGCGAGAACCCGCATTCCCTCGGAAAGCGACGCGTCCGGAGCGACGATGACCTCGTCGCCTTCGGACAGCCGTGCGTTCCCGACCGGCAGGATTTCCGCATCCTCGTCGTCGCTCATTCCGACGGATACGTCGACGGACTCCGCCCGCCCCGAACGGATGACGAACAGGCGCCGGCCGCCGTTGCGCCCCCGGAAGATCGCCGATCTCGGGACGAGCAGCGCCCCGTCCTTTTCGGCCGTGACGATGCGGACGCGAACGCGGTACTCGAGCCCGAGCGTCCGTCCGAGATCGCGCGACAGCCGTTCGAGCTCCCCGGCTTCGAAATCCGCCAGGACATTCACGCGCTGCTGTTCGACGCCGAGCGACGAGAGCTTCGTAAAGCCCTGCGGCTCCACGCGGCGGACGCGCGCCTTCAGCACGCCCCCCACGGTCTCGCCGAAGACTTCGACCGCCTGTCCCTCCCGAACGCGCACGGCCTCCTCCGTCAGAACCTCCGCGGTCACCCGCAGGCCGTTCATGTCGCCCAGGTCCATGACGGGCTCTCCGGCCTGCATCATCCGGACGTTCCACACGTGACGCTTCAGCACGACGCCGTCGACCGGACTCTCGACGATCGTCCGCCCGAGGATGCGCTTCAGGAAGATCGGCAGCAGGCGGCTCGTCGAGGAAAGCGCGATGGAGGCCTGCAACTGCGCGGTGTTGCCTTCAAGCTCCATCTCGGCCTCCAGGGAGTCGGCCTTCGTTTCGCGGAGCACCTGCGCGCTTACGCCGTCCCTTCCGTAGACCTTTTCGCGCGCCTCCGCAAGCCACTTGAGGTAGTCGCGCCGGGCGACGCTCGCCTTCACCTGCGCGCGCGCGGCCGCCACGTTCTCCGCCATCGCCCGGACAATCGACTGCGATTCGGTGTAGGCGTCCCGCAGATCGTCGTCCTCGAGCCGGGCGATCGCCTGTCCGCGCCGGACGGGACTCCCCTCCGGCAGATCCGCGGGAAAGATGCGCCCCTGCTGCGGCATCGTCACATGGAAGACATGGGGCAGCGTCGTGCGCGCCCGTTCTTCCACGATCTCCCGGATCGGACCGGTCCGAACGCGCGCGGCGCGGACCGGAAGCGCCTCCGTCGCCCTGTCGTAGGCAAGCCACCCTCCGGCCCCGAACAGCAGGAGAAGGGCGAAATGCCAGAGAGACACACGTCGTCGTTCCATATCCATCGCTCCCTTCGGGAATTCTATTCCCGGGCGTTCAGTGCGTCGCGCCAGTCCAGCCGGCGGATGACGCGACGCGTCACCCCGTGGCACGCGAAGACGAAGAGGAGCGCGGCCAGCAGCGTGAACAGCGCGCTCTCCGGCCTCACGACGGCCGTAAACGCAAACGCGTCCGTCTGGACCAGCGTCATGAAAAAGCGCAGCGCGGCCAGACCGAGCGGCAGGCCGAGAATCGTTCCGGCGACGTTGACGAGCAGCGTCTCGCGCAGAAACAGCGATCCGATCTCGGCATCGCCGCACCCCATCACGCGGAGCGTGGCGATCTCACGCCGCCGCTCCTCCAGCGAGATCAGCGTTCCGTTCAGGATCGACCCGAAAAAGATCACGCCCGCGAAGAGAATCATCACGACCGCCGTCCCCATGAGCGCGCCGTCTATCTGTTTTCGCATCGCGCGCTTCTCGCGCGCCATATCGGATACCGCCTCGATGAGAGGGCGTTCCACGACCGCCGCCAGAAACGCGCGGCGCAGCGAGTCGTCGGCCCCGGGCAGGAAACGCGCCTCCGCGCCCGTCATGACGTCCCGCTCTCCGAGGACCCGGTTGAGCCAGTCGATCGAGGCGTAGACGCCCATGCCGAAAACGCTCCGGATCGTATGCGCCACCGGAAGGTCCAGCGGCCGTTGTTCCCCTCGCGCGGGCGTCACCGTCACCCGGTCTCCGGCGCGAATGCCCAGTTGCGCCGCCATTCGCTCCGCCATCAGGAGTCCCGCGGGAGGGACGGGGACGATCCGTCCGGCGGAATCGCGCGGGGTGAGCAGTTCTCCGTCCTCCCGGATCCCCTGTATCGCGCCGCGTTTGCTCGCATTCCCCGACGAAAACGTGCAGACGACCGAAAAGACCGGCTCCGCGTGAACCACGCCGGGAAGGCGCAGCACTTCGCCCAGCGCGCCGCCTCCCGTCCCGTCGCCGAAGGTCAGGCGATAGTCGCTGCGAAGCACCTTCCGGTACTGGAAGTCGACGATCGCGTCGATGGAGTCCACGAAGCCGAAGGCCAGCAGGAGAATGCACGATCCGAACGCCGCGGACGTCACGGCGATGAGAGCGCGCGCCCGGTAGCGCGCGAATCCCCGAAGCACCATGCGCCAGCGGAACCCCATGCGCCGCCAGAGCGCGGGTCGGCGTTCGAGAACGCTTGCCCGTCCGGAGGCGGGAGCGGGAGGACGCATCGCGTCCGCCGGACGCAGCGCGAGGACGCGGCGCAACCCCCGAAGGCTTCCGAGAACCGCGAAGAGGACGGATGCGCCGCAGGCGCCCGCGATGACCAGCGGCGCCACGCGGGCGGAGAGGTTCGGGAAGGTGAAGTAGAATCGATAGAGTTCCGTCATTCCCGCGGCCATCCACACGCCCGCGAGCGACCCGGAGAGTCCCCCCGCAAGCCCCGCGACGGCTCCGAAAAGCAGAAAGCGGATCGAGAGCCGCCCGTCGCCCAGACCGAGCGCCTTGAGCGTTCCGATGACCGTCCGCTGCTGCTCCGCAAGCCGCGTCATCAGTACGTTCAGGACCATCGCCGCAACGCCGAAAAAGACGGCCGGAAGAATGACGGCCATCGACCGGAGCTGCTGCAGTTCGCCGTCGATCATCTGCGCCGAGAACTGCTCCTTGCGTGCGATGGCGTTCAAAACGCCGAACGGCGCAAGCTCCTTCGAGAGACGTCCGAGCACCGCGGACGCGTCCCGGACGCCTCCGGGCGTCAGACGGCCGACAATGCCGTTGCAGGCGCCCTCGAAGCCGAACATATCCTCCGCGAAGTCGTGCTTGACGTACAGCACGCCGTACGACTCGGGATCCTCGGAGAGGCTCCCCGGGGGAACGAGATAGATGAACTCGGGGCTGTCGGCGGTTCCCGCCACGACGAGCGACCGTCGCTGCCCTCCGGCGACGGCCGTTATCGTGTCGCCGGTCCTGAGTCCGCGCGCCCGGGCGAACTTGTCGGAGAGGATCACCTGGTTGCGTGCGCCGAAGGAGAAAGAGCCTCCGCTTTTCATCACGACGCCGTTCAGCGCCCGCTCCGGATCGGAGGGAAGCGACAGGATCAGCCCGTTCACGGGGGCGGTCGCCCCCTCGATATCGAGGACCGCGGGCCAGGAGATTCGCGCGCGTACCTCGACGATCTCGGGAATCCGCGCCGCGGCGCGGCGAACGTCTTCCACGGGGCTCTTCCGTACGTCCACCCAAAAATCCGCCATTCGGGCGGCCTCGTAATAGTCTTCCCGCGCGCGGTCGACATTCAGCCATGACGAGACGAGCGCCACGAGACAGGAGGAGCCTGCGGCCGCAATGACCGTCACGGCAAGCAGCGTTCCCCGGCTGCGCACGAGATCCCGAAGGAGCTTCCGCGTCAGGACGCTCACCATTCGAGATCCTCCGCCCGCTTCGGATGTTCCGTGTCGCGTACGGAGCGCACCACGCCGTCTTCGAGGAAGAGCACCCTGTGGGCAAGCGCCGCCACGGGACGGGAGTGGGTGATGAGCACGACCGTCACGTTCTGCTTCTCGTTGAGTTCCTGAAGCAGCGCGAGCACCCGGACCCCCGTCTCGCGATCCAGCGCGCCGGTTGGTTCGTCGCAAAGCAGCAGATCGGGACGCTTGGCGATCGCGCGGGCGATGGACACGCGCTGCTGCTGTCCGCCCGAGAGCCGGCCGGGGAAGCGATCCCCGAATTCGCCGAGCCCGACGAGCCGCAGCGCCTCCGCGGAGTCCATCGGATCGGAGACAAGTTCCGCGGCCACCGCCACATTCTCCAGCGCGGTGAGCGTGGAAATGAGGTTGTAAAACTGGAAGACGAATCCGACGCGGTCGCGCCGGAAGCGGGTCAGTTCCCGGTCGGACAGGTCCGGGAGGTTCACTCCCCCGACCAGAACGCGCCCCTCCGTGGGGCGGTCGATCCCGCCGATGAGGTTGAGAAGCGTCGTCTTTCCGGAGCCCGACTCCCCCCAGATCGCGGTCATGCGTCCGCGCGAAATCGACGCCGTCACCCCCCGCAGGACGCGAACTTCGACCTCTCCCATGGAGAAGGTCCGGGTCACGTTCTCCAGGACGACGAACGGCTCTTCGGAGCGGACTTCGGATGATTGGGGCTCTGCGATCGACATCGGACTCCCCCGATATCCGGGATATGACATACAATACAGAAAGCATTCGTATTGTAGCAGAAGCATCGAGGGCGCACTTCGGGCGGCCGAACGATCGGGGCTTGTCATTATACCTCCATAGGGTATAATCAGAACGTGAACCCGGGCGTAGAGCGCGCCGTGGAGCGCGAAGGGGGAGGATGCAGCGACATGAAGCAATTCGACATCATCGTCATCGGCATGGGACCGGCGGGAATGGCCATTTCGGCGATGGGCGCGGCAATGGGGCTTTCCGTTCTCGCGGTGGAAAAGGACAAGGTCGGGGGGGAATGCCTGAACTGCGGCTGCATCCCCAGCAAGGCGCTTCTGAAAGCGGCCGAAGCGCTTCACGGCGCCAAGGGGCTTGGAGCCTACGGCATCGACACGACTCTCGCACTGAACGCCTCCGATCCGATGCGGATCGTCCGCGAGAAGATCCACGGCATCAACGACAAGAAGCTCATGAAGGTCTTCGAGAAGGTCACGCTCGTGAAGGGAACCGCCGAATTCACGGACGCGCAGCACATCGGCGTCGGCGGCGAGACGTACGGGGCGAAGAAGATCTTCATCGCAACGGGGACGGAACCCTTCATCCCGCCGATTCCGGGACTGCGGGAGATCCCGGACATCCTCACGAACACGAACATGTTCGAGATCGAGCGAATGCCCGAGTCCCTCACGATCATCGGCGGCGGCGCGATCGGTTCGGAGATGGCGCAGGCGTTCGCGCGGCTCGGGACGAAGGTCGCCGTCGCCCACATGGATCCGCACCTCGTCCCGGTCGGAGACGAGGAGGCCGCACGCGTGCTGGAGGACCTGTTCCGCAAGGAGGGCATCGACGTCTACAACGGCGCGAAGATCACGGGCGTTTCCCTTCGGGACGGGCGGATCGTCACGAATCTGGAGAACGGCGTTCTGGAGTCGGAGCGGATTCTCGTCGCGACGGGCCGCAAGCCGGTGCTCGAATCGCTGGCGCTCGACAGGGCCGGCATCGCGTACACGAAGAAGGGCGTCACCGTCGACAGCCACATGCGGACGAACGTCCCGAACGTCTACGCGGTGGGCGACTGCAACGGATGCAGCCTGCTCTCCCACGCGGCGATGCACCAGGGGATGCTCGCGCTCATGCACGCGCTCTCCCCGTTTTCTTTCCCGTTCCTGCGTCGGGAGCGCTACGTCGTGCCGTGGTCCGTCTTCACGCAGCCGGAGATCGCCCAGGTCGGCATGACGGAAAAGGAAGCCCGCGCGAAGGGAATGAAGGTCCAGATCATTCGAAAGGACTTCCGTTCCTACGGCCGTACGGTCGCGGACGGACATCCCGAGGGGTTCATCAAGGTCGTCACCGACGGACGGGGCCGCATCCACGGCGCGACGATCGTCGGCGAGGCCGCGAGCGAGCTGATCCACGAGTGGACCTTCGCGATGCAGTACGGCAAGGGCATGCGCCACATCCTGATGATGCAGCACTCCTTCCCGTCCGTGTCGATGATCAACAAGATGGTCGCCGAGGACTGGATGATGCGGAAGATGGAGTCGTCGTGGATGCGCCGGCTGATGCGGATGTTCCTCTAGAAGACTGTTCCGGAAAGCGAACGGGGGCTCCCGATGCGGGGCGCCCGTCCGCTTTCGTTTTTATCCCGGGACGTCAGCTTCCCGCGAAGAAGTAGGTCTTGATGCCGCTCATGATCATCTCGAGCGCGATGAAGGAGACGATCACGGCCGTGATCTTTTCGAGACCGCGCGTGAACTCGTACCCCAGCAGCCTGTTGATCACGGAGGAGGCGAGCAGGAGCGCCGCTCCGGCGATGACGGCCAGAATCAGCGCCGCAACGAGGTAGAGCTTCTCCCAGCCGGGCAGGTCGAGCCACGCGATCATGGCGAAGGTCATGCTCCCGGGCCCGGCCAGAAGCGGAATCGCAAGGGGAGAAACGACAATCCCCGCCGATCCGCCTTCCGGATTCTTGCCGGGGTCGTACGGACTCGAGAGGATCATCCCGAACGCGATATACAGCAGCAGCAACCCGCCGCCCACGCGCACCGCCTCGATCGAAAGCGAGAAGTAGTCCAGCAGGGAGTGCCCGATGACGGCGAAACCGAACACGATCAATCCGGCGACGGCGGAGGCTTCGATGGCCGTACGACGCCTGACGCGCACCGGCATGGCGCGCGTCAGCGATATGAAGACCGGCATCGTGCCGATGAAGTCCATCAGCACGAAGAGCGGGACGAAGAGCGAGAGGATCGTGGTCATCCGGGACGTCTGTCTATTCGCCGAAGCGCTTCTTGAAATCCTCCCGGACCGGACTGAACACGTCCGTTACGGCCGCTCGGGTGATGGTCGTCACTCCGTGGATCACATCGGGAGGAACGATGACCATATTCCCGGCTTCGAGGACGCGTTTCTCGTCGCCCAGCGTCAATTCGATGCTCCCCTTCGTCACCATCAGGATCTGTTCGTGCGGATGCGAATGCATCGGCAGGGAAACGTTCGCATCGAACTCCCAGGTTCCCACGGTCATCTTCGCGCTGTGCAGGAAGCACCCCTTGGCGCCGGGTTGCGTCTCGTGCCACATGGTCGTATGCAGATCGAAAACCTTCATGCAGTGTCCCTCCTTCGGAATCACAACACAAAAAATTGGCCGTCGTTGCACAAGACCGACGGATGCGAAACAGACTAGGCGATGCGCCGCTCCCTGTCAAGGGCCGGATTGCCGGCGCCTCACGGGGGGACCTGTCATTTTCCCCGAACCCGGGAGAAAATTCCGGTTTCGGCGCACGACCGCGGCGAATAGTGTAAAATAGTAGAGGTATGAATGAAAGGCGGTGACAGCATGCTGAAAGATCTCCGCAATATCAGCCTGACGGAGGCTGTCGAGCGGGCCGGGCAGGGAGAACGCGTCATCATACGCCGAAAGGGCAAACCCTCCTTCGCCATCGTCCCGGTGGCCGATGCGGAATACATGCAGCGCATCGAGGATGAACTGGATATCCGGCTGATCCGGGAAGCGCATGCCGACAATGGGGAAAAAATCACCTGGAAACAACTCCGGGCCGAGCTCGACGCAAAACATGGCATACGAAGTTAGCCTGCTTCCCAAGGCGTCAGCCACGCTCCGGCTGCTGGAAGCACAGGACTACGACAACATCAGGAACGCGCTGGACGCGATCGCCGAAAATCCGCTTTCCAGGGAATCCACCCGGCTCGCCGAGCCGGACTTCTACAGTCTTCGCGTGGGGGATTACCGCATCCTCTACGAGGTGCGGGGCGACACCGTGATTGTGCCCGTCATCCGCATCGGCCACAGAAACTACTTCCTGCAATAAGGCGCGGACGGATCACGCAGTCGTCGCGCCTCCCCCCTGTGCAGACGCTTCGTCCGCAGGCGGAGGCATCCCCGGGATTCTATCTCCGAACCTTGTAGATGACGGTTCCGGACGGACGGTGCGTGTAGGCCGTCGTCATGATCCGCGCCAGAAGCGGCTGGTTGACGTTGAACTCCCGCCGCGTCTCGTTGTCCGAAAGCACGTAGCGGATGCGGTTTTCCCGAAGCAACGCCTTCACGCGCTCCGCGTCCGTTCCCTCGAAAATCTCCTTCGCGATGCGGTCCCGCGCGGCCGTGTCATACCCGGCCGACCATGCGTAATACTGCCATCCGTTGAATATCTTCCGTCCGGCGGCGAGGACGGGGTGCATGTAGAAGTTTTTCGTCAGAACCAAGTCGTTCGGCGGGATGTTCTTCTCGATCCACAACTTGACGGGATGACGTTCCTCGACGATGACGACGCTCTTCGGAGTATTGATGTTCACAAGCGTTATCAGATCGACAACACCCGTACAGGTCAGAAGGAGAAACAGAATCCCCGCCAGAATCTTCGTCGTTCGCCGCCGAAACATCTCCGCGAGCAGGAAAGCGACCGGAATATTTGCGAGAATGACCGCCATCATGACATATTTATGATTGACGTTGATGTCCGGAGTCAGCGATACCGCGTTCGCGAAAAGAAAAGGCGCCCCGGCTGCGTACAAAAAGCAGGACACGCCGCGAAGCGGAAGTGTGAGCGATGCGAACGCCATCAGCGGCAGAATTCCGAAAAGTTCCATATTGTAGAGAACGAGCCCCCAGAGCGTCTTGACGGGTGTGAGGAAGCCAAGATAGAGCGTCGGCGAAACGCCGCCCGGACTGCCGATGAAGAACGCAGCCTGCGCCTGTGCGAGTGCGAGTGCGATGACCGCGACGATCAGGTATTCGAGTCGGTGCGAGGAGACCAGCGCGAGGACAAACAATACGAGCATGGCTGCGATGAAGACCGCGCCGTTCCAGAACGCCGACAGGCCGAGCAACACGCCGAGAGTCGCTGCGCGCAACGGTGACTCCGGCATCCACGCATCCCGTGACCACAGAAGTTCCTTCATACGGAGACGGAAGTTCCTGTCCCGGAAACGGCCCATCATCGCGGCAAACAGCGGCAGCAACAGGATCAGCGCAAGCAGCAGCAACGATATGGCGAACGGAAGGTGTCGCTGATTGACATAGACGTTCATGTTCCATATTCCCCAGTCCTCGCGCGGCGTCGCGCCGATATACCGGTTCACCGTCGCGATCCGGTGCAGAAGGTCCGAGAACGATCCGGCGTCGCGGGCGAACGTGAAGAACGCGAAGGAACTCCGGAAGAACGCGAGAACGCACGCGAGCGCCCCCGCAAGTCGACTGCCGCAAAACGCCACGGTCAGAGCGAAAAGCAGCATTACCATCGAGACAAACGACAGGACGCTCTGGAGATTGAATGCGAGAAACAGCGGAAGGCCGAGGAATTCGAGATTCCCGGCAAGAAACTGAAACATGAAGTGATATCGGACTGTTCCGTCCGCGAAGAAGACGTATTCGGTCGGAAAGTTGCTTCCGAGCGAGAAGGAACGAATCATCGACACATGCGTCACGAGATCGCCGAACGCCGACAGTCCGAGCGCGAGGTTCCCGTCTCTTGAGAAAAACGTGAGGACATCGAGAGCACCGATCAGCAGCGCGCTTGCGACGACGACCCCGATCTCGGGTCCGGAATCGCGAAGGTCGCGCACCGCTTCCCCAAGCGCGACGGCCGGACGCCGCCGAATCCGCCACGCGACGGCCACAACCGTGAAGAAGGGCATCGTCAGGACGTTCGCCCAGAACAGCGCATTCCCCGTCGAGCGGAAGGCGTAGGCCGTCAGGTAGACGCACCACGTGACGATGAGCGTTCCGGCGACATAGGAGGCCGGCAGGACGATCATCCACCGCTTCAGCGGAGACGAGGTCTCCGAAGGGCCGCCTGCTTCCGCTTCGGAGCGGCGGAGGAGCAGGCGATGCGCCTCGAGTTCCGGACCCCACAACTGCGGCAGCATCTCGCGGACGAACGCGTACCCGAACGAGACGCAGACGAGGATGTAAACGACGCCGAACATCAGTCGCCCTGCCCTCGCGCGGGTGTCGTCTCCTGAACGAGATACCGGGGGCGGTGCTTGACCTCGTCGAAGATCCGGGCGATATAGACGCCGATGATCCCGAGGCTGATCATGACCGTGCTTCCGATGAGCAGCAGCAGCAGGATCACCGTCGTGAAGCCGTCGACGGCGATGCCCGCGAGCTTGTTGTACAGCGTCTGGACGCCGAGCGGAACGGCGAAGGCCAGAAGCAGCAGCCCGAGGATCGTGACGAAATGCAGCGGCGCGGACGTAAACGAAGAGATCGCATCCATCGCGAGCCGGAGCAGCTGGAACGCGGACCAGCCGCTGCGCCCCGTCTTTCGCTCCGCCACGTCGAACGGGACGGCGGCGCGCCGGTACCCCAGCCAGGCCGTCATGCCGCGAAAGAACGTCCGGCTCTCGCCCATCTTCCCCCAGGCGCGGACGACCTTCATGTCGAGCAGCTTGTAGTCGGACACGTCGTCGAAATCGAAGCCGGAGAGCTTCCCGATCACGCCGTAGAACGCGCGCGCAAGCCATCTGTAGAGCAGGCGCTCCCTGCCGCGCGACGCCTTGACCCCCTCGACGACGTCGCACCCCTCGCGCCACAGCGCCACCATTCGCGGGATGCACTCCGGCGGGTGCTGCAAGTCGGCGTCCATCACGAGGCACGCGTCCGCGTCCGACGCGCGCGCGGCGTCGAGCCCCGCGCACAGGGCCGCCTCCTTGCCGAAATTGCGGCTCAGGCGGATTCCGCGCACATCGGCCGCATTCGCCGCGAGGCCCGAAATCGCGTCCCACGTGCGGTCGGAGGAGCCGTCATCCACGAGCACGAAGGCCGCGTTCACGTCGTCGCACGCCCGCAACGCCTCCCGGACGGCCGAGAGCGTCGCGCCGATCTGTTCGGCCTCGTTGAACACCGGGATCACAACGGACAGTTCAGCCATACATTCCCTCCGGTTTTCCGCTCACGAACCAAGACACCAGACCCCGGCGATCACGAGGGCGATTCCCGCCATCCGCCGCGCCGTCGGCCGCTCCCCGAGGAAACACGCCGCAAACGCGGCCAGACTCACGGCGTTCAGCCCCATCATGAACGGGTACACGACGCCGAGCCGCATCCGGGTCATCAGCAGGCTGTAGGTCACGAAGGCCCCGCCGTAACACGCCAGCGCCGCATAGATCAGCGGCGTGCGCATCATGTGCCGCAGGACGCCGCGCATCTCCGCCCGGAAGGACATCATCCCGAAGCGGATGCAGACGTTCGACAGGACGCTCAGAACGACATTGGCGACGATCAGCGCACAGGTCACGCGGGCCTCCCCTGCGGCCGGAAAGAACCGTTCCGGCCACGGATACAATAGCATAAACGCCTCACGGCGCGCGATGCTTCCGGGTTTACGCTTTCGGGTCGCACGACGCGGGTGTTTCGGGCGACGCGTCCCGCTCTCCGGAAAGGGGCGACGGACGGGTCGATTCCGCTCCGAGCCGCAGCACCCGGAATTGCCTCCGGAGCATCGCGAGGCTCAGGAATCCGCCGCCGATATCCGCGAACGGGAAGGACAGGTAGACGCCGTCCACTCCGAAAAACAGCGGGAGCAGGAAGAGCGGCGGGATGAAGAAGATGAACTGCCGCG
>ERZ1645192.131-NODE-131-length-51964-cov-10.078483_pt1 | contig 51964 bp, 55 predicted proteins | sample MGYA00575354_ERZ1645192 | MGnify/ENA primary metagenome ERZ1645192 (study PRJEB40844, sample SAMN11349763) | freshwater sediment metagenome | isolation source: river sediment | host: Sediment | place: India: Faizupur Khadar , New Delhi | collected 2017-02-21 ... | reverse complement strand
GCACGGTGTCGGCGAGTGATCTGCTCGATTCGAATTCAGTGCGGGTCTTCACCGATGGCAGTGTGACCAAGAGTGATGGCAGCCGGCTGCGAATCGGTAGTACCTGGATCGACACCTTCGATCAGTTGAAAACGAAAGAGAAGACGCTGCCCGGCTGGCAGAAATCACTGCCGGCGAATGGCAGCGACCCCAGCACGCGGGTGCTGCATGCCGGGGCGCGCATCGCCGACATCGTGCTCTTCTCCGACCATCAGCCGTCGCTGGCCGCCTCCTGTGACATCGGCAGCAGCCATCTCCATGTGCTGCATCACCAGACCGGCACGGCGCTCACCTATGCACCGATCGGCAGCACCACCACGGTGCTCAACAACAGCAAGCCGATGTCGTTGAGCTCGCTCGATCTGGGGCCTGGCATCGCGTCGATGCCGGTGATCCATCAGGGAGCCGGGGATGATGGCATCACCGTGATCACCCAGCAGTCGACCGGCAGCCTGACCGGTTCCGATGTCAACCTTCAGCCAGCGCTGCGGGCACGGCAATCGTGGCTCGAGCTCGATCCGGCCGAGGTGTTCAAGTGAGGTGAGGCATCGAGCCCGCCACGCGGCGGGTTCAAGGTGACTGGAAGCGGTCGAGGTCGGCGGCGGTGTCGACGTCGAACAGAATGCCGGGGTCATCCAGGTCGACAAAGGTGATCTGCGCCTGGTGCTGCTCCAGCAGCCCGCGTGCGCCACGATCGCCGGTGAGCTGTCGCAGTGGCGCGAAGTACTGGCGGCCAAAACCGACCGGATGGCCCCACTGGCCAGCGTGGCGTGGCACGACCAGGGCATGCTCGTCCAGCCGGGCGAGCAGCGTGGCGATGCTCTGACGGCGGATGCCGGGCATGTCGCCGAGCAGCAGCAGGCAGCCGGTATACCCTTCGAGCAGCGCGATGCCCGCGGCCAGCGTGTGGCCCATGCCGAGCGCCGCATCAGGGCTCCAGTGAGGATGGCCACCCCACTGCTCGACCAGGCGCCAGGCTTCGCTGGCCCCGGGGCGCAGCATCACATGCACATCCTGTTTCCAGGGGGTGAGCGGCTGCAGGCTGGCCTCCAGCAGCACGCCACCCTGCCTCAGGGGCGCCATCAGCTTGTCGGCACCGTAGCGCCGCCCGGCGCCTGCGGCCAGCAGCAGCAGTGCGTGGCGCGGCGTCGGCTCAGCCGTCGACACGGGCGCGCACCTGAATCAGCTTGGCCAGAATGGAGATGGCGATTTCCGGTGGCGTCTTGCTCTGGATCGGCAGGCCGATTGGTGCATCGAGCCGGGCGATCGCCGATTTGGGCAGATCGAGCTGCTCCAGCCGTTCGCGCCGCTGCGCCGAGGTGCGCAGCGAACCCAGCGCACCGACATAGAAGGCCGATGAGTTGAGCGCCTCCATCAGCGCCATGTCGTCGATGCGGGGGTCATGGGTCAGGGTGACCACCGCGCTGTTGGCACCGTCCGCCCAGTGACGCACGGCATCGTCGGGCATGCCGCCGGCCAGCGTGATCGGCGGGCCGTTCCAGGCGGCCAGAAGTTCGGGACGCGGGTCGGTCAGGATCACCTCGAAATCGAGCGCCAGCGCCATCTCGGCCAGATAGCGGGCGATCTGGCCGGCGCCGACCAGCAGCAGGCGGTAACGCGGTCCGAACACCTGGGTCAGCCGCTGCTGCGCCAGACGGGTGGGGCTGTAGTGCTGCGGCTGGAACAGTTGCATCTGACCGCTGGAGAGGTCGAGCGTGCGGCCGATCAGGCGGCGCTGTTCGATCGCGGTAAAGATGGCGGCGAAATGGGACTGGGTCGCTGCGGTCGGTGACAGCGGCTCCACCACCAGCGACAGCCGGCCGCCGCAGGGCAGACCAAGACGTTCGGTCTCGGCCTTGCTGACGCCGTAGCTGAGCTCTTCGGGGCGCTCGCTGGCGATCTCGCCACTGCGCAGCGCAGCAATCAGATCATCCTCGACACAGCCACCCGACAGCGAACCGCGCACCTCGCCGGCATGGTTGCAGGCCAGAATGGAGCCAACCGGACGCGGCGAAGAACCGAAGGTGGCGGTGATGGTGCAGAGCCAGCCCGATTGACCGCTCTGCAGCCAGTGCGTGAGCTGGCCGATCACTTCGAGGTTGATGCTGTCCACGGGGTGGTTCCTGTCTGTGCGGTTGGTCGATCAAAAACATCGGGCGGCTGTTTTGCTGCGGTGTCCGGCAGCGGACCCGGGAGACGGCCGGATCGAATTCTATTCCAATCGGCACAGCGGCTATAATGCCAGCCTGCGCCATCGTGATCGCACTGCCGGCGATCACCGCTCGACACGTGGCCTTTGGTAGCGGTCACCACTGCAAGAGGATTCGAAATGCCCACCATCACTTTGCCCGATCACTCCCGCCGTCAGTTCGATCATCCGCTCACCGTGCAACAGGTGGCTGCGGCGATCGGCCCCGGGCTCGCCGGTGCCGCGCTGGCCGGCCAGGTGAATGGCCGACTGGTCGACACCTCCTTTGTCATCGATCAGGATGCCGAGCTGGCCATCATCACCGCGCGCGATGAAGCGGGAGTGGAGGTGCTGCGCCACTCCTGTGCCCACCTGCTGGCGATGGCGGTCAAAGGACTCTTTCCCACGGCCCAGGTCACCATCGGTCCGGTGATCGAGGAGGGCTTCTACTATGACTTCGCCTATGAGCGGCCCTTTACCCCGGAAGATCTCGAAAAGATCGAAGCACGCATGGTCGAGCTGGCCGAGCGCGACATCCCGGTAGTGCGACAGCTCATGAGCCGTGATCAGGCGATCGCGCTGTTCGAGTCGATGGGCGAACAGTACAAGGTCGAGATCATTCGGGAGATTCCGGCCAGCGAGGCGCTCTCCTGCTATCGGCAGGGCGACTTCATCGACCTCTGCCGCGGGCCCCATGTGCCCAGCACCGGCAAGCTCAAGGCGTTCAAGCTCACCAAGGTGGCGGGTGCCTACTGGCGAGGCGACTCCCGCAACGCGATGTTGCAGCGCATCTATGGCACCGCCTGGCCCGATACCAAGGCGCTCAAGCAGTACCTGCATCGTATCGAAGAGGCGAGCAAGCGTGACCACCGCCGCATCGGCAAGCAGCTCGATCTGTTTCATGCGCAGGAAGAGGCGCCCGGCATGGTGTTCTGGCATCCCAAGGGCTGGACACTCTATCAGGTGATCGAGCAGTACATGCGCAGGGTGCAGCAGGCGCATGGCTACCAGGAGATCAAGACCCCGCAACTGGTCGACTACTCGCTCTGGCACCGCTCCGGCCATGCCGACAAGTTCGGCAAGGAGATGTTCAGCACCGAGTCCGAGAGCCGCAACTACGCAGTCAAGCCGATGAACTGCCCCTGCCATGTGCAGGTCTTCAACCAGGGGTTGCGCAGCTACCGCGACCTGCCGCTGCGGCTGGCCGAGTTTGGCTCCTGTCACCGCAATGAGCCTTCGGGAACGCTGCATGGGTTGATGCGGGTGCGCGCCTTCACCCAGGACGATGCCCACATCTTCTGCAGCGAGGCGTCGATTCAGCAGGAGGTGGCCGACTTCATCGACCTGCTGTTCAAGGTCTACCGCGATTTTGGCTTTGACGAGGTACAGTTGAAGCTCTCCACCCGCCCGGCCAATCGGGTCGGCTCCGACGAGGTGTGGGACAAAGCCGAAGCGGCCTTGGCCGAGGCGCTCGATCAGAAGGGGCTCAACTGGGATCTGCTGCCTGGCGAGGGAGCCTTCTATGGTCCGAAGATCGAATTCTCGCTGAAGGATTGCCTGGGACGCATCTGGCAGTGCGGTACGATCCAGGTCGACTTCTCGATGCCAGGCCGGCTCGATGCGCAGTATGTGGGTGAGGATGGGCAGCGGCATGTGCCGGTCATGCTGCACCGCGCCATCCTCGGCTCCTTCGAGCGCTTCATCGGCATCCTGATCGAGCACCATGCCGGTGCCTTCCCGGTCTGGCTGGCGCCGGTGCAGCTGGTGGTCAACAGCATCACCGATGCACAGGCGAATTATTGCCGCGAAGTGACAGAACAGTTGGTCGCTGCCGGTTTTAGAGCCGTTCCAGACTTGAGAAACGAGAAGATCGGCTTTAAAATCCGCGAGCATACCTTGCAAAAGGTGCCCTATCTGCTGGTCATCGGCGATAGGGAGGTCGAATCCAATCAAGTGGCTGTACGTGCGCGCGATGGCAAGGATCTGGGTCAGATGAGTCTGGCACAGCTCGTTGCCCTTTTGAATGTTCAAATGGCGCAGCTCGGCCGCGTTTCCGTGGAGAATTGACAATCAAGCGCGAGTCAGGAAGAGGATCCGAAAAAAACCGGATCAATGGAGCGATTACCGCTCCCCAGGTTCGAGTGGTGGATGCCGAGGGTCAGCAGGTGGGAGTCATCCCGCTGAGTGAGGCACTGCGGCTGGCCGAAGAGGCCAAGCTCGATCTGGTCGAGATCGCCGCATCGGCCGATCCTCCGGTCTGCAAGATCATGGACTACGGCAAGTATGTTTTTGAGGCCAAAAAACAGAAAGCCGCTGCCAAGAAAAAGCAGAAACAGATTCAGATCAAAGAGGTCAAGTTCAGGCCAGGGACGGACGAGGGGGATTATCAGGTCAAACTACGCAACCTGATACGTTTCCTTGAAGAGGGTGACAAGGCCAAGGTCACGCTCAGATTTCGGGGTCGGGAGATGGCCCATCAGCGCCTTGGCGTCGAACTGCTCAAGCGTATTGAGCAGGATCTCGAACCGCATGGCGTGGTGGAGCAGATGCCGGCAATGGAAGGACGCCAGATGACCATGGTGATCTCCCCGAAAAAGAAAAAGTAGCTCCGATGTCGCGGTTTTCCGCAACCTTGGGGTCATCATCCAACGAATGCGCAGTGGTGAAAAAATGCCGAAGATCAAAACCAACCGTGGGGCGGCCAAGCGATTTCGCAAGACCGCGACCGGTTTCAAGCACAAGCAATCCTTCAAGAATCACATTCTGACCAAGAAGAGCACCAAGCGTAAGCGTCAGCTGCGCCCGATGCATGCCGTCGACCATGCCGATCAGTCGGCGGTGGCGCGTATGCTGCCCTATCTGTGAGTGTCGGTCAGACCACGTTGATTTGCAGAGGATTCATCAATGGCTCGTGTTAAACGCGGTGTGCAGGCACATCGCCGTCACAAGAAGATTCTCGACCAGGCCAAGGGCTACTATGGCGCCCGCAGCCGGGTCTATCGTGTCGCCAAACAGGCGGTCATCAAGGCTGGACAGTATGCCTACCGTGACCGTCGGCAGCGCAAGCGCGCCTTCCGCGCGCTGTGGATCACCCGCATCAATGCGGCCGCACGCCTGCATGGGCTGAACTACAGCCGGATGATCGATGGGCTCAACAAGAGCTCGATTCAGATCGATCGCAAGATTCTGGCGGAGCTGGCCATGCATGACCAGGATGCCTTTGCCGCTCTGGCAAGCCGGGCCAAGGCCGCGCTGGGAGGCTGAAGAGCACGCTCTTCAAGGGTTTGACGTTAAGGGGAAGCGCTGGTCTTCCCCTTTTTTTATCCTGAAGGAAGCATGATGGAAAGTCTTGAGAAGCTGTTGCACGATGCCGAGGCGGCGATTGCCGACTCGGCCGATCTGATGGCTCTGGATCAGGTTCGGGTGTTCTATCTGGGCAAAAAAGGCGTCATCACCCAGCAGCTCAAGGAGTTGGGAGCACTGCCGGCCGAAGAGCGCAGAGCAGCGGGAGCGCTCGTCAACCGGGTCAAGGAGCAGTTGCAGGTGTTGCTGGCGCAGCGCAAGCAGACACTGGATGCGCAGGCGCTCGATCAGCAACTGGCGCAAGGCTGGGTCGATGTGACGCTGCCCGGGCGCGGACAGTCGAGTGGTGCACTGCATCCGATCACCAAGGTGCTGGAGCGGATGGAAGACATTTTCACTTCGATCGGCTACGAAGTGGCCGAAGGGCCGGAGGTGGAGGATGACTACCACAACTTCGAGGCACTCAACATTCCGGCCCACCATCCGGCGCGGGCCATGCACGACACCTTCTACATCGACGCCCATCGGTTGCTGAGAACCCACACCTCACCGGTGCAGATTCGGCAGATGAAGCAGGGCCAGCCACCATTTCGCCTGATCTGTCCGGGGCGCGTCTACCGTTGTGACTCTGACGTGACTCATACGCCGATGTTCCACCAGGTCGAGGGGCTGGTGGTCGACCGCGACATCTCCTTCGCTGATCTGAAAGGAACCGTCAGCGGTTTTCTGCGCAGTTTTTTCGAGCGCGATCTGCAAGTGCGATTCAGACCCTCCTATTTCCCCTTCACGGAGCCCTCGGCCGAGGTCGATATTTCGTGTGTGATCTGTTCGGGAAGTGGCTGCCGGGTCTGCAAATCGAGCGGCTGGCTCGAGGTGATGGGGTGTGGCATGGTCCATCCGCAGGTGTTTCGGCACTGCGGCATCGACAGCGAGCTGTGGAGCGGCTTTGCCTTCGGCATGGGCGTGGAGCGGTTGGCGATGCTCCGTTATGGTGTCGATGATCTGCGACTCTTCTTTGAAAACGATCTGCGGCTGCTGGAACAGTTCCATTGAGCCGAATCTTGCCATGTCTGCGCCTGATCAAACCGAATCTGGACGACCTGCATGAAGTTTAGTGAAGCCTGGTTGCGTGAATGGATCGATCCGCCTTTTGCCACGGCGGAGCTGTCGGCCCGCCTGACGATGGCTGGCCTCGAAGTGGATGGCCAGAGTGCGGCAGCGCCCGCACTCAGTGGTGTGGTGGTGGCCGAGATCATCGCGGTGCAGCCGCACCCCAATGCCGATCGGCTCAGACTCTGCCGCGTCAACGCGGGTGAGCGGGGGGAGTTGGAAGTTGTCTGTGGCGCCCCCAATGTGCGAGTCGGCCTGCGCGTGCCCCTGGTGCTGGCTGGCGCTCGCCTGCCGGATGGCAGCGAAATCGTCGCCACCACTGTGCGTGGAGTCCATTCGGCGGGCATGCTGGCCGCAGCCAGTGAGCTGGGCCTCGATCTGGCAGGCGAGGGTTTGCTGGAACTGGATGCGCAGGCACCGCTTGGTGCCGCGCTGAGTGATGTGCTGCAACTGGATGATCAGATCATCGAGATCGGTCTGACGCCGAACCGCGGTGACTGTCTCGGCATTGCCGGATTGGCCAGGGAGGTGGGGGTGCTGGCGCGTCAGGCGGTTTGTGCTCCGGCCGAGCGCACCGTACCCGCGTTGAGCGAGCGGGTCATTCCCGTGCGGGTCGAAGCACCCGAGGCCTGTCCGCGTTATCTCGGCCGCGTGATCGAAAACATCCAGCCGGACTGCAAAACACCGCTGTGGCTGCGTGAACGGCTGCGACGCAGTGGCGTCCGCTCGATCAGTCCAGTGGTGGATGTGACCAACTACGTGATGCTGGAGTTGGGGCAACCGCTGCATGCCTTTGATCTGGAGAAAATTCAGGGCGGCATCCAGGTGCGCATGGCGCGCGCGGGCGAATCGATCACCCTGCTCGATGGTCAGCAGTTGCAGTTGGATCAGGAGGTTCTGCTGATCGCCGATGCGGTCAAGCCGTTGGCGATGGCCGGCATCATGGGGGGCGCGGACTCTGGCGTCACCGCGACGACACGCCACCTGTTCATCGAAAGCGCCTTCTTCGCCCCATTGGCGATTGCCGGCCGAGCCCGGCGTCATGGGCTGCACACCGATGCCTCTCATCGCTATGAACGCGGTGTCGATTTTGAACTGCCGCGCCGTGCGCTGGAGCGGGCCACCGCATTGCTGACCGGGATCGTGGGCGGGGTGCCCGGTCCGATCATCGAGCAGGTGCAGCCCGAACTGCTGCCAAAGCCCGCAGTCATCGCGTTGCGGGCATCGAGGATCAGCCGGCTGCTGGGCATGGAGATGGCGCCGACGGAGGTGGAAGATCTGCTCGGCCGCCTGGGTTGCCGGATCGAGTCCGAGGCTGCCGGGCAGTGGTGCGTGACAGTGCCCAGTTTTCGTTTCGATCTGAACATCGAGGTCGATCTGATCGAAGAGCTGGCACGGTTGCATGGCTATGACCGGCTGCCCACCCGTGTTCCACTCATGCCGCTCCAGCCTGGTGCCGGCTCCGAACGGACCCTGTCGCTGCGGGAGTTTCGCCGGCGCCTGACCGCTCGGGGTTATCAAGAGGCCATCACCTACAGCTTTGTCGATCCGGAGCTGAACCGCCTGATCGATCCGGCCCACGAAGCCTTGCCGCTGGCCAATCCCATGTCCAAAGAGATGGCGGTCATGCGCGGCAGTCTCTGGCCCGGTCTGCTATTGGCGCTGCGGGGCAACCTCAATCGGCAGCAGTCCCGCGTCCGCCTGTTTGAAAGTGGGCTACGCTTTGTACAGCAAGGTGATCAACTGCTGCAGGAGCCGATGCTGGCTGGAGTGATTGCGGGATCGCGCCATCCGGAGTCCTGGGGCATCACCAACAGTGAAATGGTCGATTTCTTTGATCTCAAGGGTGACATCGAGACTCTTTTTGCACTGACTGGCGCACGGCATCAGCTCGAACTGCAGCCAGCACACCATCCGGCACTGCATCCCGGACAATCGGCACAGCTTGTCCGGGATGGCAAGGTACTGGGTCAGATGGGGCAGCTCCATCCCACCCTTGTAGATAGCTTTGACTTGAAGTCAGTTCCATATCTTTTTGAATTAAATTTGAATTTAGCGCTTGAGAATCATCTCGAAGCCTACAGGAGCTGGTCTCATTACCCAAGCGTGAGGCGGGATCTGGCGTTTCTGGTCGACCGGGAGTTGCCGTTCAGGATGCTCGAGCAGGCGATCAAGGCCGCTGCCGGGCCTGATCTGTCGCAGCTGATCCTGTTTGATCTGTATCAAGGAAAAGGCATTGATCCTAAAAGAAAAAGTATGGCATTGGGGTTGATATTTCAATCACAATCGCACACTCTTGGCGAAGCGGAAATCCAGAGCAGTCTGGATGCGGTGATCCGTGCATTGGAGCAGCGGTTTCAGGCGGAGATGAGGAGATAACAACAGATGGAGTCGCGTGTGCTCACCAAGGCGGAGATGGCTGAACGCCTGTTTGAAGAGGTGGGGCTCAACAAACGTGAAGCGAAGGAGATCGTTGAACTCTTCTTCGAAGAGATCAAACTCTGTCTTGAGTCAAACGAGCACGTCAAGTTGTCTGGATTTGGCAACTTCGAGTTGCGAGACAAGAATCGGCGACCTGGACGAAATCCGAAGACCGGTGAAGAGATTCCGATCACTGCACGCCGGGTGGTCACCTTTCGTCCGGGGCAAAAACTGAAGGCGCGTGTCGAAAACTATGTTGGAACCAAGCCAAAACAATGAGTTGCCGGTCATTCCCGGAAAAAAGTACTTCACCATCGGTGAAGTGAGTGAACTGTGTGACGTCAAACCCCATGTGCTGCGTTACTGGGAGCAGGAATTCCCGCAGCTCAATCCAGTCAAGCGGCGCGGCAACCGCCGTTACTACCAGCGGCAGGAGGTGCTGCTGATCAGGCAGATTCGCAGCCTGCTCTACGATCAGGGCTATACCATCGGCGGCGCACGTCAGCGGCTGTCAGGTGATGAAGCCAAGCATGAAGAGACACAATACCGGCAGTTGGTGCGTCAGATGATCGCGGAACTGGAACAGCTTCTGCTCCAGTTGAAAGAGTGATTGGCCGCCGGTCGCGCTTTTGCCGAATGTTGTTTCATCGCACCAGCCATGCCGGCTGCACCCAGTTTCGCATCCATGAAAAACGAGCATTGAATCGGGTGTGCGCACCGTGCGGGGCAATCGAAGCTGAGGTCCATGCATGAACGATGCGTTGCCTAGGCGGGTTGGCCAGAAGCTCCATTTTGCACGCATCCATCTGCGTGAACTCGAAAAGATGGCGGGACTCTCCGCCACCGACCTGCTGTCGCGGCGGGTTGCCTACAGCGAATCCTTTGCTTTTCATCTGACTGGTGCAGTGCGCTGCCATCTGATTGAAGTGGCGGGTTTTTACAAGATTGATCCGCTGCCTGCGCCGGATCTTGAATCGATGCTGTCACTGCTGGCCGAGCGGTGTGGAGCCTCACCGGAAATCAGTGAGCTGCGAATTCTTGCATCGCGTGGCGACTCCTGGCTGAAGCGCCTCGCTGTTTTTTACCATGCGTGCAGCGAGGGGATTGGCGTCAACAGCGAGCCGGCACGGAATGGCTTGGAATCGCACATGACCTTGCTTGATCTGCAAGAGCTTGCTGAACAGCGGGCCGTTCTGCCCACTGTCGCTGAATGCGCGAGCTGGTTGAGTGCGGCCATGGAGTTGATAGAGCGGCAGCGGCAAGGCATGGCGCAGTGGTAACAAGGCGGTTGCGTTGACAGCGGTGCGCTTCGGGGGGTATTTTCAAGGCTCCCTGAAGCAGGAGTGATAGATGGCCGCAACCTTTCTGGAAATTGTCGAGCTCGCCGATGGTGAAGTGGTGCTGCAGCGCAGTGATGGCGCAGGTGATCCGCTGATCCAGCTGCGCTTCTCCGATGAGGCCATCTCCTATCTGAATTCCTCCCATGTCGAAATCGCCAAGGCGATGATCCAGGCTGGAATCCAGCTCATCGGCAGAGCCCATTCGTTCTCTGCTCATCTTGATCAGGGTGCCGATGACGATCTGGAACCTCGCACTCTGCATTGATTCGATTGCCCTCTGCCGAGAGTCGCTTGACTGCGGCAGATGCCCGCTTGTCTGAGAGGGTACGGACGATCGCAATCGCCATCGGGGTGTCGCTGTTGCTTGATGCAGGTCATGGTGCCGCCTCGAGGGTATGAGAAGATGAGCCGACGCAGCAGAAGGGGTGAAGATGGACAAGCATGATTTGATTCACGAATTGCCTGAATACCGCGAAGCGATCCATCGTCTGAAAATGAATGATGCGCACTTCGCCAGGCTGTTCGAACGCTACCACGATGTTGACCGGGAGGTGCGACGCATCGAGACCGGCATCGAAGTCAGCTCGGATGGCTACATCGAAGGCCTCAAGCGTGAACGCCTGTGGCTGAAGGATCAGCTTTACGGTCTGCTGCAGGCACAGGCCAAAACGGCAGAGTGAGCGGCTGATTGTTGTCAGCGCCGCCCCTGCAATGGCTTGTGCTTCATTGCTGCAGTTCGGCCTCGGTGAACAGCCCTTCGAAGAGTGCGCTCGACAGATAGCGCTCCGCCGAGTCGGGCAGGATCACCACGATACATTTGCCCTGATGCTGGGGCTGTGCGGCGACGCGGGCTGCTGCGGCGGCAGCGGCGCCACAGGAGATGCCTGCCAGAATGCCTTCTTCGCGCATCAGGCGGTGGGCGAAGGCGATCGCCTCGTCATTGCTGACCTGTTCGACCTGATCGACCAGACCGAGATCGAGATTTTTCGGCACGAAACCTGCCCCGATGCCCTGAATTTTGTGAGGCTTGTGGGCGGGTGCCTTGCCTTCGAGGGTGTTTTTGATCACGGAGGAGTCAAGGGGCTCCACGGCCACGGTGGTGATCGGTTTGCCCTGGGTCTGCTTGATGTAGCGTGAAACGCCGGTCAAGGTCCCGCCGGTGCCAACGCCTGCGACCAGGATGTCGATTTTGCCATCGGTGTCGCGCCAGATTTCTGGACCTGTGGTCTGTTCATGGATGGCAGGGTTGGCCGGATTCTCGAACTGCTGCAACAGCAAGTAGCGGTCGGGGTTGCTCTGGGCGATCTCCTGCGCCTTGACGATGGCACCGTTCATCCCCTTGGATGGGTCGGTCAATATCAGCTTGGCGCCAAGCGCACGCATGATCTTGCGACGCTCCAGAGAGAAGCTTGAGGGCATCGTCAGGGTCAGTCCATAGCCTCTGGCCGCAGCGACATAGGCGAGTGCGATGCCGGTGTTGCCGCTGGTGGGTTCGACCAGTTCCATGCCCGGCTTCAGTCGGCCTGATTTTTCCGCATCCCACACCATCGACGCGCCGATCCGGCACTTGACCGAGTAGGCGGGATTCCGCCCTTCGATCTTGGCGTACACGCTGCCTTGGGTCACGCGATTCAACTTGACCATCGGGGTATTGCCGATCGACAGGCTGTTGTCCGCAAAGAGATTGGCCATGAGGACTCCTTGAAAAGCTTGATGATGGGTGTGGTCCGTTTCAATCCGGCCCTCGCAGTGTGCCCGATGGTCGGTGAGGAGGCAATCTGCCACCGTGAAGTGGGAGCACGGCCTGCGATATCGGCATCTTTTTTCTAAGAGATGTCTCAAATCGTCGGCGGTCTCTTCTTAAAAATTTGCTGACCAATGCGTCAAATTATTCTTAATAGATTGATAACAATATTTATTTTATATTCTTCAGCGCTGTCGTCTGCGCTTTTTGCTTGAGCGGGGTGATTCAAAGCCACAGGGTTTTGCTAGATTTGCTCCCGCATGGAAGCAATGCAGGAGGCGCAATGCAGGATGCACAAATAGGGAGGTTGCAACGGAACTGAGCCGACAGGGTTGTTAGGCTGGATAAAAGGGGCGTACTGGATGGGCGCCCCTTTTATTTTTCCCCCATCTTCGTTCTCGTCACCTCTAGTTCAGATCGGCCAGCGGATGTCCGCCATCCGGCCACGGCGCTTCAGTAAAACTTTCGAGCAGTCGGTCAGGCAGCGCGCGAATAGAAGGATAGCGCCACTTTGGCCGTTGATCACGTTCGACCAGCCGGGCGCGCACTCCTTCGGTGAATTCGTGCTGACAGGCGCACTGTAGTGACAGCACCAACTCCTGTCGGAACGCCCCAGCCAGTGAAGCAGGCGGCTGTTCGCGCAACTGGTGCCAAGTGAGCAGCGCCGAAATCATCGACCCTTCTCGCAGATTTTTCACCGCGCCGGCAAGCCATGGATCATGCTGTGGCAGTTCCAGGATGGCCTCCACGACAGCGGCCAACTCAGTGGCCGCGCAGGTTTCATGAATGAGGCTCTGGTGTTTTTCGGTTGCTGATTCAGGTGGCTGGGCAGATTGCTTTCCAGCGATCTCTGCGAGCAGCGCACTCAAGTGCTGGTGGTTGCTGGTGCTCTCCTGGCTCCACTGCGTCTGTTGCAGGCGCTGTTCGACCTCGACCTGGTTTTCACGGCTGAGCAGGTGATCGGCCACACCAAGCAGCCGCGCATCGCTGGCATTGAGCGGGGCGCCGGTCAAACCGAGAAACAGGCTGATCTGCCTGGGCAGTTGCCCGAGAAACCAACTGGCGCCGGCGTCGGGATAGAGGCCGATGCGGATTTCCGGCATGGCCAGGCGTGAGTCGGGCGTGACCACCCGGTGGCTGCAACCGGCCATCAATCCCCATCCACCCCCCATGACGATGCCGGATCCCCAGCACAGCAGCGGTTTTGGATAGCGGTGCAGCAGGTGATCGAGCCGGTATTCGCGGCTGAAGAACGCTTCGGCGTAGGGATTGGGTCCGTCGGGGTGGGCGATCATGCTGCGATGGAGTTCGACCACATCGCCGCCGGCACAGAAAGCGCGCTGGCCGGCACCCTTCAGCACCACCAGAATCAGTTCAGGATCCTCGGCCCATCGCCGCAGCTGCTGGTCGAGCAGTTCGATCATCGGCAGCGACAGCGCATTGAGGGTGCGCTCGGCATTCAGGATCGCATGGCCGATCTTGCCGCCGTGGCGGTTGGGTTGCTCGATGAACAGAACCGGTGGATCGAGTTGGTGGTCGGGGCGGTTGTTCAAGTGACATCCTGGGTGGGTGAGTCCATGGGTTCAGAAGTGCCGCAAACCTTTCGTCAACCGCCGCTTTCGGCTATAGTTCGCGCCTTTGCAGGCCCTTGGGCCCGTGATGCCGAGTATCGGGGCGTAGCGCAGCTTGGTAGCGCACCACACTGGGGGTGTGGTGGTCGCAGGTTCAAATCCTGTCGTCCCGACCAATTCCGATCTCTTCTTCGTTTCACGTCTGCCGGACGTGGCCTGCGCCAAGGGTTATCTTTCGAAACGGGCTGGCCACGGCGAATCCAGCGCTTTCAAACAGTGGTTCGTCACCGGGCAGATGGTGATAAATCACCATGCGGCCACGCTGTGCGGCATCGTATTCGCGCAGCAGGTCATCGAGACCGCTGTGAGATGGATTGCCGGTGACACGGGCATCATGCAGGATCACTTCTCCCTGACTGGCATGTAGCAGCAGTTGCTCCGGAATCGGCCGGGTGTCGCCACTGTAGAAGAACTGACCCGGCAGAGCCAGGCCAAAGGCGCTGTCGGGCAGATGGTGGCGGGCAGGAAAGACCCGATAGTGGTTGTGCTTCAACCAGAAGCCGGTATCGACCGGAATCAGCCTGAATGAATCCCAGAAGTTGACGCCCCCTTCGGCCAGGCAACTGACGCCGGCTGCCAGCCGATGGTGCAGGGTGGTCAGCAGGGTCACCGGAACGAACAGCCGGATCTCCCGTGGTTCAGGTGCGAAGGTGGCGCGGTAGAAGAGCGTCTCCAGGCCGCCGATGTGGTCGAAGTGGCAGTGGGTGATGAAGAGTGCTTCGGGCAGCCGCTGATAGCAGGCTTCATAGCGCAGCAGGGTGTCAGGGCCGCAGTCGATCAGCAGCTGGGGTTGGCCAGACTCTTCGATGACGCAGGCCGAACTGCCGAGTTCGCTGCCGCCAGCCGGACCGGTGCCCATGAAGCAGGCGGAAAAACGTGGCTGATCGATGCTCATCGGTGGCAGTTCAGCATGAAGTGCGGTGACGTGCCGGACGGGTCAGCCGCCGCCCACCGGCGAGCCGGTCGGGCGGTAACCGGATCGTGGCTTCAACTGAAGACCGCTTCGCTGCTGAGGCCATTTTCTTCCATGATTTCACGCAGTCGCCGCAGGGCTTCGACCTGGATCTGCCGGACCCGTTCGCGGGTGAGGCCGATCTCCTTGCCGACATCCTCGAGCGTGGTCATTTCATAACCGCGCAGACCAAAGCGGCGTGACAGCACTTCGGCCTGTTTGTCCGACAGTTGGTCGAGCCATTTGCCGAGGTTGGCGTGCAGGTCGTTCTGTTGCAGGGTTTCGACCGGATCCGGCAGGTGCAGATCGGGGAGGGTATCGAGCACCGAGCGGTCGGAATCGGCGGCAACCGGCACATCGATCGAGGTGATGCGCTCGTTCAGCTTGAACATGCGTGTCACGTCGTCGACCGGCTTGTCGAGCAGCTTGGCGACATCGTCGGCGGTGGGATCATGGTCGAGGTGCTTGGTCAGCTCGCGGGCCGCCCGCAGGTAGACGTTGAGCTCCTTGACGATGTGGATCGGCAGCCGGATGGTGCGGGTCTGGCTCATGATGGCCCGCTCGATGGTCTGACGAATCCACCAGGTGGCATAGGTCGAGAAGCGAAAGCCGCGCTCGGGGTCGAATTTTTCGACGGCCCGGATCAGCCCGAGGTTGCCCTCTTCGATCACGTCGAGCAGAGAGAGGCCACGGTTGAGGTAGCGGCGGGAGATCTTCACCACCAGGCGCAGGTTGCTCTCGATCATGCGGTTGCGGGCTTTCAGTTCACCGCGCAGTGCGCGGCGGGCGAAGAAGACCTCCTCGCGGGCCGACAGCAGTGGCGTGAAGCCGATTTCGCTGAGGTAGATCTGGGTGGCGTCGAGATTCTTCTGCAGCGTGACATTGATCGAGGCGTTGCTGCCTTCGACGGTGGTCACTCCATGGGTCACACGCCGGCTCGCTCTGCCCAGTACGGCGGACAACCCCTCATCCAGCGCCGAGGTGTCATCAAGGGTTTCGAACTCCTCGTCCACCTCATCGAAGGTGAGAATGTCATCGTACATGTCGAAGTTGCCCACATCTGCTGACGCATAGAACCCGCTCATTGTTCTGCTCCCAAACATCACTGTCAATCGAGGTCATTGGGACTGGAATCCGCTAGGGCTGCCGAGGCAGGTAGAGCAGCGGATCGATGGGTTTGCCTTGACGACGAATCTCGAAGTGCAGCAATCCAGTTGTTTGCCCATCACTTCCTGTTTCGGCAATGGGCTGCCCAACTTTAACCTCTTCTGCTTCGGCGACCAGCAATCGACGGTTGTAGCCGTAGGCGCTCAGGAACTCGTCGTTGTGTTTGATGATCAGCAGGTTGCCGTAGGCACGCAGTCCATTGCCGGCGTAGACCACGGTTCCGCCGGCAGCCGCCAGTACCTGGGTGCCTTCGGGTGCGGCGATGTCGATGCCCTTGTTGGTGCCGCCGGCGCTGTCATAACCGCGCAGCACCTTGCCGGCCACCGGCCAGCGCCAGGGCAGCGTGCTGGTGACGGAGGAAGTTTCTGCCGGAGCTGGAGTTCTGACCGGTGAGCCTTTGGCATTGACGGGGGTTGAGCGACCGGCGCTGCTGGCGGAGGTGTCGCGGCTGAGCCGCAGGCGCTGACCGGGATAGATGGTGTAGGGCTCCTTGATGCCATTGAGGGCGGCCAGTTGACGGTAATCCATGCCATGACGAAAGGCGATGGCGACCAGTGTGTCGCCCTTGACTACGACATACTCTCGTGGTGGGGTTCGGCGAGGTTCGGTCTTGCTGCTCTTATTCTCTGCGGTGGCGTCGTCGTGGTCGGACAGCGGCAGCGGCGAGGCACAGGCGCAGAGCAACAGGGTGATACCCAGAAGGGCGAGCCAGCGGCTGTTCCGTGGGTCGAAGGGATGCTGCCGGGCCGCGATGTGCATGGAGGAGGCAGTCCGAGCGGGTGGTCCGGCCATGGCGGGCAGGGCTCAGCCGGAGAGGGCGCCAGGGATCAGCGGCACGAACAGCACCCGCTCCAGCGTCTCTTCGCGCAGCAGACCCTCACTGGAGCGGGTGATGCGTTTGAGCAATTGATTCTGCAGGCGACCGACCGGCGTCACCATGCAGCCGCCTGCTGCCAGTTGGGCCAGCAGTGCCTCCGGGAGCGTGGCGGGTGCCGCCGAGACGATGATGCCGCCAAATTCGCCGCCGCCGGGCCAGCCCTGATGGCCATCGACATGGTCGGAGAGGACATTCCGGTAACCCAGTTGACGCAGTCTCTGTCGTGCCCGCAGCAGCAGCGGGCGAATGCGTTCGATGGTGAAGACCTTGGGAACCAGTTCGGCAAGCAGCGCGGTCTGGTAACCGGAGCCGGTGCCGACCTCCAGCACCTGCTCGGGCGTGCCATGGGCCAGCAGGGCCTCGAGCATCCGCGCGACGGTGTAGGGCTGCGAGATGGTCTGGTTGAAGCCGATCGGCAATGCCTTGTCTTCATAGGCGTGGTGTGCCATCGCCTCGTCGATGAAGAGGTGGCGCGGCACTTCGCGCATTGCCTCCAGCACCTGTCTGTTGCTGATGCCCTGCTGGCGCAACCGGTCGATCAGCCGCTCACGGGTGCGGACCGAGGTCATGCCGATGCCGAGCGTGCCGGGGCGCATCAGCGCAGACTCTCCAGCCAGCGGGTCAGGGTGTCGAAGGCTTCATAGCGGGTCATGTCGATCTGCAGTGGCGTGACCGAGACATAGCCATGGCGCACCGCGTCGAAGTCGGTGCCGGGGCCGGCATCCTGTTCCAAGCCCATCTGTCCGATCCAGTAGCCCTGCCGACCGCGCGGATCCTGAAACGGGGTGGGGCCGGGCGAGACACCACGGTGGCCGAGCCGGGTCAGCTTGATCCCCTGCAACTGATCGAGCGGTAGATCGGGCACATTGACATTGAGGACGGTGCGGGGCTCCAGATGGAGCCGATCGGCCTGCTCGATCAGGCGTCGCACAATGATGGCGGCGGTCTGATAGTGGTGCAGTTCGTTTTCTCCCTGTCGAACCAGCGAAACGGCAATCGGCGTGGCATGCAGCGCGCGGCCTTCCATCGCGGCCGCCACTGTGCCGGAGTAGAGCACATCATCGCCGAGGTTGGCACCGGCATTGATGCCGGAGACGACGCGGTCGGGCGGTTGCGCACTGAGCGAATGGATGCCGAGGTGGACGCAGTCGGTCGGGGTGCCGGCAATGCTGATGAAGCCATTGTCGTGGGTGCGTGGATAGAGTGGACGGTCGAGGGTCAGAGAGTTGCTGGCACCGCTGCGGTCACGGTCGGGTGCCACCACTGTCAAGGGGCCGAGTCGGGCCAGCTCCCGGGTCAGGGCGGCGATGCCCGGGGCGAAAACGCCGTCGTCGTTGGAGATCAACAGATTCATGATGCAGTGATTCCTTGGCTGGGTGTCGCTTGATTGCCCGGGGTGGCACGCTGGAGCAGAGCCACCGCGTGGGCGGCGATGCCCTCGCCCCGACCGATGGCGCCGAGCCGTTCGGTGGTGGTGGCCTTGACGTTGATCTGGCACGTCTGGATGCCAAGCGATTCAGCGATGGTGGCCCGCATCTGTGGTACATGAACGGCGATGCGCGGCTGCTGGGCCACCAGCGTCAGATCGGCATTGGCCAGTTGCCAGCCCTGCTGGCTGATCTGCGCCAGACAGTGTTGCAGCAACTGACGACTGTCGACACCTGCGTAGGCCGGATCGCTGTCGGGGAACCAGTGGCCGATGTCGCCGAGGGCGGCCGCGCCCAACAGTGCATCCATCAATGCATGGAGCAGCACGTCGCCATCGGAGTGGGCGACGATGCGAAAGGCGCAGGGGATGGCCACGCCGCCCAGCACCAGCGGTCGGGTGCCGGCCGAGTGGTCGCTGCCATCGACCAGACGATGGACGTCAAAGCCGTGACCGATGCGCATCATGCGCTGGCTTCCCGAGCGAATTGCGCCACCTGGCGCTGCAGATGGAACTCGGCCAGCGGCAGATCCTCGCTGCGGGTCACCTTGATGTTGTCGTCACTGCCGGCCACCAGCAGCGGGCGATGGCCGATCAGTTCCATCGCCTCGGCCTCGTCGGTGACCAGTTGCTGACGGGTGGTGGCCTGTTCCAGCGCTGTGATCAGCGGCTCCAGCGTGAACAGTTGCGGGGTCTGGGCATGCCAGAGCCGGGTTCGCGAGACAGTCTGTTGAACCTGATGGGTCTCGTCCAGCCGCTTCATGGTGTCGCGCACCGCCACGCCGAGCAGCCCGCCGTCGGCATGGTGTGTGGTCTGTTCGATCAGTGTGCGGATGTCGGCCGGGCGCACACAGGGGCGGGCGGCATCGTGCACCAGCACCCGTTGATGGCCAGCCGCCTGTTCGCGCAGCCGGCGCAGGCCGGCCAGCACCGAGTGGCAGCGTTCGGCACCGCCCGTGACAGTGGTGATGCGTGGGTGGTCGTGCAGGCCAAGAGTGGGCCACCAGCGGTCGTGCGGATGCAGCACGACGACGATGGCTTGAATTTCAGTCAGTTGCAGCAGCCGTTCGAGCGTGTGTTCGAGCATCGCCCTGCCGAGCAGCGGCAGGTATTGCTTCGGCAGCTCGGCGCCCAGACGGCTGCCAAGACCCGCGGCGGGCACCACCGCCCACAGTGGGGTCGTTGATCTGGTCGGTGGCGAGGCACTCATCAGCGGGGCTGTGGCCCGGGCCTCTGACCAGCGTGGGTCTGTTCATTGACGAACAGGAACAGCGTCTCGTTCGGGCGAACCAGGCCCAGCTCTTCGCGGGCCTTCACCTCGATCTGCTCCAGCCCGCTCTTCAGCGAGGTGACTTCGAGTCCGATCTGCTCGTTGCGGGCCTGCAACAGGGCATTCTCCTGCTGCTGGCGCTCAATGCCCTGTTGCAGCCGCTGCAGTTCCAACCGGCTGCCAACCCCGCTCCACAGACTGAGCTGCAGGGCCGCCAGCAGAAACAGCAGCAGCAGAGCGAGCCAGAGACGATGCTCACGCCTGAGTCTGTTCACGCATCACGCTCGCCGCGGTCACCCGCGAAACTCAGCCCGACCCCGGTATGGCGCACGGCCCTGCAACTCCTCTTCGATTCTGAGCAGACGGTTGTATTTGGCAACCCGGTCCGAGCGGCAGAGCGACCCGGTCTTGATCTGTCCGGCAGCGGTGGCGACGGCCAGATCGGCGATGGTGGTGTCTTCGGTCTCGCCGGAGCGGTGGGAGATCACCGTGGTGTAACCCGCGGCCTTGGCCATGCGGATCGCGGCCAGGGTCTCGGTCAGACTGCCTATCTGATTGAACTTGATCAGGATTGAGTTTGCAATCCCCTGTTCGATGCCGCGTTGCAGAATCCGGGTGTTGGTGACGAACAGGTCATCGCCGACCAGCTGCACGCGCTCGCCGATCAGCTGGGTGAGCTGCTTCCAGCCACTCCAGTCGCTCTCGTGCATGCCATCCTCGATCGACAGGATCGGATACTTGCCGGCCAGTGTGGCCAGGTAGTCGGCAAAACCGCCGGCGTCATAGCTCTTGCCTTCGCCGGTGAGCCGATAGTGGCCATCGTGGTAGAACTCCGAGGCGGCGCAGTCGAGCGCCAGGGTCACCTCCTTGCCGAGTTGATAGCCGCTTTTCTGGATCGCTTCGAGAATCGCCTCGAGGGCGGCTTCGTTGCTCGGCAGGTTGGGGGCAAAGCCGCCCTCATCGCCGACCGAGGTGGCGAGTCCACGCCCATGCAGCACCTTCTTCAGGCTGTGAAAGATCTCGGCGCCGCAGCGCAGCGCCTCGGCAAAGCTGGGCGCGCCGACCGGCTGGATCATGAACTCCTGGATGTCGACGTTGTTGTCGGCATGTTCGCCGCCGTTGATGATGTTCATCATCGGCACCGGCAGCGTCAGTTGCGTGGTGCCGTTGAGTTCGGCGATGTGCTGGTAGAGCGGCTTGCCGAGTGACTGGGCGGCCGCCTTGGCGGCGGCCAGCGAGACGGCGAGGATGGCATTGGCGCCGAATTTCGACTTGTTTTCGGTGCCGTCGGCTTCGATCATCGCCTGGTCGAGTGCGGCCTGATCGGTGGCATCACGCCCCTTCAGCAGTGCCCCGATCGGGCCGTTGACATGGCCCACCGCCTGCAGAACGCCCTTGCCGCCGTAGCGGGCCGGGTCGCCATCGCGCAGTTCCAGTGCCTCCCGTGAGCCGGTCGAAGCGCCAGACGGGGCGCAGGCAGTGCCGACGACGCCGGAGTGCAGCAGCACGTCGGCCTCGATGGTCGGATTGCCGCGGGAGTCGAGTACCTCGCGGGCGCGGATCTGTCTGATGGTTGCCGTCATTGCCTCATTTCTCCATGTCAGCGCGGTGCTGCCGATCGGCAGCGTTGGGATTCACAGGGTGGTTTCGATCAGTCCCTGCTGTTTGACCAGGTGGTCGATGTCACGCAGGGTGTGCAGCAGCTCGCCCATCCGGGCCAGCGGCCAGGAGTTGGGGCCATCGCTCTTGGCGCGGTCGGGATCGGGGTGGGTCTCCATGAAGAGTCCGGCGACACCGGCGGCGACTGCGCCGCGGGCCAGCACCGGCACCATTTCGCGCTGCCCACCGGAGGCGCTGCCCTGGCCGCCGGGCAACTGCACCGAGTGGGTGGCATCGAACACCACCGGTGCGCCGGTCTCGCGCATCACCGCCAGCGATCGCAGGTCACAGACCAGGTTGTTGTAGCCGAAGCTGACGCCGCGCTCGCAGACCATGATCTGCGGGTTGCCGGTGGCGCGCGCCTTGGCGACGACATGGGCCATGTCCCATGGGGCGAGAAACTGCCCCTTCTTGATGTTGACCGGCAGGCCGGCGGCCGCCACCCGCTGGATGAAGTTGGTCTGGCGGCACAGAAAGGCGGGCGTCTGCAGCACCGAGACCACCGAGGCCACCTCGTCGATCGGCGTCTCTTCATGGACATCGGTCAGCACCGGTACGCCGATCTGCGCTTTGACCTGCTCGAGGATGCGCAGGCCGGCATCGATGCCCGGTCCGCGGTAGCTCTGATGCGACGAACGGTTGGCCTTGTCGAACGACGATTTGTAGATGAAAGGAATGTCGAGAGCGCGGCAGAGTTCGGCCAGCTCGCCGGCGGTGTCGAGCGCCAACTGCTCCGATTCGATGACACAGGGGCCGGCAATCAGAAAGAACGGCCGGTCGAGCCCCACTTCAAAGCCACAGAGTTGCATGGTCGCGCCTCATTCAGTCGGAGTGGATGGCAAGTGGTCGGCCACTGCGCTGGCGGTGGTCGAGCGCCGCACGCACGAAGCCGCTGAACAGCGGATGGCCGTCGAGCGGTGAGGAGGTGAACTCGGGGTGGAACTGGCAGGCGACGAACCAGGGGTGGTCCTCCAGTTCGATCGCTTCCACCAGTGCATCGTCCATCGACCAGCCGGAGATCTTCATGCCCTGCTGCTGCAACCGTTCGAGGTAGTTGTTGTTGACCTCGTAACGGTGGCGGTGGCGCTCGGTGATGATGTCGCGGCCGTAGAGTTCACGAATCCTGCTCTGCTTGACCAGTCGACACTCCTGGGCTCCCAGCCGCATGGTGCCGCCGAGATCCGTGCTCTCTTCGCGGGTCTCGATGCTGCCGCTGCGGTCGGCCCACTCGGTGATCAGCCCGATCACCGGGTCGGGAGTGATCGGATCGAACTCGGTGCTGTTGGCCTGCGGCAGCCCCAGCCGGTTGCGCGCCAGCTCGATGACCGCCAGTTGCATGCCGAGACAGATGCCCAGATAGGGGATGCCCTGTTCGCGGGCATGGCGCACCGCCTTCAGCTTGCCCTCGATGCCGCGCACACCGAAACCGCCGGGGACCAGAATCGCATCGACGCCGATCAGTTTGTCGATGTCGCTGCTCTCCAGCTCCTCGGAGTCGATGTAGCGGATCGTCACCCGGGTGCGGCTGTGGATGCCGGCATGGATCAGTGCTTCGTTGAGCGACTTGTAGGCATCGAGCAGATTGATGTACTTGCCGACCATCGCAATGGTGATCTGCTGCCGGGGGTTGAGCTGCGCCTCGACCACCTGCCGCCAGGGGGTCAGGTCGGCCTGCCGGCAGTCGATGCGCAGCATGTCGGTGACGATCTCATCGAGCCCGCTCTGCTGCAGCAGCAGCGGAATGCGGTAGATGGTGTCGGTGTCGAGCAGCGGGATCACCGCGCGCTGCTCGACATTGGTGAAGAGCGCGATCTTGCGCCGGGCATCCTCGGGAATTTCATGGTCGGAGCGGCAGATGAGGATGTCGGGCTGCAAGCCGATCGAGCGCATCTCCTTCACCGAGTGCTGGGTCGGTTTGGTCTTGGTCTCGCCGGCGCTGGCGATGTAGGGAATCAGCACCAGATGCATGAACAGGCAGTGCTGGGCACCCAGTTCCAGCTTGAGCTGACGAATCGCCTCCAGAAAGGGCTGTGACTCGATGTCGCCGACCGTGCCGCCCACTTCGACCAGCGCGACGTCGACATTGCCGACCCCCTCGATGATGCGACGCTTGATCTCGTCGGTGATGTGCGGAATCACCTGCACCGTGCCGCCCAGGTAGTCGCCGCGGCGCTCCTTGCGCAGCACGGTCTCGTAGACCCGACCGGTGGTGAAGTTGTTCAGCCGGCTCATGCGCGCATGCAGAAAACGCTCATAGTGGCCGAGGTCGAGGTCGGTCTCCGCACCATCCTCGGTGACGAAGACCTCGCCGTGCTGGAACGGGCTCATGGTGCCCGGATCGACGTTGATGTAGGGATCGAGCTTGATCATGGTGACCTTCAGGCCACGCGCTTCGAGAATCGCGCCGAGCGAGGCCGAGGTGATGCCTTTGCCAAGGGAGGAGACCACGCCTCCGGTGACGAAAATGTACTTGGTCATGCAGGATCCTGTTGGAAACCGAAGGGCGTTGCGCGATCCGTCATGGATCGGCCGGGAGCGGGGCGCGAGTATATCAAATCGGCGGCAGCGGTTCAGGGGTGGCGTCGGCGACTCAATCACTCTCCAGCGTGGCGATTGCTCGGCTCGCGATCAGCAGCCGCAGCGTCTCGGTCAGATCGAAACCGGCAGTGGTGGCCAGATGGGCTTCGAGTGCGCTGCCAAGGGGCTCTCCTTTCAGCAGGCGCCCGATGAAGTCGCCGGCAGCCAGCGGCAGCGGAATCAGCTCGACATCGAGCTGAGGACGGAGGATCAGCGCGCTCTCGGGCAGAACCGGATCGACGGCGCGCAGATCGCCGCGGCCCTGATGCGCGGCCCAGATCGACACCACGGCATGGCGGGAGGTCAACAGCCTGACCGACGGCTGAAAGGTGATCTTCAGCCGTGCCAGCGTTGCCGGCTGCTGCAGCTGCCGGGTCAGGCTGGCGGTCGGCAGCTCGACGGCATCGGCCGCGTGACAGGCTTCGATGCGCAGCCACTCCAGTCGGGCGACATCGGCGAGGTAGGGCAGGGTCGCGGCGGGCGCGAAACTGTCGATGAAGTTGGGCAGCGCAGCGCCATGGCAGGCCAGCATCGGCAGGCGCGGTGGTGCTTGCCGGATGAACTGCCAGACCATGGCGTTAAAGAATGGCTCGCCGACCAGCGTCCGGGTGACCGGATAGCTCTGCGCCAGGGCGCTGGTCAGCGAGACCCGCAGGTGGTTACGATGGATGGCGAAACGGGCGGCGGGGTCGGAACCGTTCCAGACCCGCAGCCCGGCTGGAGTGGGCAGCGTGGGGTCGAGCAGCGCCTCCAGCAGTGACCGGTTCATCGCCCGCTCCCGGAGCGGGCGAGCTCGGTCCGATCGAGGTCGCGCAGCAGCCGTTCGGCCTGCTGGCTCTCTTCGAACAGCAGATCGAAGGGCGGCAGCTCATGGTCACGCTCCAGCAGCGTCGCCACCGGACCGAGCAGTGCCAGCGCCTGCCGATAGAGCTGCCAGACTTCAGCCGCCACGGGCCGATCGTGGCTGTCGAGCAGCAGCGGGGCGCCGGCGTCATCCTGCGTTTCGCTGAAGCCGGCCAGATGGATCTCGCCGACCGGGCAGCTCGCCAGGGCGCGCAGAGTGGCAGCGGTGTCACGCTGGTGGTTGATGCAGGAGAGATGCAGGTTGCTCAGATCGAGCAGCAGAGCGCAACCACTGCGGCGCAGCAACTCCTGAATGAAATCGGTTTCGGCCATCGTCGAGGCGGCGAATTCGACATAGGTGGCCGGATTTTCCAGCAGGATTTGCCGTTGCAGATGGGTCTGGGTCTGTTCGATGTGGTCGCAGAGCCGTTGCAGCGTCACTGGGGTGTAGGGCAGCGGCAGCAGGTCGTTGAAAAAAAAGCCGCCATGGCTCGACCAGGCCAGATGTTCGGAGAAGCTCTCGGGCTGGTAGCGGTCGAGCAGCGCCTTGAGCCGGTCGAGGTGGTCGACATCGAGTGGCGCCTCGCCGCCCAGCGACAGCCCGACGCCATGGATCGACAGCGGGTAGCGCTCACGGATGCGGGTCAGATAGTGGTGGTGCGGGCCGCCGGCCATCAGGTAGTTTTCGGCATGGACCTCAAAAAAGCCGATGTCGGGCCAGTCGCTGACGATCCGTTGAAAATGGTCGGCCTTCAGGCCCACGCCCGCGCGTGCCGGCAGGCTGTTCATGGGCTTTTCAGCAAAGGGGAGGCCGTGCGGCAATGGTGGTTGTGACGACATCCGCTGTGATGCGTTGATCTGGTTTGAATGCGCTGCGTGGGGCGCCACATTGGACCCCCGGTCCGGAGTGGTCAAGAGTGAGCGTGGTCGAATCTCTTTGTGCTGTTGTAATGGCGCGCCGAATGCTCTGCAATGCGCTCTTGTCACACCAACCGAATGTACCGGGGCCGCCATGCATGCCACCCTGCCACTGTTGCAGCCGAGTGATTTTCCTGCCCTGCAGCGCCAGCGGCTGACCACCCTGCAGGTCAACCTCGGTTACCGCTGCAATCAATCCTGCCTGCACTGCCATGTCAATGCCGGTCCGACCCGCAAGGAGCAGATGGAGGCTGACACCCTGGCGCTGATTCCACGGGTGATCGAGGCCTGCGGCATCGATACGCTCGATCTGACCGGTGGCGCGCCGGAGCTGCACCCCGACTTCAGGGCAGTGGTGCGCAGCGCGCGGGCGCTCGGTGTCAGGGTGATCGACCGTTGCAACCTGACGATCCTGTTCGAGCCCGGACAGCAGGATCTGGCCGAGTTTCTGGCGGCCGAGCAGGTCGAGGTGGTGGCATCGCTGCCCTGTTATCTGCCCGAGAATGTCGACCGCCAGCGCGGCAATGGCGTGTTCGACAGGAGCATTGCCGCGCTGCAGCGGCTCAACGCACTCGGCTATGGCCGCGCCGGCAGTGGCCTGACCCTCAATCTGGTCTTCAATCCGCAGGGGCCATCGCTGCCACCCAGCCAGAGTGCGTTGCAGGCCGACTATGCGCGTGAGCTTTATGCGCAGTTCGGCATCGTCTTCAATCAGCTCTTCGTGCTGGCCAACATGCCGATTCAGCGCTTCGGTTCGACGCTGATCTCCAAGGGCAGCTTCGCCGACTACCTGCGGCTGCTGCGGGAGAATTTCGCCGCCGCCAACCTCGAGCAGGTCATGTGCCGCACATTGGTCAGTGTCGACTGGCAGGGCCATCTGCATGACTGCGACTTCAATCAGCAGTTGGGACTGCCGCTGCCGGCGTTCGATGGTCTGGACTCGCCGCCACATCTGCGCGATCTGCTGCGCGTTGCGCTGGAGGGACGGCCGATCCAGGTGGCCGACCACTGCTATGGCTGCACCGCCGGGCAGGGCAGCAGTTGCGGTGGTTCGCTGAATCAGTAGGCGTCAGGAGTTCATTCGATGCGAAAAGGCGCGATTGCGGTCGGACTGCTGGGGCTGGTCATGCTGTTCTTCGCGCTCGGGCTGCACCGCCAGTTGACCTTCGATCAGCTCAAGGAGAGTCTCGGTCAGCTCATGGCATGGCGTGCCGCCGAGCCGTTCCGCAGCGCGCTGCTGTTCTTCGTGCTCTACCTGCTGGTGACGGCGCTGTCGCTGCCCGGCGCGGCCATCATGACGCTGGCGGCGGGGGCGCTGTTCGGCCTGGGCTGGGGCTTCGTGATCGTCTCCTTCGCCTCCAGTCTGGGTGCGACCCTGGCCTTCATGACCGCGCGCTACCTGCTGCATGATGCCGTGCAGCGACGCTTCGGCAATCGGCTGCAGGCGATCAATGCTGGAATGGCCCGCGATGGCGCCCTCTATCTCTTCACGCTGCGGCTGGTGCCGATCTTTCCGTTCTTCATCATCAACCTGCTGATGGGGTTGACGCCAATCGGCAGCTGGACCTTCTACTGGGTCAGTCAGCTCGGCATGGTGGCGGGCACGCTGGTCTATGTGAACGCCGGCACCCAGTTGGCCCAGCTCACTGATCTGTCTGGCATCTTCTCGCCTGCGCTGCTGCTGTCGTTGGCACTGCTCGGGTTTTTTCCGCTGCTGAGCAAGCGGCTGTTGCAGACTTGGCAGCGACGGCGTGTGTATGCCCGCTGGCGCCGACCCCGCCGTTTCGACCGCAATCTGCTGGTGATCGGTGGTGGTGCGGCGGGTCTGGTCACTGCGTACATCGCTGCGACGGTGAAGGCGAGGGTGACCCTGATCGAAGCGCATAAGATGGGGGGCGACTGCCTCAACCATGGCTGTGTGCCGAGCAAGGCGCTGATCGAAGTGGCCCGTCTGGCCCATGCCATCCGCCATGCGCCAAGACAGGGGCTGGTGGTGGGCGAGCCAGTGGTCGACTTTCGCAGGGTGATGGCGCGGGTGCAGGCGGTGATTCGGCAGATCGAACCGCATGACAGCATCGAGCGCTACACCGGGCTGGGCGTCGAGGTGCTCGAAGGCCGGGCCCGCCTGGTCGATCCGTGGACGGTTGCGGTGGCAATGAAGCAGGGGGGCGAGCGGCGGCTGACCGCACGCAGCATCGTGCTCGCCACCGGTGCCCAGCCACTGGTGCCGCCGTTGCCGGGGCTGGAGGAGGTGGGTTATCTCACCAGCGACACCCTGTGGGCGCAGTTCGCCACGCTCGATGCGCTGCCTGGACGGATCGTGGTGCTGGGTGGCGGTCCGATCGGCTGTGAGCTGGCGCAGAGCCTTGCCCGGCTGGGGGCGGAGGTGACCCAGATCGAGCGCTCCGCGCGCATCCTGCAGCAGGAGGATGAAGAGGTTGCCCTGCTGCTGCAGGATGCGCTCGGGCAGGAGGGTGTGATCCTGCTCACCGGCCATCTGGCACTGCGGTGTGAGCGCGACGGCGAGCGCAAGTTCATCGTGGTCGCCGATGCAGAGCAACAGACGAGACGCATCGAATTCGATGCACTGATCTGCGCGGTCGGCCGTGTTGCCCGGCTGACCGGTTATGGTCTGGAAGAGCTGGGCATCGCGACCGACCGCAGGGTGCAGACCAATGACTACCTCGAAACCCTCTACCCCAACATCCTGGCCGCCGGCGACCTGGTGGGGCCCTGGCAGTTCACCCACGCAGCCGCGCATCAGGCCTGGTATGCCGCCGTCAATGCGCTCTTTGGCCAGTTCTGGCGCTTCCGCGTCGATCACTCGGTGCTGCCGCGCGCCACCTTCGTCGATCCGGAGCTGGCGCGTGTCGGGCTCAACGAGCAGGAGGCCAGGGCCCAGGGGGTGCCCTACGAGGTCACCCGTTATGAACTGGCCGAGCTGGACCGTGCCATCATCGATGACAAGAGACGGGGCTTCGTCAAGGTGCTGACGGTGCCCGGGAGAGACCGCATCCTCGGTGTCACCATCGTCGGTGAGCAGGCTGCCGAGCTGATCGCCGAGTTCGTGCTGGCGATGAAGCAGGGGGTGGGTCTGAACGCGCTGCTGGGCACCCTGCACATCTATCCGACGCTGGCCGAAGCCAACAAGTATGTCGCCGGGCAGTGGCGACAGGCCCATGCGCCGCAGCGGCTGCTGGCCTGGGCGGCGCGTTACCACCGCTGGCGGCGGGGTGGCTGATGCGGCTCTGCATCATCGTGCCGATTCTGAACGAGGCGCAGCGGTTGCCCCGGTTGCTGGATGAGCTGGCGCCGCTGCAACGGCAGGGTGTCGAGGTGATCCTGGTCGATGGCGGCAGTGACGATGGCTCCGCCGGGATGGTCGAGGCGGCCGGTTTCACCCTGGTCCGCTCTGCGCGCGGGCGCGCCCGGCAGATGAACGCCGGCGCGGCGCTGGCCCGTGGCGACACCCTGCTGTTTCTGCATGCCGACACCCGCCTGCCGGCGCAAGCCATCCAGTCGATCGAGCAGGCGCTGGCGGCTGGCACTGCCTGCTGGGGCCGCTTCGATGTCACCCTTTCGGGTCGCTCCTGCCTGCTGTGGGTGGTGGCGCGAATGATGAACTGGCGCTCGCGCTGCTCCGGCATCGCCACCGGCGACCAGGCGATCTTCGTCACCCGGGCGGTCTTTGATGCGGTCGGTGGCTTTCCCGACCAGCCGCTGATGGAGGACATCGAACTCTCCCGGCGACTCAAGCGGCGCTCGCGCCCTGCCTGTCTGCGCAACCGGGTGCTCACCTCGGGCCGCCGCTGGCACGGCAAGGGCCCATGGCGGACGATTCTGCTGATGTGGCGGCTGCGCTGGGCCTATTGGCGCGGCACGCCGGCGGAGCAGTTGGCGCGCCGCTATCGCTGAAGCCAGGTCGGCAGGGCTGCGGGCGTGTTACCGCTGATCTTGCGCTGAGCCATCCTGCCTGACCAGGTGTTGCTGTTTGTCGAGCGCCATGTAGTCGACCAGAATGTGGCCGCTCTCGATGATGAGCGGATCCTTGCCCGGATCGGGGTTGAGCTCATCCTTCTCTTCGCTCTTGGCGATCTGGGTCACCGAGCTGAGCGGCGCCTCACCGCGGCTGGCACGCAGTTGATTCTCCAGATCGAGCCGTTCACGTTCGATCTTCTCACGTTCACTGTCACGCGTTTTTTCGTTCAGTGAGAGCTCTTTCTGATCACGCAGCCGTTTTTGCAGTTCGGCCCGCCTGATCAGATAGATGAACTCCGGGTTCTGGTCGCTGCGCTGAGCATGGTTGGTGCGCAGCAGCGGCAACAGGCGCTGGTGATCCTCGAAGATGCGAAAGGGGGTCGCGGCGATGGTGTCCCACGGCAGTGCATCGGGCAGGGCGCTTTCGCCGATCTCCTTGGTGTCGACCAGGCTTGGAAAGCTGATGTCAGGGGTCACGCCGCGGTTCTGGGTGCTCTGCCCCGAGATGCGGTAGAACTTGGCGGTGGTGATCTTGATCTGCCCCTCGTTGAGGTCGATCAGGGACTGCACCGTGCCCTTGCCGAAGGTCTGTTCGCCAATGACCAGTCCGCGCTGATAATCCTGTATGGCGCCGGCGAAGATCTCCGAGGCCGAGGCGCTCAGGCGGTTGACCAGCACCGCCAGCGGACCGCTGTAGAAGATGCGCGGGTCAGGATCGCCCTGCAATTCGGTGCGGCCATTGTTGAGTCGCACCTGGACGGTGGGGCCCTGCTGGATGAACAGGCCGATCAGTGAGTTGACCTCCTGCAGCGAGCCGCCGCCGTTGTTGCGCAGATCGAGCACGATGCCGTCGACCTTGGCGGCCTTGAGTTCGCCAAGCAGCCTGGCCACATCGCGGGTGGTGCTCTTGTAGTTGCGATCGCCACGGCGCTGGGCCTCGAAATCGGCATAGAAGGCGGGCAGGGTGATGACGCCGATGCGGGTCTGGCTGCCGTTCTGGTCGACCGGGAAGATTTTCGACTGGGCCGCCTGCTCTTCGAGCTTGACCTCGTTGCGCTCGATGGTGACGATCTTGCTGCCACCCTCGGTGCGGTCATGCGGGATCACCTTCAGACGCACCTGCGTGCCCTTCTTGCCGCGAATCTTCTCGACCACGTCATCCAGCCGCCAGCCGACGATGTCGACCAGCTCACCCTCGGCACCCTGACCCACCGCGATGATCCGGTCGCCGCTGTGCAACTGCCCCGATTTGTCGGCCGGACCCTTCGGCACCAGCCGGACGATCTTGATCTCCTCATCCTCCGAGCTGAGTACGGCGCCGATGCCTTCGAGCGAGAGGCTCATGTTGATCTGGAAGTTCTCCGACAGCCGAGGGGAGAAGTACTGGGTGTGGGGGTCGAAGTTGCTGGTCAGCGCATCCATGTAGAGCTGGAACACATCGCGGCTGCCGGTCTGCTGCAGGCGGCTGAGCTGGTTGTGAAAGCGCTTGATCAGCACCTGGTTGGCCTTGGCCGGATCTTCATGGTCGTCGGCCAGCCGCAGCGTGATCAGGCTGTTCTTGAGCTGCCGGCGCCACAGCTGCTGCTGCGCGGCGCTGTTCCGCGGCCAGGGGGCCTGTTCGCGGTCGAGATCGAGGCGCTCGTCTTGCGTCAGATCCAGCGTCTGTGGCTGCTTTTCGAGCAGGTCGAGCGAATAGGTGAGCCGTTCGGCCAGCCGTTGCTGGAAGCGGTTGTAGATGTGAAAGGCCGGTTCGACATTGCCGGTGCGCAGGCCGTCATCGAGCAGTTTGCGCACCGTCTCGAATTCCTCGATGTCACGGGTCAGAAAATGGCTCCGTGTTGGATCGAGCAGTTTCAGATAGCGGTCGAGCAGCTTGCTGGAGAGCTGGTCATCGATGTCGACATGCCGGTAATGGTTCTGCTGCAGGTGTATCAGCACCTCTTCGGCGATGTCGCTGAACTCCCCCTTGTAGTCGAGGAGGGCGACCGGTGTGGGTGCGGCCGTGACGCTGGTGATGCACAAAAAGAGCAGCAGCAGTGCGCGGGCCGCCGTTTCAGGATAAAAAAATTGCTTCATGAATCCAGGGGTGCGATCGGGAATGGAAGGAGTGATGCGTTTTTTTTTGCAACTGCTGCCGCGCTGAAAAGCTTAACTGATTCGGTTGCGGCTCGCCATGCGTGGGTTTGACACCGACGGATCGGATACCTAATATCCGCCGCGCTTCTGGTGTCCCAACGGCATTCGCCGGCGGGATTAAACGGGAAGCCGGTGCGTCCCTCGTCACGAGGTGACCAGTCCGGCGCTGCCCCCGCAACGGTAAGCGAGTCGAGGTGCCGCACGATGCCACTGGGTTCGACCTGGGAAGGCGCGGCACCGGGAGCAATCCACTCGCAAGCCCGGAGACCGGCCAGTTGCTCAGGTACGGCAATCGCGGAGGGCGATGCGCGGCAGTGGGCGGTGCGCCGGTGGGCGTGCCCTGCGTCCGGTTTTCCCTTTGCGGCCGAGCACTTTTTTCAAAAAGCGCGCGGGTGTGCGCGAAGGGAACCTCCAATGAATGCATTCAGACTCAAAACCCTGTTGACACTGTCGACGCTGGTGGCCGTTGAAGCTGCCGCCGCGCCGCCGCCGATGTCGCTGGTGATCACACCAACACGAACCGCCCGCACCGTCGATGCCTCTCTGGCCGCAGTGACCGTCATCGATCGCGCGCAGATCGAGCGCCAGCAGCCGCGGTCGCTGCAGGAGCTGCTGACCGGTATGCCGGGCGTCTCGCTCTCCAACAGTGGCGGCGTTGGCCAGCTCACCACGCTGTCGCTGCGTGGCACCGAACCGGACCATCTGCTGGTGCTGGTCGATGGCGTGAAGGTCGGCTCGGCGACCACCGGCATGACGGCCTTCCAGGATCTGCCGGTGGAGCAGATCGAACGCATCGAGATCGTCCGGGGTCCGCGTTCCAGCCTCTACGGTTCCGAGGCGATCGGTGGCGTGGTGCAGATCTTCACCCGCAAGGGCCGCGGGCCGATCAAACCCACAGTGGCACTGGGTGCCGGTTCGCAGGGCGGTTATCAGGCATCCGCCGGCGTTTCTGGCGGCAGTGATGCGAGCTGGTTCAGCCTCAACGCCAACGGTTTCGGCAACAGTGGCGACAACGCCTGCTACAGCAGCCAGGGCTGCTTTACGGTGGAACCGGACAAGGATGGCTACCACAACGAATCGGCCGCGTTGCGGGCCGGGCACCGCTTTGCCAATGGCGCCGAACTGGATGGCCACTGGCTGCAGGCAGTCGGCGAAAACGAATATGATGGTTTCTACAACCGTTCCGAAGTCGTCGAGCAGGTGGTGGGCGGCTCGCTGCGTTTTGCGCCGCTGGAGCCCTGGCTGGTCACGCTGCGCGCCGGGCGCAGCCGCGATGAGTCGGACAATTACAGTGGGCAGACCTTTCAGACCCGCTTCGACACGCTGCGCGACAGCGGGTCATGGCAGAACGATCTGACGCTGCATCCCGGGCAACTGCTGACGCTGGGCGTCGACTGGCAGCAGGACCGGATCGACAGCACCACCCTCTATGACCAGACTTCACGCCGCAACGAGGGCCTGTTCGGCCAGTATCAGGGGCAGTGGGGTGCCCATGACCTGCAACTGAGTCTGCGCCGCGACGACAACGAACAGTATGGCCACCATGACACCGCCACCGCGGCCTGGGGCTATGGCTTTGCCAACGGCGTGCGGCTGTTCGCCAGCCATGGCACGGCGTTCAAGGCGGCCAACTTCAATGACCTCTACTATCCCGGTTACAGCAATCCCGACCTGAGGCCGGAGGAGTCCGCCAGCAGTGAGATTGGTCTTGGCAGCCAGCCGAGCTGGGGCAGGTGGTCGCTCAACCTGTTCGACACCCAGATCGACGAGCTGATTCTTTTCGATTTCAGCCAGAGCAGACCGGTCAACATCGAGGAGGCCCGCATTCGCGGCGTCGAGGCGACCCTGGGCGGGGAACTGGCCGACTGGGAACTGAACAGCACGCTGACATTGCAACAGCCGGAAAACCGCACTTCCGGTGCCAACGAGGGCAACATCCTGCCACGGCGGGCGCGGCAGATGGTTCGGCTCGATGCCGACCGTGCACTGGGCGCCTACCGGTTCGGCGTCACGCTGAACGGTGCGGGGCGGCGCTACGACAATGCCAGCAACAGCCGGGAGCTGGGCGGCTACGGCACCGTCGATCTGCGTGCCGAGTGGCTGTTTGCCAAGGCGTGGCGGCTGCAGGGGCGAATTGCCAACCTGCTGGCCCACGACTACGAGACCGCGAAGTTCTATAATCAGCCCGGTCAGACTTGGTTTCTGACCCTGCGCTATCAACCCTGAACCGGCCTGCCGTGGGCCGTTGGAGAGTTCCGATGACAGACAACACACTCCGTTACTCAGCAGCGACCCAATGGCTGATCGGGCTGACACTGGCACTGCTGATGGCGGCCACCCGCAGCCAGCACTTTGCCAGCCTCGAGACGCTGCCGAGCGCCTCCTGGGCGGTCTTCTTTCTGGCCGGTCTCTACCTGACGCCGCGCTGGGCAGTGGTCGGGCTGCTGGCCGAGGCAGCGCTGCTCGACTATGTGGCCATCACCTGGGGTGGGGTCAGCAGCTTTTGTGTCACACCGGCCTACCTCTTTCTGCTGCCGGCCTATGGCACGCTCTGGCTGGCCGGGCGCTGGTATGGACAGCGTCATCTGCACGCCATCAAGCCACTGCCCTTGCTGGGCAGCCTGACGTTGGCGGGGGTGGTCTGTGAGCTCTGGTCGGGTGGCAGCTTCTACTTTCTGGGGGGACGGTTTGGTGAAACCTCGCTGGCAGTGTTCGGGCAGCGGCTGCTGACCTATCTGCCGTCAGAGCTGTTCGACCTGTTCTTCTATGTCGCCATTGCCGTGCTGCTGCAGTGGCTCGTTGCCCGCGCGGCTGGCCGCCTGCGGCCGGTATCGGCCTGACGCCGTTGCGGACGCGGTGCCCTGCCGCGTCCGGAATCACCTTGCCTCAGCCCGCCTCGATCCAGATCGCTTCGGCGCGGCCGCAGAGCTGGTTGGCGGCGTTGAAGATGGCGCTGCCGGCCAGCAGCTTGCGCCCGGAGCTGCCGATCTGCCAGCCGATCACCACACACTCCTCGCCGGGTCTGATCTCCCCTTCGATCGATCCGCTGAGGGTGCCGAGAAAACCGGGCTTGCGGTCGATCATGAAGGCGTAGGCACCCGGGCAGTCGAGCGCCGACCACAGAAAGATCGGATCGATCAGGCCGCTGGCATCGGCCAGTGATGCATCGGGCGTCCAAGCGGCGGCCACCATCATCGTGTCGTCCACCCGTCCCGGATGAATCCGCAGGCCATCGTTTTCGCCACGCTGCGCACTGCAGACGAAGCAGATCGGATGCACCGGGCGTTGCAGTGCCACCGAATCGGCCATCAGCCGCCGGGCGGTGGCGAAGTCAGGGGGGGCGGGAACACTCAGCGTCAACTGGGTCGGTTCACCCTCGACCAGCGTCTCGCCCTGATCCTGCAACAGTGCGCCGCCACTGGGGGTGCGCACGATCGGCAGCGGGCGGTCGAGGGGGGTCGGTCTGGCCAGTTTGATCCGTGCCGGACCCTCGATGAATGCCGCCACCGCACCGGCGACATAGCCGCCATTGCCCATGCCGGGTGGGCCGACGAAACGTTGATGAATGGTCACATGTGGCGGCATCGAAGGAACCTCGCGGTTGGGTTGTCAGGGGTTGTGCAGCGCGCACCGCAGTCGGCCGATGAAGCCGTAGAAGGCATTGCCGATGGTCGAGGCGGGCGGCAGCGGCAGGCGGATCACTGTATCGGGTGGCGGGCAGTCGGCACAGATCAGCCAGCTCGGTGGCCGTCGGGTGTCCGGGACCGCCGCGCTGTCGGCAGGGTCGGTGATCACACCGAGCTGGCGAATGGCCAGCTCATCGAGCCCGCCCTGGCGGTTGATCCGGTGGCTGAGCCCCACGCCACACTGCCGGCAGTGGCCATGCAGCGTGCCGTCGCACCCAAGAAGCGCCGGCATCGCCAGCGCGTCGATGGCGCTTGCCGCGTGGTAGCGGGTACTGGCGGTTTCGATGATGAACGGACTTTCGATCGAGGTGAACGGCGGGCAGTTCCAGCCGTCAGTGCTGGCATGGATGGCCGCGATCTGCTGCAACCAGGCGCGAGTCGCCGGATCGAGGGCGTCGAGCTGCGCCGCCAGCCGCTCCTCGCGGCAGGCCTCGTGCAGCGCCAGATAGGCGCGCTGCCGCGCCGGCTCGGCTGCTTCGATCTGCTGCTGCAGTGGATGGCGCGCGCGGTGCAGCGCAATGGCATCGAGCACCTCGCTGCGCAGCCGGGCGCGCGTTTCGCGGTCGGGAAACTCGATGGCTGGACTCATCGGTTCGGCCGATCAGGAATGCTCGAACGGCACTGGTCTGGCTCTGTGACGGCGGGCCGACACCGCCAGCGTCAGCAGGGCTGCGGCACCAAACAGGGGGGCAGCCCCCGGCAGCGGCACCGGTGCCACTTCACCCAGGACCCGCAACTGGCCGGTGACCGCCCAGTTGAACGCCCCGGAGCTGGCGGACGGATCGATGTCGATCTGGCTGATCGAGAGTTGCAGTGCCGAAATCAGGCTGTTGGCGGGCAGCCCGCTGAAGGGAGCGCCCTGGGCGGTGCGCAGCAGCGAGGATTCCGGACCCACGATGCCGATGCCTCCGCCCTGGTTGCCGATGACATCGACCCGGATGTCATCGATTGCCGGGCTCAGCAGATAGCCGAGAAAGTTCGAATAGTTGGCATCGTCGGCATTGTCGGTCAGCGTGTGGACAGTGCCGGCGGCACTGCCGTCGAAGCTCAGGGCGTCGAAGATCAGGCTGTCGACATCGGTCAGGCCGCCGGGTTGCACCGAATAGGAGAAGCGGATCGACAGCGCATTGGCTGCCGTGGCAGGGGAGGGCAGCTCATGGCTAAAAGAGAAATCCATCACCGCCAAGGTGGTGGCGGCATGGCCGAGCGGTGCGAGCAGCAGGGCCGTCAGGGTAGTGCCGGCCAGGGTCAATTTTTTCATTGCATTCAACTCCCGTGGTGAAATCAGTCAGCGAGAATGGGGTCTGCAAACCTTCATGGATGGACGGTGCTGTCGCTGCTCTGCTGCCCATTGCCCAGCAGTTCACCGATCTCATCCAGCACCTTCGGGTCGTCGATGGTGGCTGGCATCGGGTAGGGCTCGTGGTCGGCGATCTGCCGCAGCACGTTGCGCAATATCTTGCCGGAGCGGGTCTTGGGCAGCCGCTTCACCACCAGCGCGCGGCGAAAGCAGGCGATCGGACCGATCTGCTGGCGCACCGTTGCGACCAGTGCCTGCTCCAGTGCCTCGGGCTCGATCTCGGCGCCATCCTTCATCACCACCAGCGCCAGTGGCAACTGGCCCTTCAGCTCATCCTTGGTCGCCACCACGGCGCACTCGGCCACGGCCGGATGGGCGGCGATCACCTCCTCCATCTCGCCGGTCGAGAGCCGGTGGCCGGCGACATTGATCACATCGTCGGTGCGACCCATGATGAACAGGTGGCCCTCTTCGTCGAAATAACCACCATCGCCGCTGAGATAGTAACCGGGGTAGGGGGCCAGATAGGCGGCGACGAAGCGTGGATGGTCGCCCCACAGCGTAGGCAGACAGCCGGGTGGCAGCGGCTGCCGGATGACGACACTGCCCTGCTGGCCCGCGGGCAGTGGCGTCCCGGCGGCATCGAGGATGCGCACATCGAAGCCTGGCATCGGCAGGGTGGCCGAGCCTGGTTTGCTCGGCTGCATCTCGATGCCGGTCGGATTGCCGGCAATCGCCCAGCCGGTCTCGGTCTGCCACCAGTGGTCGATCACCGGCACCGGCAGCAGCCTGCGCAGCCAGTGGTAGGTGGGTGGATCGAGCCGCTCGCCGGCCAGAAACAGCTGCTTGAGGCAGCCGATGTCGTGCCGGGCCAGCAGATGGCCTTCGGGATCCTCCTTCTTGATCGCGCGCATTGCGGTGGGTGCGGTGAAGAAGGCCCGCACCCGATGCTCGGCGATCACCCGCCAGAAGGCGCCGGCGTCGGGCGTGCGCACCGGCTTGCCTTCGTAGAGCAGGGTGGTGCAACCGGCAAACAGCGGCCCGTAGACGATGTAGGAGTGGCCCACCACCCAGCCGACATCCGAGGCGGCCCAGAAGGTGTCGCCGATGCCGCAGTCGTAGATCGCCCGCATGCTGTATTTGAGGGCCACGGCATGGCCGCCGTTGTCGCGCACCACCCCTTTGGGGCGACCGGTGGTGCCGGAGGTGTAGAGAATGTAGAGCGGATCGGTGGCACGAACCGGCACCGGCTCGGCGGCTTCGGCCGTGCTTTCGAGGCTGTGCCAGTCGTGGTCGCGGCCCGGCAGCAGCGTGGCCGGGTGCTGGGGCCGCTGCAGAATGACACAGTGCTGCGGGCGGTGCTGGCTCAGGCGCAGCGCCTCGTCGAGCAGCGGTTTGTAGGGAATGACCCGGTCGACCTCGATGCCGCAGGAGGCGCTGAGCAGCACCCTGGGCTTGGCATCGTCGATGCGCAATGCCAGCTCGCGTGGCGCAAAACCGCCGAACACCACCGAATGGATGGCGCCGAGCCGGGCGCTGGCCAGCATGGCGATCACCGCTTCGGGCACCATCGGCATGTAGATCACCACCCGGTCGCCCTGAGCGACGCCCAGATCCTGCAGAAATCCGGCGACCTTCGCGACGCGGTCGCGCAGTTGATGGAAGCTGTAACGCGCCTGGCTACCGGTGACCGGCGAGTCGTAGATCAGCGCCGTCTGCTCGCCGCGGCCCTGCTCGATGTGAAAGTCGACCGCCAGGTAACAGCTGTTGAGCTCGCCATCGACAAACCAGCGGTCGATGCCATGCTCATCCTGGCCCAGCAGTGTGGTGGGGGCGCGGTACCAGCTGATCTCATGGGCACGGTCACCCCAGAACTGCTCGGGATGGGTGATCGACTGTCGGTGAAGGTCGCGGTAGCTCATCGAAGGGAACCTGCCTTGGCGTGAAGCGCGGTGCTGAGTGCGGTCTGCGGATTTGCCGGCTAACTTAAAGGGCAGGCACCGCCTTGGCAACCGCCGCAGCGGTGAAGATGCCTTGACAGCCGGTGGTTCGATACTTTCTATAATAAAAAGCGCGCTGGCCTGTGACTGCGCCCGGGCCAGCGGACCCTATTCATCCTTTTCAATCGAACACAAGGTTACAACGGTATGGGCAGATCCCTGGTGATCGTCGAATCACCGGCCAAGGCCAAGACGATCAACAAATATCTGGGACGGGAGTTCATCGTCAAATCGAGCGTTGGCCACATCCGTGACCTGCCGGTCAGTGGTGGCGAGGCGAGCAAGGAGCGCGGCGCGAAGCGTGGCAAGACCAAGGCAGCGGCCGACGACAAAACGCCCGTGGTCAGCCCGCTGGTGCGCCGCATGGGGGTCGATCCGGAGCAGGGCTGGCAGGCGCGCTACGAGATTCTGCCGGGCAAGGAGAAGGTGGTCGATGAGCTGCGCCACCTGGCCGCCGAGGCCGACACCATCTACCTCGCCACCGACCTCGACCGCGAGGGTGAGGCGATCGCCTGGCACCTGATGCAGGCGATCGGCGGCGATCCGGCCCGCTATCGGCGGGTGGTGTTCAACGAGATCACCCAGCGCGCCATCCGCGACGCCTTCGACAGCCCCGGCACGCTCGACCTCAACCGGGTCAATGCCCAGCAGGCGCGCCGTTTTCTCGACCGGGTGGTGGGCTACATGCTCTCGCCGCTGCTGTGGAGCAAGATCACCCGTGGCCTGTCGGCCGGGCGGGTGCAGTCGGTGGCCGTCAAGCTGGTGGTCGAGCGCGAACGGGAGATTCGCGCCTTTCTGCCCGAGGAGTACTGGACGCTCGATGCCGAACTGCTCGGCAAGGGCCACACGCCGGTCTGGTTCCAGGTCGCCAAAGAGGGCGATAAAAAATTTCAGCCGGGTGATGAAGCCACCACCCGCAAGGCGATGGCTGCCCTGCAAGGCGCCGAGTTCATCCTGCGCCAGCGCGAAGACAAGCCGACCCAGTCCCGACCCGGTGCGCCCTTCATCACCTCCACGCTGCAACAGGCGGCCAGCACCCGTCTCGGCTTCGGCGTGAAGAAGACCATGACCCTGGCGCAGCGGCTCTACGAGGCCGGCTACATCACCTACATGCGCACCGACTCGACCAACCTCAGCGCCGAGGCGGTGGCGAGCTGTCGCGAACTGATCAAAAGCGAATTCGGCGCCACCTACCTGCCGCCGCAGCCACAGGGCTATGCCAGCCGCAGCGGCGCGCAGGAGGCGCACGAGGCGATCCGTCCGACTGACGTGCGGGCGAAACCCGGCAAGATCGCCGGACTGGAGCCGGATCAGCAGCGGCTTTACGAACTGATCTGGCGGCAGTTCGTCGCCTGCCAGATGGCGCCGGCGCGCTTCACCTCCACCACGCTGGTGGTCGAGGCAGGCGACCACGAACTGCGCGCGCGCGGCCGGGTCATGCTGTTCGATGGCTTTCTCAAGGTGCTGCCGGCACTGGCCAAGGGCGAGGATGACCGTGAACTGCCCGACCTGAAGGAGGGCGCCAGACTCGACCTGCAACAGCTCAAACCGGCGCAGCACTTCACCAAGCCGCCGGCCCGCTACAGCGAAGCGACCCTGGTGCGGGAGCTGGAGAAGCGCGGCATCGGCCGCCCCTCGACCTATGCCGCCATCATCTCGACCATCCAGGAGCGTGGCTACGTGCGGCTCGACCAGCGCCGCTTCCATGCCGAAAAGATGGGCGAACTGGTGACCGACCGGCTGGCCGAATGCTTCACCCAGTTGATGGACTACGGCTTCACCGCGCAGCTCGAACAGCAGCTCGACGAAGTGGCCGCCGGTCAGGTGGAGTGGAAGGCCGTGCTCGACACCTTCTACGACGACTTCAGCAGCAAGCTGCGGCTGGCCGAGCGGCCGCAAGGGGGGATGCGCGGCAACCAGCCGACCGCCACCGACATCCCCTGTCCGCGTTGCGCACGGCCGATGCTGATCCGCTCCGGCAAGACCGGCATCTTTCTCGGTTGCTCAGGCTTTGCGCTGCCGGCGGCCGAACAGTGCAAGGAGACCCTCAACTTGCTGCCGGGCGAAGAGGCGATTCTGGCCGATGCAGACGACGAAGCCGAATCGCGCCAGTTGCGCGCCCGCCACCGCTGCCCGCTCTGCGGCACCGCGATGGAGAGCTACCTGGTCGACGCCAGCCAGAAACTGCACGTCTGCGGCAACAACCCCGACTGCGCCGGCTACGAGATCGAACGGGGCAGCTACAAGCTCAAGGGCTATGACGGCCCCTCGATCGCCTGCGACAAATGCGGCGAATCGATGCAACTGAAGAGCGGCCGCTTCGGCAAATTCTTCGCCTGCACCGCGGCGGATTGCAGCAACACCCGCAAGCTGCTGAAGAGTGGTCAGGCGGCTCCGCCCAAGAGCGCCCCGATTCCGATGCCCGAACTGCGCTGCGCCAAGGTCAACGACCATTACGTGCTGCGCGACGGTGCCGCCGGCCTGTTTCTGGCCGCCAGCCAGTTTCCCAAACACCGCGAGACCCGGGCACCGCGGGTCAGGGAACTGCTGCCCCATGCCGATCAGCTCGACCCCAAATATGCCCACCTGCTCAGCGCGCCGCTGACCGACGACCAGGGCAACGACACCTTCATCCGCTTCAGCCGCAAGGAGGGCGCCCTCTACCTCAGCAGCGAGGCCGACGACAAGGCCACCGGCTGGCAGGCGCGTTATCAGAATGGCAAGTGGGTTGCGTCCAGCGGCCAGAAACGCGACAGCGCCAAACCTGCCACCGCCACCCGCAAAAAACGCAAGGTGGCCTGATGCGTGGTTCCGAAAGTGGCGAGCGGATGATCCCCCTCAACCCCCAGCAGCGAGACAGTGCATGAGCTACCGCCTGACCACCATCACCACCAAGGGCGGCGATGGTGGCGAGACCAGTCTGGCCGACGGCCAGCGTCTGCCCAAGGACGATGCCCGCATCGAAGCCATCGGCACCGTCGATGAACTCAACGCCTGCATCGGCCTGCTGCGCACCGAGATCGAACCCGGCGACATCATCAACCGGCTGCTCGAAGAGGTGCAGCAGCAACTGTTCGACCTGGGCGGCGAACTGGCCCTGCCGGGCAGCCAGCGTCTCAAGGGCGAATATGTCGCCATGCTCGAAGAGGCCCAGAGCGTGCTGAACGACGCCCTGCCGCCGCTGCGCAACTTCGTGCTGCCCGGTGGCAACCGCAGCGCCGCGACCGCCCATCTGGCCCGCACCGTCTGCCGCCGCGCCGAACGGCGGCTGATCCATCTCGACCGTCAATCGCCCCTCAACCCTGCCAGCCGCATCTACCTCAACCGGCTCTCCGACCTGCTGTTCGTCATCGCCCGCACCCTGCTGCGTCAGCAGAGCGAACACGAAGCCCAGTGGGGCGTCGACCGCGAAAGCGATTTCCCAAGGCGCTGAAGCGCGGCAGAATCCGCCGACTTCGGTCATCGCACATTCTGTTTTCGGGTGCGATGTCGTAAAGTCTGGCCAACCGCGTCCGCGCGCTCGAGCGGGCCATTTCAAAGAGCGGTGCCTCGGGGTGCCGTCTGTGGCAGGGAGGGCTTTCGTGAGAGCGAATCTTTTTGAATCAATCGGTTGCGAATTCACAATCTGCTGACAGGAGTGGCCGGATGAATGCGAAAAATCCGGAGCAGCACCCCACTGGGGCCTGTGAAAGGGCCGATGGCACTGCGGTGAGGGCGTTTTCGGTATCCGGAACCCCGATTTTTCAGCGCACGCCCAGTTCAGAAAATTAAAATTCATAAGTATTTCAACAAACTGCTAGACAGACAGGAGTGAAGATGTCCAAGCCCAGTCAGCGCAAAACCGCGGCTCGAAACGAGGCGCCCTATCTGTCCGCTGACGAGCGTCGCGCCAAGGGCAAGGCGCTGCGCGATGTGGTGCCGAGGACCTCGCAGGCGGGATGGAAGCCGCCAAAGAATCGCCGGGATCCGGTCGAGATCATCCGTGAATCCAGTGCCGGTCGGCTGGAGAACCTCATTCCAATCCGCTACGGCCGCATGTCCGCTTCGCCATTTGCCTTCTACCGAGGCTCGGCGGCGCTGATGGCCGCGGATCTCTCCACGACGCCGACCAGTGGGCTCCGGGTGCAGGCGTGCGGCGACGCGCATTTGATGAACTTCGGCGGTTTCGCGACGCCCGAGCGCAACATCATCTTCGACATCAATGACCTGGACGAAACCCTGCCGGCGCCGTTCGAATGGGATTTGAAACGCCTGACCGCGAGCGTGGTGATCGCCGCGCAGCATCTGCGTCTGCCCGACAGCGATGCGGCGCGCGTTGCCATCGATGTGGCCTGCGAATACCGCGAGCGGATGGCCGATTACGCGTCGATGCGCGCGCTCGACGTCTGGTATGACCGGATCGACGCGGAACGCTTCATCGAGCGGGCAACCGATCCGGATCTGCAGAAGGAGCTTCGCAAACGCGTCACCGAAAACATCGAGGAAGCCCAGCGCAAGACGGAGCCCGATTTCCTGTACCCGAAGCTGGTGTCGCAGGAAGGCACAAGGCCCGCGATCAAGGACGAGCCGCCGCTGATCTTTCATCCCACGCCGGAGCAGGCGCCGGGGCTGGCGGGTGGGGCGGTGGAGGCGGTCGCCGTCTACAGCAAGAGTCTGCCGGAGCATGTTCAGACCCTGTTCGGCCGGTATCACTTTTTCGACTACGCCGTCAAGGTCGTTGGCGTGGGCAGCGTCGGCACCTTGTGTGGCATCTGTCTGTTCATGGCGGCGGACGACGATCCGCTGTTCCTGCAGGTGAAAGAGGCGCGCGCCTCGGTGCTGGAGCCCTATGCCGACAAGAGTCTGCACGCCAATCATGGCGAGCGCGTGGTGGTTGGCCAACGCATCATGCAGTCGGCGAGCGATGTGTTTCTCGGCTGGACGCACCTGCTGACCGGACAGGACGCCTATATCCGGCAGCTCCGCGACGTGAAAGTGTCTGCGGTCATCGAGGACTGGGATACGGAAGCGTTGCGCCACTACGGGCGCATGTGCGCACATGCGCTGGCACGCGCACACGCCCGCTCCGGCGATGCGGCGATGCTCGCCGGCTACATGGGCGCCGGGCAGGCCTTCGATGACGCGATCGGCGAGTTCGCAGTAGAGTATGCCGATCAGAACATGAGCGACTACCGCGCCTTCATCAAGGCGATCCGCGACGGGCGAATTCGTGCTCAACAAGACGAGTAGCGCTGTGATGCCCCGCAGCAGGGGTGATGCCATGACGGACGCCAATCTCCCCGTTTTCTTCCAGCATTGCCGAGCGAAAACCGGGGAAAGACCACGCTTCTTGGCCAGGTTCTCAAGCCAGATGCCGAAAAACAGTGTCTCCGGTTTTCCGCTGGCGCGACATCGGGTTTGCCTCGCTTCAGCGATTTTCAGGGTGGGCAAAGGCCTTCAGGTCGTGCCCACGCGGGTTCAACGATTCGCAACCCGATTCGCGCGATGACGCGCGTTTTTCTGTGTGGGCACGCTGCGCTTTGCCCACCCTGCCACTGACACCTTCACAGGCAGTGTCGACCTTAAAAAGTGTTCATCAATCCCGGGATGCTCAGTCCGACCCTGTTTTTGCTGTCGGGTCGATGCCAAACAAGCCGCACCGTTCGCCGGCCACCGGAGCAGGCAGGCGCGGCGGAATGATGCTTTTACAGCTTCGTTGGCTTGTTGCGGGAGGTCGTGACCATGAGCGCCTTTTCGTCCCTGCTTGATGAGGTTCGAGCATGCACCCGCTGCGCGGCGCACTTGCCGCTGGGGCCTCGGCCGATACTTCAGTTGCATCCGAAGGCCAGAGTTCTGATTGCCGGGCAGGCGCCGGGCAGAAAGGCTCATGCCACGGGCCTGCCGTTCGATGACGCCAGTGGAAACCGCTTGCGCGAGTGGCTGGGGGTGACACGCGAAGTGTTTTACGATCCGGAGCAGATCGCGATTCTGCCGATGGGCTTCTGCTTCCCCGGTCCGGGAAGGGGGGGAGACCTTCCGCCACGCCCCGAGTGTGCGCCTGCCTGGCGCAAACAGCTTCTTGCGCCGCTTCGTCACATTGAGTTCACCGTGGTGCTCGGGCAGTACGCGCAGGCGTATCACTTCGGTGACGGGCGCTTGCCTGTCACCGAACTGGTCAGGTCATGGCACACCCATTGGCCCCACCGGGTTCCGCTGCCGCATCCCAGTCCGCGAAACACCCTCTGGTTGCGCCGGAACCCCTGGTTCGAGTGTGAAGTTCTCCCCGCGCTTCGCAAGCGCGTGGCAGCGGTGCTCGCAAAATGAGCCGGCCCGACAGGCGGATCACCGGCCAAAATCGCACAGGCGCTGTTCGCAGTGAGGGAGTCTGCGCCATTCAGGTCACGGCGCTCAACCTTGCACTCTCTGCGCTGCTGCCGGTCAACAGCGCGGCAAAGTCGGCCAGGGGCAGGTCGATGCGTTCGATGTCGACCTCGGCGAGAAAGCGCGCCTCGTTGCGGGTGAGTCTGCCTGGCAGCACGGCCCAGTGCTGATGCGAGGAGCGTTTGAGAATCTGCCGGGCGAAGGTGCGGCTCAGTTGATCGTCGAAGCGGCAGCCGAGAAAGAGGAACTGGCGGCCGTCGCGGCGCAGCTTCACTTCATCGGGAATCGGCGTCTGGATGTCGATTTCGGTCAGCACCTCGACGAAGTCTGAGTCGGAGACCAGAAAGTTGGCGGCGGGCGCAATGCTGCCGAGCGGCTGGTAGAGCAGGGTGGGCCAGTCGTGGGCCTGCCCGGCGCTGGCCGGGCTGCCATCGGCCTGAAAGTAGTTGACCCATTCGCCGAACTGTTCGGCCTGGCTGACCCCCTGCACCGCGCCCCAGTTGCGCCCGGTGGCCGCCAATGCCTGCGCCATCAGGTCGTCATACCAGGCACTGACCAGCAGCGGCAGCCGGGGCAGACTGGCCAGCCAGTGGCAGAGCGGCGGCGGGGCGGGCCGTGGGGCGAAGGCGTCGCTCATCAAGCCGCGCAGGGTCTTGCGGTGCTTGAAGTTCTCGATGAACTGCGCGGCGCCAGTCAGGTTGTTGCGGCTTCTGGGCGGCACGCTGACCCGTTCGGTCAGTTTTTTGACCAGCGTGGCCGATGAGGCGGGCGGTACGGCCGCGGCTTCGACCAGGTCAATGAGGCCGGCACCCAGGTAGGGCACCAACTGGCCGGCGGCCGCACAGGTGGTGATTTTCGCCAAGACCGGGTCCATCAGGCCACCTCGACCGGTTTTGTCGACAACCGCTCCAGCAACTCCGGTGGCAGCCGGAACAGCCCCCGTCCGCCTGACAGTGACTGGTAGTGGAATCCGGCCTGGTTGCTCAGCAGGTTGAACCACTGTTGCAGCGTGAGGCCGGCCGGACAGGCGCCGATCTGAATCACCGAGCCATCCGGCGCGAAACGGACATGGATCATCTGGTCGCTGCTGTTCATCGGGGTGATCTCCGGTCTGGGTGGGGATGGGTTGCCTGAGGAGTCAACGAGGTCGCTTCAGAAGCCGGAGGCGAAGCCGAGCAGTTCGACCGTGACATCCTCCTCTCCGAGCAGGGCCTGGCAGGCCAGGCGCGATTTGGAGCCGATACCGATCAGGGTGTCGAGCCGTTCGTTCTCGATGCGGGCAATTTTGGAGAGGCTCTTGCGGCCTTCGTGCACGAACAGGTGGCACGAGCCACATTTGGCGTCGCCCTCGCACTTGTGTTCGATGGCCTCGCCGGCGGCGAGCAGTGCACTCAGCAGGCTGGTGCCGGGGCTGGCTTCGAAGCTGTTTCCCGATGGCCTGACGGTGATGATGGGCATGGTCGATCTCCTGTTGATCGCGGGGTCATAGATAGATGGTGGTGCCGGCGCCCACGTTGATCGAGGCATCCTTGAGGGTGGCGACGATGAACGCCACCTGCTCTTCGTCCAGATGGGCGTGGAATGGCAGCGCCAGGGCGCGGTCGGCCAGTTTTTCGGTGACCGGCAGCCGCGAGACGGCGGTGCCGGCCGGCAGATAGGCGCGCTGGCGGTGCAGTGGCTGGCAGTAGGGATAGGCTTCGATCGCCTCGGTGTGCAGGTCATCGACGATGGCGTCGCGGCTCGAACGGCTGAAGCGGGTGCCGAGGTGGACCAGATAGAGAAACCAGTGCACCTCTTCGACATCGGGTGCCTGATAGGGTGGTTTGATCCCTTCGAAAGAGAGGATCTGCTCACGGTAGAACGCCTCGACCTGCCGCCGACGCTCGAGAATGGCCGGCAGTCGCGACAGTTGCGCCAGACCAAGCGCGGCCGTGAGGTCGCTCATGGCCAGCTGTGCGCAGGGCAGGCCAGCGCTGACCACCGAGTGACGGTCGGCGGGATGGCGACTGCGCAGGGTGCGCAGACGGGCCGCGAGTGCGCTGTCATCGGTCACCACCATGCCGCCTTCGCCGCAGACCAGCGCACCGGGCTGAGAGAAGTCGAACAGCGCGCAGGCTCCGAAACTGCCGACCAGCCGCCCACCGCGGCGTGAGCCGATGGCTTCGCTGGAGTCCTCGATCAGCAGCAGTCGATGTTGTTGCGCCAGCCGGGTGAAGGCGTCCCAATCGGCGGGATGGCCATTGCTGTTGCCGACCAGCAGCGCGCGACTGGCGGGTGTGATGGCGGCAGCGGCCTTCTCGGGCGACATGGTTCCCGACCAGTAGTCGACATCGGCAAAGAGCGGGCGGGCGCCGCTCAGGGCGATGGCATGGGCCAGCGGCTGCCAGCCGAACGCCGAGGCGACCACTTCGTCACCCGGGCCGATTTCGCAGGCTCGCAGCAGCAGCCACAGACCCGCGGTGCCGCTGGCCACCGCGATGGCGTGGCGCCGTCCCAGACAGGTGGCGAAGGCGGCTTCGAAAGCCTCAACAACCGGTCCGGATGAGATGCGCGTCGATTTGAGCAGATCGATCACGGCATCGAGTTCGAGCTGCGTCAGATCGGGATCGGAGAGCGGAATCTCGAATGCGCTCATCGTTGGGCACCGGGTCGGCGCATGGCCAGCAGCAGTGCGGTGGCACGGGCGGGATCGCGGGTGATCTGCACGCAGTGGTTGCGGGTGTCGAGCAGATGCAGCGCGCAGTTGGGGTAGTCGCGAAAGGGTGCCTCGTCGACATCGGCCGCATCGCAGCTGTGCAGACCGATGCCCGCCAGCGATTGACGCAATGCCGGCAACTGCTGGCGGGTCAGATCGGGCGACGACAGCCAGCCTTCCAGTTCGGCCAGCAGTTCCATGGTCAGCACCGCTTCACGCATCGTCCATGCGCCTGGCATCGACGGTGAGTGGCAGGGTCGTCTCCGCCGCCAGGGCCGGCAGCAGCAGTCGCCAGCCATTGGCGAGCGTGACGGTGCCGCCCCACAGGTCGGGTTTCTCCATGGCCACGATCGGCTCTTCCAGATCCTTTTTGGGCACATAGGCCGACAACTGGCCCGAGGAACTCTTGCGAATCATCACTTTCATCGGTTTTTCCGTGGGTTGCCCGGGTGGAGGTGGGGGTGCGACAGCAGCGCCGCCGTGGAGTGAATCGATCGACCACTCATGGCCAGAACAGCCGCTTCGGATCGGCATTGACCGGTGCCAGCGCGGCGCGCAGGCTGGCGTAGACGCCATGGAGCTGCCACTGACCGCTCTGGTGCTCCTTGCGGAACAGCCGCCAGCAGCGACCGATGACGAACTCCAGACGGGCGATGTCGATCACGCCTCCGTCCGGCTCCAGGTTGCGTGAACAGCAGGGGCTCTCGATGCGGTAGCCGCTGCTCTCTGGTACGACCGTCGGTTGCACATAGCGGTAGCGGCGGCGGTGAACCAGCATCGCGCCGATGCGATGGCGGTCGAACTCGTTGGGGTGATGTACAGCGCTGCCCTGCTGAACCACTGCTTCAGCGGGCCGCCCCGGCAGATGCAGCAGCGTGGTTTGCAGTGATGGCGTTGCTGCCGACTCACGCTCTTGGCGCTCCACGACTCACCTCGTCCGGTTGCAGTTCGATGGCTTCACAGCGGTACCAGCTCCTCTTCCAGGCAGCCCAGCACCGCTCTGTGCTCGATGAAATCGACCAGGTAGACCGGAACATTGGCCTGCTGATGCAGGCCGACCCGCACGATCTCGCCGACCGCCCCGGCCTCGATCAGCAGGGCGCCGGCCTCGGCCAGTGGATGGGAGCCGTCGTTGTAGAGGTCGCTCTGGGCGCGGACCTGCTGGCCGCAGTCGTAGCGCGGCGGTCGCCGATCGATCATGGCGTGCTCCCGGATGAGGATGGGGTGGCATCGACCTGTTCCGACCAGGGCAGGGGCTCCAGTTCGCGGCCCTTCATGCCGACGCAGTAGCCATGGTCGATGAAATCGACGCCGTAGATGTAGAAACGCTGCAAAAAGGTGCCGATGCTGGTGACATAGCCGATGTCGCCCTTGCGCACCAGCACATCGCCGATTTCACGTCCAGGAAAGGTCCCGTCGTTGCGCACCATGCGCCTCGATCGCACCCGGTCGCCATAGGCGAAGGCCGGCGGGCCATGCAGTTCGGTCGAATCGCTGTCACGGCTGATGTCGCCCATCATTGCTACTCCATCGAAGCCAGATCGTTCGAAGCCAGGCCATCGCCACCGCAACGGCGTTGCCGCACCAGTTCACGCACGATGGGGTCCGGATCGTCCGCCAGTTGCGGCAGATGGCCGGGTTCGATCCGTCTGGCCACCGCGTGGCGGACCCGCCAGTCAGGATCATCGAGCCAGTGGAGAAGCTGCCGTGGTGCAGCGCGCTCCACCAGCAGCAGCCGCACTTCCGGGTCGGGATCGTTCCAGAGCTGCGGGAGCAGCGCCTCATCGGCCCGCAGCGCGATCAGCTTGCGCACGCCGGGGTCGGGATCGCCCAGCATCACTCTGAGCAAGCCGGCCGGCAGGCGGCGCGCGACGATCTGACGCACGTAGTAATCGGCATCGTCGGCCATCGCCCGCAATGCCTCGGGTGGCAGCCGTCCCGCCACCCGGATCCGCACCTCGCGGCTCGGGTCATGGATCAGCGGCAACAACTGGCGCAGCGGCAGGCGCTGTGCCGCACTCCAGCGCACGATCTCATCCGGGTCATCGACCAGACGGCGCAACTGGAACAGGTCGACATGACGCGCCGCGACCGCACGCACCTCGAAATAGGGGTGGTCGAGATGGCTGCCGGCGAGTTGGGGGTGACGGGCAAAGAAGCGGTCGATGCGTGGCGCATAGCGGTCATTCATGCAGGCATGGCCGGGGCTGCAGCCGCCATCGCGTTGCAGTGCATGGTGGTCGCACTGGCGGCAATCGACCGGTTGCCCAATCCAGGTGAGCGTGGCGATCTCACTCGTCATCATCCGCTCCCCGGCGTGCCAGCACCTGTTCCAGCACCGCGCCGCCCAGGCGGTCGGCCGGATCGAGTTCGCGCAACTTGGCCAGCATGGCCTGACCGAGGCTCAGATCGCCCAGCCGCAGGCTCAGATAGGCGCAGCCCTTCAGGGAGAAGAGATAGAAGCGCTCGGCCACTGCGGCAAAGTCATCGAAGCGTGCCGCAGTGGCGCTCACCGTCTGCCAGCTCTCTGGCAGACCACAGCCGCGGGCAGCGAGCGTAAGACAGCGCAGCCCCAGTTCGCGTGCCTGCATGAGCCGGCCCTTGTAGAAACAGAACCGGTACCAGGCGATCAGCACGGCCGGATGGTCGGGTGCCAGGGCCGAGGCCTGCAGCAGGTGCCGTTCGGCCAGATCGTCATCGGCATAGGCCGAGCCGGCGGCGCGCAGTGCTGCTTCGACTGCCTCGGGCAGCGCCCCGCCGAGGCAGGCCGCAGCCCAGTCTGCATCGGCCAGCAGGGCAGCGGGCCGCGACGCGCAGTGCAGGTCGGTGATCCAGTGGCTGGCGGCTGACATCGGCTTTCACTGCCCATTCGGTTGAACGCGGCGGACGATGGCGGAGACCGCCACCGCGGGAGTGGCCGCCGTGCTGCTGCAACTGCCGGCTCCGGCGACGTTGCGGAAGGTCAGGCCCGACTCGGTGGCCGTTTCGGCAAAGCCGACGGTGGCGCCTTCGAGCAGAAGCCGGCTCTCGACCGGCAGAAACAGCTTGAAGCCGTTGCACTCCAGCACGGCATCACCCTGCCGGGGTGACTGCTCCACACTGAACTCACTGGTGACGCCCGAGCAGCCGCCCGGGCTCACCTGCAACCGAAAGCCGGTCACGCCCTCGCCGCCGAAGCGGACCATGCGCTGCATGAATTTTTCGGCTGCTGCCGTCAGGATGATGTTCACGGGTCACCTCATGCTCTGGCCTGGTAGCGCGGCTGGGCGCCGTCGATGACGCAGGTGTTGTCCACCGGACAGACCGCCACACACTGCGGATCATCGAAGTAGCCGATGCATTCGGTGCACTTTTTGGGGTTGATGACAAAGACCCCATCCTTTTCATAGATCGCGACATTGGGGCACTCGGGTTCACAGGCCGAACAGCCGGTGCATTGCGATGCGACAATCTTGTAAGCCATGAAAGATCTCCTGCTGGATGATGAAAAAAGAGGCTCAGGCAGCGATGAAGGCACCCTGGCGGATGTCGGCATCGCCGCGGCTCTGGTGGGTGATTTCGCCGGCGCGCACGCGGCCGACGTAGTCCATGAAGTAGGCGATCACCGACTGCTCGATGTGCTGGTGGGCGTACTGGTCCACCGGGTCGATGCCGGCCTTGGCGAGATCGGCCTTGGGGCAGCCGCCGATCTTGGCCACGAACACCGCGTGGCAGTCGTTGATGGCGCGGATGACGGTTTCGAGCGAGTCCTCCTCGCCGTAGCCGCCCTGGCAGTAGAGGTCCACGCGGCGGTGGCCGACGAACTTCGAGCCCTTGGCGTCGACCTCGTAGATCTGGAACTCGCTGGCGTGGCCGAAGTGCTCGTTGACCTTGCCCTGGCCCTTGGTGGCGACGGCGATCAGCAGCGAAATGCCCTCGGCGTCAGCGAGCTTCGCCAGCTCGGCCTTTTCCGCCTCCTTGGCCGCGACCGTCGCCTGGCGCTCCTGCTCGACCAGCGCCTGGTAGGCCTTGCGCGTGTCCGCGTCGTAGACCACCTCCATGGCGTCGATCTTGTCGGTGGTGAACTCGGCGCTGCGGTCCTCGCCGAGCAGGCCGACGGCGTCGGCGCGGCACTGGCGGCAGTGCCGCATCATGTTCATCTCGCCCTCGCAGGCGTCCTGCAGGGCCTTCAGCTCCTGCGCGGTCGGGCCGCGCTGGCCGTTCAGGCCGAACACGGTGCCGTGCTCGGGCGCCGAGATCAGCGGCATGATGTTGTGCAGGAAGGCGCCGCGGCTCTTGACGGCCCGGTTCACCTCGACCAGGTGCTGGTCGTTGATGCCGGGGATCATCACCGAGTTGATCTTG
>ERZ1645192.130-NODE-130-length-51974-cov-17.188813_pt1 | contig 51974 bp, 42 predicted proteins | sample MGYA00575354_ERZ1645192 | MGnify/ENA primary metagenome ERZ1645192 (study PRJEB40844, sample SAMN11349763) | freshwater sediment metagenome | isolation source: river sediment | host: Sediment | place: India: Faizupur Khadar , New Delhi | collected 2017-02-21 ... | reverse complement strand
AAAAAGAACAATCCGGAAAAGAGATACTTCATCACTTCACCGTTGGTTAGCGGGTCAGCACCAACTTTCGTGTAGCAGTGCGTGTTTCGGATTGAAGTTGGTAATAATAAATTCCGGGAGTGAGACCCGCAAGGTCCAGGATGGATTCATAAGCGCCCGGGGCCCTGTATTCATTGACCGGTTTTGCCATCATCTGGCCGAAGGAATTAAACAGCGTTAACTGAACATGCGTTGCTACCGGCAACTCAAAACGGATGGTCGTCGATGTGGTACATGGATTGGGCCGGTTCTGGCTGAGTGAAAAACCTTCATCTGGTGAGGAGGAGTTTTCTGGTACGGCAACGATGGTACTTCCACCTTTAAGCACGATTTCCTGATCGGGATCAAATTGGAACAACACCGGCCTCTTGTCGAAGATCCAATGAAATTGCTGTTCGTTCAAGTCGTTCATCACCCGGAGCAGGGTATCGGTATTGTCCTGGAAGCGGACCTTGATCTCGATGGGCATTTTGAAAAAGCTTGCATTGGTCTGGGTCTGGCGGGCAATAAAATTGACCCTCCAGAAGCCATTTCCGAGGTTTTCAAAATTGTAAGTGTTTTGGTAGATCGGGTGGTTCGCCTGAAAGATCCATTCATCGAAAAACCAGGTATAATCTTCACCGGTGACGAGGTTTACTTTCTGGTTAAACTCCTGAATGGTAGCTGAATTGAACTTAAACGCGGGATCTGCGCAATAAGCCTGAAGCGTGGCAAAGAAAAGAGAATCTCCAAGCACATACCGCAATTGGTGAACCACGCAGGCACCTTTGGCATAAGTAATGGCGTAATTGAAAAGTACATCCGACACAGGGGTATTAATTGCCCAATCGGGATCGGAGATCGGCCATCCCGGATTGCTGTTCAGGTAGCTGTTGGCTTCACCAAAAATGCCCGATTTGTAAGCGGAATAGCCGCCCGACCGTTCGCTCCAGAAAGCTTCGCTCCACGTGGCGAAACCTTCATTCAGCCAGATATCGGCCCAGGTATTGCAGGTTATCATGTCTCCAAACCACTGGTGCGCGAATTCGTGGGCTGCAAGGGATTCACTCCAGCAGCCCGGACAGAGACTGGTCAGGGTTTGATTCTCCATGCCTCCCCAGGAAAAATCACTGTTCAATGTGGAAAATCCATTTTTAGGAAAGGGATGCTCGATATAATGCTCTGAATACCAAGTTGTCATGAGTGGCAACAGGGATCTGACAGTACCAGGGTTTTCTCCGGAATTATAATAGAACCGCAATGGAATGCTGTCAGAGGGATTGCTCAGTTTATGCCAGTAAACGATGTCGAGTTTATAATTGACTTTGGAGGAGATCACCATCAGGTAAGTCGCGATATTTTCGTTGGAAATCCAGTGGTACCAACAGGTATCGCCCATGATGAGGGAATCAGCCAGGTAGCCGTTGGATCCGAGTTTGACATTGGCTTTTGTCTTCGCAGTCAGGTCCAGTTGAGCCTTATCAGCTGGTTTGTCCCAGCAGGGAAACCATTTTCTGGCTCCTTCGGGTTCACAATCGGTGAAAACCATTCCACTCCTTGAATAAAAGGCGTTATCCGTTACATTTTTATGCCTGTAAAAGATTTTGACTTCAGCCGTATCTCCCGGTTCGTAGGTTTGATCCAGTTGAATTGTAAGGATGTTATTAAAATGGGTGAATCCTGTTCCTGCCATTTTTACCGAATCAATGATCAGGGAAGAGCCCACTGCATTGAGGTTAATGGAGTTAAGGGTGCTGTCGATCCTGAACTTTACAATCGCGGAGGCAGTGAAGGATTTGGGATAAGGAGAAGTATAACACCCGTAGAGGTTCAGATCGAGGGTGTACTTCAGCACATCAAAGGAATGCCCGGGGAGGCCGGATACCTGAGCGGGTCTCATCGTGACCGGCATCTGACTTTTTCGTTGGGCGCAGTACACCGATCCTTTCATGGTCGTCAGATCCTGTGCTGTCACGGTGGCGGAATAGAGGAGACAAAGCAAAACAAAAATTGAAAAAAATCTCATAACAGTTGAAAATAAAGGATTGAAACGGCGCAAAGGTACTTTTTATTTGTAACCGACCGGTGGCAAAGGTCAAATCAATTTTAAAAACTGGTATTTTTGTCCGATGCACAGAATAAAACCAACGGGAATAATAATCCTCATTCTCTTTGTCGTTACAGGATGCAACCACGGGAAAAAGGAGAGCGCACGCCGGGTATTCCGGTACAATGAAGCGGCGAACATCACCTCACTTGATCCTGCTTATGCGCGGGATCAGGCCATTATCTGGGCCACCAACCAGCTTTTTAACGGACTGGTTCAGTTGGATGATGCCCTGCGGATCCGACCGTGTATTGCGCGAAGCTGGGAAATTTCAGGCGATGGCAGGCGCTACACCTTTCATCTGCGAAGGGATGTATTCTTTCATAGAAGTCCCGCATTTGGAGCAAAAGACACGCGCCGGGTCGTGGCCGCCGATTTTGTCTTTTCATTCAACCGCGTTACCGATCCTTCTGTTGCTTCACCCGGAGCATGGATCTTCAACAACGTCAGGCAAACAAACGGCCGGTATCATTTTTCGGCCCCCGATGACTCGACCTTCGTTCTGGAATTGAAAGAAAGCTTTCCCCCTTTTCTAAGTCTTCTGAGCATGAAATACTGTTCGGTACTTCCGGAAGAAGCGCTGAAATATTATGGTGCGCGGTTTCGCAGCAACCCCGTGGGAACCGGTCCCTTCTTTTTTAAAATGTGGAAAGAGGGCGTGAAATTGGTCCTTCTGAAAAATCCGAATTATTTTGAATCTGAGGAAGGTGAAAAACTTCCTTACCTCGATGCGGTATCGGTCACCTTTCTGCCCGACAAGCAATCGGCTTTCCTGGAATTTGTCAAAGGGAACCTTGATTTCATGTCGGGCATTGACCCGACTTACAAAGATGAATTGCTGACACCGTCAGGGACTTTACAACCAAAATACCGGGAAACCATCCGCCTGGTCACTCAGCCATACCTGAATACAGAATATCTTGGGTTCTTGCTTGATTATGAAAATCAGAAGGGAGGAGAGGCCAGGCAATATGGCAAAAAGATCAGGCAGGCCATCAATTATGCTTTTGATCGCGAAAAAATGATCCGTTACCTCCGGAACAACATGGGTACTCCGGGTCTCCGGGGAATCACCCCCAAGGGATTACCCTCTTTCGATTCAGGGCAGATCTTCTATACCTACAACCCTGAAAAAGCTGCAAAACTCCTGGCCGAAGCCGGGTTTCCCGGTGGCAAGGGACTTCCTCCCGTCGTTCTGACCACAACCGCAGAATACCTCGATATCTGCAAATATCTGCAACACGAGGTAGCCGGACTGGGCATCAATCTCCAAATCGAGGTCAGCCCACCCGCTGCTGTCAAAGAGATGAAGGCACAGGCCAGACTTCCCTTTTTCAGGGCCTCCTGGATCGCTGATTACCCGGATGCAGAAAACTATCTTTCAATGTTTTACAGTCGAAATTTTTGTCCACGGGGGCCCAATTATACGCACTATTCCAACCCTGATTTTGACCGTTTGTATGAAAAAGCGATGTCAACAATCAATGATTCAATCCGTTACGGTCTATATAAAGAGATGGAAAACCTCCTTATGGCAGAAGCTCCGGTGGTGATTCTGTACTACGACCAGGTGATGCGATTTGTACAAAAAAATGTCACAGGTCTTGGTAACAATCCGATGAACCTGCTCAACCTGAAACAGGTCAAAAAGTTATAGTCAACCCGTCGTAAGCGAGCCTGACAAAGGAGGGCAATTCTTTCTCTACCTCTTTATGCAACCCCATCTGATGACTGATATGTGTCAGAAGCCCTTTTTCGGGTTTGAGTTCCATCATCAACGCCAGCGCGTCATCCAGGCAAAAATGAGAATAATGCTTCTTCTTACGCAGTGCATTTAATACCAGTACTTTGGATCCGATTATTTTCTCTTTTTCAACATCCGGTATCCTGACGGCATCGGTAATATAGGTGAAATCTTTTATCCGGAATCCGAAAACGAATTGATCGTTCCCGTAGTGTAACGCTTTGATCGGGGTCACCTTAAGACCATGGATAAAGAATGGCTGGTTATGATAAGTATGCAGGAAGATTTCAGGAACACCCGGATAGCGTTCTTTTTTAAAGGCATAATCATAATCCCGGCGAATGACCTTGCTGACATCCCGTGTTGTATAAACATGGGCGGGGCGTTGAAGGATATAGTTGAAAGCCCTTACATCATCCAACCCTCCGATGTGATCCTTATGTCCGTGGGTAATCAGGATGGCATCGATCGATTCAGTTTTTTCCCGCAGCATCTGCTGACGGAAATCAGGCCCGCAGTCAATGACCAACCGGTTCCCCTCCGATTCGATAAAAAGTGAAGAACGCAACCGGCTGTCGTAAGGATCAGTTGAACTGCAAATCGGGCAATGACAGGCTATTACCGGTACACCTTGGGAAGTACCGGTACCCAGAAAGGTAATTTTCATCTGCTTTTTGTGAAGAGCAAAGATAGAACAGAATTTTTGTTTTATGATTTATTAACAGCGCAACGGATAATAGGGGTGTTGCTCACGCGTTAAGTCTTATCAATTTTTGTATCTTTGCAAATCTTATCAGCTTAATTTTTAAGAATATGTTTAAAAGTTTAAGAACCAGGATAGGCCAGTATTATTTCAGGAAAGAACAGGTCCAGACGGAACGGAATTGCAGGGTGACCACCCTCAATGAAGCTAAAAAAATAGGGATTCTTTACACCCTTGATGATATCCCTGACTACGATCTTGTTTCCCAATTTGTTTCTGAACTTCAGCATGACCACAAGGAGGTGAAAGCTTTGGGGTTTGTTAAAAATAAAAGCCTGTTACAACGTTTTCTTCCGAAATTATCTTTCGATTTTTTTTCAAGACGAGATCTGACCTGGTTCTATAAACCAATCCATAAGCATGTCAGGGACTTCATTGAGAAGGAGTTTGATTTGCTGATCGATTTAAGCCTCCGCGAATCCTTCCCTCTTCAGTACATTTCCGGTTGCTCCAATGCCCTTTGCAGGGTTGGGAAGTTTTCGGAAACCAACACAGAGTATTATGATTTTATGATCGATCTGAAGCCTGCGATGACTACCGGAGAATTCCTGGAACAGATCAGGCATTATCTATCCATTATCAATTCCCATGCGAAAAGGCCATAACTTGTTCAGTGGTACCGGCGTTGCCATCGTTACACCCTTTAAACGTTCCGGAGCAATAGATTTCGATGCATTTGAAAAGATCATCGAACACGTCGTAAACGGAGGTGTCAATTACATTGTCCTTCTTGGTACCACGGGAGAATCAGCAACGTTATCAAAACAGGAGAAGAAAACCCTGATCAAATTTACGGTTAAATTCCTGAACGGTCGGATTCCCCTGGTACTCGGTATGGGAGGGAACGATACCAATGAGATCATTTTGTCAATTCATGCTACTCCTTTTCAGGGGGTTGACGCGATATTATCGGTTTGTCCCTACTATAACAAACCCCAACAGGAAGGTGTTTATCAACATTTTAAAACGATAGCAGAAGCTTCACCCGTACCGGTCATACTGTACACCGTTCCCGGCCGGACCGGAAGCAACATCAGCGCTTCCACGACCTTACGGCTGGCCCGGGATTGCGATAATATTGCCGGTATCAAGGAGGCTTCCGGTAACCTGGACCAGATCTTCCAGGTGATTGCACATCGTCCGGAGGGTTTCCTGGTCATTTCAGGGGATGATGCCCTGACCCTTCCACTTATCGCCTCTGGCGCCGATGGAGTGATCTCCGTCACCGCCAATGCTTACCCATCGATGGTAGCCGGAATCGTTGAACATACGATGGCAGGGAAATTAAAAGAAGCACGGTTGTTGCATTACCAATTACTTGAATTGACCAACTCCCTCTTTGCCGACGGCAGTCCGTCGGGTATCAAAGCAGCCCTGGAGATCAAAAAACTCTGCGAAAATGTCGTCCGCCTCCCGCTTGTCCCCGTGTCTGATGAGGCTTATTCCCGCATCCATCAAGCCATAAAAAAGCTGGAACAATGAAATGAAATTGTTTCGCCTGCTGCCGGTTCGATACCATCGGAGTTTCAACTGCCAACCACATCGATTTGAACCGCAACTACCCGGATCCGGAAGCAGGATTGCATGAATTATTGGCAACACTGTCGTGAAGTGACAGTTGAGATAAGCGATATTAAATTAAGGTAATTTCGATCGTTGTCATTTTTTTCCCTGGTCCTCTGAAAGGAGCTTGATAAACATTTGGAAACAGGTGTTAAAGAACAGTTATGTTAAAAAATAGATATTGAAATTCCATATATTTTACGGTATATTTGCAAATGCCTGACTATAAATACTCAACAGATCCTATCTGCCGCCCTTGAATGATTGAATAAAATACTAATTTCGATCGCGAGGGTCGAACAAAGATGAGGACATTTCCTTCATATCATGATACCCCTTCCGAAAAATATTCGGAATGAAACGAGTCCTGCTAAAGCAGCAACTGCCGCCGGTAAAGAGAAAAAGAGGGGTTTCTCATCCTCATCGAAATAGAGGTCCTGGTAATGATAACCACGCACCATAAAAGGTAATAACAATAAAATTCCCGATGCGATTTTTGCAACTTCATAAGCAGTGATCCCGGGAATTTTAACCAGGATTAGGATCAGGCTTCCGACCAGGTACGGAATAATGAATTGATTGATGATGAATTTAATACGATTCCCTTCAACCAACTCTCTGAAATAGATATTACCACTTAAAAGAAACATGCGGGTCAAACCAAAACCCAACAGGATCAGGAGGGTGATGGCGGTAAAGGCAATGAGCATCCTTCCGGTATCCTGAAAGAAAAGGTACATGATCACATAGCCTGAACCTTTGTTAAAAAGCGCTCCCATCAACAGGTCGCCTATTGAAAGGATGATGCAGTGGATGATCATCCATACTATCAGTAATCGCAAGGACCCCGTTTCGTCCTGAATTTTCAGGTTTAATAAGAAAAGAAGAATTCCAAGAAAGAAGGCTGTCAAAGGACCGGTGATAAAAACGGTCATGACAGCATCGGTACTCCATTTATGGGCAGCAATCAGGTATTCAGTCCCATCGTAGTAGAGAATTGTATGAATATCGAATGCAAGGGCTGAAATACTCGAAACCAGTTGGGCAAGGACAGAAACTATAAGGTAGGCCAACAGCGAATAAAAAGTCGAATTAACGAAGATGGCCGTGAAAGTATTCTCCGGATATTGGTACGATTTAAGGGAAGGTCGCTTTTTCTGTTGCAAAAGGGTACCTCTCCTGGATAAATAACGGAGTTTCCGGTATGAACGATAGAATCCCTCCCCGATGGAAGAAGTGCGGTGAGCCGCCATATCGTCAATATTTGTCGGCTACAGGTGGGAAAGTATCTTTTGAGTATTTCCCTTCCGTTAGTTTGGTGCGAACCTCGGAGAACGCGTCGATGGTGATCTTGACATCTTCGAGGGTGTGGGCAGAGGTGGGGATCAACCGCAGCATGATAACGCCCTTTGGAACGACGGGATAGATCACCATGGAGCAAAAGATACCGTGGTTCTCCCTGAGGTCGGCGACAACCTGGGTAGCTTCCTGAACGGTGCCTTTAAGAAAGACAGGAGTGACAGGGGATTGGGTTTTTCCAATATCAAATCCTTTTTCACGCAAACCTTTCTGAAGGGCGGTGACGATGGTCCAGAGCTTTTCCCTCAGTTCAGGATGGTTACGGATCAACTCCATCCGTTTCAAGGCGCCCATAACCATGGGCATGGGAAGAGATTTGGCAAAGATCTGCGATCTCATTTTAAAAGTCAGGGCCTTGATAATGGGCTTTTGGGTGGCGACAAAACCGCCTATGCCAGCCATGGCCTTGGCAAAGGTCCCAAAATAAAGATCAACGCCATCCATAACGCCCTGCTCTTCGCTGGTACCGGCTCCCGATTTGCCCATCGTACCAAAACCATGCGCATCATCTACCAACAACCTGAAACCATATTTTTCTTTGAACGCTACGATCCCTTTAAGGTTTCCCAGATCGCCAGGCATTCCGAAAACACCCTCGGTGATTACAAGAATCCCGCCTCCTGACAGATCGGCAGCTTTCCGGGCATGCTTGAGTTGCGCTTCAAAACGCTCCATATCATTATGGGGATAAACGAACCGTTTGCCAATGTGCAACCTCAATCCGTCTAAAATACAGGCATGTGATTCAGAATCATAAACCACTACATCGTGACGGTCGAGCAACGAATCAATGATCGAGACCATTCCCATGTAGCCGTAATTGAGCAGGTAGGCAGACTCTTTGCGCTCATAAGAAGCCAATTCATGTTCTAACTGTTCATGATATTTTGTTTGCCCTGACATCATTCGCGCTCCCATCGGAGAGCCCATTCCAAAACGGGCTGCCGCTTCGGCATCCGCCTGCCTGACCTCCGGATGGTTGGCCAAACCCAGGTAATTGTTCAGACTCCACACCAAGACGGGTTTCCCTCTGAAAGTCATGTGATTCGAAATCTCTCCTTCCAACTTCGGAAAATAATAATAACCATACCCGACATCAGCTAACTGTCCGAGAGGGCCCATGTTGTTGACAACCTTTTGAAAAAGATCCACTTTGATGAAATTTTAGTGAGACAAGAGGTATAAAAACTGTTTGAGGCTGCAAAAGTATCAAAAATCCAATACTTTTTCAACCTTTACAGCGTTCGCCTAAAGGAATATTATTTTAGTTCATCCAAAAAGTGTATTTTTGCAAAATGAAATATAAGACTTGCTCCTTAGTCCTGCTTGTACTGTCTATCGCACTGTCATCCTGTACTTTCCAGAAACTTTTGAAAACCGGATCCGTTGATGAAAAGTATGACGAAGCGGTGAAACTGTACAACGAAAAGGACTATTCCCGCGCGCTTCAACTCTTTGATCAATTAGCAGGAGCAATGCGTGCCACTGATAAATCGCAAAAGATTGCCTATTACTACGCCTATTCCTACTTCAATCAAAAAGATTATACACTGGCTTCTTACTATTTCAAAAGATACGCAACCAATTTTCCGAATACCCCCGAAGCTGAAGAATGTGCTTTCATGAGTGCCTATTGCAATTACCTCAATTCACCGGAATACAGTCTCGATCAAACAATAACGTACGATGCCCTGAAAGACCTTCAGCTTTTTGTGAATACCTATCCCGGCAGTAAACGGGTATCAGAATGCAATGACCTGATCGACAAACTCAGGGAGAAACTGGAAATGAAGGATTACAAGATGGCTAAATTGTACTACAGAATGGATGATTACGCTGCCGCCATCGTCGGGTTGAACAACATCGTGAAAGAATTTCCCGATTCAAAACACAAAGAGGAGGTGCTTTTTCTGATCTTTAAATCCTATCATCGGTACGCCAAAGAGAGCATCGATGAAAAGAAAAAGGACAGGTACTCCAAAGCCCTGAAGTCATATCAGGACTTCGTTACCCAATACCCTGAAAGCGAATACCTGGCTGAGGCTGCCAGCCTGAAAGAAAGTGCCCGCAAAGCCCTGGATTCAAAATATGACAAAGATCAGAAACTGATCCAAAAGAAAACATCGAAAACCAAGCAATAATAATTCAAGCAGAAAATGGATTACAAGAAAATCAAGACAGATGTACATGCCATTACCCGGAATATCGAGGATTTCACGATAGGTACTCATAATATCTATGAGACAGTGGCTGTTATCTCCAAACGATCGAACCAGGTCGGGCTGGAAATGAAGGAGGAACTGAACCAGAAAATCAGTGAATTCGCTACCAGTAACGATAACCTGGAAGAAGTCTTTGAAAACCGTGAACAGATCGAAATCGCCAAATACTACGAACATCTTCCCAAACCTACCCTGATCGCCATCCAGGAGTACCTGAACGGCGAGATCTATTTCCGTAATCCGCACAAAGAACGACCGGAAGATTTCTGATCATCAATCCCTAAACCATGCTGCAAGGGAAAAAGATCATAATCGGGATAACCGGCAGTATTGCCGCTTACAAAATCCCACTGCTGGTAAGAATGCTGATCAAAGACGGGGCAGAGGTCAGGATTATTATGACCCCTGTAGCTACACACTTCGTTACGCCGCTTACCCTCTCTACCCTGACAAACCACCCGGTGGTTGTCGAATCTTTCGATCCCGCCCATGGTACCTGGAACAGCCATGTGGAAATGGGACAATGGGCCGACCTGATGCTCTTCGCTCCTGTCACCGCGAATACCCTGGGGAAAATGGTCAGTGGCATTGCAGATAACTTGGTTATAACTGCTTATTTATCAGCAAAATGCCCTGTATTTCTTGCGCCTGCAATGGACATGGACATGTACCTTCATCCTTCTACCCAGCGTAACCTGGAGGTTTTACAGTCGTATGGTAACACCATTATTGAACCCCAAACCGGAGAATTGGCGAGCGGTTTGTCAGGTCCCGGCAGAATGGAAGAACCGGAAAAAATCCACAAAATCCTAAAGGACTATTTTTCCGGAAAAGATTCCTTGCTTAAAAAAAAAATCCTGATCACCGCGGGACCAACCCGGGAAAAAATTGACCCGGTCAGGTTCCTCTCCAATTTCTCGAGCGGAAAAATGGGCTTCGAATTGGCGGAAACGGCCGCCGAAATGGGCGCAGAAGTGCTGTTGATCGCCGGTCCCACTACTCTGCAAACTCGTGGTTCATCGATTTGCCGTATCAATGTGACTACCGCCGAAGAGATGTACCATGCCTGCATCAACCATGCACCCGGACAAGATGTTATCATTATGGCGGCCGCTGTGGCAGATTACAGGGTCAAAGAAATTCATTCGGTAAAAATCAAAAAAAGTAAGGGAAACCTTGCACTGGAATTAGAACCTACCACCGATATCCTCAAGTCACTCGGAGCAGTAAAAGAAAAAAATCAACTCCTTGTTGGATTCGCACTGGAAACAGATCATGAGTTGGTCAACGCACAGGCCAAACTGAAATCCAAAAACCTTGATCTCATCGTACTGAACTCATTGAATGACCCGGGTGCCGGTTTTGGAACTGAAACCAATAAAGTCAGTATTATCGATGACCAGGGAACCATCTATCCAGGCCAACTGAAATCAAAAAAAGCAGTGGCACAGGATATTCTGGCAATAGTTGTTAAAAAGCTCATTGACAATCAATAAGATCCTTACTTCATGACCAGATCCATAACCATTGCATTGATTGTATTCCTGCTTGTCCAAGGCACAAAAGTGTCGGGCCAGGAGTTCAACTGCCTCGTGAATGTCACTTCTCAAAAAGTTGAAGGTACTGACAAACGGGTTTTTGAATCGCTGCAAAATGCAATGTACGAATTCATTAACAACCGCAAATGGTCAAATTACAACATAAAAACAGAGGAAAAACTGGAGGCAACCATCCTCCTGACTGTTAATGAACGCCTGGGCTCTGACGAATTCAGGGGGAACCTGAATGTCGTTCTGCGGCGACCGGTGTTCAATTCTGCTTACAATTCAGTATTACTCAACTATGTAGATAAAGGATTTCAGTTCCGGTACATTGAATACCAGCCACTCGATTATTCCGACGGGACTTTTACCTCGAACCTTACCTCTGTACTGGCTTATTATGCTTATGTCTTCCTGGGATATTATTTCGATTCTTTCTCTCCTTATGGAGGAGGACCTTTCTTTGAAAAAGCCCAGGAGGTCGTCACCTCAGCACAAAATGCACCGGAAGCCGGCTGGAAAGCTTATGAAGGGGAGAAAAACCGGTATTGGCTCGTTTCCAATCTCCTGAATCCCGCCTATTCAGGATTGCGTGATTTTTCTTACAACTACCATCGACTGGGCCTGGATCAGATGTATGAAAAAGTGGATGCCGGCAGGACAAGCATTACCGAAAGCCTGACCTCTGTCCAGAAAGTTTACAATGCCCGGCCGGGACTCTTTTCCCTTCAACTGCTGTTCGATGCAAAACGGGACGAGATCATCAACATCTATGGCGACGAAAGAGTTCCTCCCATGGAAAAGAACTCCGTTGTCAATATGATGAAAGAAATGGATCCAGCCAATGGCTCAAAGTACGCTTCGATTGTGGGAACCAAATAGGAGACACTTCACTTTTTCTGAAGTTAACCAATGCTTATAAGACTATCCATTGAAAATTACGTGTTGATCCATTCACTGGAGGTGGAGATCCGGCCCGGATTTTCAGTGATAACAGGAGAAACAGGCTCCGGGAAATCGATCTTTCTTGGAGCGCTCGGATTGATTCTGGGTCAAAGGACCGATACAGGCGTATTGCTGGATAAAACAAAAAAGTGCATTGTTGAAGGACTTTTCTCAATCGTTGGCTACCATCTTGAGGATTTTTTCAAAGGAAATGACCTGGACTATGATAACCAGGTAACGCTGCGAAGAGAGATCAACCAATATGGTAAATCAAGGGCATTTATAAACGACACACCGGTCAATCTTTCTATTCTGAAAGAATTGGGGGATAAGCTGGTAAACATCCATAGCCAACATTCAATCATCACCCTGAATGAGGCCGACTTTCAACTGGCTGTATTGGACAACTATGCGGCCAACCAACCTTTGCTTCATTCCTACCGGTCAACTTATAAACGTTGGAACACATTAATAAAAATATGGAGTGAACTCCATGATAAATCGGAACGTTATAAAGAAGAACAGGACTATATTGAATTTCTTTACAACGAGTTAGTAGCTGCAAATCTCCAACCCGATGAACAACCATTCCTGGAAGAACGGCTGGAACTATTGAACCATGCCGAAGAGATCAAGAACGCGTTGGAACGAACCCGCATCGCCCTGACCGGTGAGGAAGAAAATGTGATAGAATTGCTGAATAGAGCTTTGAATGCTTTGAACCCCATTCAAAAATACAATGCAGCAATTAAAGAAATAGTTGAGAGGCTAAAGTCTAATATAATTGATGTCAAAGATATATCAACTGAAATTGTATCGATTGACGAACAAATTGAATTTAACCCCGATGAGGCTGGGAACGTGACCCAACGGCTCGACCTTTTATTCCGGTTACAGCACAAGCATCACAAATCATCGGTGGAAGAACTCATAATCTTAAAAGAGGAGTTAAAGACCAGATTACAGGTAGCTGACGGAATGCAGGATCAACTTGTTTCCTGTACCAATGAAATTCAAACGCTTGAAAAAGAATTAGCCCGACTTGCTGGCGATCTCTCTAAGGCCCGTCACAACGTTGCCGGTAATTTTGAGAAAGAGATCATTACCATGCTGCATGACCTTGGAATGCAACAGGCAAGGTTTATCATCGGTTTTTCAACTTCTGATTCTCCGGGACCCTATGGAACCGACCGTATAAAATTCCTTTTCAGTAGCAATAAAGGGTTGGATGTTAATGAAATATCTAAGATTGCCTCAGGTGGAGAATTATCTCGCTTGATGCTGAGTATCAAATCGATGATAAGTCAGAAAAACCTTCTGCCAACGATTTTCTTTGATGAGATCGATAGCGGTGTTTCCGGGGAAGTTGCAGGGAAAGTGGGAAATATCCTCCGGAATATGGGAAAACGGATGCAGGTGATTGCCATTACCCATCTTCCGCAGATTGCGGCCAAAAGCGATCAACATTTTTGGATATATAAAAAAGATAATCAAGATATTACAACTACTTATATTAAGCAATTATCGAAATCTGAAAAAATTGAAGAAATTGCAAAAATGCTCAGTGACAACCTGGTAACGCCTATTGCTTTAAAAAATGCTAAAGAATTGCTTAATAATTAATTAAATTTAATTATTTAAACATTTACTTTAAGTATAATCATTATGTCGCATAATTTGCTTCAGGGGAAAAAGGGGATCATCTTCGGCGCTTTGGATGAAAAATCCATTGCCTGGAAAATTGCTGAGAGGGCCCACGAAGAGGGAGCCCTTTTTACTTTATCGAACACGCCGGTGGCCCTTCGATTTGGCGCTTTGCAATCGTTGGCTGAACAATGCGGTTCTGAGATCATTCCGGCCGATGCCACCAGCGTTAAGGATATCACTTATGTTTTTAACCGCAGCATGGAGGTGTTGGGAGGCAAGATTGATTTTGTATTGCACTCCATTGGAATGTCGTTGAATGTCAGGAAACATCGCGAGTACGATGACCTTGATTACGATTATTTTCAGAAGACCATAGATATCTCGGCCCTTTCGTTTCATAAAATGTTGCAGGTAGCCAAAAAACTGGATGCCATCAACAACTGGGGGTCTGTTCTGGCGCTTTCTTACATTGCCGCACAGCGGACTTTGGTAGGATACAATGACATGGCGGATGCAAAAGCGTTGCTTGAATCCATTGCACGCAGCTTCGGTTATATCTATGGCCGTGAAAAACAGATCAGGATCAACACCCTGTCCCAATCGCCTACCCGTACAACGGCAGGATCAGGAATTAAAGGAATGGACGGGCTCATGGATTTTACCGATCGTATGGCGCCTCTGGGAAACGCCACAGCCGACGAATGTGCCGATTTTTCCATCGTACTGTTCTCCGACCTGTCCAGGAAAGTCACCATGCAGAACATCTATCATGATGGTGGATTTTCGAGTATGGCCATGAGTATGAGGGCGATGACCCAGTACAACAAGTGCCTCGAAGAGGAGGATAAAATTAAATAGTCCTCTTTTTGGGCGCTTTTCTTTATCTTTGCACCCCGAATTTTGTTTAATTTTTGTGAACTATGAATATTTTAGTCTGTATCAGCCATGTTCCGGATACCACTACCAAAGTCAGGTTTGCTGACAACGATACACGTCTTGATACCACTGGCATTCAGTGGGTCATCAATCCATGGGATGAACTGTCGTTGACCCGTGCTTTAGAACTCAAAGATGATCAGGCTTCGGGCGTCACAAAAGTTACAGTAGCTCATGTGGGCCTTGCAGGGACCGACCCTACGATCAGAAAGGCCCTTGCCATCGGCGCCGATGACGCGATCCGTATCAATGCAGATCCTGTTGATGCCTATTTTGTGGCCTTCCAGTTGGCTGAGATGATCCGTAAAGAATCTTTTGATATCATACTTTGCGGTATTGAATCAAGCGATCACAATGGTTCGGGAGTAGGAGGGATGTTGGCCGAATTTTTAAATATTCCTTCGATCTCTTCGGTTTCAACACTCAAAATCGAAAAAGGGAAAGCCCTCCTTCACCGCGAAATCGACGGGGGAAAAGAGGTCATCAATACGCCTTATCCTTTTGTTGCTATTGTCCAGAAAGGAATTGCCAAAGAACCCCGGATTGCAGCAATGAGAGGGATCATGATGGCACGGACAAAACCCCTGAAAGTTGTGGAGCCTGTTGCCTGTACACCGCTTACAGAGCTTGTTGCTTTCGAGGCCCCAAAACCAAGGGCAGCCTGCCGTTTCATCGACCCGGCCAACCCAGGTCAACTCTTTGAATTATTACAGAACGAAGCCAAAATCATTTAACTAAATACCACCCTTACATGTCCGTTTTAATCTTCCTTGAGAATTGGGATGGAAAATTCAAGAAACTGAGTTACGAGCTGGCATCCTACGGTTCAAAAGTAGCCTCCATGCTTGGTTGCGAACCCATTGCACTTGCCATCGGCGAGATCCGGCCTGATGAATTGAATACTATTGGCCACTATGGGATCAGCCGGTTGATCCGGATCAACGGAGCAACAGTTACACAGTTCGATAGCCAGTTATACACAGCGCTTATTGATCAGGTTGCCCGGAAAGAACAGGCATCCGTCGTGATCCTTGCCAACAACAACACCGGAAAAGCCCTGGCTCCCAGGTTATCGGTCAGGCTTCAGGCCGGGTTGGGCTCCGGAGTCAGTCAACTGCCCCTCTCCACCGATCCTTTCATGGTTTTCAAGAAGGCCTTTTCAGGCAATGCCTTTTCTAAAGTTCTCATCAAATCACCTGTGAAAATTCTCACTCTGGCACAAAACTCATTTGGGATAACAGAAGAACCTAAGAACATGGTGATAGAGGAGATACCTGCAGATGCTGCCGGAGTCACTCCTAAAACCATTGTTACCGAAGTGGAAAAACAGTCAGGCAAGATCCTTCTTACCGATGCCGACATCGTGGTTTCGGGCGGCAGAGGTATGAAATCGCCCGATAACTGGGGCCCCTTGGTCGAATTGGCCGGGCTCATGGGAGCAGCCACGGCTTGTTCCCGTCCGGTTTCTGATGAAGGCTGGAGACCGCACGAAGAGCATACAGGGCAAACCGGAAAAATCATTGCACCAAACCTTTATATTGCCATCGGTATCTCGGGTGCAACGCAGCACCTGGCAGGGGTCAGCTCCTCACGTTATATCGTAGCTGTCAATACGGATAAAGATGCACCCATTTTCGGCGCTGCACAATATGGTATCGTGGGTGATGCCGCCAAAATACTTCCCCTGCTCGTCGATTCCTTCCGTCAATTGAAGGGGAAATAACCGGAATCATGGTAAAACAGTTTTTTTTCATAGCAGCCCTCCTGGTCGCAGCGACACTTTTCTTATATACTGCAAGGAGGATAGGATCCTATTTTAAAATGACCAGGGCGGCCTTCCCTGTCAGGGATTTTGGTAAACGGGCAGGAGTGATGTTCCGCGTTGCCATTGGCCAATCGCGTATCTTCAGGCGACCGGTAATTGGTTTTTTTCATGCACTGGTGTTCTGGGGATTTTGTATCATTCTCTTCGGTAGCATTGAGATGATCATCGACGGGTTGGCAGGTACAGAACGATCTCTCAAATTTTCAGGTCCTTTCTATGATTTCATGATAGGAACAGGAGATCTTTTCGCCTTGCTGGTCGCCTTTTCCATCGGAATCTTTCTGTTCCGAAGGCTCTTCCTCCACATCCGCCGTTTCCAGGGAATCGAAATGAAGCATGTTTCACATCTTGATGCCAACATCGCACTGTCGCTCATTCTGCTTTTAATGATTTCATTGCTTGGAATGAACAGCGCTTATTATAGTTTTACCACCCACAGTTTACAACCAGTCTATGGTTTTTATCCTGTAAGCCAATATCTTTCAGCACTTTTTACCAACTCACCGGGCGCTACGGTCCATCTTATTTATGAAATTTGCTGGTGGTCGCATATTTTGCTGATCTTTCTCTTTGCCAACATTTTACCTTATTCGAAGCATTTCCATGTTTTCATGTCGGTTCCCAACGTTTTCCTTTCCCGTCTCGAACCTTTGGGAAAACTGACCAACATGGATTCTGTCACTGTTGCCATTAAAATGATGATGGATCCCACCGCAACCGATACCGCGACGGAAACACAGCAAACCCCTGAACGCTTTGGTATCCGGGATGCTGAAGACCTGACATGGAAAAATTATCTCGATGCGCTTTCCTGTACCGAGTGTGGCCGGTGTACCTCGGTGTGTCCTGCCAATCTTACCGGGAAACGGCTTTCGCCCAGAAAAATAATGATGGATGCCCGTGCCAGGATGAAAGAGAAAGGCCCCGGCCTGGTCAGTAAAGGACGCTCTTACAGTGACAACAAAGCCCTGCTCCGCGACTATATCTCTGAAGAGGAACTCTGGGCTTGCACCACTTGCAATGCCTGCGCCAGAGAGTGCCCGGTCAGCATCAACCATCCAGCCATCATCGTCGATCTCCGTCGCTACCTGGTGATGGAGGAAGCTTCAGCGCCGGGGGGATTGAAAAGTATCTTTAGCAACATCGAAAACAATGGCGCTCCATGGCAGTATTCTCCCGAAGACCGTTTAAAATGGAGCGAAAACCTCACCCTAAAGAGCGCCAACTAAGTCATTCCATCCTGATTATGGATACAAAGAAGATTGAAATCCCGGTTATGGCCGAGCTAAAAGCCCGGAACGAACAACCCGAATACCTTTTCTGGGTGGGTTGCGCCGGCGCTTTTGATGACCGCTATAAAAAAGTGGCCGGGGCATTTATTAAAATACTGACCCACCTGAAAGTCAGCTATGCCGTTTTGGGTAAAGAAGAATCCTGTACCGGAGACCCTGCCCGCCGCGCCGGAAATGAAATGCTTTACCAGATGCAGGCTTTACAAAACATTGAACTGCTGAATGGTTACGGGGTAAAAAAAATCCTGACCATCTGTCCTCATTGTTACAACATTCTGAAAAATGAATATCCCGATCTTGGCGGGCACTACGAGGTGATCAATTACCTTCAGTTCCTCGATCAGAAAATTTCGGAAGGAACGCTGATCATCGATCCGGCAATCCTGCACGACCAGGTCATCACTTACCATGATCCCTGCTATCTGGGAAGGGCCAATGACATTTACTTTGAACCCCGGTCGATTCTTAAAAAGCTGTCATCCCGCATCGTGGAAATGAAGCGGCACAAAAGCAACGCGTTGTGCTGCGGGGCCGGCGGTGGACAAATGTTCAAGGAAGCGGAGAAAGGAGATAAGGAGATCTTCATTGAAAGAACAGAAGAGGCCATACGTACGGGCGCTTCCCTGATTGCAACAGCATGTCCTTTTTGCATGACCATGCTCACCGATGGGCTCAAATACAAAAACCAGGAAGAAGTTGTGAAAAATTTCGATATTGCCGAATTGATCACCCAATCACTCAATATTTAAAAAACCAACAAAACATGGAGTCAAAGAAAGTTCTGAAAAGTGGCGAATTTCTTGTAGATGAGATCCCCTGCCAGGAAATATTCATACCGGAAGAATTCGGTGAAGAGCAACAGATGATTGCACAAACCTGCCAGGATTTTATTGATACTGAAGTGTATCCCAACATCGATAAGATCGATTCACCCGACATCCAATTGATGAAAGAAACCCTTTTAAAAGCAGGAAATCTCGGGTTGATGGGAATTTCCATTCCTGAAGTATATGGCGGTTTTGGACTCTCTTTCACTACGCAGATGCTGGCAGCCGAGAAGATCGGTGCAGGCCACTCTTTTTCAGTAGCTTTCATGGCTCATACAGGGATCGGAACTCTTCCGATCATGTATTATGGCAATGAAGATCAAAGGCAGCGTTATGTCACCCGACTGGCTACCGGTGAATTGTTAGGTGCCTACTGTCTTACCGAACCGGGGGCAGGGAGTGATGCCAATTCGGGTAAAACCATGGCCACTTTATCACCCGACGGAAAATATTATATCCTGAACGGGCAAAAGATGTGGATCACCAATGCCAATTTCGCAGACACCCAGGTCGTCTTTGCCAAAATTGACAAGGATCGGGTACTCAGTGCATTTATCGTAGAAAGAGCTTTCAAAGGGGTGGTTGTCAACCCCGATGAGCACAAAATGGGTATCAAAGGTTCTTCCACTGCACAGATTTTTTACAATGATGTTCACGTTCCGGTTGAAAACCTGATCGGTGCAAGGGGTGAGGGATTCCGCATCGCTTTGAGCATTCTTCACATGGGCCGGCTGAAGCTGGCCGCGAATGTTTTGGGGGCAGCCAAAAGGGCAATTTCGGTCTCCGTGCAATACGCCAATGAAAGGAAACAGTTTGGCACCCTGATCTCCGGTTTCGGGGCTATCAAATACAAACTCGCCGAGCAGGCGATCCGCACCTATGCCCTGGAATCTGCTGTTTACAGGGTGAGCAAAGACATTGACGGACAGATAGAGCGGAACAAAGCCGAAGGAATGGATATAGGAAGAGCTTCCATTGAAGGAATCAGCCATTATGCTGTTGAAGCTGCATTACTCAAAGTCTTTGGATCGGAAGTCCTTGATTATGTTGTAGATGAAGCAGTTCAAATTCATGGCGGCATGGGTTATTCCGCCGAAGTTTCAGTTGAACGAGGCTACCGTGATTCAAGGATCAACAGGATTTTTGAAGGTACCAATGAGATCAACCGGCTGCTGGTAGTGGATACGGCGATGAAAAGGGCCATGAAAGGAGATTTTGACCTCTTCGGAAAAGCTGCTCTGTTGGCTTCTCAAGGAACAGCCTGTATCCTGGAAGCGAAGGAAGGGGAATCCTGGTTTGAATCCCGTTACCGCATCGTGAAAAATTTCAAAAACCTGATCTTAATTTTGATTCGTGCGGCTTCAGAGCATTTCGACAAGAAACTGGTCCATGAACAGGAGGTGATGAACAACTTGACCGACATGATGATCGATACTTATGTTGCTGAATCAACCCTGATGCGTATTGAAAAATTGGTTTCTATTAAAGGTGAAGAGTCTTTATCAATCAATCAATCGATCCTGGATGTATTTCTATACGATGCCGCAGCAAGGGTTCGTAAAAATGGCACCGATGCTGTATCATCCTTTATGGTCGGCCCGGTTGCTCAAGAACATATTCAATTGATTGAAAAGGCAGTACGGACAGAGATTATCAATGTTAAAGTCCTCCGGAGGACGATTGCCGATCGATTGATCGAAGAGAACACCTATAAATTTTAACCAGGTAGCTGATGGAACTGATCCTTGTACCGGTTGTCCTGATTCTTTTCCTTTTCCTTATGATCATTTTTTGGAGAAGGATCTGGATAACCCTGCAAATATCTTGGTTATCAATCTTTTACGGAAGGTACAGTTTTGAGTTCCTGGAGTTTTTCAAAACCAGGAATATCAGAAGTCCGCACAACACCTGCATTAAGGATGAAATCACGGTTCATTTCCTGGTGTTTTACAAGAAGTTGAGAAACTTCAGGGAAATAAAGACACCCTATGAACTTACTTTCAGTGATACCCCTGCCTTTTCAACTTACAAGGAGGTCCGGAAGCTGAAAGGAATTCCCGACTGCATGAATATTGCCCGTTTTCCAGAGGGCAAGGTAGTCCTTTTAGGTTACAGGGAAATTCTGCAGGATATCAGGGTCAAACGTTTGTATTATTTCATCCACGACCGGTTTATCCTGGGTGAAATTCAATTCAATGAATCCTTGCGGCAGGATTCGGCTCCTTTGTTGAAGCATATCGCCGGGCTTTACTTAGATGGTGCACCATTGGCTGATGAAACGGTGTACCTCAGTGATCCAAAAGGAAATCAGTTGCTTTATGAAAACAACGGGTTTTCATTATCGGTGAAGATTCTTTTTCATGGAGATCCGGTGATTGACAATTTGTTGACATCCACATTCACTAAAAAGCCTGCCGGAGAAGCCGATTACGGAAAGACCCTTCGGGATGAAGGGCAGTTAAACCGGTTCTGAGGTTGAGACAGTGACCTTAATCTCCTGCTTTTCAGTGTCGAGATCGACGGTGATCAAGTCATGTGATGACAATTTTGTCTTTATGATCTCCTCTGCAAGGGTGTCCTCCACGTATTTTTGAATGGCACGTTTTAAGGGTCTGGCGCCAAACTGAGAATCCCATCCTTTTTCTGCAATGAAATCCTTGGCCTCCGGGGTGATCAGGATGTGATATCCCATTTGGGCAATCCTGTCGTAGAGCTGTTTCAGTTCAATATCGATAATTTTGTGAATATCTTCCCGTTCCAGAGATTCGAAGATGATGACATCGTCGATGCGGTTAATGAATTCGGGTGCGAATGCTTTTTTCAATGCATTTTCAATGACACTCCGTGTATGATCGCTGCTGCCAGCTTGTTTAGCCGACGTAGTGAAGCCGACTCCCTGTCCGAAATCTTTCAGTTGCCTTGAGCCGATGTTAGAGGTCATGATGATGATGGTGTTCTTGAAATCGACCCGGCGCCCGAAGCTGTCGGTAAGCACCCCGTCGTCAAGCACTTGTAGCAAGAGATGAAACACATCGGGATGTGCTTTTTCAATTTCGTCAAGCAGTACTACAGAATAGGGTCGGCGGCGGATTTTCTCTGTGAGTTGTCCTCCTTCTTCATACCCGACATAACCCGGGGGCGCTCCGATCAATCTGGAAACGGCAAATTTCTCCATGTATTCACTCATGTCGATTCTTACCAAGGCTTCGTCGGAGTCAAAAAGATAGCGGGAAAGGATTTTAGCCAGGTGGGTTTTCCCAACGCCGGTGGGGCCTAAAAAGATGAAGGTGCCAATGGGTTTGTTGGGGTCTTTCAATCCTGCGCGGTTGCGGCGGATGGCCCTGACTACTTTCCGGATGGCGTCATTTTGGCCAATGACGGCATTTCCAAGTTCGTCTTCCATATTGATCAGGCGGTCGCTTTCATTCTTGGCAATTCGTTGGACCGGAATTCCTGTCATCATGGCAACCACTTCTGCTACATTTTCTTCGGAAACGGTTTGCCGGTTAAGTTTGGCATTCTCTTCCCATTTTTTCTTTTCCCGTTCCAGGCCTTCCTGTAGTTTTCTTTCCGAATCCCTGTGATCGGCAGCTTCTTCAAACTTCTGGCTGTTAATGGCCTGGATTTTCTTTTTCCGCGTCTCTTCAATTTGGTTCTCAATCGAAATGATCTCCTGTGGAACGTTGATATTGGAGATATGGACGCGGGCACCTGCTTCATCCAGGGCATCGATTGCTTTATCAGGAAGGTAGCGGTCGGAGATGTACCGATTGGTCAGAGTAACACAGGCATTGATAGCATCATCGGTGTATTTGACGAGGTGGTGGTCTTCGTATTTCTCTTTGATGTTGTTAAGGATTTCGACGGTCTCCTCCGGCGAGGTCGGATCGACGAGTACTTTCTGGAAACGGCGTTCAAGTGCTCCGTCCTTTTCTATGTATTGCCGGTACTCATCCAGTGTGGTTGCGCCGATGCATTGTATTTCACCACGTGCCAAAGCCGGTTTGAACATATTGGAAGCATCGAGTGAACCTGAAGCGTTACCGGCTCCGACAATGGTATGGATCTCGTCGATAAAGACGATGATGTTGGGATTTTTCTCCAGTTCGTTCAATACCGCTTTCATGCGCTCTTCAAACTGTCCGCGGTATTTTGTTCCGGCTACCAGCGAGGCCAGGTCGAGCGAAACGACACGTTTGTTGAAGAGGGCGCGAGATACCTTTCGCTGGACGATCCGCAGTGCCAGTCCTTCGGCAATGGCTGATTTTCCCACGCCGGGTTCACCGATGAGGATCGGGTTGTTTTTTTTTCGCCGGCTGAGGATTTGAGCGATCCTTTGCAACTCTTTTTCCCGGCCCACGATGGGATCGAGCCTTCCTTCTTCTGCTGCTTTTGTGATATCGCGCCCGAAATTATCCAGCACGGGAGTTTTGGATTTTGGATCCTGTGTTTTTTTTGCGCTGCCTCCCAGGTTTTTGCTGCCCTCTTCGGGATCTTCTTCATCATCATCTTTAGGCAGAATGTCCATCGGATCGGGACTCGTTTCCTCCACGCCATTGGTGAGGATCGATTTCAGTTCTTCTTTTACCGAATTATAGGTGATCCCTAACTGTTCAAAATTTTTTGTTACGAGGTTGTTCTCATCTTTCAAAATAGCCAATAAAAGATGCTCTGTTCCAATCAGGTCGCAATTGAATAATTTGGCTTCCAGATAAGTAATTTTAAGCGCACGTTCCGATTGTTTGATCAGGGGAAGTTGTTCGGTGCTCGCGGGTCGTTCCTTATGACTTGCTACTGCCATTTCGATCTTTTTCCTCAGTTCTGACAGGTTGACTCCAAGGTTTCTCATGATCTTCACTGCCAGACATTCGTTCTCTCGGACTATGCCCAATAATAAATGTTCCAGACCGATATAATCATTGCCCAGTCGCTGGGCTTCTTCACGGCTATATATCAACACATCTTTGACGTGCTGTGAAAATTTTGCCTCCATAATTCGCTGCTTTTCACTTTAAAATCAGGTTACCACAAAAACCGAACCACAAAACAAAACGGAAATCTTGTCAACTGCTCCAAAAGTACGATCGAATTGCTGAAGTGAATCGTAAATCGCTTGAATTTATTAACATTTCCATGTTAGTAACCAGTGAAATTTTCAAGGTGATAATCCATGGTTTATCGGTGGAATTTTGCTATCTTCGTTGTTTGTTTTAACAGTTTTTATCTGCTTGATAATTAACTCAATAACATATCTATAACTACCTATGGCGACAGAAGAAAAAATTGTTCAGGTCAATATTGAAAACCAAATGAAAACGGCCTACATCGATTACTCGATGTCGGTGATTGTGCAGCGGGCATTACCGGATGTAAGGGATGGTTTTAAACCTGTCCACCGGCGCGTACTCTTCGGAATGTACGAGTTAGGCATTCTGTCAAACCGGTCTTATAAAAAATCAGCCAGAATTGTTGGTGAGGTTCTTGGTAAATATCACCCCCACGGAGATACTTCCGTGTACGATGCCATGGTCCGGTTAGCACAGGATTGGAGCTTGCGATATCCGCTGGTTGACGGTCAGGGAAATTTCGGATCGATGGACGGTGACAGCGCTGCTGCCATGCGTTATACTGAAGCCAGGATGCAGAAGATAGCGGAAGAGATGGTGGCAGACCTCGAAAAGGATACGGTGGATATGCAATTGAATTTTGATGATTCTTTGAAAGAGCCGATGGTGATGCCTTCTAAAATACCGAACCTGCTGATCAACGGGAGCAGCGGCATTGCTGTTGGCATGGCCACCAACATGGCTCCTCATAACCTGCGGGAGGTAGTCGACGGGATCATTGCCTATATCGATCATCGCGACATCACGATTCCCGAATTGATGAAATATATTAAAGCGCCCGATTTTCCTACCGGAGGGATCATTTATGGCTATGAAGGGGTAAAGGAAGCCTTTGAAACCGGCCGGGGCCGAATCATTATCAGGGGAGAATCAACCATTGAACAGGACAAACACGGCCGGGATATGATCGTGGTTACCTCCATTCCTTACCAGGTGAACAAGGCTGACATGATCAAGAAAACCGCTGATCTGGTCAATGAAAAGAAACTGGAAGGAATCAGCGACATCCGGGATGAATCAGACCGGAACGGGGTTCGGATCGTTTATGAACTCAAGCGCGAAGCCATCACCAACGTGGTGCTGAACAAGTTGTACCAAATGACACCGCTCCAGACATCCTTCAATGTCAACAATATAGCATTGGTTAAAGGGCGACCGATGACCCTCAACCTGAAGGACCTGATCTATCATTATGTCGAACACCGGCATGAAGTGGTCACCCGCCGTACCCGCTTCGAACTGGCTGAAGCTGAGAAACGCGCTCATATCCTCCTTGGTCTGCTCATTGCGCTGGACCACCTGGATGAAGTCATTGCACTGATCCGCGCTTCACAAACTCCGGAGGATGCAAAAACCGGATTGATGACCACCTTTGCTTTGTCGGAAATACAAGCCAAAGCCATCCTTGATATGCGACTGCAAAGGCTCACCGGACTGGAACGGGAAAAAGTAAGGGAAGAGTACGAGGAGTTGATGAAGCTCATTGAGCATTTAAAGGAAATTTTAGGCAACGAACACCTGCGCATGGAGATCATCAAGAGCGAACTGCTTGAGATGAAAGAGAAATATGGTGATGAATCCAGAACCCAGATCGTTTACGCTGCTTCCGATTTCAAGATCGAAGATACCATTGCCGATGAAAATGTGGTAATCACCATTTCCCATCTGGGTTACATCAAACGGACTCCCCTCACCGAGTACCGGCGCCAGAACAGGGGTGGGAGAGGAGTGAAGGGAAGCGATATCCGGGATGATGATTTCCTGGAACATCTTTTTGTGGCTACCAACCATAACTACCTTTTGCTCTTTACTGAAAAAGGTAAATGTTTGTGGATCAGGGTTTTTGAAATTCCCGAAGGAGGTAAAAACTCCAAAGGTCGCGCTATTCAAAACCTGGTGAACATTACCCCGGATGACAAGGTCAGGGCTTTTATCAATGTCAAAGACCTCAAGGATGAAACTTACATCGCCAACAACTACATCATTCTTGCCACCCGTCAGGGAACCATTAAAAAGACCAGTCTTGAAGCCTATTCCCGTCCCCGGCAGAATGGTATCAACGCGATTACCATTCATGAGGGCGATCAATTACTCGAAGCCCGGTTGACTCAGGGAAACAATGAAATCCTCATAGCACTTCGTTCAGGAAGAGCTATTCGTTTCAACGAGCAGAAAGTGCGGCCCATGGGGCGCAACGCAGCCGGTGTCAGAGGGGTCACCCTGGCAGGAAATGAAGATGAAGTTATTGGCATGATTTGTGTGGTACCGGAGAAAAAAGCTGACGTATTGGTAGTTTCTGAAAAAGGCTATGGAAAACGTTCTGATCTGGATGATTACAGGATTACCAACAGGGGAGGAAAAGGGGTGAAAACACTGAACATCACCGATAAAACGGGTCAATTGATTGCCATTAAAGACGTTACGGATACTGATGACCTGATGATCATCAACAAATCCGGAGTCATTATCCGGATGGCTGTTTCTGATTTACGAGTGATGGGAAGGGCTACCCAGGGCGTGCGGTTGATCAAGATCGATAACGGTGATGCCATTGCAGCCGTCGCCAAAGTGGATATTGAAGAGGGGGCAGCCAACGGTGAAGAGGAGATCACTGAGGAAACAGACGAAATGGGAGTCACAGGTGGTACCTCCGAAGAACCTGTTAATGATTTCACAGAAGGGGAGTCAGTTGAAAATTAATTTAATTTAGCGTAGCAATCAATCACCGAGGTTTTTATATCTTTGCCCGCTGAAAAGGAGAGTAATAATAACATACTAACAATCAACACAATGAAAAAAATTGCATTGACTTTATTTGTGGTTTTTGCCATGACCATGGCTTTTGGCCAGAAAAACGTCCGGCAATCTGCTTCCAACTATCTCAAAGATGGTAAATTAGATAAGGCAATGGAAGCCATCAATCAATGTATTCTGGATCCGAGTACAGCACAGGATGCAAGAGCTTGGTTTATCCGGGGAAACATTTACCTGGAAATTGCCAATACCCAGGACGAGAAATTCAAGGCATTGGATTCTGATCCCATGACAAAATCAATTGATTCATATAAGAAGGCGGTAGAATTCGATCCGAAAAAAGAATATTTCGATGATATCCTTGCGAAATTGAACTGGCAAAGAAACAACTATTACAATGCCGCAGTAGAAGCATACAACAAGCGTGAATACAAGGATGCCATGTCGAATTTTGCCAAAGGAGCAGAAGTGATCGAAGCTTCCGGAATCGCCGACACCTTATCCCTGCTCAACGCCGCTACCTGTGCTTCGCTGGCCAACGAAAAAGCAGCCGCAAAGGATTATTACCTGAAACTGATCAAGGGGAACTATAAATCCCTGAATTTATATGTGGCTTTATCTGACATATACCGTCAGGAACAAGATTCTGCCAATGCCTTAAAATATGTCCGCATGGGTCAGAAAGAGTACCAGAATGATCTTCGTTTATTGTTGACGGAAACCAATATTTACCTGACCTTCAACGATACAAAAAAAGCGTTAACCAACCTTGAAATCGCCCGGAAAAAGGATTCTTCCAATTATTCAGTCTATTTTGCACTTGGAACCATCTATGACAATTTATCCAATGATTCTACCAAATCTGAAGCTGTCAGATCAGACGCCTTTGACCAGGCTATCAGAACATACAAAGAAGCATTGCGACTCAATCCTGAATATTTTGAAGCAAATTATAACCTGGGAGCAATGTTTGTGAACAAGGCAGCCGGTATCAACGATGAAGCAAACCGTTTACCACTGGATGCAACGGCCCAATTTGATAAATTAAAGAAGGAGGCAGACAGCTATCTGGAAAAAGCATTACCTTACCTCGAAAAGGCATCCGTGTTACAACCGGATGATCTGAATACGTTGTATTCTTTAAAACAGATCTACGCCAGGACGAACCACAATGACAAGCTCAAGGACATCCAGGATAAGATCAACGAGGCACAGCAGAAGAAATAAAGGTTATACTTTATAGAAAAGGAGAGTCTTCCACAGGAAATTCTCCTTTCTTTTAAAAGTTGCTACTTAACATAATATTAATTATAAGAAATATTGAATGGTAACAACTAATAGCTGATTCTGTTTCTCCAGGACAGTCCCGGCAGGCTATTTCACCGGAAAAACAATATCGGTTTGCCACTTCAGGCTGTCTTTCTCCTGCATGGGATCGGTCACGTAAATTTCCCATGGGCCTCCGGTAATCTCCAGTTTACTCTCCTTACAATAGGTATCTAAAGCGTAATAGGCATCAGCAGTCTTTGAATAAGGGCCGAAATAAATGGCTTTGACTGCTTTCTGTTCAGGATAACAAACCACTTCAATCCTGCCTTTCCCTTTATTAGCAAATTCAACAGGGATCCCAATATCCATTACCGAAAACATGGTCGTTGAATCCCACCGGATATATACCGCAAAAGGATATCCTTTTACTTTGAGCCGTGAAGCATGAATGAATTCGGTAATTTCACCATACGCTTTGCCCATAATCTGGCTGTACGTTGCAGGTCCGGCAGAATCCCTGACCACAAGGGCCAACTGTGCCGGCAACCGAGTCATCTCAATCCGTGGCCATTTGTTTCTTGTCTCTGCCAACTCCTTCAGTTTTAAAAGTCCTTTTTCAAAATCCGGTCCCATCATCCGATCCATGAATAACCCCATGTACCGGTTCAATGGATTGTTTCCCAGGTCTCCTTCATCCGACCAGATTACCTTACAGGAATCCTCCTCTATTATGGCAATCTTCCCCTTTGACCGGTACTTGCCCTGTGCAAAAGAAAGATCATAAGCTACTAACTGGTCAGGAACCAATTCTGTAGCAACCATCTCTCCCTGGCCCATTTTCTTTCCTTCCCATTTCCACGTCGCACCCGGTTGACCGACAGGACCTGAAATTTCAAAGATCGCTGTTGTGTCTTCTTCCTTGGTCCATGGAACCCAAAGTGTCCATTTATCAAAATTAGATGTTAAATTGTATATCAATGTTTTATCAGCCTTTATATAAATAATTCGTTCAACTGAATATTTCCTTGGGAGCAGGTAGGCTACGACCAATAAAACAGCGACTATACCAAGAAGCCAATAAATGATTTTTATCAGAATTTTCATGGTGGCGGACTTTAAGTTACAGTTGTAAAAATACTACATATATCGGCAAAAGGAAACTGTTGCATAGAATTATTGCTAATTTTGCGCACTAACTTCACTCATGCAGGATGAAAATTGCTATTACAGGCGCCAGTGGCCATGTCGGGATCAATCTATGCAACACGCTGCTACAAGCCGGTCACCAGGTTAAAGCTTTATACCATCGAAACGACCAGGAACTAAAAAAGATTCCGGTTCAACTTATCAAAGGGGATGTTTTAGACAAAACTTCTATCCGTTTGTTACTGGAGGATGTCGAAGTAGTATATCACCTGGCCGCGAAAATATCTATTGTCGGTGATAAAGACGGGATGGTACATCGTACCAACAGCGAAGGCACCGGCAATCTGCTTGATATCGCTCTTGAAAAAGGCATCAGGCGCTTCATCCATTTCAGTTCTATCCACGCTTTTCAACAGCACCCCCTAAATGAGCGGTTGGATGAAAGCCGTCCGTTGGTCCAGGACAAAGGATTTGCTTACGATTGCTCCAAAGCTTCCGGCGAGAGGGCTGTCAGGGAGGCTGTTAGCAAAGGTCTTGACGCAGTGATTCTGAGCCCGACGGCCATCATTGGTCCGGCTGATCCTGAACCATCATTGACCGGGAAAGCGATTGTAGATCTTATCAACCATAAAATCCCTTCGCTGGTGCCGGGTGGTTATGACTGGGTTGATGTCAGGGATGTCGTAGATGCTGCTGTCGCTGCCATTGATAAAGGCAGGTGCGGTGAAAAGTACCTGTTATCGGGTCATTGGCACAGCCTCACTGACCTTGCATCCATTTTGGAAAAGGAGTCGGGAAGGAAGATCGTAAAGACGGTCCTGCCTTTCTGGTTAGCCAGGGTTGGATTGCCCTTTATCAGTCTCTACAGCGCACTTAGCAAGAAAGAACCCCTCTACACAAAGGAATCGCTGGTTATCATCAGTGAAGGCAGTCGGCTGACTGATCATTCCAAAGCTCAGAAAGAACTTGGGTTTCAGCCACGTCCTTTCACGGAAACCATCCGCGATATGGTAGCCTGGCTGAAGCATAACCATTTTATTCAATAATTTCCTGATGAAAGAATCGACTTTTTACCTCCTTGTTTATACCTGGATTGCTATTGCAATCTTTGTTTTTCCGGTGATCATCAGGATTGTAGCGCCTTATGGAAGACATTCCAGTAAAAAATGGGGTGCGGTGATCGACAACCGTCTGGGATGGATACTGATGGAATTGCCTGCATTGCTGGTATTCGCCTGTTTTTTCCTTTTCGGGACCGGAAATCGTCCCGCGGTAACCTGGATCTTTTTTTCTTTATGGCTGCTCCATTATTTGAACCGGACCCTGGTCTTCCCTTTCCGGTTAAGGACGAAAGGGAAAAAGATGCCGCTGGCTATCGTGTTGATGGGCAACGGTTTTAATTTCATGAATGGTTTCATCAACGGGTATTTCCTGGGAACCCTGGCTACCCCGGATCAATATCCTTTGGGTTATTTTTTGGATATGCGATTTATCGCAGGGATTTTAATCTTCTTCGCGGGGATGTTCATCAACTGGCAGGCCGATACCATACTGATCCATTTGCGTAAACCTGGCGAGACCGGCTATGTGATTCCTCAAAAGGGATTTTTCAGGTTCGTTTCGTGTCCCAACCACTTTGGTGAAATCCTGGAATGGACTGGTTTTGCGGTGATGACCTGGAGTTTGCCTGGACTTTCATTTGCTGTATGGACTGTGGTCAATCTTCTTCCGCGGGCTTTACACCACCATAAATGGTACAAAGCGACCTTTCCCGATTACCCGGCAGAGAGGAAAGCGGTTTTCCCGTTTTTTCTTTGAGTCCCCTCCCCTATGGACTTCATGGAAACGATGCTCGTTTTGGAAGAACGGTTGAAAAAGCCGCTCCCGGGCCGTACAGCCCAGTTAAAGATGGCATCCATGGCGAGGTTACAAAGTCTGATGAATTTTATTCAGCCTGACAATGCTATTCCAAGCAGTGTACTGATCCTCCTGTATCCGATGGATGGAGAGATCGGTCTCGTACTGGAACAACGACCTAAATATAAAGGAATCCATTCTGACCAGGTCAGTCTTCCCGGTGGAAAATCTGAGGATGATGACCAGAGCCTTATCTATACTGCTTTAAGAGAGGCAGCAGAGGAAACAGGGATTGATCCGCTCCAGGTTCAGATCATCGGGCAATTGACTGAATTGTATATTCCTCCCAGCAATTTCCTGGTCACTCCCATTGTAGGTTATATGGCGACCCGCCCGCGGTTTGTTGCTGATCCCAAAGAGGTCGCGACGCTTATTGAAATACCTTTGCGTGCCTTGCTTGATTCGGGCAATGTCAGGCAGCAAAAAATAAAGTTACGGAGAGGTTTTTCCTTAAAAGTACCGGCCTATGTCATCAGCGGGCATACCATCTGGGGTGCTACAGCTATGATGCTGAGTGAGTTTTGTTCAATCCTCGAAGAGTCGAACCTTTAACTGACCCGGTACAATGGTCAATCATTGTGTTAATGGGGTAAAGCAAAAGCTGCCCGGAATGCGTCCCACCGTAAACTGGCGGATCAAAACACCGTTTGGGTCATACTGATAGACCACGCCATTCTGAACATAATCCAGGGCATCACTAACAAACACAGTCCTGTTTACCGGATGGACAGAGAGTCCGTATAGCAAACGACCGTTGGAAGGAATCCAAGGGTTTGCCGGTATGGTCTCAGATTGGATGGGCATCCGGAAAATCCCGCCGTTCAAAAAGTAGAGGGTATCACCGGCCGTGTTAATGGTGAGTTTTCCGGGAACTCTCTGGCTGGCCTGAAAGGGGATCACTTCCTCGATGGCTCTGTTCGAAGGATTGATCCGCATAAGCGAAGGTCTTTCGTAGAAATCGTAGCCCCCGGAACATAAGACCCAGATCTTGTTGTTTTTATCCATTACCATGCCAATGGGTTCTTTTCCACAGGGCAGGGTATCGACCACCTGATCTGATTCTGTATCCAATACGGCAATCCACTGGTGTCTTTTCGAGCTCGGTTCCCTGTACTCTCCGATACAGGTGACAAACATGAATTTGTCGCAGAGCACCAGGTTTTCGGTCCACCCTTCGATGAGAATGGTACCAGTAATCTCATTGGTAACCAGGTTAAGGATGGAAATTCCTTTCTTCAGGTTAGAGACATAAGCTTTTTTGGAGTTGATGACCCCGATATGCCTGGGACTTGGGAATCCTTTGATGGTCTGAATCGATTTAAAAGTTTGTATATCAACAATTTCAATAATATAAGAATTATTGACCACGATGTAACCTTTACCGTTGATGATTTTCATTGACTGGGCTACGTCCCCCAGATTTCTGCCATTTTCTTTGGTGAATATATTCTGGGTAGCGATACCTGTGGTATAATCGACAAACGTGACGGAAGCGTTGCCCCAGTTGTAATTGCCTTCATTGATCACAAAAACCCCTTTGCCATATTCGGCAGGTTTGGTGGTTGTATCATAAGGGTCGACTGTAATTTCCCGAATGGGATCTTTAGAACAAGAGATCAGAAAAATACAAGACAGGAGTATAAGAAACCGGGACAAGTGTGTGACGAGGCTCATTTTCCTGAAGGTTTGTCGAAGGTAATTTTCAGGGTCAAACGGTAATTAATGCCAGGCATCGGGCGGTTGGTCACAGATTGGTAATCGAGGTTAAAAAGGTTGTCAATTTCACCTTGTAAAGATAAGACAATATCACGGTAATTAAAGTTTTTCCCGGCCAAAATGTCCGACAGGGTATATCCCGGCATCATGGAGAGGTTGTCTTTCCCAGTATAACGTGCACTGATGTAAGAGAAATTGTACTGTATAAAAAATCTCCATTTTTCCAGCGTCAGAGCGCTGTTCAGGTTATGGACAGGGACATAGATCAGTTGCTTACCAATTTTATTGTCATATTCTGAACCGGCTTTTTCGTATGTTGAGCGTGTAAAGGCATAGCGACTGGTCCAATCCATCAGGATGCCCCATTGTTCGACATGAAGATCCAGTCCGGTTTCGATTCCGCGTGCCCGAACTTCGTCGATATTTTCAGGTTTCCACAGACTGCTGCCTTCGACGGGCGACCAGGTAATCATATCGTAAATCCATGTATAATAGCCACTTAAAGATGGTTCAACACTGAATTTCCCGTTTTTTGACCGATGGTTCCACAGGGTTCCGAATTCCAGGGAATAGTTGTTCTCCGGTTTCAAATCCGGGTTACCAGTAATGGACCAGTAGAGGTCGTTGAGAGTGGGATAACGATAATTTCGGGCTGCATTGAAAGTTATCTTCCAATCAACATTTGTAACAGGTTGATATTCTACACCAAGGGCGGGTATGATGGGTAGGAATTTATCATCGATCACCTCCTGGCGGATCACCAGGGAGCTACTCAGTTTATGGCTGATGTTCCAATTGAATTCGGCAAAGAGGCTGGTTGTGTTTCGGGTTTTTATACCGTCGTAAGCATCGGAGCGTACCCAGTCGCGTGTGAAATCAATGCCGGGTTTGATGGTCAGGTTTTTTATTCCGAACCAGGAAAACCGGACTCTGTTGATCCAGGAATAGTATTGATGGGTATTGTCGATTGTTGAATCGAGGCGATAGTTCATCCATTCGTCAACCAGGCATGTTTTGACCATGAGGTTATATTTGCGGTCGACGTATTTGTATTCCAGGACAGCCCGAAGCGCCTCTTCTTTTTGTTTTTCCTGATGATCCAGATCGTAGTCGGTCACAGTGGGTGGAAGGTTCCGGTCAGAAAAGTTGTACCAGAATTTTCCGGAAATCAGGTGATGGTCTTTGATCTTCCAGAACAATTCCTGGGTAAGTCCTGCCTGTAGAAAAGATGCATTTTGTTGACGAACATTACTTTTCAGGTAATCGTTATAATAAAGAAAGTCGTTCAGGCTGGTTGAGTATTCACCTTTTGTTTGAGACTGGAAGGATTGGTTTCCTGCAAGTACAGAAAGGTTGGTGGTATAGGTATCAAAGCTTCCAATAGTTTGAGAGAGTTTGATTTTCAATCGTTTGTTCCAATCAGGTTGGGTCGTCAGGTTGATCACTCCTCCAAAAGCGCCGCTGGTTCTGGATATTCCTGTCGCGCCATATAAAATTTCAATTTCATCAAATTGGGAAACAGGAATTTGCGACAGGTCGATTTGTCCTAACATGGGCGAATTGAGGTTGATTCCGTTCCATTCCACCTGTGTATGTTGGGCGGTTGTACCCCTGAACGATGGTGAAGCCAGGCTCCCATTACCATAAGATTTGATAAAGATGAGTGAATTCTTGGAAAGAATGTCCGACAGGTTGGCTTCAGGATGTTTAAGGAGGAGGAGGGAGTCGAATTTTTCTCTTTTAAAACCCTGATTACCTGATATATAGCCTGATTTTACTTCGAACTCCGGTAATTTCAGGGTATCAGAGAGGTTTTGTGTAAAGGCTGTGAATCCCCATCCCAAAGGCAGGAATATAAACAGGAAATATCGCAAGGGGATGAAAAAGGGTTTATTCTTTAACAACTTTTCTGGTTAAGGTAGTACCATCTTTCCAGCGAAGGCGGGCGATATAGATACCGGTGGGAAGGGATGAGCAGTCCAGCGAGGTCCGGTGTTCAAATTGTTGTTGAAAAAGAATTCTGCCGTCGGCTGAAGTAAACAGTAAATAACAACTTCCGGGGCTGTTGGACAGGAAAGTCAGTTTGTTCTTAAACGGGTTTGGGTAGCTGAGAATCCAGGTCGATAAAGGGGCATCATCGATGCCCTGGGCGAAGTTATGGATCACGCCCACTGCATCCAAATCGAATCCGCCGGTATCGAAAGGAGTAGGCCAGGGATCATTGATTACATTGCCGGCTGCGTCACTACTGGTATAGTTGTCAAGGATGGCGCCTCCCACGTCGACAATTTTTACATAATTGATATCATTCAGGTCGATTCCGGTACTGTCCATCAGATCCTGAAGATCGAAGGGGGTTCCGTAGAGTGCCTGGTATTTTCCGGCTAAGTTATTGATTTTTCGCGCATCAATCGTGTCGAAAGTGCCCACCTGGGAGAAAGTCTCCGTGAGAGAAATTGAGGGAAATCTGACGAAACGTCGTCCGTCGGAGCTCACTTCGACGAAAGCCAATTCAAGGAATGTGTGGTTGAAGGCATTTTCAAAGACGGTGAAATCGGCTCCCGGGCCGTTGACAATCGGGCTGGCGAAGGATAAAACGGCTTGTCCGTGGTCACCCAGGCTGACAACCATGTCATCGGCCGGACCTGTAGCATAAAGGGGAGTTCCGTAGGTGGCTTTGTTAAAACCGTTATAGGTAATGGTGGTATCGGCGATGTTAATATAGCCACGGGTGACTTGACAGGTGGTGGCCCAGGCAACGATGGATGAACTGTCTCTGCGCACCGCGGATGATCCGGGTTGACCTGCAGGTGGGGCAAATTGACCCCAGCTTGTCTGGAAAGTCGCAAGGAATAATAACAAAAGGAACTTTTTCAAACTGAATGTGGTTTAAAATTCTCCACTGTTACAATACAAAGATAAAAAGAAATTGAAATGTATCGCGTACTAAGGTGTAATTTTGTTCAGGAATAAAATAAATGTCTTATTCGATGTTTTTAAGGAACAACTATTTAACCCGATTTTTCTTGTTTATCTTCTTTCTGACAGGATTGAATTCCTGTTATGTTGCCCGCTACGTCGGTTGGAATTTTGCCGATATCAACGACAGTGAAAAGTTTCCGGCCGACTCCATAGCTGCTTCTTCGCATCCGGTCACTTTTTCGAAAGCAAAGAACATGGGATTGATCGGGAATGAGGTCTATTCTTTTACTGAAGGTTTATCCCTTTCCGTTTTTCTGGAGAATCATCAAACGGCAGCTTTTCTGATCATTCGGGATGACACCCTGGTTTATGAACAATATTTTGGTAAGTACGGCCGGGAATCGGTTTTTCCCTCCTTTTCAATAGCCAAATCGTTTGTTTCAGCACTGGTCGGCATTGCTCTTAGTGAGGGGAAGTTCCGATCGTTGGAGCAACCCATTACCGATTTCCTCCCCGAATTGAAGGATACACTTTTCCGGCATGTCACCTTGCTTAATTTGTTGGAGATGCGATCAGGAATAAGGTTTTCAGAGAGTTATGGAAATCCCTTCGGTTTGACGGCCAAGTTTTATTATGGGTTGAATTTAAAAAAATATACCCTGTCACTGACCATGGAGGAGTTGCCTGGTGTGCGGTACAATTACCAGAGCGCCAATACCGAGTTATTGGCGATAGCGTTAGAGCGGGCGACCGGTACTTCTTTATCGGAATATTTACAGGAGCAAATCTGGGATCCTATGGGGGCTGGTTTCCCGGCTACCTGGAGTGTCGATAGTCGTCGTCACAGGCAGATCAAAGCCTTTTGCTGTATCAATGGAAGATCCGAGGATTTTGCCCGTTTTGGTCAGCTTTACCTCGATAACGGGATGGTTAACGGGGATACAGTGATTCCCCTTTCCTGGATTAAAGAATCACTCACCCTGCGCAATGATTCGAAGGACTCACAGGGATATCCTTATACTTACCATTGGAGGGTGACCCAGGAAGGGGATTTTTTTGCAAAAGGAATCTTGGGACAATATCTTTATGTGTCCCCCTCCAAAAGGGTTGTTATTTACAGGGCCGGAAAAAAATCAGACAGGGTAATCTGGCCTCAGTTTTTCAGGGATCTGATAGGCAGGTTGTGATCATTTGAGTTTCCCGTCCTTGTATTTACTGACTTTTGTCACTTTCCCCGATTCGTCATACTCCATCCAGGTGCCCGTCTGCAGTCCCTTTGAATAATTCCCTTCAATTTTGGTCTTCCCGTTGGGAAAACACTCACGGAAAAGTCCATCGGGTTCATTATTCCGGTAATTCATCACGGATTGGAGAGTATCGGTTGCATAGAATACTTTTTGGGGGCCTTCGAATAATCCGTTTTTGTAGTGGTACTCCGCCACGAGGTGACCATCTTTGTTGTTGAACTTTGAGATGCTGTCTTTTTTATCATCAAGGTAAAAGGATTCTTCCTGGAGTTTCCCGTTTTCGTAAAATTGGCGGTAAAAGCCGTTTTTCTTTCCGTTAACGTAGTTTGTTTCCGTGGCCGGACCGTCGTTGTACTGACTGTAAACAATGTTGAACCCGTGGCGCAGTCCGTTTTTATAATTTTCGGACATGGTGATCCTGCCTCTTTTATCGATGTAAATTGTAGCCCCCTCTTTCTTCCCCATGTTGTAGGCTTCAATGGATGAGACGATTTTATTGGGATAAGTACCCACCCAATTGCCATGTTTCAGGTTCTTGACATAGGTTCCGCGGAAGGTTATCTCTCCAATGGTTTCGACCCATGAACCGGTTTTATTTCCCTGGGCATCCATTTGGTTGAGGGTGTCTGTAGCCTTGGAAGCAATGCTGGTTATTTGGGCGGAGATGGTACCCGAAAGAAGCCAGAGAGGGAGAAAAAGAAGTGTAAGAAGCCTTTTCATGTTTTTTTTACAAATTTATTTTAATTCAGCGAACAAATCAAAAGCATCGGCGGCGGTGATTGTCACATTGGCAAAGATTCCGGGTTTCAGTGGTTTATTCCCGGCAGGGATCAGTACTTCATTATCAACCTCGGGAGAGTCGCCCGAGGTGCGGGCGATGAAATAATCTCCTTCCCGTCGGTCGATAATCACCCTGACGTCTGTCCCGATTTTTTCGCTGTTGAGTTCACCAGAAATATTTTCCTGGATTGTCATCAGTTCTGCAGCTCTTTGTTTCTTACTTTTTTCAGAAACAGAGTCTTTTAACCGGAAGGCCGGAGTATCTTCTTCACGGGAATAAGTAAAGACTCCCAGTCTATCGAAGCGTGCCTCCTCCACAAAGCGTTTCAATTCCCCGAATTCTGCTTCGGTTTCGCCCGGGTAGCCTACGATCAGTGTTGTACGAAGGGTAACACCGGGAATGGTTTCGCGGATGGTCCGGACCAGTCTTCGCGTCGCGTCGGAAGAGATGTTTCGATGCATTGACCGGAGAATCCTGTCGCTGATATGTTGGAGTGGAATATCAACATAATTACAGATGTTGGGATGGTCGCGGATCACTTGCAGCAGTTCGACAGGGAAACCATCGGGATAGGTGTAATGGAGCCGTATCCATTCCAATCCTTCTACCTTTGCGAGGTTTGTCATCAGGGCAGGTAACCGGCGTTCCTTATAAAGATCCAGTCCGTAGTAGGTAGTATCCTGTGAAATAACGTTGAGTTCTCTCACTCCTTGTCCGGCTAATTTTTCAGCTTCAAGAAGCACTTCCTCCATGGGTCGGGATATATGTTTTCCCCGGATCATTGGAATGGCGCAAAAGGAGCATTTCCGGTCGCAACCTTCTGCAATTTTGAGGTAAGAATAATGAGAAGGCGTGGTTAGCTTTCGTTCTCCGATAAGTTCATTTTTCCAAAAACCACCCAGGTGTCTGACAATTTTTTCCAGGTCATTGACACCAAAGAAAGCATCGGTTTCAGGAATTTCTTTTTGAAGTTGATCTTTATATCGTTCAGACAAACAACCCATTACATAAAGATTGCTGAGTTTCCCGGCTTTCCGGGCTTCAGCAAAACGAAGGATGGTATCGATGGATTCCTGTTTGGCGTCGTTGATAAATCCGCAGGTATTGATGATGGCAGTGTCGATCTGGGAAAGGTCTTCAGGATCAAAGATCAGGGTATAGTTGGCGGCTTCAAGTTGCCGCATGAGTTTTTCAGAATCGACCAGGTTTTTTGCGCAGCCCAGTGATACCAAGCCGATCCGGTGCGATCGTTTTTTTGTTCTCAAGGGTGTGAATCGGTAAAGAGGCTGTCAACAAATTCGAAGCGGTTGAACGGTTGGAGGTCTTCCATGGTCTCTCCTACACCAATGTATTTGACCGGAATTTTAAATTGGTCAGATATCCCGATCACAACGCCGCCTTTAGCGGTGCCGTCGAGTTTAGTCAGGGCGAGGGCGTTGACTTCGGTGGCAGCAGTAAACTGTTTGGCCTGTTCGAAGGCATTTTGTCCGGTAGAAGCATCGAGGATCAGGAGAACTTCATGCGGCGCTTCGGGAATGAGTTTCTGAACAACTTTGCGTATTTTGGAAAGTTCGTTCATCAGGTTTATTTTGTTATGGAGCCTGCCGGCAGTATCGATGATCACAACATCCGAGTTCCTGGCAATGGCTGATTTAACAGTGTCATATGCCACGGAAGCAGGGTCGGCGCCCATGCCCTGGGTGATGATGGGAACTCCTACCCTTTCGGCCCAGATGGTCAGTTGGTCGACGGCTGCTGCACGGAAAGTATCGGCAGCACCTAACAAAACAGATTTTCCTGCTTTGCGAAACTGATGGGCCAGTTTACCAATGGTTGTTGTTTTACCGACCCCGTTCACACCGACTACCATTATTACGTAAGGTTTCGGACTTCCGGTGAGAGAAAAATCAGCCGTGTCACCCACGTTGTTTTCCTGGAGTAAAAAGGCAATCTCTTCTTTAAGAATAGAATTCAGTTCACTGGTTCCAAGATATTTATCCTTTGCCACCCGCTTTTGAATACGGTCAATGATCCGCAGGGTGGTCTCCACCCCCACGTCGGAGGTGACTAAAACCTCTTCCAGGTTATCCAAAACTTCATCATCAACGGTTGATTTCCCGACGACAGCTTTCGAGAGACGGGTAAACAGTGATGTTTTGGTCTTTTCCAGGCCCTGGTCCAACCGTTCCTTCTTCTCACGAGAGAAGAGATTCAATAGTCCCATTGTTCGACTTTTAGATATAAAAAAAGCCTTTTTCCGAAGAAAAAAGCTTTTCGGTTCTTATGAACAGGAGATTAGTTTTCTTTTTGTGAAAGAAAGTCTTTCAACATGTCATTGGGAACAATATTTTCCTTGAACACATAAGCACCTGTTTTGGGTGATTTCACCATTCGAATCACTTTGGTAAAATCTTTACCGGAAGATGCTTTAAACGACGCAACTACTTTCTTTGCCATGGTGTTGACTATTTAATTTCCTTGTGAACAGTAACTTTTTTCAGGTAGGGATTGTATTTTTTCAGCTCAATCCTTTCAGGTGTATTTTTTTTGTTTTTAGTGGTAATGTACCGGGAGATACCAGGGACACCGCTGGTTTTTTGTTCTGTACATTCAAGGATCACCTGAATACGCTGGTCTTTGCTCTTTTTTGCCATTGTACGCCTTCTTTTTTCGGACTGCAAAAGTAATGCTAATCCCGGAAAAAACAAAAATTTTTTCTACTTTTATCCCCTATTCGTTTAATTTCAGCAGGACAAACAGTTCAACGTTGGGCATCTGGCAATCTTATATCAATGGTTTCGCGGCTTATCTAAGGCTGGAAAGATCGCTATCGGAGAACTCAGTCAATGCTTATCTTCACGATGTTAAGAAGCTTGCTGAGTATTTTGCATGTCATGAACCGAACCCCGGGCCGCTCAAGGTGACCCTGGACCAGTTGAAAGATTTTTTGCGGTGGATCAATGAACTGAGCATCACCGCAGGTTCCCAAGCCCGGATCATTTCAGGAATTAAGGCTTTTTACCGGTACCTTTTGATAGAGCATCCGAATGCCATGGATCCGACTTTGCTGTTGGAATCTCCCACGATAGGCCGTAAGCTCCCGACGGTGCTGAGTGTGGAGGAAATTGATCAGATGTTTTCACGGATCGATCTCAGCAGGGAAGATGGCAAACGCAACAAAGCCATCCTGGAAACCCTTTACGGATGTGGTTTAAGGGTTTCCGAATTGACAAATCTTAAGATCTCAAACCTTCATTTCGTGGAGGGTTTTATTAAAGTCACCGGAAAGGGAGATAAAGAGCGTTTGGTTCCTGTTGGAAACACCGCCATGCAGGAGATCAATTATTACCTGAAGTACATCCGGAGCCATTTACCTGTTAACAAAGTGGCTGAAGATGTTGTTTTCCTCAACAGGCGCGGTAAAGCCTTGTCACGGGTAATGATTTTTAACATTGTCAAAGACCTCGCGCAAAGGGCCGGAATCCATAAAAGGATCAGTCCTCATACCTTCCGTCACTCCTTTGCAACCCATCTGGTCGAAGGAGGAGCAGATTTGAGAGCGGTACAGGAGATGTTGGGGCATGAATCGATTACGACTACTGAAATTTACACCCATCTTGATCGCGAATACCTCCGGACCGAACTGCTTCGTTTTCATCCACGAAACATGTGAAAAAGATTGGTAGCGTTATCTGCCTTTATTTAAAAGGTGAGTCGGGTTCCTTGGCCATGTGATTATAAACCATTTTATCCATGAACCGGGGGAAAAATTTGTTCAGAAGAACTGTCATCCTGCCCTGGGTTGTCAAGATGATTCGCTCTTTTCTTTTGGTGATGGCTTTTACAATACTGACTGCAACTTTTTCTGCAGGCATCAGCTTGCTTTCATCCAGGGGTGTTTCTCCCTGGGAAGAGCCGTTTTTTGAAAGTGCCACGTTGCGGATGTTCGAGGTTGTAAAACCAGGGCATGCGATGAGGACATGGAGTCCTTTTTTCATGTTCTCGATTCTGAGCACATCCAAAAACCCCTGTATGGCAAATTTGGAAGCAGAATAGCCTGTTCGGCCGGGCAATCCCTTGTAACCGGCAACCGAGGATATACCAACCAGTGAGCCTTGGGATTCGAGCAAATATGGAAGTGCAAATTTGGTGCAATAGACAGTTCCCCAGAAGTTCGTATCCATCACCTTCCGGATCACTTCCAGATCCAGTTCATCGAATAATGCACGCATAGAAATACCGGCATTGTTGACGAGTACATCAATTTTGCCAAACCTGTCAATGGTTTTTTTGATCAATTCTTTACAATCAACTTCGCGGGTCACATCGGTCTGACAGAAGAGCGCATCGGGGGCGAGGGATGCGAGGAGCGGATCAGCGATGACAGATCTTGAAGCCAGCGCCAGTTTAGCCCCATGGCGGGCACACTCCAAGGCCAGGGCTTTTCCGATTCCGGAAGAGGCTCCGGTGATAATGACGACCTTATTTTTCATAGCGGGTGCGAAATCAAGTGAAGCAAAGATAGAATTTAAAACTTTCACTCCATTTACTATCTTCGCCGCGAAATTCATGAATGATGACAAAACGGGAGCAGTTTTACAGGTATCTTGGGTTACCTTCATTCAACCCCTTGGAATTAGATATTGTCAAGGCTGAAGGTGTTTATCTTTGGGATCGTGACGGGAAAGAGTACATTGACCTGGTGGCCGGGATCACGGTTTCCAATATCGGCCACCGCCATCCGGCAGTCCTGGATGCGATCAGGAAACAATTGGATCAATACCTTCATCTCAATGTTTACGGGGAATTCATCCAGGCACCTCAGGTTCAGTTGGCCGTTAAGTTGGTTTCCCTTTTGCCTTCCCCCCTGGAAGCAGTTTATTTTGTCAACTCGGGGAGTGAAGCGATGGAAGGTGCATTGAAGTTAGCAAAACGTTTTACCGGTCGTACAGAGATCATCTCCTTTCGTAATGCTTATCACGGCAGTACGCATGGCAGCCTGAGCATCACAGGCCATGAATCCCTGAAAAACGCTTTCAGACCGTTGTTACCTGATGTGGCAATGGCTACTTTCAATGACCGCAGTGACCTGGAGATGATCTCTTCCCGAACAGCCTGTGTTGTAATCGAAATGGTTCAGGCAGAAGCCGGGATTGTCCGGGCAGAGGAAAACTACATCCGGGAGTTGAAAAAGATCTGTGACCGTGAAGGTGTACTGATCATCCTTGATGATGTACAGATGGGAATGGGAAGAACCGGTAAACTGTTCAGTTTTGAGCATTATGATTTCGTTCCGGATATTTTGGTACTTGCCAAAGCGCTGGGCGCCGGAATGCCACTGGGCGCATTTATTGCTTCCAGAAACGTAATGGATACACTGGCATCCAAACCCGAATTAGGGCACATCACCACTTTTGGCGGGCACCCGGTGAGTTGTGCTGCTGCAATGGCAGGGCTTGAGGTTTTGACAGAAGGAGAACTGATTGCTGAAGCAGAGATGAAAGGTCGGATCTTTTCCGAAAAGTTGGCCGGACATCCTGCTGTATCAGCGGTACGCAGGGTCGGTCTTGCGTTGGGTATCGATCTCTCTCAAGTCGGAAAAAGGAATGATTTCCAGCAATTTTCGCTGGAAGAGGGATTTGTAATTGATTGGTATATGTTCCGGCCAGCCACTTTTCGCTTAGCGCCACCTCTTACCATCACAATGGAAGAGATAGATAAAGCCATTAACAAAGTCCTTGCAGCATTAGACCGGCTTCTTTAAGCCCATCCTGCGACTGTTTCGGATCGTTTTACAACCCCATTTTTTTGCGGAGCTCTTCGGGGATGCTGTTTTTATTGACAAGGATATCGATGGTTTTCAGTTTGACATAAGCTTCTGAAGCATAGATGTATCCATTGTAAGGGTTGCCCTCAGTACCCCAGGAATTTTTAACAATATAGTATTTATTCCCTTTCTGGTCGTTAGCGATCCCGATAATGTGCATTCCATGGTCATCCGTCGTCTGATAATTATCAAATTCCAATTGGCGCATTTCCTGCGTAATTTCCTTTTCAGGGACGATCTTCTCAAATTTATAAAGTGCTTTTTCTTTTTCCGAATCGCTCAGGCGGGTCCAGCGTTCTTTATCGCTGCCGGCCATTTCGGTTGAATTTTTATCGGGAACAATGGCCACAGCGTTTTTCCAGGAAAAGCCCTTTTCGCTGATATCTGTACCCCAGGCAATTGTATAGCCTTTCATGATGGAATAGTCGATGATGTGGATCAAATCTTCCATGGTCACATTGTAAACTTCTTCAAGCGCCCAGTTATCGGGTATTTCAATGATGAATTTGGAATAGAAGGGATGATGGGTGTAGCTGGTGACAGCTACATAATCGCTCAGGTTGAGCCCCAGGGCATCTGCAAAAGTTTTGGGTGTATATTCCAGGCCTTTGTATGAGAATTTTTCAGGGATGGTACCCAGATAGGCATCGACCAATCCGTTAAAACCTTTCATCCAGACAGGGGACAATTTTTTGTTGGGGTTTTTGATCACTGCTTCCACGTCGGCTTCGAGTACGGCATCCATCTCCCCGTGTACCGGATTGACCTCTCCGATCACATGTCCGGAATAAGCTGATTCTGGCGTTATCCCGTATTTGCGGATCATATTGATCACATCGTGGGCTGCACCTCCGGGGCCGAAGTTATGTTTACCATTAAAGCGAATGTACATCTCTGCTTTCTCGGGATAGGCTTTGTGGACGGGAAACATATCCGAAAGATCGAAGGTGTCTTTTCCCATACGGAGCAACTCTGATTCGAGGAAAGAGATGGTAGAATAACTCCAGCAGGTACTCGACCTGTACTGGTTTTTTACCGATGTTGCCGGCAATATTTTTACGGTAGTAAAAGTGTAAACGGAATCGGATTTTTTTTCCTGTGGCTGTGCAGAAGCGCTACCGGCCATCAGGATGCTAAAAGCAAAAATCAGGAGTAAGTATCTGTTCATAGGTTTGGTTTTGGGTTCTCTTCAGGAGTGGCAAAGGTAAGAAATTGTCTCCAATAATTGATGATATTGAAGTGCGGATCATGCCTGTAGTTCACCGTCAAAAGGATGATCCCGGTCAAAATCGGGCCTATAATGGAAGGAGCTATCGAAATCTTGTATCCATCCGCGTTCCATTCCCAGTTTTTCCATCTCTTCTGTTACTTTCAGGTATTCTTCCGGGGCAAGGGTCCTTCCAAGCAATGGATGGTCTGCGACATTAGGAGTCGGATAGTATTGTGACATCAATGAAAGATGGATCCTCGGTGACAATTCGCGGGCAATAAAACGGAGGATTTTCAGGCTGTTATCAATTTGCCCGGGCAATACCAAGTGGCGGATTATCAATCCCGATTCAACGCCCCCCTGTTCATCGGTCAGAAGGGTCGAGCCTTTCTGCCGGAACATTTCGCGAAGGGCGGCTGTGGCTACTTCAGGATAATTCTCTGCACCCGACCAGCTGCGTGCCAAGGGAGCATCCATGTATTTGAAATCGGGGAGCCAGACATCGATCCATCCTTCTAACAACCGGATGGTTTCCGGTTTATCATACCCATTTGTATTGTATACCCAAACCGGTTGGTAACCCGAAGAGCGGACAGCCTGGATGATGCTTTTTACCTGGGGAATGCAATGTGAAGGAGAGACCAAACCTACCCGGCGAACACCCTGATCCAGAAAAGTTATGATCTTATGCGTGACCTCTTCCAAAGTAAAGCGCGTCATGCTCCCGGGAATCCGGTTATCGCTGATCTGATAATTCTGACAATAGATGCATTGGAGGTTGCAGTGGGTAAAGAATACATTACAGATACCCTCTTTGCCGCTCACAGGCGGTTCTTCCCCATGATGCAAACAAACAGCGGCGATGTTGTAGGTATCGTCGCCCTTGCAATAACCCCTGTTTCCGTTGATACGGTCAACCTGACATTCTCTGGGACAAAGTGTACAAGAGGCAAAATCTTGTAAGGGATCATATTTGACGATCGTATCCATCCGCCGGTCGGTAATTTTGTTACTTTTGAAAGGACAAAACTACGAAAACGATGGTTAATCTGATCAAATACTCATTCATCGTATGGGACTGGAACGGTACTTTACTTGATGATGCCTGGTTGTGTGTGGATGTAATGAACAGAATGTTAAAGGAGCGTGGAATGCCGCTCAAAACACTGGAAGAATACCGCGACCTGTTTGATTTTCCTGTGAAAGATTACTATTCCAAGCTGGGATATGATTTTAATAGTGATCCCTTCGATGAGATAGGAATGGAATTCATTATCAGGTACAATAAACGGCAGCATGAAGCACCGTTGCATCCCGGAGTCCTTGAGACCCTGGTTCATCTTAAGACCAAAGGATTCAGAATGGCCATTCTTTCTGCCCGCGAGCAAAATGAGCTGATTGCCGAAACCCATCGGTTGGGTGTCAACAGTTTTTTTGAGTCTGTCTATGGCCTCGATGATCATTTTGCCCACGGAAAGACTGAAGTCGGGAAAAGGCTGGTCACGGATCTGGGTATTCCTGTAAGTGAAATTCTCTTCGTCGGGGATACCCGGCATGATGCAGAAGTTGCTATGAACCTCGGTGTGGATTGTATTCTCATCGCCGGTGGACATCACACCATGGATCGTTTGAAGAAAACCGGTTGTCCGGTAATCTCTTCCATCAAAGAAATCATGAACCACCATGAACTGTAAGAAAACGTTATTCCTGATTCTGGCATTGATGGTTGTTATACAACCTGTCAACAGTCAGTCGGTCAAAGGAAAATCAATGCGGTTGCATTCAATTCCGCTCTCAAAAAATAAAAACATTACATCAGATACACTTCAGAAGCAAACCGTTGCTTTTCTGAGCCTGCTACCTTATGAACAGGCAGATACAAGCCTGCGGAGCGCTTTTAACGCAATGAAATCCCTGAGAAAGGACTCCATCGTTTTCATCACTTATAAGAAGGCTCTGAAAAATCCGGCAAGTTTGGAAGAATACGCTGTAGTATGGATACACCGACCTGATACCTCTCCTTTTTCGGAAGATGAGCGATGCGAAAAGTTGCTGAAAGTGATTCAATCCTATACTGAAAAGGGAGGAACACTTTTATTAACCCAGCAGGCCGTGCACTATCTTAACTGGTTGGGATTTGAGCGAAATCCGTTGAAAGACAGCACAAAAAGTGTCATCGATGAAGGGTATGGCCGCAAACTGGGGTATCACGCTTTCAGGAAACACTCTTTATTTGATGGACTGAATGGAGGTGCTTACCTCCTCCGGCCTGTTTCTGACATGACCACCCGTGTGGCAGGATTTTTTGGCAAGGAGCTTCCCTATGATGGAAAAGTGATTGCCGTGGATTGGGATTATATTTTCCTTCGCGAAGACACAAAGATCGTACTTGAATACACTCCCGGCAAAGGAAAAGTAATTGCAGCCGGTGGTTATATCGATTTCGTGACACCCAATTTGAACCGGCAGCACCTGGACCTTTTCATAACGAACTGCCTGGATTATTTACAGGGAAACAAAAGAAATGCGAAGGATTATTATTGGGATTATTCGGAGAGTCAGGTTATCGATTGCCCTCCATCCCTGGAAAACTTTAACTGGAGCGGACCGGTGGACACAGTGAGAGCATGGAAACTCCGGGAGACGGAGCTTACATTGGGCCAACGTTTCGCGACAGAGAATTTCTGGGATGTGGCTGGTGAGCGGATGGTGATCATGGGCAATGAAAATGGCGGGATTGAGGAGATCTGGGCTCATCCTTTTATGGCTATCCGGGATTATGAAGTCGGAATCCGGTTTGCTTATCGTGATACAATTTTCTGGCTCTCTGAAGAAAGACCTGAAATTCATGTGGATCCTGCATATTTTTCACGGACCTACCAGTTTCCCCGCGCTTTTCTGAAGGAGGTGATCGCCTGTGATCCCTGTGATCCGGCGGGTGTCGTTCATTACGAGTACCGTGGAGTCTATCCTGCCAACCTGATCATCCGGTTCAAATCCAACCTACGGTGGATGTGGCCCTATTCGGAAAACGTGACGGGTTCCATCTGTCATTCGTGGAACAACGAAACAGGCGCGGTCACTTTCCGGGATAAATCGGGAGATCTCGTGGTGATGGCTGGAGGAAACCGCAAAGCACGGAAGCATTGCCATGGTCGGTTTGATGGTTTTGAATGGAATCGAAGCGACAGTAGTTTTCTCGGGGTCCCGACGACAAAATTCCAGGCAGCGGCATTGCTCCAATATGATTTGGCGATGAATGATAATTTGGATATCGTGATCGTTGCCACTGCAGAAGGATATCAAGCGGCCCTTAAGATGTTTGACCAAGCCATCCATAGTACTGAAACACTTATAAAAAATCAGCTTCAGGAAGTGAAATCACTGTATGACAACAGTCTTTCAATTACAACACCTGATCCGGTCTTTAACCAGGGATACCGTTGGGCCCTGAACGCCACCAACAGGTTCTTTGTAAACACCCCCGGATTGGGGAAAGCCCTGGTAGCCGGCTATTCGACAACACGAAAGGGATGGAACGGAGAGCATAAGGTGAATGGAAGGCCAGGTTACGCGTGGTATTTTGGCCGGGATTCCGAATGGAGCGGGTTGGCTTTACTGGATTACGGAGATTTCGATAAAGTAAGGTCCCAACTTGATTTTTTGGGGAAATATCAGGACCTTTCGGGGAAAATCTTTCATGAAGTCAGCACCTCCGGTTTCATCCATTATGATGCTTCCGATGCAACGCCTTTGTATGTTGTATTGGCAGGAAAATATTTCCGTCATTCCGGCGATACCGCTTTTCTGCGAAAGTCATGGCCCCATATCAGAAAAGCCATTGACTTCTGTTTTTCGACAGATACCGATGGCGACCATCTCATAGAAAACACCAATGTCGGTCATGGTTGGGTGGAAGGTGGTGAATTGTACGGCTCCCATGCTACCTTGTACCTGGCTGGGTGTTGGAGTGCAGCCTTGAATGAAGCAGCCAACATGGCTTCATTTCTTGGGAAAGTTGAATCGGAAAGTTACCGCCTGGAAGCGGCAGAGATCAGGAAGATCATCGACCGTGATTTTTGGAACCCTGACACGCAGTATTTTGCTTATGGTATCAACAGGAATGGGACCTTCCGGACTGAACCGACCGTTTTACCTGCAGTCCCAATGTACTTTAAAATGGCTGACCGCAACAAAGCAAGGGTCACGCTCCGGCAATATGCCGGCAATGCTTTCACTACCAACTGGGGTGTAAGGATCGTCAGGGACGATAGCAAATTGTTTAAGCCCACCGGTTATCATTATGGGAGTGTCTGGCCACTTTTCACCGGTTGGCTTTCCCTGGCCGAATACAACAACGGGAATTACCTGCAAGGCTATTCACACCTGATGAATAATTTGAACGTGTATCGTTCATGGGGTTTGGGATTTGTGGAAGAGGTACTGAACGGTGCTGTTTATGAACCATCAGGCGTTTGCGCACACCAATGCTGGTCAGAGACGATGGTACTCCAACCTGCCATTGAGGGTTTACTGGGGCTCGAAGTCAATGCGACAGAACGAACTATCACCCTGGCTCCTCACCTCCCGGCACACTGGGATTCTCTCGTTGTCGAAAACATCCGTATGGGCAAACAGCGATTGGGATTTCGATATCTCAGAAAAGATAGTCTTGCTGCTTATAATTTTATACCCATTCCCGGAGAAAAATGGACCATCGGGTTTATGCCTGCCTATGCTGCAGGAGCGCATGTTTTACGGGTGACTCTTGATGGAAAGGACATTCCTTTTACCACTTTTTCTGAACGCGACGGGATGGTACTATATGTTAAATTCACTGTGGATCGACCCTCCCGGATGGTTGTTGAAACCCGGGGAGGAATAGCCGCTCTTCCTGCTGTAATGGAACCCAAGCGGGGTTATTCATCCGAAGGGTTTCGGATCCTGGAGAACCGGTTGACAGGTAAAATTTATTCTGCTGATGTTCAAGGAGCTGAGGGAACCAGCAGCATCCTGGAAATATGGGCCTCCTCACCCCCGAAAAATGTCACTGGAGCAGAATTCATTGGGCAAACTGACAGAACTTTCAGGTATCGGGTTGATTTTGAGAATTCCCGGGAGAAATATATTACAAAGACTGTTTCGGTAACCATTCAATAAACCAACAGGTTATGAAGATCAAACAAATGGTCGCTCTCTTTTTCACGCTGGTATTAGCGGAAACCAGTCCGGGACAGTTTTTGAGTCACCTGAATGCCACAAAAGAGGATGCACTTTTTACCACCTATGCAGCGCCACCTGAACGCAGTCGTTATCCCCTGGATCAGGGTTACCAATTACTTTGGAATGACCCTGAATCCGGTGCGGATTTTATTTCCGGGAACGGCCCCGGCTTTGGTTTGGCGTTCAGCTGCAACGGGCAGAATCGTTACAGGATCAGTGAACTGTATCGTGAACCTGTCATCACCCATTCGTACAGTGATCTGGTAAAGTATTTTTTCTATCCCTTCCCGGAAATTCGTTCCGAAGTTTTTTTCGTGGTTTACAATTCCACGACCGCATTAGCCGAAATCAGTATGTACAATGAAGGACACTTCAACCGGGAGGTGACCCTTTTCCCCTGGCTTTGTTATCCGGCTACAGACAGTCTCTCTCAGCCGGTTCATCAGAACATCGGGGACAACTACCGTTTTAACCTCTCAAAGCCAAGGGATGGCTGGATGAAAGAACATGAAATTCCCTTGATGGAAAAGATGGAAGGGTATTTTACAGGGAACATCCGGTTCGACAGCGTAATGACCTTTTCTTTCAGTCCTTCAAATGTTAAATTATTGAAAAAGAAAGGATTAATCATCGACCTTAAAAAGACCTTTTACAACAGGAACCGTAATTCTCGTTATATCAGCGGATTGATCGCTGCACGAACCTTCCGTTTGCAACCCGGTGACCGGACGCGATTGCGGGTAATCATTCATTTACAGCCTGCAGGTGTCGGCCATCTCGACATAAATCCTCAAGTGGTTGATTGGAAATGTATTAAAGCACCTTCCGATTTAATGAGCCTCAACAGGATCGATTTGGAAATGTTAGTGAAGGCCGATGAGCGCGCCTATGAAAAGATTCCACGGTTGAAATTCTCCAGTCCGGACAAGGAGATGCTTTACTGGAGCGCTTTCTCGCTGTTGAGGCAATGCATGATGCCACCGGAAGGCCGTTGCAGTTACAATTACTACGTTTTCTCACGTGAACCGAAATGGGGATGGGGATATGGAGGACAAGTCTTCCATGAAAGTCTTTCGATGGCAGCTTATGCGTACATGGATCCGGAGGGAGCGATGAATTCGCAAAGGGTCTATTTTGAAAGGCAGCATCCTGATGGCTATATCAATTACAGGACCGGTCCTTATCTTGATGAAACCATCATGACAGATGGGGAAAAGACTACTTCTGCCCCCTGGTTCAACTATGAAAACCTGGAGATTTATCAAATTACCCGGGACAAAACTTTTCTGAAGCAGGCGTATGAATCCGGAAGCAGGTTTTACCGCTATTTTGTGGTTCACCGCGATAAAGACAAAAACGGATTGTGTTCCTGGGGAGGCGCTGGTGAATTGGAATCGGTAAGGGATGCACGCGTTGCTGTTTGGGATAAGGTGGGTCCGGCTTCCAACTTTGAAGGGCCGGATATCAATTCAATGTTGGTCGTGGAAGCACGATCGCTTGAAAAGATGGCGACTATTCTGAAAATGAAACAAGCTGCATCTCAGTGGAAAAAAGAGGCTGATGAGCGGAGTGACCTGATCAATAAAAGATTGTGGGATCCGCAAACCGGATTCTATTACAACATCAATAAAACGGATCAGCGTTTTACCTTTAAGCATGAAAATGACCTGAAGATCAAGGAAATCATTGGATTTTTACCATTATGGGCAGGCGTTGCCAACCAGGATCAGATTAAATTGTTGGTAAGAACTATGACAGATACCACTGAATTTTGGCGTCGGTACGGAGTGCCAACTTTATCAGCAAAGGAGGATTATTATTGTCCCATCGGGTATTGGAACGGACCGGTCTGGGTCCAATGGGAGTATTTGTTATACAGAGGATTACGAGATTACGGGTATCAGAAAATTGCTGATGAGCTGGCTGACAGGGTGTTGCAAAATATGATCCTCCATTTAAAGAAAGACCATGTTTTCTGGGAATTTTACAGCGCTGATGATGCCCAGGCCGGATGGAATAAAACCTATATCTGGGCAGGATTGGCTGT